>Ga0105048_10007639_pt1 | contig 17370 bp, 11 predicted proteins | sample MAT05_FD_78382 | JGI IMG/M metagenome (GOLD analysis project Ga0105048, IMG submission 78382) | Freshwater microbial communities from Lake Fryxell liftoff mats and glacier meltwater in Antarctica - MAT-05 | ecosystem: Environmental > Aquatic > Freshwater > Ice > Liftoff microbial mat | place...
AGGAAACGAGGGACGGACTGCTCTCCGGATCGGGGAGCTTGTCGAGCGGGATGATGCCCGACGCGCCGTCGCGTGCTGACTGCACGATGTCGAAATCGAGGATTGAATCATCATCATCGTCCGCCTTCGACCCGGAGCCGAAGGGCTCATCAGGTACGGAGCCAAACGAGAACGGGGGAGGCTTCGGCGGTTTCTTATCGTTCGCGGCCATTTCCGATCGACTCCGTGAAACCGGGTGTCAAATCATGTGGATGGAGCGCGTGACCGTCCGTGATTTTTCGCGCCCACTACTTATTGTTCCAGAAACCGCACAGAGAGCAATCCTTTTCCCTGATTTCCTTACTCCCGCAGAATACGTGATCCCTACAGGCGGAAAAGATTCCCGATCCCTCATGATTCGCGTGCGCCCACATCGCGAATATAGAACTCCCAGATCTATTAGAACGTTGCCTGATTCGGGAGCAAACTCTGCTCGTCATTCAGGCGAGAACAAAAAATTCTCCTGCCTCTTCACTGAAACTTAACGATATAACTCATTTCATTTCATCAACTTGCGTCGCGATCTCCGTTGCGCAAGGCAAGCGGCACGAGCCTTGCGTTACAAATTGATGCAGACGCATTCATCTGGTCGATGCATAAGAGAGACATCAGGACCGATTCAAGTGACGCGATCCGCACGAGCGGATCAATCCTTGAACTTCACCGGAAAGGAATGGACTGTCATGCCGACGAATCCGTACCCGGCCGAGCGAACGAGCAAGTACTCGCGTACATCAGTGACGCCAGGGGTGGTGTTGAACTGTCTGCGTGAAAAACAACTTATCATTGGCGAATTGATCGCCGGTCGGTTGCCGTTGATCGAGGCAGCTGAGAAGTTCCAAGCCGTCCACGAAACTTCCGCGACCCATATCGAGAACCTGTCGGCGAGAACGGGTGTCCTTGTCGAACCGGAAGGCATGTGCCGCACCTTGATCGGCTGGGTTCACCTGAGTCTGAGCCAACGGCCGGAGGAAGCCGAGCGCGTTTCTGAACGGCTCGAGTGCGAATTGCAACGGAACGTGTCGAGATCGGCGAATCAAAAGTTCGCCCTGTGTAGTTAACGGATTCTACCGCCGGCGCGAGGCTGGTCCGGCGGTGGGTGGCAACCCCAGCCTCACCATCGCCCCTCGCCCGGTACAAATAGTGGACGCTTCCATGGCCCCCGCAATGCCGCCCGGAATTACTGACATCCCTTCCCCAGGGCTCGACCCGTCCCCCATCGACGCCGACTTCATCGAAGTCGCGTTGCTTCTGCCCCGCTGGCAGGCCATGGCCCTCCAGACCGCGGCACGCAAACGCGGCATGAGCGCCGGCCAAATGCTCCGCCGCCTCATCGGCGCCGCCGTCGGCAGCCAACCGCCGGGCGTCAATTTGTAAACAGTTCGACCTTGCTGAAAAAATCGCGATCGGGCTGAAGAAGGGCGCTTGGCTACTTTCTCAGCCCTCTTTTTTTGAATTCAGTTGGCGACTCGTACCCATTTTGCCAGGATTCTTTTTGATTTTCCGAGGTAGATCGTCCGATCTCATTTCCGATTGATGGCCACCGTTTTAACACCTCACAGTAGCCTATACTGCTCGCGGTCATGGTGATACATCCGGCGGGGAGCCCGCAGCGTAAGCAAGGGTCTTACTGCGGGCTCCTCGCAGGCTCAATGTCTCAATTTGGGCCGCGAGCGGTATAAGTCGACGCGTCTGAAGAGTCGGCGAGCCGCTCTGCGATGAATTGAAAGCCGGCGAATGATCGATCCACTCCGACCTGACGCTGCGCGCCTGACGTGGTCGCAGTCAGGGCGGCTGGGCGAATCGGACGAGGCCTTTGATTGTTTGAGACGTTCAGCGTTTCAAACAATACTTGATCGACTCTTCGAGTTGCCGCACATCGCTGCCGCGCCAGAGTTCACGGCCGGTGTGATCGAGTAGAACCATGGTCGGATAGGATTTCACTTTGAAGAGGCTCTGAAGGCGGCCTTCCTGACCGGGGCCTTCAAAATAGATGCCGTAGTTGATCGGCCGCGGGGCACGGCGGAGGTAGTAGTCCTTGATGCCGTCGACAGCCTTCACCCGTTTATCCCACGGCAGATCATCGCAAGCGACACCGGCTACATCGACGTAGTTCGAATAGCGGCTCTGAAGATCGATGAGGTCGGGCACCTTCCGCAGGCAGGGCATGCAGGTCGTCGTCCAGAAATCGAGAACGACAAGCCGGCGATCGGACAGGTTGCGGAATTCGACCGGGGTGCCGGTGGAATCGTAGACCGTGAACGTCACACGCGGGGCTTCCTGTCGAGCGGGTGTCTCAATCGTCGGCGAGGAGTTCGACGGCACGGCCGACATGGCCGGAGTGTTCGAGACCGGCGGCGGCTCACTCCTCATGGGGGTGATGTACGGGTTCTGGATCGAGGCCGGCGGCGGCACAAATCGCTCGGGACCTTCCACGATGTTCGGATTGTTCGAGGTAGGCGGAGGCGGCGGAATCGGCTTGCCGTTGGGCGCCTTCTTGCCGGGGCTCCATGAGGAATCACTCGTTTCCAGCAGCGGATCTTTCGGCGCGGGGATCGGGTCCGGCTTTGGGATACTGTTGGTGGGCGGGTCGAGTTTGGTCTTACCGTCTTTCTTATCCGGTCCGGTTTGACCCGAATTAGATTGCGGCGGCGGAGTGACCGACGAAACGCCGCCTTCTGTGAGGCGGATGAGCATGCGGGTGTTCGGGGCCTGCGTGATGGCTGAGCCGCCTAGTGTCTTGCCGCCATCTTCGCCACGAACGGAGAGAAAGTAGGTCGTCCCCGTCTTCAGGCCGCGGATCAGGAAGTAGCCCTGCGGGTCGGCCTGGATGCCGATGGGCTTCGCGTTGGGGCCGGCGTCCGCCGGGGTGACGTTGACGATCGCGTTCGCCTGGGCGCGGCCGGCGGAATCGATCAGCATTCCGGCGACGAGTCCTTCGACTTCGCGAGCGGGCTCATCGGCATTGGCGTTGGGATTGCGCGGCGCACTGGCGTCGCCCCAGAAGGGGGATTGATCGTCGGCCTTTTCCTTGCCGAATGAGGCGGGCTTCGTCGGCTTCTTGCCGGTCGAGTTGCAGCCTAGCCCAATCAGGCAGGCTGCGAGCACGATGATCGGAAGATGCCGCATGGTGTAACCTCGGGGATCGGGAAGGGCACACGCCCTTCAACCTTTATCGACCGATAAGAACGTTCCAATTGATTCAAGACATTTCTCACCGTGAGAAACGACTTACCATGATGATTGTTCCCCGATAGGTCTGTCGGGTCAACCAGGGTTGCCCGTCTTGAGGAAAAGGAATCACTTTCGCGAGCCGCCCATGTCCGCTATCCGTCCCAGAGACGGCAAGCGGCGCAAGCGTCGCGATGTATCGAATCGGTACGAGCGAACCGCGCGGCAGTCGAATGTGAGGGATTAACTGATTATGTCAAAAGTCGAGCGGGGTTGCCGTTACGCCGCCTCGGCACGCTCATCACTGAACAGTAACCCGCTCGGGGACGGCATGCCGTGGATGCCCATGGCGGTCCCATCTTTCGGACCGTTCCAGCGATGAGCCATCACGCAACTGACGATGCGCTCGGCCAGGGCCAGGGCATTGCGGCCGTCCTCGCCGGTCACTCGCGGCCGGCGCTTGGTCTTCACGCACTGGATGAAGTCGCGAAGTTCGTTAGTCAACTGGTCGCCGCGCTGCGGGCATTCGAATTCGCGGGTGTGCAGATGGGTGCCGAACACTTCGTCCTTCAGAGCGGCCTTGCGAGCCGGGTCGAGGTCGGCGATGCGCAATCCCCCCTGGCGGAGATTTTCGGACGGTTGCACCAGCCGTAGTCGCTTGGTGACGAAGTCGATGCCGGCATAACCTTCGGGCGCCCAGACGCGCAACCGGCGTTTCGGCTGTTGCGTCACACGGCTCGCGGTCACCTGGGCAACGCAGCCGTTCGCGAACGTCAGCCGGGCGTTGACGACATCTTCATGGCCGCCGAAGACGGACATGCCGAGCGCTTCGACATGGGCGACGGAACTACCGGTGAGCGCCAGCAAGAGATCGAGATCGTGAATCATGAGATCGAGAACGACGCCGATATCGGTGGAACGGCCCGTGTACGGGCCGTGCCGTTCGCTTTCGATGTACTTGGCCTGGATGGGCCGTTCGTTGAGCGTTTCGAACGCGGGATTGAAGCGTTCGATGTGGCCGACTTGCAGGGCGACCTTGTTGGCGCGGGCGAGGCGAATCAGATCCTCGGCCTGCGCGACCGTGGTCGCGATCGGCTTTTCGACCAAAACCGGGACGCCATGCTTCAAGAATTCGCTGGCGACGACATGGTGATGAATAGTCGGCACCACGACGGTGACCGCGTCGACTTGATCGAGCAGTGGTCGATAGTCGGTATAGCCTTTGGTGCCGCAACGCTCGGCGATGAGACTCGCTTGTTCGGCGCTCACATCCGTCACGCCCACCAATTCGACTTCGTTCATTCCGGCCAGGATCCGGGCATGTTCCTTGCCCAGATGTCCAACGCCGATGACCGCCATCCTTAGCCGGTTCATCTCGTTCCCTCTTCTGTATGGAATCGTTAGGCCGCGAGCAGAAACGGGGTCGGCCCGTTCATGCGAGCAATGCGGCCGATCGTCCGGGCCATCTCGATATTGAGCGGATGGCCAGAGCGATAAGCGACCAGGTGGCCGGCCAATCCTAAGCCGGTCAGCGCGAGGTCGCCAATCAGGTCGAGCATTTTGTGGCGAGCCGGTTCATTCGGCTTGCGCAGGCGATTGTGGATCGGTCCGCATTTGCCGAAGACGAGCAGTTCCGACGCCGTCAGGTGCCGGCCGATGCCTTGGCTTTGCAGGGCGAGGGCTTCCTCTTCGAGAACGAACGTCCGGCAGCCGGCCAGTTCGCGATGGAAGACTTCGGGCGTCAAGTTTTCGGTGTAAACCTGCGGTGGGATCGGCGAGCCGTTCCCATAGTCGAGCAGGTAGCTGATGCGGAGCGTCTCACTGGCGCTCGGGTAGAAACCGAGCGTGGCCCCGTCGTTCTTGAGTACGACCGGTTCGGGCACGGTCCAGATCGACTTCCAGGCGCTCTGCAAGACGATGCCGGCTTCCATGATGGCATTGACGAACGCGAGCGACGAACCATCAAGGCCGGGCGGTTCCGGACCGTCGATTTCGAGCAGGCAATTGTCGACGCGCAATCCGGCCAGGGCGGCCAAGATATGCTCGGCGAGCGTGATTTGATTAGGCCCCCGACCCAAGGTGGTGCGGCGGGCAGTGCCGGTCACATGTTCGGCGCGGGCCGGGATCGGCTCCATCGCTCGAATGTCGGTTCGGCGGAAGACGAGCCCCGATTCGGCCGGGGCCGGCTTCAGACGCAACGTCACTGGAGTGCCCGTGACGAAGCCGATGCCGGAGATTTCCACCTGGCGGGCCAGCGTTCGCTGCCGGCGTTGACCGATTTTGATCATGGCTTTCCCCCCTCAGTCAGACAGAAAGGCAGACGGAGGGCGTGGGCGTGCCCTCCGCTGCGGCAATCCACTTACTTCGGCTGTTGGCCGCCAACCGGTTGGATGGGGGCGCCCATCGGGGCCGTCGGCGTCAGGGCCACGGGCGGGGCCGGGTGCCGGATGTTGAGGGTCTTCACCACGACTTCGGAAATATCCATGCCGCGATGATAGAAGGGGATCAGGGCCGGCGTCTGGAGCTTCAACTGGGCGACCGCGGGCTTCTTGTCGTCTTCCGCGCTGCTGGCGTCCGGGTAGCAAAGCACCAGGTCGAGATTGTTGGTGACGGCGATGTCGTTGATCACCGTCTTGATGTTCTGGTAGACCTCGACGATCGTCCGGTCGGTCATTTCGCCGAGAGTCTTCTGGGCTTCGTTGTCGATGTCTTCGATGGTCCGGTTGATGACGACAGCTTCTTTCTGAAGCTTCTCACGCTCGGCCGGGAGAGGCGTGCTCTGGATCTGGCGGCTGAGGGCGGCGAGCTTTTCGCGAGGACCCTTGACGCGATCGACATATTCCTGACGTTTCTTGGTGATGGTTTGACCATCGGCATTGGCTTTGTTGAATTCGCGAAGCACCTTGGCGATGTTCACGAGCGCGATGCGCGGGCGTTGGGGCTGAGCCGTCGGCGCCGGGGTCGAACCCATCGGGGCCGGCTGTTGGGCGCCGATCGTCGTCGCGCCCCAAACCATTAGGCCCAAGGCCGCCAAGGCCGTCATTTTCAAGATCTTATTCTTCACCGGAGAACTCCTCTGTCCCTGAGGTTCAAGCCGCGGCGTTCCGTAGTATTTCCCGCGACCCGGCGGCGGCCGAACGAACCGCGTCCGTTCCCACCCTTCCGTGATTGAGCAGCGGGTTCTAACCCATCCTTCTTGGCGGGTCAATCCGAACTGGCTCACTTGCGTGAATTCCGAATTGACTCAAGTTGCCGATTCGAGCAACCGATCTTGACAGGTGGCGCTGATATTGCGGAGGATCAAGCCATGACACGGCGAGATTGGTTCCTGAGTTTGCTGGCCGGCGGTGCGTTCCTCCTGCCCGCGTGCCGTTCGAAGAAGCCCGGCGAATTCAGCGTCAAAGGGCGCATTCACTATCGCGGCGCCCCGCTGCCCGGCGGCCTGATTGTCTTCGTGCCCGACGAAGATCGCGGCAACAGCGGCTCCCTCATCAAGACGGAAATTCAAGCGGACGGGTCATTCACCCTGGCGAACACCGTGCTGCCCGGGTGGTATCTCGTCGCTGTCGCGCCGCCCGCCCCGGGAGGCGCCTCTGCCCCGACGGCGGACAATCCCTATCCCGCACCCCCAGCCCGCTACCGCAACCCACGCCTCTCAGGCCTGCAAGGCGAGATCAAGCCGGGCGTCGAAAATGATTTCTTCTTCACCCTGGAAGACGCGACGGGGTGATTGCGACAAAAGCCCAGGGATGGCTGTCCCCTGGGCCTTCATCGCATGATTCATCACCGTTGCGGCGGCGCCACATCCCTAATCAACGCCCCGGAATCCTCACTAAGCACCAGCACCGCGAAGCGTTCGATCGCTTGCCGTTCCGGGGTGTTGACCGAGACATAGTCGAAGCGGCCGCGCAGGTCGGTGTGGCCGTCCTTGTGGAACTTGACCGAGCCGTCCATCAACTTGGCGTACACCTTCACGTAGACCTTCGCCAGCGGCTTTTGCTGATCGCTGATCACGCGCACCTGGCCGTAGTTCTCGGTGAACTTCACGTCCATGGCGTTGGCGTAGTAGGCCTGCGAGCGGGTCTTGCCCGCGGCCGTGATCTCGACCAGCACGTTCCGCTTGGCCAGATCTTCCGGGAGCGGGATGGCCATCTTGTTGTCACGGGCCAGCAGCTTGACCTCGCGGGTCGCATTCGGGCGGATCGAGGCGAACTGGCTCCCCGATTGTTGCACGAACGGGCTGCGGCTGAAGAGCAGTTCCACGTCCATCAGGTAATAGTTGATCTTCACCGAATCAAGGTTCTGCCAGTTCAACTGGATGGCCTTGTTGTCGAGCGTGAACTCGAAGCCCGGTTCGGTGGCCGCCAGCACATCCTGCTGATTGGCCTTGTCGAGGGGATCGATCACTTTCGCGTTCTTGCCTTCGATCTCGTCCAACTGAGCCAAGATAGCAACGAACGTATTCTTCCAGCGATCGACCGGATAGTTCACATACTTGGCGACGATCGAGCGAGCGTTCTTCGGGTCGTCGTTGAACATCTCCAAATACGCGGCACAGTAGTCGTACTGCATCTTGGTCGCGATCTTGGCCGGGTTCACCTGACCGAAGGCGAGCTCGGCTTCGGTGATGCGGTCTTGGAGAAGCAGATAGTAAGTGACCGCCAGCAGGTCGGCGTCGGTCAGGTCCTTGCGGTACGACAAGGTCTTCATGAGCTTGTGATACTGGGCGTGGACGATCGGGTTGACGATCTGCCGCTTCTTGCCGAGCGAGTGGGCGCGGGCGTTGACGAGCGGCTTGTATTCCAGATGCTCGTACTGATGGCGGGCGATCGGGTCGACCGTCAGAAGTGTGCTTTCCAGCGGTCCGCCGCATTCGTTGACGACATGGTCGTTGTGCAGCAGGAATTGCTTGGCCGTGGCGACATCGGAGTGGAAGATGCCGTAGGACCAGAGCGTTGGGTGGAACAGGTGGCGTTCGGTCAGCAACCGGGTGGTCGCTTCGAAGAACGGCCGATCTTTCATGCGGAAGGCGATCTTATCAAGGTTGAGAGCCCGCACGTTCTCGCGGTTCAGGAAGGCGAGAACGTTGTCGTTGCTGCCGTGCTGGGACACGTAATCCCACGACGTGGTGTCGATCTGAGTGGCCTTTTCCACCACATTGAACGTGAAGATTGGGGCGGCGGTGATGAACTGCTCGTTCTTGGCCACCTGAACGGGGAAGTGATTAAACTTGCCGCCCTTGGGGAAGTAGAAGAAGTAGTCGATCGTCTGCGTGCGGTACGGTTCGAGATCGAGCGGGGCGCTCTTGGTGAACTGACCGTTGGCGACCGGGATGGCCCCGACCGGCAGTTGCAGGAGCACCGTCAGTTTCTGCCGGGAAGAAGTGGGATTGGTGACCACGATCTGGCAGCCGTAGACGGTGTGGACGACGAATTCGTTGTTGATGAACTTGTCGAAACGCTCGCCGTTCTCGTCGCGGAAGCGGTCGCCGTTGCGATAGAAGTTCTGGCTAACGAGAATCGGGATCTGCAGGTTGTTGTCGCCGGCCGGGCGTACTTCCTCGTGGAAGGCGATGAGCGAACTGCCGGGCGTCATCGTCATGCGGGCGCTTTCGAACTTCACGTCGTGCTTGCCGGCCTCGAAGGGGAGATCGAGCACACTCAGGGCGAACATCATCTCGGTGAAGTTGCGTGAGGCCGTGGCCAGGTTCTGCGACAGGTACGAACCGGCCTTGTCGCTCTTCGCATAGTCGACCCAGAATTCGCCGACCGGGATGAGATCCGCGATCTGCTGCTGGATGAGGCGCTTGTAGTAGTTGTTCTCCGCCCATTCTTGGGTCGGGTCGAGCTTGCGGAACAACTGGCGGACTTGCTTGCGGTCTTCGTTGCGGGCATCGAAGAACATCTCTTCGCGATCGGCTTCTTTCAACTGGTCTGCAATGTCGCCGAGGGCGACTTTATCGTCCTTGCCGCCCTTCTTCGAGGCGCCATCGCGGAACTTCGCGCCTTCCACCGCCATCCTTGCTTGGGCCTTCGGGGGAGGCATCGCTCCCTTCATGGCGCCGGCCGTCGGGTCTTCTCTTCTCGGCGACTCCAAGTGGTCCTGTGGGGCGTTCACGGTCGTCGGTTGCGGGATGGACAGCTCTTTCGAGCTTTCCTCCAGCCGCTTGAGCTTTTCCTCCACGATGCGCGCCATGGTGGCGTCGTCCTTATCCAGGCCCGCGGCCTCGACACCCACGTTGAACAGAAATAGATCGCGATCGACATTGGGCGGGATCAGGCGGATCAGGTCATTCAGATGCCGGCCCGCTTTATCGGCTTCGCCCGTGATCTTCTGGGCCAGAAGCACCCGTTCGACGGTGTTCAGCCGGCCATATTCCCACGGCTGCATAAATCGCGTGACATCGTCGCCCAGCAGCCAGTGATCGAGGAACGTCTTGTCCTTTTTGTTGCGCAGGTACGGCTTCACGACGTCCGCAAAGAAGGTCGGATCTTTCTTGAACAGGAAGAAATGCAATTCGTGGCAGGCGAACTTCGAATATAACCCTCGCTTCGCTTCGGGCTTGAGGGTTGGCCAGGTGAGGATGAAGCTGAACTCGGCCAGGGTCGGATCTTTCGTCAGCGTCGAGTAGAAGCTGTAGGCTTTCGCCAGGCTGTCGTACATCTGGAAGCGGCTGCCGACGACGTCAGCGATCGTGAATGCCTGCCCCTTATCGACGACGGTCACCTGCTTCTGCTGGGTGAAGTGTTTGCTGGGGTCGAGCCCCTGCTTCAGGCGCAGATCCACGAAGGCAGTCTGCCGTTCCGGCAAGGTAATCGAACGATACGTGGTGCTGAGCGGATCGACGGCAACGACGTGGACCATCGCGTTCTGGCCCATGTTCTTGCGTTCAAGCTTGATCACGCCATCTTTGTCTGGAAGTAGGTTCGTCGCGACCTCGGCCGCCTCGGCCAGGAAGTCGAGATTGGCGAACTCGCCACCCGCGCCCGGTTGCGTCCAGCCTTGCGGTTCTGATTTCGGCGGGGCCTGAGCGACCCCCGGACCGGACGCGCCGCCTACGGCGCCAAACAGGTCGCCGCCCATGGCAACCTGCTCGCCGGTCTCGGTCGTCCGCACCGCCCACGGGTTGAGCAGGAAGCTGGGCCGCTCGAGCATGTTGCCGGGGAACTTCTTCACCCCACGGCGATCGAGCACATAGCGATACTCATCGCCAATATTGCGGCCGGTGAGATAGACCGAGTCGGCCTGGCCCGGGATGACGCCAGTCAATTCCGAGTCGCGGACCCGGCTCATGTCGTTGAAGGCGACGAAGGCCGGCTGATAACGGGTGACGAAGACGTGTACACGGGCATACTTCGAAGCATCGCGCAGGCGGATAGTGACCGTCTCGTCTTCGCTGGTGAGCGATTGAATGTGCACCGGCTTCAGGCCCGGCAGTTGCAGATGGCGGGTCGTGCCGAGCACGTGCCCGGTTTGAATCACGCCGTCGACCACGCGGATGCGGATGCGGTCGCAGACCTGCTTCTGGTACAGGTCGTAATCGCCCGCCTTTAGACCGCGAAGTTCGAGCATGCCATCCTTGATGGCCAGGGCGTCGAAGCGGTCAGCCCGGATCGTCGTGCCGAGCACTTCGAAGAGGGCGAACTCGTCATGCGTCGGCGCTTCTTGCTTGCCGAGATAGGGCAGCGACACGGTCTCGAGCGATTGAGCATGGATCAAGCGGCGATAGGTATGCTGATCGGTCGAGAGGATCCAGGTGTGCGAAATGCCTTCCGGGCCGCTGGCGCTGAGGGAGACGATGTCGGCCAGAGGACCCAGGTGGATGCGCCCTTGAGCGTCCGACTTCAACTGAGCGTGAATCGGTTCCTTGAACTCGCGATGCTTGAACGAGAAGGTCACGGGGCGGTCGCGTTTCACCTCGCCGGTTCGGCCGAGTAGTTCGATGGCATAGTCATTGCCGAACTTGGCGAAGTGCAGATCTTCGATCTTGTCGGTCCGTTCGATCTCGTTCAGGGCGAAGGTCTGCGAGGCGCTGAGTTGAATGTCCTTGGCGCCGCTCAGGTTCCGCACTTTGGCGAAGAGAGTGACATTGAGCGATTTCAACCGGGCGGGCACGCGGATCTCGTGCGTCGCCTCGCGGTCCTCGAAGAGCTTGAAGTCGCTGACTTCGGTGGAAGCGGGGATGTCGTTATGATCGATGGAGGTGATGCGCAGGCGCACTTCTTCGAGCAGTTTGATCGAAACCGGCGTGTCGTTGAGGAAGAGGCCCGGGCGAACCAGGATCGGGGCGACCTTCTGCGCGAGCAGGCTTTCGCGATCGACATGAATTCCAGCGGACAGGCGGTAATTCTCCGGCTGATGGCCAAGCGTATCGAGGCTGGCGAAGTCGCCCCGGCTCAGGACGATCGGCCGTCGGCCGGGCGCCGCGGAGAACGGCACGGTGATCAGGCCATCCTTGTCGGCCTTGTATTCCACATTCGAGAGCCACACGGCCGCATCTTGGACGGGTTGGTGCTTCTCGTCGATGACGCGGATCGTCTGCCCGGCGGGGCCAGTGACGACCAGCGGGCGGAGACGGCCCTTGCGGATCAGAGCCCGGCTGCTCTTGCCGCTGCCGATAAAATCGATGACGTAGATGCCCGGCTTGTTCATCCCGGGGAACTCGAACTTGCGCGGCAGACGGCGCACCGGCGGGTCGTCGAACTTCTGGACGTTCTCGCTGTTGGCGACCAGGCCGTCGAGGTTGACGTCGGTGTCCACTTCCTTGAGCGTCGTGCGGTAGACGTTCTTCGTGTTCACTTCGAACACCTTGATCAGCATGGTCTTTACATTCTTGACGTGCAGATCGAGCGCGACTTGCTCGTCGGCTGCGAAGTCGGTCTTGTTGGTGAAGGCAAAGTCGATGTCGATGCGGTCCTTCAACTGCTGGAAGATTTCGGGCGGGAGATTCGAGGCATGCGTCTCGACGTCGCCCAGGCCGTTCTCGATCTTCGTCTCGGCGAAGAGATGACGCAGAAAGACGTCGTTGATCCACGTCTCGTAGGGTTTGGGGCTGCCTTCATCGATGAAGAACTGCTTCAGGTAACTGCGAACGAGCGGTTCGTCCATGTTCACCGCGGGCAGCAGCGTTACCGGTGAGAAATCAGCGTTCAGGTGAGCGGGGAAGCTGGACGAATCGGGCCGATTGTTCCAGGCCTGGGCCATGTAGTTCTGGAAACGCGGCAGCTTGATGTAGCTCATGAAGCGATCGCGGTCGTAAACGTTCTGGGCGCGATCGTACGACAGTCGATGGAACAGGACGTGAGCCTTCAGGGCGTTGTGGACCGGGTCGAGGCGTTCAACGAATTTTTGCAGGCGTTCGAGATAGGCCAGCGTCAACTTGCGGTCGCGCTTCCAGTCTTCGTCGGCCCCCGGTTGCAACTTCGTGAGGTAGGCGTTGACGAAGTTCCCCTGGTTGAGCAGGTCGGGACGCAGTTTAACCACTTCTTCGAGTTGAACGAGCGTCATCTGGCGGTGAATGTTGTAGCTGCCGAACGTCTGGGGGTGGTCGGCCGCGAAATCGTCGGTCACAAGTTTCGGCAGGTTGGCGATGTCCGGCCGTTGCAGCCGGGCCAACAGTTGACGGCGATGATCCCAGCGCAGGTTGTCGGCCGCCAGCCAATCGAGGCCGATGTCCTCAAAGTTGTTGAGGTTGTCCCAACGGGATAGCGAGTCGGCCTTGAGCCGGGCTCGCGAGATCAGGTTCTGGTCGAGTTTGGTCGGCAGGTTGGGGGCGGCGTCAACGGTCTCCCTCTGATGATCGAAGTGGAGCCCCAGGCGACTTCGTAGGAAGTCGATCGTCGCCTTCGGGTTCTTCTCGAAGGTCAGAAGCGACTGCCGGGTCTGGATCTCGTTCAGCCGGGCGGTCTGGCCGTGGCGGTCGTGCCACAGCTTCGTCATGGGGGCGATCTTGTCGAACTGCTCGGTATTCAAGAAATGCAGGCAGTGGAAGTAGTAGTAATCCTCGGTCCCCGGGATGAGCTGCTTCAGGCTCTCGACTCGATCCTTCGAAAGAGCAAAGTTCTCGATGTATTGAATGTCATCCCCCTGAGAGGTGGAGATGGTCACCAAGCAGGTGGCCAGAACGGTCGGGAGCACACAACGCAGCCACATTTTATGCCGAGTCATCGGATCAGTCCTCCGCGGGAGAGATGCCAACCGCACTTCAGATTGGAGTCGATACTCAATAGACGAGTAAGGCGCCGGAATAGTTGGGTGGAGTCTAACGCCTGCACGAGCCAACCGCCATCGGAAAGCGCAATCGATCAAATGGGCGTCAGACCCAAGATGCCCGGTTCCTGCATTTCGCCCCTAGTTCAGCTCTTTTCGACAAACCTGAGGGCAACTTCTGAAAATGCCATCAAACAGGCTGAAAGAATCGATAAATCCGGCACGTTTGAACACGCGTCCAGTATTTTTTCACCAATTCATGGGCTCTAACCGCTTGGCAGTCCGATCGAAAACGGGTAGAAAGAAGTAGCCTGACAGGGGCTGTTTAGTGAATGGGGGTACACCCCAGTCCGCGACCTGTGGTAGCGGCCCCCTGTGTTGGCGAGGATACGAACTATGGCGCGACGCAGCGCCTTGCCTGATACGTTGAACGGAAAATCGACGGGCCTACGGCGATCGGATCGCTTTCTGACTGGGCTGGCGGACGCGGAACGAGTGACATTCGTTTCCCATGTCCATCCGGATCCAGACAGTCTCGGCAGCATGATGGGCCTGGCTCATCTTGTTGAATCGCAGCTTGGTCTTCCCACGCGCTTGACACGCGACGGATTGATCAGCCGGGCGGAAAATCGGACCATGGTCGACCTCCTGAAGGTCGAATTGATTCCGATCGAGGAAATCGCCTGGGAGCACGGCGATGCCGTGGTCATGGTCGATAGCCAGCCGAACACCGGCCGGCATTCGTTCGAGGATCTGCCGCTCTACGCGGTCATCGATCACCACGAAACGCCGGGCGATCTGGAAGACGTGTCCTTCGTCGATGTTCGCCCCAGCTACGGGGCCACCTGCACGGTCGTGGCCAAGTATCTGCTGGAGCAAGAAGCGGGGATACCGTCCCGTGTGGCCACCGCCCTACTCTATGGCATCGAATCCGAAGTGGCCGGCTACCCGCGGGAAGCCAGCGAGACGGACGACAGCGCCATCCAGTTCTTGTTCCCGCTGGCCGACAAGAACCTACTGGCCCAGATCAAGAACGCCCGCTTGCCGCACTCGCACTTCGAGTGCCTGCTGCAAGCCCTACAGAATTCGTTCATCTACGATCGCATGATCATCAGTTGGGTCAACGACTTACCGCAACCGGAACAAGCGGCCGAGGTCGTTGATTTTCTCGTCCGCTTCGAGAAGATCGACTGGGCTCTGTGCGGCGGCGTCTACCGCGACAAGCTCGTGCTTTCCCTGCGGACTTCCCTACACGGTGCCAAGTCGGGCGAGTTGTTGCGACAGATCGTCGGCAAGCTCGGCCGAGCCGGGGGGCACGATCGCCGGGCCGGGGGTTGCATCCGCCTGCCGAGCACCTCGCTGAGTGCCATTGAGGAGATTCAGAGCGAGTTGCGCCGGCGATTCCTGAAAGCCCTCAAAATCGAGGATTGCCGGGGTCAACGGCTGGTCCCTCTCCGCGAGATGTTGCAGAATCTGCAAGCGTGATCGCCGACGCGCCGCGATGACTCTCCGTCCGGAACGCGAGCGGGTGACCGTGGACGAACAGACTAACGAAACTCCTGATTGGCCCTTCGAGTTGGCCGATCCGGTTGCCCGGCTCGGTCAGCCGAGCCAGGTTTTTCGCATTCCACGGTCGCATGCGGCCCGCAAGACGATCTCCGGCCTCGTTCTGATCATCGGCGGCATTCTCGCTAATTACGTCTACTGGATCGTTCTCAACGGCCAGGTTATTGTCGAGCATCTGCTGTTTTTGGTCCTCTTCGGACCGATCGTCACGGGTTTCGGTTTGATCTACGCCGCCTTCCGCGATCGCGGCTTGTGGGTGCTCATCTATCCCATGGGCATTCTCCGCTGGCAACGCGGGGAAGTCGTCACGTTCCCCTGGCAAGAAATTCGGGAAATCACGTTTCACCGCGTCGTCGAGACGGCCAAGGCGAAGCGTGCAGTGGGACCCGACGGCGAACTGATCACCGTCTGGTTGCCCATCACCAAGGAAGGTTCCAGGTCTCTCGGATCCCATTTGATTCTGCGGCGAATGGACGCCGCGGATGCCATCCTCCCTTCGTCCATTTCGAATTACGCAAAGCTCTGCCAGGCGGTACAGGAAGAGACCTTCCGCGTGATGTGGCCCGAGGCTTGGAACCGCTTTCTCGAAGGCAAGCGAGTCCATTTCGGCCCCCTCGCGGCCAGTTTCTCCGGGTTGCATCGAGATTCGGAGTTTCTCGATTGGGCCGAACTCGAAGATGTCCAGATCTCGACCGGACGGCTCAAGATTCGTTCCCGGCTGCTGAAACGCCCCTGGATCGAGGTTCCGCTCGAGAATGTCGACAACCCGCATGTGCTGATCGCCTTGATGATCCGCGCACCGATTGAGGTCAGACGAGCTCTGGATGCGGAACAATGATTTGGCGAGCGTCGAGCCGTCAGGCCGACGTGTCTTCAGAACGCATGTTTCTTCCGTATCCACGTCGGGCTTACGCCTCGACGCTCGCCAAATCAACCCTTGAACACCGCAGAAATGCGAAGCCTGGGTAATCTGGGCCATCCCGCCGACGCACGCGGGCTGCGATCTTGGCGATCGTGCATGAATTCGACTCCGCCTGTGCGCCGACTTCGGAACATGGTATAGGATTGAACAACGGGAGTTACCGCCAAGCGATAAACCCGCGCCCTCTATCCCCCCGGATTTGTTGACAGGAGTTCCGGACATGCGTTTCACCGGCCTGGCCGTCATGGCCATGATCATTCTTGCTCTTCCGACTTACGCCCAGAACCCGACGCCCGTGCCGCCGGCGCCGAGCCCCGAACGGCTTGATCAATTGCTCAAAGCCTGGGAGCAGCGAATGGCCAGCACCGACACGCTGGCGACCAAAGCGACCCGGACCGATACTCACCCGCTGACCAAGAAGACGACCACCTTCGTCGGCGAAGCCGCCTTCATGAAGCCGAACTTCGCCCGCATTGATCTGACCCATGAAGACGAAGTCAAAAAGCCCGACGCGGAGAAGACCAACTTCGAACGGATGTTCTGCAACGGCCAGTACATCTACGAATATAGCCCCAAGGATAAGCTGATCGTCATCCACGACATCCCGAAGAACGACCCCACGGCCGACAACATGATTCTGGCCTTCCTCAAGGGCATGCCGGCCAAGACCGCCCAGGAACGCTTCGGCATGGCCCTCACCAAGGAAACCGAGTGGTACGCCTACCTGATGATCACGCCGAAGACCGATTCCGATAAGCAAGAGTTCTCGGCCGCCCAGTTGACCATCTGGGTCAAGAACCCGAACCCGCAGGGCCAACCGAACCTGACGCTGATGCCGGCCCGCCTCTGGTATCGCCAGCCCAACGGCAAGGAAGTGACCTTCCTGTTCACGGACACCCAGCCCAACGGCAAGGTTGATAAAGAGTCGTTCGTCCCGCGTCAGATCCCTGGTTACAAGGTGGAAAAGGCCTCCGCCCTCGCGACCCCGATGCCGCCGGCCAAAGACCCGGCCCCGACCATTCGTCCGCAAAATCCGTAATGATGATTGATCGTTTAGCCGTGAGGCGAATCGCTCCGCCTCACGGCCAAACGGATTCGAATCTACATTTTCCATCCAGCCTCTTGCGTCCCCTATCTCGACCTTGGTATCCTCGACGGGTAGTGCCCTGACTTTCACCCGGTCGAGATTCACCCATGCCCCTCCAACTCGCCTGCCCGAACCCCGCTTCTCGATAAGTTAAAATAACGTCCTGAGAACTGCAGTTCGGTGCCGAAGGCGGTGGAGCTTGTGCCGAAGGAGTAACGTAGCCGCGTTCGCCAGAACGCGGGGTTCAGGAGAGGGGGCGCAGTTGCCAAGGGTGGAGGAGCGTATGATCCGCAGGCTCACCCGCGTTCTGGCGAACGCGGCTACGGGATGTTCATCCTCGCCGCGGCGCTGTTGAAGCCGCCGGTGCCGAAGGCGG
>Ga0105048_10007640_pt1 | contig 17369 bp, 13 predicted proteins | sample MAT05_FD_78382 | JGI IMG/M metagenome (GOLD analysis project Ga0105048, IMG submission 78382) | Freshwater microbial communities from Lake Fryxell liftoff mats and glacier meltwater in Antarctica - MAT-05 | ecosystem: Environmental > Aquatic > Freshwater > Ice > Liftoff microbial mat | place...
CTCCGGTCAGGCCCGGAGACAGAACCATCGTTCCCTTTACCACTGCATTTTTCCGAATGGTAAATCGCCCATTAGGCCAGGCTACGATGAGGGAGTCGACAATGCTGTCCCGGCCCAAACCGAACAGTACTATTCCCGGTTCCACACTCGATTGGAAGCCTCTTGTCGGCTGATTTTCGGCGTATTGCATGTTGCCTTTTTGCCAAATCCATACTCGGGCACCAATGGCAAACGGGTTTTGGCCTTCACCTTTGAGCCTGATTTTAAAAGCCTTGTTGTTGTTGCCGTTGTTTTGATAAAGGGAGGCGGGCGCGTTGAGGTTGTTGGTCACGAGGTCGGGGTCGCCGTCGTTGTCGAGGTCGACATACACCGCGCCGTTGGAGAAACCTTTTCGTGCAAGTCCCCATGTTTCGGAAACATCGTTGAAACGCAGGTCGCCGCGGTTTTGGAAACAGGTATTGGCTGCATCGCCTGGGGGCATCTTTTCGATGAGCTGCAGGTCGGTGGCGTTGCTTTGCACTTCTTTGGAGGAGATGAACTTGAGGTAGTCCATGTCGTTGGGCCTGCGCACGATGCCGTTGGTGATGTAGAGGTCTTTGTGCCCGTCGAGGTCGAGGTCGGTGAGCAGGGCGCTCCAGCTCCAGTCGGTGGCGTCTACGCCTGCGAGCTGACCGATTTCCGAAAAAAGCGGGTAGTCACTTTCGGGCGCCTGGCCTCGGTTGAGTTGGAGGTTGTTGCGTGGGAATTGCCAGTGGTAACCCTTACTGTGTTTGAACTTAAAAACGTCGTAAGCGTCGGCGGGTTGGGAGGATTTCAGCAGGATTTCGGTGGGCGGCTTCATGTCGAGGCTCACAAGGTCGGCTTTGCCGTCGTTGTTTATGTCGGCTATGTCGCAACCCATGGTGAAGTTGCTGTGGTGCGCAAAACTTTGTGCGGCGATCTCCTCGAAATGCGTTCCGTCGCGGTTGAGGTAGAGGTAATCGTTTTCGTGGAAGTCGTTGCCGATGTACACGTCCGGGCGTCCGTCGCCGTTTATGTCGGCCACAACCAGCCCAAGTGCGTAGCCGGCAATGCCGCCGTAGATGCCGTAAGCGCGTGAGACGTCGGTAAAGGTTCCGTTGCCGTTGTTGCGGAAAAGGCGGTCGGCCGCGGCGGGGTCGTATTTTCTGGTGAGCGATGTATCGCGGTAGCTGCCGGGCGAGTGCACGCTATGGCATGCGATGAAACAATCGAGGTCGCCGTCGGCATCCACATCAAAAAACGCCGCCTGGGTGGCAAAGGCTTTCAGGTCGAGTCCGTAAGCGGCGGCTTTTTCTTCAAAACGCGGTACTCCGCCGGGTTTATCTGTTCCAAGGTTGATGAACAGCCTGTTTTTGCCTTTAAATTTTTTGTAATCACCTACCTGGCACACGTAAATGTCGAGTAGGCCGTCGCCGTTCACATCGGCCATGGTTACGCCTGTTTTCCAGGATCCGGACTGTGAGATTCCCGTTTTTTCGGTGGCATCTTCAAAAGTAAAATTGCCACGGTTGAGGTAAAGTTTGTCGGCGCCGAGGTTGGAGGTAAAATAAAGGTCGGGCAGCTCGTCGCCGTTCACATCACCTGCTGCCACACCACCGCCGTTGTAGTAATAGAGGTATTGGATGATGTTCATACCTTCCGCGTTTTGTTCGGGAAGGGTGTTTTCAAAGGTCAGTGCCGATTCGGATGGGGGAATTTCGGAAAAAAGGGATGTTTCTTTTTTTTGCCGGCAGGCAAAAAAAAGGAAAAAAAAGGAAAAAAGGTAAAGGTGAAACCTCATCTGATGGCTGCCTTACGCAGTCGCTGCAAGAAAGGTGAGGCAAAGATGAAGGACTGAAGATTTTCGTTGTCGCTGCCGAGGACTTCATCTTTATTGCCGCTCCATTCGAGCTGACCATCGTGGAGGAAGCAGATGTTGTTGCCGATTTCCATCACCGAGTTCATGTCGTGGGTATTGATGATGGTGGTGATGTTGTTTTCCTCGGTGATGTCCATGATGAGTTCGTCGATCACGAGGGCGGTTTTGGGGTCGAGGCCCGAGTTGGGCTCGTCGCAGAACAGGTATTTGGGGTCGAGCACGATGGCCCGGGCAATGCCAACGCGTTTTTGCATGCCACCCGACAATTCTGAAGGGAATTTTTTGTTGGTGTCGGTGAGACCTACACGTTCAAGGCAAAAATTGACACGTTCGAGTTTTTGCTTGGGTGTCATGTTTTGGAACATGTCGAGTGGGAAACGTATGTTTTCCTCCACGGTCATGGAATCGAACAGCGCAGAGCCCTGGAACAGCATGCCTACCTCCATGCGCACGGTGCGCATGGCGTATTTGTCGAGCCCGGTGAAATCGACGGTGTTGTACCAGACTTTTCCGGAGGTGGGTTTGAACAAGCCGATGAGTATTTTCACCAGCACGGTTTTGCCCGAGCCGCTTCTTCCAATGATGAGGTTGGTTTTGCCGGCCTCAAAGGTGAAAGAGATGCCTTTTAGCACTTCCTGGTCGCCAAACGACTTGGTTATATTCTCTGCTCTGATCATTTTCTTAAGTGCGAAGTCTGAGGACCGAACTCCTTCGGACTTCGGACTTTTCAGTGCAAAAGTAACAAATTACCACTTCTCCAACTTAAGCGATACGACGCTTCCTCCCGGCTTCCAGGCAAAGCTTGCTTCGTTCCAGTTGGGCGCCCGGAGTTTAGGTCGGGCGTTGTTGGAAAATGCGTAGGGTTCGGTGGGAACGCCCACCATGTTTTTATCGAGTTTCCCATTGCCGTTGAGGTCGTGGAATGCAGCGATGGCGTAGCGGCCTTCTTTTTCAATGTTTACATTGACGCTAAGGCTGCCACTTTTTTCAACAGAAAATACTTCGCGCAGCAATGCTTTTTCTTCTTTTAAAAAGCCTGTTTCAGCATTGTAAACGGCGACGTAAACCTTGCCTTTGGCTTCTTTAATGTTGGTGAAGTTAAGTTCCATAGAAGTTCGGAGTTCGGAGTTCAGTACAGGGATGAATTTGTACACTGAACTTGACATAGCCGGCAACCAGAGAAGGATAGCCAGCCATGCATGGTTTATTTTTTGAAAACAACTTCTTGTCATAAGCGGTCTTTGGTGCAGGGGTGGAGCCATGTTTGGAAACTACAATGGCAAAGCAGAATAACGCTCAATAAACGCCTTTAGTTCATCCACCATGTTGGGCGAACCGATGGCGATGGTGGCGCGTTGGTGCAGTTCGTTGGGCACGATGTCGAGTATGCGTTTGAGCTGGGTGTTCATGGCTTTGCCACCGGCTTGTTCAACAATCATGGCCAGTGGGTTGCATTCGTACAACAGGCGCAGTTTTCCCTTGGGGTATTTGCGTGTGCTGGGGTAAATGAAAATACCACCTTGAATGAGGATGCGGTGGATGTCGGAAACCATGGAGCCGATGTACCTGAGGCCGTAGTTGTTGTCGGAGCAGTTGTCGATGTAGCGGCGCATTTCGAGGTCGAACTTCGAATAATAGCCTTGGTTTACGGAGTAGGTATTGCCGTCCTGCGGGATGCGCATGTTGCGGTGGCTGAGGCAAAATTCGCCGATGGAGGGGTCGAGCGTGAAGCCGTTCACGCCGCGTCCTGTGGTGTAGACGAGGATGGTGGAGGTGCCGTAGAGCACGTAACCGGCTGCCACCTGTTTGGTGCCGGGCTGCAGGAAATCCTCCTTGGTTGCCGGGCCGGTGGCATCGCTTTGGCGGCGGTAGATGGCGAAGATGGTGCCTACGCTCACGTTTACGTCGATGTTGGAGGAGCCGTCGAGCGGGTCGAACATCACTATGTAGTGGCTTTTTTTGGAGCTGATGGGCGGAATTTGGATGATGTCGTTGTTTTCTTCGGAAGCGATGGCGCAGCATTCGCCCGAATTTTGAAGGCACTCGATGAGTTTGTCGTTGGCATACACGTCGAGTTTTTGCTGCATGTCGCCGCTTTCGTTTTCGCCGCTGTTGGCCACGCCGATGATGCTGACCAGGCCGGCCTTATTCACCTCGCGGTTCACGATTTTGGCGGCTACCCCGATGTCGCGCAGCAGACCTGTGAGTTCGCCGGTGGCGAAATCAAAATCTTTTTCCGAACGGATGATGAACTCGTCGAGGGTGACGATGCGGCTTCCGGAAGTTGGCGAAGTGGGTGTAGCAGGCGTGGCTAAGTTTTCGGCGCCGTTGCTGGTCGTTTTTTTGTTGGTGGTGGCCATAAACGTGGTGGGTGGTTAGCGTAATTTGAAAAGGGCAAAAAGTTGTCTTGCAAATGGAGGAGGCATAAGCTCTAAAGCTTGCGTTATTCAAAGCAACTGCCAAACAAGAAACTTTTTAATTTTTTGCAGCTCAAAAATACGCAGCTTCCGTCATGTTTTAGCGAAAAACGCCACAAAAGGCAAATCTTTAAACGCAGTGCGGCGTTATCTTTGTTGTCACCATACGTCTTACAAACATGCGACTTAGTTTATTAATCACCGGATTGATCCTGGCGTTTTCGGCTTGCCGCCCGCCGGAGCCCGAAACCGTGCCTTTGCCCACCGAAATTTGCGTCAAAACGCAGCACCACCACCAGCCCATCCCGAAGGCGACGGTGTTTGTGAAGTACAACGCCGATTCTTTCCCAGGCTACGACAAGCCGCCGTCGTATTACGACGACAGTTTTACCACCGGCCCCGATGCCCGTGGCTGCATACGCCCTGTGCCCGAAGGCCGACACTGGCTGGTGGCTTACGGATATGATAGCCTCTACTTCCCCCACGAAGTTAGGGGCAGTTTAAGGGTTGATATTGCGCTGGGGGTGCGGGCAAAGCTGGATACGGTGATGTATATTTCGGAGGAGCATTAGGTGGTGTTCTGTGGTCAGTTGTTGAAAATATGGAACTGAAACAGACGCCCAAGTGTTTTTTTATTTAAATTTACCCAATAAAAAACAGAATTGGTGCAAGTCGTAACCATTGAATTGTTGAATGAAAAGGCTTTGGCGTTACTTAAAGAGTTGGAAAAATTGAAAATTTTAAGGTTGGTTTCGTCTAACAAGCCTTCTGAGTTGCCGAAAAGGCAATGGTCAGGTTCTTTATCCAAACAAACGGGTAAGGAAATGCTTAAACAGGTACAGAAAAGCCGGGACAAATTGGAACGCAATATTTGATGGACACAATGCTGTAATCGAGTTTCTTTCTGGCATTTTACCTGAATCTGGAAACAAATGGATGCAGTGGATCATAGAAAATAGCCACCATTATTTATCAGTTATAAATCAAATTGAATTGTTGGGATACAACGGAACTTCCTTAGAAATGCAACCTCTCGAAGATTTCGTTCAATATTCAAGTGTATTGCCGTTATCTGAAGAGGTTGCTCAAATGACGATACAACTTAGAAAAACCCGTAAAATAAAATTGCCAGATGCCATTGTTGCTGCGACTGCAATTGTTTTTGATTTAACACTGGTTACAAGAAATATTGCTGATTTTGAGAAAATTGAAGGACCAACATGTAGAAATCCGCATCTAATATGATTTCAAAGCCCTGTCCGTCTAACTACGGAGCGGGAACTCCGTAGTTACATTTTCCCGACTTTCCCCGAACTTTGCCGTCCATTGCATTGTTTCCCCTGCTTATGAAGCATCTGGCCTACCTTAATAAGTTTTTCTGGAAATACCGTTTTCGATTTTTGCTCGGCATGGTCTTTGTCGGATTGGCCAACTGGTTCCGCGTTTGGCAGCCGCAGGTGATACGGCAGGCGCTGGATACGGTGATCGAAAGGGTTGGATATTACAAAACCCACGGCGGTATAGCTGCGCACCCCGAAGCTTTCAAGGAACTTGGCAATCAAATCGCATGGTTTGGTGCTGCGGTGATGGGCCTTGCGCTCTTGATGGGCCTTTTTATGTTCTTCATGCGCCAGAGTATTATCGTGATGAGCCGTCTGATCGAGTACGACTTGCGCAAGGAAATTTTTGCCCACTACGAAAAACTTGACCTGGCGTTTTACAAACGCAACAGCACAGGCGACATGATGTCGCGCGTTTCCGAAGACGTATCCAAGGTGCGCATGTATTTGGGACCTACGATGTTGTACGGGCTCGACCTCATTTTCCTCTTCGTGCTTACCATCTCTGCGATGCTTAGTGTAAGCGTGGAACTTACCATGTGGTCGCTGCTGCCCTTGCCGTTTCTCAGTGTTTCGATTTATTATGTAAGTACCCAGATCAACAAACGCAGCGAAAAAATCCAGCAACAACTTGCCCTGCTCACTGGCACCGCCCAGGAGGTGTACAGTGGCATCCGTGTGGTGAAAAGTTATGCTCAGGAAAACGCCATGGTGCAGCATTTTGCCGATCAAAGCGAACAATACCGCAAAATATCCCTGAAACTGGTACGCATCGACGCGTTCTTTTTCCCGCTCATGCTGCTCATGGTAGGCGCCAGCACCATCATCACGGTGTACGTGGGTGGTTTGCAGGTGGTGAAAGGAAACATCACGCCCGGCAACATCGCCGAGTTCGTCATTTACATCAACATGCTTACCTGGCCCGTTACGGCCATTGGCTGGATAGCCTCGCTCACCCAACAGGCGGCCGCTTCGCAAAAACGCATCAACGAATTTCTGAAAACACAACCCACCATCACCAATCCGGAACACAACCCGGTGCCGTTGCAGGGACACATTGTTTTTGAAAACCTGACTTTCGACTACCCCGACACAGGCATACGCGCCCTCGAAAACGTATCGTTTGAAGTAAAACCCGGCGAAAAACTTGCCATCATTGGCCGCACCGGTAGCGGTAAAACCACCATTGCCGACCTGCTCTTACGCATGTACGACCCCACCTCAGGCCGTATCCTGCTCGATGGCCGCGACCTGCGCGCACACGACCTCGACAACCTGCGCCGGCGCATCGGTTATGTGCCTCAGGATGTCTTCCTGTTTTCCGACAGCGTTTACGGCAACATCGCCTTCGGCAAAGATGGCCTCAGCCGCGAAGATGCCGAACAATTTGCACGTTACGCCGCCGTACACGACGAAATCACCGGTCTGCCCAAAGGCTACGACACCATCGTGGGTGAAAGAGGCGTAACACTTTCCGGCGGTCAAAAACAACGCGTCAGCATCGCTCGCGCATTTGCCAAACAACCCGACATCCTGGTGCTCGACGACTGTCTCTCGGCCGTAGATACCCACACCGAAAGCCAGATTTTGGGCTACCTCGACCGCGTTTTGACCGACAAAACGGCCATCATCATCACGCACCGCATCTACAGCATGCTGCAGTTCGATAAAATCATCGTGATCGACAACCACCGCATCGTGGAAGCCGGCAGCCACGAACAACTCGCGGCCAGCGGCGGTTTTTATGCCGAATTGCTCGAAAAACAATCCGCCTCCGACACGGTGGAGTAGCAATAAACCATGCAGGGGTTTGCAATAGAAATGTTGTAAATTGCGGACGATTTGTTTTAAAAATCCGAACCATGAAGGTTTGCTCGACCTTGCTTCAAACAACCCTCGGTGACTTCGAAATTGCTGGCAGCGGCCTCGGCGTGAGCCGCGTTCATTGGCTTAAGGAAGCTGCGGCACGTCCACCCGTTGCCGACCTGCCTGCCGATCACCCCGTAGCCGCGGCCCGACAACAACTCCTGGAATATTTTGAAGGCAGAAGAAAAACATTCGATTTTACAATCGACTGGGGAGGCGCAACCGAATTCCACCGCCGCGTTTGGGAAGAGCTGCTCAAAATTCCCTATGGCGCCACCCGAACCTATTCCGACATCGCCCGCGACATCGGTAACGATAAGGCCGTGCGCGCCGTCGGTATGGCCAATCGCCAAAACCCCATCGCGGTAGCCGTGCCCTGTCACCGCGTCATCGGCAAAGCCGGTGAACTGCGCGGCTATTTCTACGGCCTCGACGCTAAAATGGAGTTGCTGAAACTGGAAAGTCCGCACAGGTATGCGGAGCAAACAAGTCTTAACCTGGATTTTTAGGACATGTCCCGAGGCACGAGGGATCTGGATTGGGATTTTACCGGGATGGAGGGATTTGGGAAGATTGGATTGGATTTTAATGGAATGTACCGTTCGAAGTGGGGGCTATCCATTAAAATCCAATCCAATCTTCCCAAATCCCCTTGATCATCCCGGTAAAATCCCAATCCGGATCCCTCGTGCCTCGGGACATGTCCTAAAAATCCAGGTTAAGACGGAGGGTTTTCCACACTGTTTCTGCCACCACCTTTTGTCCTTCAACATTCGGATGTATGCCATCTTCGAGGTTGAGCGACGCTTCGCCACCCACGCCTTCGAGCAGGAAAGGAATGAGTGCGGCGTTGTAAGTTTTGGCGAGGTGGGGGTACATTTGGGCAAAGGCTTTGGTGTAGGCAGCGCCGAGGTTGGGAGGTGCCATCATGCCGGCGATCACAAGTTTGCAATCGGGATATTTGGCTTTGACTTTGTCGAGGATGGCCTGGAGGTTGGCTTGGGAGGCCTCTACGGGTAGTCCGCGAAGGGCGTCGTTGCCGCCGAGTTCCAGCACAAAAATGTGCACAGGTTGTTGCAGCACCCAATCCACACGATTTTTGCCGTCGGCTGTTGTTTCTCCACTGAGGCCGGCGTTGACGCAGGTGTAAGGAAGTTTCAACGAATCAATTTTTTCCTGGATGAGGGCTGTAAATCCCTGTTCTGGCGACAAGTTGTAAGCCGCGGTCAGGCTGTTGCCGAAAAAAACGATGTTTTTACGGGACGGCTCTGCAGATTTCGTTTCCGAGGCAGCGGTTTGGGTATAGTTTTGCGCCGAAGGCGCTTCGTTTTTACAGGAAAAAAAAACAAAAAAGCTACCAAAAAGCAGTGTGGAAGCAATATGACGCATGGTTGAAACGGTTTGATCATTTTAAACACATGCGAAGATGCAAAGGTTTTTGTGGCAGGTTTGCATCTTTGCTGCATGCGCCGTCCCATCCTACCCACCGAAACCTACGTTGAAGGCATTTTGTCGGGCAACCGTGTGTTGCTCGGGCAAGCCATCACGCTGGTGGAAAGCGCACGCCCAGAGCACCAGATCCGCGCCCGCGAGGTGATAGCAAAGCTGCTTATGGAAGCGCCTCCAACCCAACCTTCCATGCGTGTGGCCATTACCGGAGCGCCCGGCGCGGGCAAAAGTACATTCATCGAAGCTTTGGGCAATTTGCTCACCGGACAAGGTCGAAAGGTAGCCGTACTCGCCATCGACCCCAGCAGCGCACTAACCAGGGGAAGTATTTTAGGCGACAAAACCCGCATGGAGCGTCTCTCCACGTCGGAACAAGCCTTCGTACGTCCATCGCCTGCAGGCGATGCACTCGGCGGCGTAGCCCGCAAAACACGTGAAACCATCCTACTTGTAGAAGCGGCAGGTTACGATACGGTGTTGGTGGAAACGGTTGGCGTTGGCCAGTCGGAAATGGCAGCCAAATACATGACCGATCTTTTCCTGCTTCTACTCCTGCCCGGTGCAGGCGATGAATTGCAAGGCATCAAACGCGGTATCGTGGAAATGGCCGACGTTTTGGTGGTAAACAAAGCCGACGGCGATCGCGTGAAAACCGCCAACCAGGCCCGGGCGCATTACCTCAACGCTGTGCATCTGTTTCCCGCCCGACCTAACGGATGGCCGCCTCGGGTACTCACCTGCAGCGCCGAAACAGGCGCAGGTATTGCCGAAATGTGGGAAACCATCGGCGAATTCCGGGATAAAGGACTTCAAAACGGGTTTTTTCAGGAAAACAGGAAACAACAAGCCGCTTACTGGCTTCAGGAGGCTTTGAAACAAGGATTGGAATCCTGGTTTCAAAACCATACAGCAGCACAAACCGTATTGAAAGCCGTCGAAACCGAAGTCTTGGCCGGGCGCATGTCGCCTTTTGCTGCAGCAGATGAAGTTTTAAAAAAGGTTTTCACCTTCCTCCCCGTACCACCTCAATAAACCCACTTAGCTCGCCATCGCGCAGCACTACCCCGTCTACACGGTTTTCATAAACCCGGCATACATAGAAATAGGCGCCTTCCGCCACTTCATCGCCGTTCAGGTTTTTACCATCCCACAGTATGGCCGGATCGGTACTGGAAAACACCAGGTTGCCCCAGCGGTTGAAAATCTGGATGTCTATGCGGTCGATGAAACGCCAGCCGGGGAAGGGTACAAACAGTTCATTGAAGCCGTCGCCATTGGGCGTGAAAACATTGGGAAGCTCGTATTGCGGACAGTTGTCCACACAAATTTTGTTGCTGCGCAAACTTTCGTTGCCGTTGGAATCGATGGCCGATACTTCGTAGCAACCGGCCAATCCTTCTTCGATGCTGTGCACAAACGTAATGTTGTTGGCACCTTCATTGGTGGTGAGCAGGGCAGTCTCTTGGTCCACATCTGGTGCGAACCAAACATTGTACCGAATAGCATCGTCGGTATTCGCACAGGTGGTATTTGGGTTGGTCCACGTCAGGTTGTTTTCGTACGGTGGGTCGGGGGCCGGACCGCCGAGGTCGTTGCAGAGGTTGCCAACCGAAAGGGTAGGTTTACAAGGCGGCATGGTGTCGATGGGTATGCCGCAGTCCTCCTGCGAATTGTTGAGCAGCGGACTGGCGATGCCGGTGATGCTGTAGGTGCCTTCACTTTGCACATAATAGCAGTATTCCTTGCCGTTTACCAGGCCCTTATCCGCATAGGTGCGGATGGTGGATGTTCCGATTTGTTCAAACGGTCCGCCGGTTCCGGGACGTCTGAAAATGGTGTAACTGTAATTTTCCCAAGGCACATTTTCCAACCAGCTCAGGTTGTTGGTATTGTCGGTGGAGGCCACACTGAGGTACACCGAGGAGGCATCGTTGGTGTACCCCAGCGGCTCCGGATTGGTGTTTACATAAAACGCTATGCGGTAGCGGTAAGGGCCATCCTGCGTGTTCAGATTTTTATCTTCGTATAAGGTATCCGACAACCACAAAAGGTTGGTAATGAAGTTGGCGCCGGGCAGATCGACAAATGTACCGCCGGTAAAGCCGGTCGCGCGTTGCACTTGGTAGCGGTAAGGACCCGGGTTGAGCACCGTGTCCAGGTCACCTGCCAGGGGTTTGGCCCAGCGCACGTCCATGCGCCCTGTGGTGGTGGAGGTTTCCAGAACAGATACATTGGTTATAAGCGGAAGGTCGCGTGGGAGCTGAACGCAAACTTCTTTGGAGGCCAGGCCATCCACGAGGTTGTAAGCGTAACCGCCTGATGAGATGCGGGCAAACTTGCCGAGGATGCGGTAGCAGTACGTACGTCCGCGTTCCACATTGGTATCTTTGTAATAATAACGGCCGTTTTGTTCGGTTTTGGTCACAAAAACAAGTTCCTGGTATCCTTTGCCTTCCAAACCCGGATCGCAGGAGTCGAGCGGGAAATCGTTGCTGCCTTCGCGCCGCCATACCGAAAAGCCATAGAAATAATCATCGGCTGCATTTTCGCAGAAATAAGGTTTGAGCCAGGTGATGTCCACTTCGCCGAGTTGGGCGGTAGCCTCCACGTCTTCAGGCGGTGGGCCCACCACTTTGATCTGCACCGTCTTCAGGTCGGCCAGTTTGGGTGTATTTTTATTCAACGAATCCAGTGCTTTAAACACCACCGAATAAGGCTGGTTGGAAATGTGTTCACAAGTGGTTTGCCAACGGAAAGTGCCGATTACAGGTGGTACGGCAAAGCCTGTAGGTGCTGTAAATGTTGCAGGACTGTAGACCGTACTGAATGGGCCGCCGAGGGCAGTGAGTTGCACGAAGTTGTTCTCGTCAGGGTCGGTGCCTCTTACGGGGAACTGTATGAATTGGCCGGCCACCACACAAAGTTCGTCGATGGTTTGTACGGTGGGCGGATTGTTGTCGCAGTCGTCTACAAAAATTTGCATATCGCGTATCGTTGTATCAATGGGGTTTCCATTTCGCCACGATACGATGATGAACGCTAAATTGTATTCGCCCGCAACCTGAGGCGTACTCCACAACAAGTCGCCCGAAACGGGATCGAGTTGCAACACATTATTCGACCCCGGCCCTATGGCGTTGGGATAACTGTAGTTGGGTACGTTTGAGCCGAGGGACTGCAAAGGAATGATGAGCTGGTAAGACAGGCTGTCGCCATCGGGGTCGAAAGCGTTGGGGTTGTGTTTGAAAGTTTTGCCTACACAGGCGTTGTCTATGGGTGGCTGCAGAAGGTATGGCGTAGTGTTGTTTCCTCCGAACTGTGGATCCTGAAACGAATAAATGGTTTCGATGTGGAAAGGAACATTGTCCGAAGAAGGCGGATTTACATTGATGATGCCTGCGATACGGTTGGGGTCGGTCATGGAAATACGGTATTCGGCCGGGCCGGAGTAGGTGTGCGTGGAAACATACAGGTTGTACTTGATGTCGTTGGGAAACACCACCCCGTTGCCACCGCCGTTGCTGCGCGGCACATTGATGCAAACACCGTCGCCCCAGCAAATGGTGAGCGTGTCACGGTCGGCATTCACACTGCTCGCTTTGGTCCATGTGATGATGGTGGCCTCGATGGTGAGCGGACCAATTTGGCGTATGTGGATTTCACCCGCACGGTTGTGTGTAGCCTGCGCAAGGAAAGGCAGGAAAAAAAATGCGCATAAAATGCCTAAAAAACGTATCGGCTGATTCATATGACCCGGATTTATGGGATTCTTTGGGATTGGGATTTGGGATTTGGAATATTGAAGGGCGTTTTGTGGATCAGTATTTTGATCGATTTTGCAAAGGTTGTTTGTTGCGGTAAAAGTACCATAACAACAAGAGCAGGCGAGCATGGTTTTCGCTTACCAAAACGCGCTACAAGATCAAATTATTTTTAGGTAAAAAGGCAAAAACGTAGACCTTTGCTGTCGCCCATTGGCATCAACGGCAAATTCAAGCAAAATGATCCTGTACAACGTTACGATAACCGTCGACAAAGACGTGCACGAAGACTTCCTGCGTTGGATGCGCAACACCCACATCCCCGATGTGATGTCCACTGGGATGTTCTTATCCTACCGCATCAGCCGCCTCATCGGTCACGAGCACGAAGACTCTGAAATTTTCTCCATCCAGTATTTGGTGCAGGACATGCCTACGTTGGTTCGTTACCAAAGTGAGTTTGCCCCTGCCTTACAAAAAGACGTGCGCGACCATTACGAAGGCAAGTTCGCGGCATTCCGAACGGTGATGGAACTGATTGACCGCAACGAAAGATAGTATTTCGTATTCCACCCTGCAACTGTTGCCGCGGGCTGATACACCGTAGGTCCGCGCAGCTGTACGGGTGGTGACGATTTCTTGCTTACAGGCATCTTTCCCAATGAACATCCAACCATTTGTTTTTTTACATTTGCAAAAAAACAAACCATGCGAACCTTCGTCTTGACCATGGCGCTTTGGGCTCTGCTCTGCGTTCCTTCTACCCTTTTTTCCCAAAAAACATCCATCGAAAACATCGAACCCCGCGTGGAAGCCCTTTTGGCCAAAATGACGTTGGATGAAAAAATTGGTCAGTTGAACCAGGTGGTTGGCGACATAAGCACCGGCACCGCCGTATCCAAAGACGATATGCTTTCCCAGGTGCGCGCAGGAAAGGTAGGCAGCGTGCTCAGCCACACGAATTTCGACAACAAGATCAAAATTCAACAAACGGCCGTCAAGGAGTCTCGCCTCGGTATTCCGGTCATTTTTGGCTTTGACGTGATCCACGGCTACAAAACTATTTTTCCCATACCACTGGCCCAGGCTGCAAGCTGGAACCCATCGATCGCCGAACGCATCGAACGCGTGGCTGCAGCCGAAGCGGCGGCCGACGGACAAAACTGGACCTTCGCACCCATGGTTGATGTGGGCCGCGACCCCCGTTGGGGCCGTGTGATGGAAGGCGCTGGTGAAGACCAATACCTCGGTAGCCGCATCGCCGAAGCGCGTGTACGCGGCTTTCAAGGCAACGACTTGAGCGAAAACTTCAGCATCGCCGCCTGCACCAAACACTTTGCAGGCTACGGATTCGGAGAAGGCGGCCGCGATTACAATACCGTTGACATGAGCGAACAACGCCTGCGCGACATTGTGTTGCCGCCGTTCAAAGCCGCAGCCGATGCAGGCAGCGCTACGTTTATGAACGCTTTCAATACGCTGAACGGTACACCCGCAAGCATGGACAAACACCTGATTACCGACATCCTGCGCGGCGAATGGGCGTGGAAAGGCATGATTGTAAGCGACTGGAACTCGTTTGGCGAAACCATTGTACACGGCGCAGCCACCGACGATACCGATGCCGCCGCCAAATGCCTCACGGCTGGCAGCGACATGGACATGGTGGGCGGCGTGTATGTAAAAGGTCTGAAAAAAGCCCTCGACGAAGGCCGCGTAACCCAAAAACAAGTTGATGAAGCCGTGCGTAGGGTGTTGCGCCTGAAATTTTCCCTCGGACTTTTCGATGATCCCTTCCGTTACCTCCATCCACAACGCCGCAAGGAAACGCTGGAAAAAGCAGAATACCGCATACTGGCACGCGAAACTGCCGCAGAAAGCATGGTATTGCTGAAAAATGACGGCGGTTTGCTGCCCTTGAGCGCCGCCAGTCCGTTCAAAAAAGTGGCCATCATCGGTCCATACGCCAACAGCATCGGCAACAAAGACTACATGAGTTTTTGGACGCTCGGGCTCGGCGCCCGCCAATACGACTCCACCAAAGTGGTCACGCCTGCCCAGGCCCTCAAACCTGCCCTCGAGGCCATGGGTTTTGAAGTGACTGTGACGGAAGTGTGCATCAACGTAACTTGCGACGAGGTGGCTTATTCGGCTGCCCTTAAAGCCGCTCAGAATGCCGACATCGTGATTTGCTGCGTGGGCGAACGTGGTTTTGATTGCGGCGAAAGCCGGTCGGTAGCCAACCTTGAGTTGCCGCGTGGACAAGAAACCCTCCTGCGCATCGTGAGCCGGGGCAACAAACCCACGGTGATGGTGGTGTTCAACAGCCGTCCGCTGGTATTCCCCTGGGCCAACGAAAACATTCCGGCCATCCTTTGCGCCTGGCAGCCTGGCTTCGAAGCAGGCAACGCGCTGGCCGATGTTTTGACCGGCCGCGTAAACCCATCGGGCAAACTGCCCATGACCTTTCCGCGCGCCACCGGACAAATTCCCCTGTATTACAACCACTTCAATACCGGGAGGCCGCAACAAACTTTTGGCACCTTGTGGACGAGTGGCTACCTCGACCTTGCAAGCACGCCTGCTTACGCTTTCGGGCACGGCCTGAGTTACACCACGTTCAGCTACGGTGATGTGAAACTGAACAAAAGCACTTTGAAAATGAACGAGATCCTTGAGGTTTCTGTTGATGTGAGCAATACCGGCAAGGTAGCTGGAGAGGAAGTCGTGCAGTTGTACGTACGCGACCTCGCGGCCGATGTGGCGCGTCCGGTTAAAGAACTCAAAGGTTTTGAAAAAATCAGGCTTGCAGCGGGCGAAAGCAAAACGGTTACTTTCCGCATCAATCCGGCTGTCGATTTGTCTTATTGGAACCAGGATCTGAAATTCAAAGCCGATCCGGGCAAGTTCAACGTGTTTGTCGGTGGCAGTTCCGACAAAGTGAAGGAAGCTTCTTTCGAGATCAAAATTTAAAGCTTGACCCAGCTTTGCAGGGGAACCGGATTTTCAGGATTTTTGGATTCAATATACATGCTCAAACGCTCGCCGGTTTACACCGTTTTTTTAACCGTATTTCTCGACATGCTCGGCGTGGGCATCGTCATACCGGTGTTGCCGGCGTTGTTTATGGGTGGTCCGGACAGCAGTATTCTGCCTCCGGAAACCACGGATGCGCAGCGTAGTATTCTGTATGGATACCTGACGGCGATGTACCCGGTCATGCAGTTTTTCGGGGCGCCCATTTTGGGTTCCCTTTCCGACCGCTTTGGGCGCAAGCCCATGTTGCAGATTTCGCTGGTGGGTACCTTGATTGGTTATTTGTTGTTTGCCTGGGCTATTTACACACAAAACCTGCCTTTGTTGTTTTTCAGCCGCATGTTGCCTGGCTTTACCGGAGGCAACATCAGCATCATCATGTCGTCGTTGTCGGACATCGCTATTCCTGAGAACCGCACCCGTTATTTCGGACTGGTGGGCATGGCGTTTGGATTGGGATTCATCATGGGGCCGGCTATTGGAGGATTGCTGGCCGACAACACGCTGGTTTCATGGTTCGACCACGCCACACCCTTTTGGTTCACAGCAGCGCTTACGGTGGTGAATCTTGCTGTGGTGCAATTTCTTTTCCAGGAAACCAATACGAAAAAGCGGCACTCAGAGGTAAGTTTTATGAGTGGGTTTAAAAACATTGGCAAGGCCTTTTCTGCGAAACATCTGCGCGGCATCTTTATGGTGTCGCTCTTTATCTCGCTGGGATTTTCGTTTTTCACGCAGTTTTTCAGCGTGTACCTCATGACCAAATTTGGTTACCAGGAACGGCAGATAGGCCTCATTTTTGCTTGGGTGGGTTTGTGGCTGGTCATTACCCAGGGCGTAACGGTCAGGATACTGGCCAAGAAGATTTCGCCAGAGCGTATTTTGCGTTTTTCCATTTTGTTTCTCAGCATCAGCATTGGGGCAGTTTTGGTACCACAAACGGCTGGACTCATTTATTTCATCAATCCTTTCATCGCAACTTTTCAGGGCCTCACGTCGCCGAACCTCACCACAGTAGTTTCCAAAAGTGCGGGTGATAACGAACAAGGAGAAATTTTGGGCATCAACCAAAGCATGATTTCGGTGGGCCAAGCCGTGCCGCCCATCATCGCAGGTTACCTCAACAGTTTCAATGTGATGTTGCCCCTCATGGCTGCTTCGGTGTTTGTTTTCTTTGGGTGGATAGCATACTTAGTACGAAGCAAGCAGCAAGCAGCAGGCAGCGAGAAATCCGAATAAACCATTTTTAGTTGATGCTCTGTCATGTCGAAAAGCTCTTCGGCCCTTTTTGGCCCTGTTTAAACCGATGGTGAACCCAGTTCTCTCGCGGTTCATTGGAAGCAAAGCGAGACACCCAATCTTATTGCTGCCCGCTGCCTGCTCAAACAATGCCTTCCCTAACCAGGTCATGCAAATGCACGATGCCGTGGTAATGGCCTTTTTCATCCACTACGAGCAGTTGTGAGATGCTGTGGTTGCGCATGAGGGCGAGGGCATCCACGGCGAGGGCGTCGGGGCCAATTTGTTTGGGGGTAGCGTTGAGGATGTCGCTGGCGCGGAGGGTGTTAAAATCGGCGCCGCGTTCGAGCATGCGGCGCAGGTCGCCGTCGGTGACAATGCC
>Ga0105048_10007642_pt1 | contig 17367 bp, 11 predicted proteins | sample MAT05_FD_78382 | JGI IMG/M metagenome (GOLD analysis project Ga0105048, IMG submission 78382) | Freshwater microbial communities from Lake Fryxell liftoff mats and glacier meltwater in Antarctica - MAT-05 | ecosystem: Environmental > Aquatic > Freshwater > Ice > Liftoff microbial mat | place...
CAACCGCAATTCGACTCAAGTTCAATCTGGGACAAACCTTCACCGGTGCTGAGCCGGTCGGGGACTGATGGATGATGGTTTGCCAGTTGGCAAGCGAATCAATGGTTCGGCGGCAGACAAGGGGGCGCATGGCGGGATCACCGTTTACTTGGGCAGAGGTCGTGCTCTGCGCCTATGCCGCACGCTACGAAGGCGACGACTTCGGCGGTGTGGAGGCAATTCACTCGCTCAACGTCCGAAGCCGGGTATCTATCCAACTCAAAGTGCTCAACATCGCGGCCATGCTCGACGAGGAGGGCGTGACTCGCGAGAGTGCTGTTAACCCGTTGAGCGGATTGCCTGCCGGACAACAGGGGCGGCGGACGAACTGGGATGTTGTCTCCGAACTGGTGTTGCTGACTCGAGAGCAGCACCTTGCAGACTGTCGTCACATCCTGCTAGAGGCGACCGCACTGCCGGGTGAGTTGCTCCCAGATCAGACATTGATTGAGGGGGCTGTACTCCAAGTGCTGGTCAACAGCTATGAGCGGGATCCCTTGGCCCGCAGGCGGTGTATCGGTCATTTCGGTCCAACTTGTGTAGTGTGCGGGTTCCACTTCGAAGCCGTGTATGGGCCTGCCGCCTACGGGTTCATTCACGTCCACCACCTGCGGCCGTTGTCGGAGATCGGGTCGGAGTATGTGGTCGATCCTGTGGCTGACCTACGGCCCGTGTGCCCCAACTGCCATGCTGTCATTCACCTTGGCGGTGGCTGCCGTAGCATAGAGCAGGTCCGGCAACTCCTACGTCAGCAAGAGTCCGCCCCAGGAACGCTAGACATGCCTAAGTAGCCAGTGGCGTTGGAGTTGTGTTCGAATCCTGAATCCTGACTTCGGCACGCAGTCTTTCGGCAAAGCGTCCGGATGGGTTCCTGAATTCGGGCTTGGCAAAATGTCAAGGTTCTACCTCGACCGACGCATGGTCTGGCAGTGAGCGTCAACTCAACTCAGGCCGGATGATTGCACGATGGTTTCGCAAGTTCACGCCCCGCGCTTCGCTACGCAGAGCCTGCGCGGCGCGGCTAAACGAAGATTGTTGCGGGTTAATAGCGCACCCAGCCGAGTTGCTCGCAGAGTTGCAGAATCCACGGGTTTCGCCACGGATTCCATGCGGGGTAAAACACGGATAGTACCGAGAATGCGAGCAGTATCACGGTGACGAATCGCCACCATCTGGAATCGGCGATGCGGTCGACGCCGTGAAGAAGGCCCAATAGCCAGAGCGGCGAGAGCCAGATCAGCCATCGCGCGACGCTCGTGTTTCCGCCGTAGTTGTAGCTCTGGAATCGTGTGAGATAAAACGTGAAGACAATAACGGAGACGGCAATCGTCACCGCTGCGAGCTTGCCCAGTAGCGATTCGCGTAGACGCCGGGCCTGACCGATCAACCCGCACGCGGCGACGAGCCAGACCGGCGTGAGGCTGAACCAGCCGTGATGGCCGACGAGCAGGTGCATTGCGTAGACGGGGGTCGATTCGCTGTTGAAGTCGATGCCGCGCGGTCGAACGGGTTCCTTGAGTTTCAGCCAATGGCTGCCGCCGTAGTTGTACCACGGTCCGCCGAATTCGCCGTAGGCGGGGGTGATTTTGCCCATCGAGATGACGTTGCACGCGAGTAGTGCGACGACCGGAATCGCCAGCCCCGGCAAATAGCACGTCAACGTTTGGCGGAATCGCGACAGCAATAACAGCAAGCCGAGACCGCCCGCGAATGCGGCCGCGGGTAGCTCGAACGTGGCGGTCAGACCCGCGAATAAGCCGCTCAGAAAGAGATCGCGTTTCGTCGGCGATTCACTTCGCAGTAGCGGGTAGATTGCGAAAAGCGTGCAGAAAATCGCGGGCGTGTGGTTGTTCAGTGTCGGCGCGAACGTGATCGCGAACGTCGCGAACGAGGCGACCGCGAAGGTGATGAGTTTGCCGAAATCGCTGCGGCCATATTGCTCGATGAGTTTCGCCAGCAAAAACAGATACAGCGCGAACGGCAGGACGTTGATCGTGATGAGAATAATGCCGACGACGAGCCAGCGGTCGCGGTCGATCGACAGCCCGCACAGCTTGTGGAGCAGCCAATATTCCCCTGCGAGCAGTGTGGCGAACAGCGGCGGTTTGCTCGAGTAAAACTCGCCGGTGTCGGGGTTCATCACCTTGTCGATCGAGGTGTACGATTCCTCGAAGATGATGCCGCTATCGCCGTAAGGCGGTGCGGTCGCGGTGAGGTTCGCGCGTTTGCCAATGACGTAGGTACCGTTCTCGACAATGGCCCGAACGGTCGCCCAGCGCGAACGGTCGTTGGAACCGAACATGAGCGTCGGCTCGGGCCGTTTCTCGGGCCAGACTCGTGCGGGCGTATCGGCACGATTGGCGTCATACTGCGTGCTGGCGGGTTTGTAGCGGCTCGGTTCATAGACGTTTTCCGCGCCGACGATCTTCGCCGTGGCAATCGCGAGTGCCATCGCACCGAGTACGAGATACAGCGATTGGCGTAACGCGCGGGTCGCATCGGTCGTGGAAATCATTACTGGGTGGCTTCGCGTGCGGGGACGGTTTCGGAAATCCGGTACGGTGCGTCGGGTGCGGAACGGGCGAGTGCCATCTCGGCGGAGATGCCGGTGAATGCCGATTGCCCCGCGAGGATGAACGACAGAAACGACAGCATGGAAACGAACGGCCCGAAATCGCTGCCGAGTGGCAGGAACATCGCGGCGAGCCACGCGATCGCACCGAAGAACGCCAGCAGGATCGCAAGCGTGCCGAAGGCGTGCATCGGGCGGTTGCCGAACGTCGTGCGGGACCAGACCGCTATCAGATCGATGAACCCCTTCAAGAACCGGCGTGCCCCGAATTTGGAATGGCCGAACTTCCGGGCGCGGTGATGGATGACGAGTTCCTCGCAGCGGAATCCTTCGGCCGCAGCGAGAACGGGCACGAACCGGTGCAGTTCGCCGTAGAGTTTCACTTCGCGAATCACATCGGCGCGATAGGCTTTGAAGCCGCAGTTATGGTCGTGCAACTTCACGCCGGTAAGCCACGAAACGAGGCCGTTGAAGACGCGGCTCGGGAAGACTTTGTGCCACGGATCGTAGCGAATCTTCTTCCAGCCGCAGACGACATCCGCACCGGCCCTGATGGCGGCGAGGAAGCGCGGGATCTCGCTCGGGTCGTCTTGCAGGTCGGCATCGAGCGTCATCACGATCGAACCGGATGCCACCTTGAAGCCTGCGGAGAGCGCCGCCGCTTTGCCGAAGTTTCGCCGAAAGCGATAGCCTTGCACTTTTTCCAATTTTGCCGCGAGCGCGCGAATGACGTCCCACGAACCGTCGTTGCTGCCATCGTCGATGAAGAGAATCTCGACTGACAGCCCGATGTCGTTCGTGGCGGCGACGATCTCGGCAACCAACGCGGGCAGGCTTTCGACTTCGTTATAAACGGGCACGACGAGCGAGAGCAGATTCGGATTCGGTGCCGCGCGCGTCATGGTTTCGCCTCTTCCGGTTTTGCTGCGAATTTCCGGCCGAACAGATACGCCGAACCGGCGACCGCCACCTCGAACGTCGTCCAGACCAAACGCAGCATGATCGCGAACAGCACCGCTTGCGAAGCGGGGTTCGGCGTCGCACCGGCGAGGCGGATCGCGAAAATTTCCGACAGCAGATATTCGCGTGGCCCCAACCCGCCTGGCGCGACCAGCACGACGAAGCCGACGACGTAGGAAACGGCGATTGTGGCGAGGTCGCCGCCGAGGTCCGCAAACGTCGGCCCGCCCATACCCGGCACCACGGCATCGACGGCGAGCCGGACACTCAGTGCCAGCAAGCACCACCCGAATGCAGCCTGCACCAACCCGAACAATAGCAGGCCCACCGGCGGATTTGTGACGAGGTGAACGCCTTGGCCGTAACGCAACCGGCCGATGCGGTTGATTAAGCGGATCAACAGAAACAACCCGATCGGCAGCCCCGCCACGGCAATCAGGAATGGCCCGCGTCCGTTGGTGTACTCGCCACCGATGCCCGTGAGCGGCACCAGCAACCCCGCGAGGATCGACCCCGACGCCATCGTAACGATCGTTTCGTAGGCCGAGGTGACGCCGACGACGAGTGGCGTCGCACCCGGAACCGAACGCAACAGCCCCGCACGTACGACGAGAACCCACGCTTTGCCCGGCACATATTTGCCGAACTGACTGACGAAGTACGTGCGTAACCCGAGCTTCCAACCGAGGTTCACGCCCTGACGCCGCATGAGCATCCACCAGAACGTGCCCCACGTCGTGTGCGTACCGAGGTAGAGCAAGCCGACGGGGATCCAGTTCCACCAGCGGTCGAATACGGCGTCGAAGCTCACGGCATGATTGTTCAGCGTGTTCGCAAAATGAAGCCCCACGGCGACGATAATAACCAACGCAAGGATGGCTTTTGCGACGAGGAACAGACGCTTGTTGCGTGGGGTCATGAAGTGAATGTTAGAGAGGATCGCGACGTTCGGCACGCATTCGTTTGCGAGATCGGTTGTCAGTTCCGCAGATGGCCTATAATTCATACCGATACCTCCGTGCAGGAGGTTTCTCCGAGGATGATGGAATGTCGACCGAGCCACTGCCCGAAACGCTACCCACACCGACTCCCGAAACACAGGTTGCGAAGCCCGACGCCGCGCCGAAGCCCGCCGTGCATACGACGGGGTTCAGCGCTGCGCCGAAACCCGGTACGCCGAGGCCGGGCAGCAAGCCGATCCCGGAGAAGTGGCAGCGCGGCGAGAAGCCCCCGCAAGACAACGCCAAGAACCCGCAGAACGCGGTGCGCGATTTCGACAGCTATAAGCCGAACAAACGCGACCTCGACAAAGACATCGAAGCCGAACTGAATGCGGCAATGTCGGCGATGGCCGAACTGCCGGCGCTCGATTCGCCCGAGAACCCCGCCGAGAAAGCGGTCGGCGGACGCAAGAAGGGCCGCGTGCTGAGCATCCACGGCAAGGATGTGTTCCTCGACGTACCCGGTGGCCGCAGCCAGGGCGTGCTAGCGATTCAGGAGTTCGAGGGCGCGTATCCGAAGATCGGCGACGAAGTTGAATTCATGATCGAACGCTACGACTCCGCGAACGGCTTGCTCGTGCTGACACTCGGCGGCGCGGTCCAGGCCGTCACCGATTGGTCGGGTATTTCGCTCGGTATGATCGTCGAAGCCCGCGTCACCGACGTCAACAAAAACAAGACCGGGCTGATGGTCGAAGTCAACGGCATCAAGGCGTTTATGCCGATCAGCCAGGCCGACCTTTACCGCGTCGAGCAACCCGAGCAATTCATCGGCCAGAAGCTGAAGTGCGTGGTGATCGAGGTCGATATCCACGACCGCAACCTGATCGTCAGTCGGCGGGCGTTGCTCGAACGCGAACGCAAGATGAAGGAAGAGGAATTCTGGTCGAAGCTCGAAGAAGGCCAGGTCCGCAAGGGCATCGTCAAGACGATCAAGGCGTTCGGCGCGTTCGTCGATCTCGGCGGCGCAGATGGCCTGATCCCGATTTCCGAACTGAGCTGGACGCGAGTCGGTACCGCGGAAGAAGTCGTTAAAGTCGGCCAGGAAGTCGAAGTCAAGATCGCGCGGCTCGACCGCGAGGCACGCAAGATCGGCCTCAGTTTGCGTGCGATGCAGGGCAACCCGTGGGACGATTTTGCCCGCGATCATCGCCCCGGCGTTCGCATCGAAGGCAAGGTCACCCGCATCGCAGACTTCGGCGCATTCGTCGAACTGGCACCGGGGATCGAAGGCCTGATTCACATCTCCGAACTGACGACGGGCCGCGTGCGCAAGGTCAGCGATGCCGTCAGCGAAGGGCAGATGGTCACGGTGCAGATCGTGAACATCGATACCGATCAGCGCCGGATCGGGCTGTCGCTGAAAGCGATTGCGGCCGAAGCCGAACAGGCGGCGGACGATTCGGAAACGAAGGAAGAAGCAGACGACCGCGAAGAAGCGGCGGCGTTGATGGCGACCCGCAAGCCGAGCCTGAACCTGCGTGGCGGCGTCGGCGGCACGCCGTTCAAATTCGAACGACAATAAGCGATCCATAACCAAGGGAACACTCCTCGCATGACGGCGTCGCATACCGCAACGGGCGATACGAATTTGAAGCGTACGCCCGAGGAACTCATCGGGTTGCTCTCCTCCCTTCGCAACAACGTCTCGCGGGTCTTCCTCGGCAAGCCCGAGGTCGTCCGGCTCGCGCTCGTCGCACTCCTCGCCGACGGGCACCTTCTGCTCGAAGACGTGCCCGGCGTCGGGAAAACATTACTGGCGAAGGCGATCGCGAAAAGTCTCGGTTGCACGTTCCACCGCATTCAGGCGACGCCGGACTTGCTGCCCGGCGATCTCATCGGCACGAACGTCTACAACCAGACGACTTCGACGTTTACGTTCATGCCGGGGCCGCTGTTCGCGAACATCGTGCTCGCCGATGAAATCAATCGCGCCACGCCACGGACGCAATCGGCACTCCTCGAAGCGATGAGCGAAAAACAGGTGACGGTCGATCGCGACACCTTCCCGCTCGGGCCGCCGTTCCTCGTGCTCGCCACGCAGAACCCGTACGAATTCGAAGGCACGTACCCGCTTCCCGAAAGCCAACTCGACCGCTTCATGTTGCGGTTAAAGGTGGGGTACCCGGACCGCAAAGCCGAACGCGATATTCTCTTACAACATCGCGGCGGCGAACCGGTCGACGAACTGAAGGCGGTGTTGAACCCGAACGATGTCGTCGCGCTGCAACGCTATTCGCGGGAAAGTATCGTGTCGGTGCCGGTGGCGGAGTATCTGCTCGACGTCGTCGATGCGACGCGAGAACATCCGGACATCAAGCTCGGTGCGAGCACGCGGGCGGCTTTGGCGTATTATCGGGCGTGTCAGGCACTCGCGCGGATCGATGGCCGCGATCACGTTCGCCCGGAAGACGTGAAGGAACTCGCAGTGCCCGTGCTGGCGCACCGGTTGATGACGAAGGCATGGGACCAGGGCGGCCGCGACGATGCTGCCCCGATTTTGCAAGACATTTTAACGAAGACGAAAGTCCGTATCTGAGGGACGCGCCGTGAGCCGATTCCGCTGGCGGCCGACCCGCGAAGGTTTCCTCTGGGTCGTCTGCGCGTGCATCATGTTGGCGGCGGGGCTGATCAAAACGATCAATTTACTCATTCTCATCGGCTACCTCATGTTCGGGCTGGTCGGCCTGAACGCCTGGCTCGCGTGGCGTTCGGCGCACCGCGTCAGCGTGGCACGGGCAATTGCGATACCGGGCTTTGCGGGCCGCGAGGCCGTGCGGGCCGCCATCGTAACGAATGACGCGGACAAAGGCGCATCGATCACGATCCTGGAAACCTCCGCGATCCATTCGGCCGAAGTGTTCGTACCCGCACTGCTACCCAATGAGACGCGACGAATTTCGACGACGATTCACCCGCAGGTTCGCGGCCGGTACGCGACATCGCCGATTTCCATCATCGCCGGTTACCCGTTCGGACTGATCGAGTACATCTTGCCGGCAGAACCATCGGTCACACTGACCGTGCTACCAGCGATCGGTTTGGTACACTCGGGGAAACTCCGGCGATGGTTGATCCGCACGGGTGCCGGCGACAATCACATCCGTCGACCTCTGCGGAGGCAGTCGAATCAGGGGGCGGACGTTCGCGGCGTGCGCGCGTATCGGCCCGGCGATTCGCCGCGCGATATCCACTGGCGAACGACGGCACGCCGGAACGAACTGATGGTGCGCGAATACGACAGCACCGAACCGCTCGATGTGCTGATGGTCGTCGAAGTCTGGGTGCCGCCCGCGCCGACGGCGGCGGATATCGAACGGGCTGAGGCAGCCCTCAGCTTGGCCGCGAGTGTGTTTTGGTCGTGGTGCCATAGCGAAGAACAACCCGAAGCGACGCTCGTTCTCGCTGGTTCGAAGATCTGGCGAAGCGGACGTGCGAGCGATGGATTCGGCCTCGAGGCACTCGGACTATTAGCCGATGCGCCGCTATCGAACGCAACGCACCTGTTGCCACTCGATGCACTCCGACGCCGCTCGAACCGGTGCGCACGACTATTAATAACGAGTAATCCGAGCACGACACTGGCGATGGAACTCAATTCGGCAACGGGCGTGCCGTTCGTCTGCGTCGGCCCCGCATCGCCAATGGCCTGGTACGAGCCACCGGTTTCCGGCAACGCAGGAACAAAACATTAACCGCAGAGGGCGCAAAGTACGCAGAGAAGAGTTATCACTAGTTTACCTCTGCGTTCTCTGCGCCCTCTGCGGTTAAAATTCTGCATCGAACCGCACAGGGCATAAAGTTCGCAGAGAAAAGTAATCATCAGTTTACCTCTGCGCCCCTGCGGTTAAAAATTTTTCCGGAACTACGCAACCCACGGTTAAGGGGCGAGCGATGCCGACCGATTTCGCATTTCGACTGAGTACGTATCTGACGCTTGCACTCGGCTGCATCTGCCTCGGTTACTCCGAGTGGGACTACTTGCCGGAAGTGACATTCTTCACGGGTGTCGTCACGATCCTCATGGTGGTGGCGTTCTTTCGTGCGGACCGCAAGGGCATCGAACTTTCGTTGTCGGCGGCGAACCGGCTCGGTGCGGCCATCGCGGTGATCGCGGTGATCTGGCTCTTCGTGCAATATCGCCGCCCCGAAAGCCTCATGAACACGCTCCCGTGGCCGGCGGGGGGGCTGCCGTTCCTCGCTCCGCTGCTCATGATCCTCGTACCCGCGAAACTATTCCGCCCGAAGCACGTCGGCGACTGGTGGGCGCTGCAAGGTGTCGGCCTCGTGTCGGTCGGGCTGGCGAGTTCGCTGTGCGAAGATCCCGGCTTCGTCGTTCTCGTTACGCTGTACTGCCTCACGGGCGTCTGGAGCCTGACGCTGTTTTACATCCGTCGCGCCTCCGGCCACGTTCCCCCGCCGCCGGTGGTCGTAGCCGACTCGGGATTCGGATCGTGGTTTAGCCCGGCGTCGTGGTTCCGCGCGATGTTCCCTCCGCGTTCTCGGCCGACCGTTGCGGAGCCGTTCGCAGGTATCGGCAGGCCTAGCCCGACCGAACGACTCGGTCGCTCGCACTTCTTTCGCTCGGTTCGCTGGCTCGCGTTCGGCGTCGTCGTGGCGCTCCCATTATTTTTCCTGACGCCGCGAAGTAGCACGATGCAGTGGGAGTTGTTCAAATCTCGGCTCGAAACGGGCAGCAGTATGGATGCTCCGGATTTGTCCCGCACGGGCGAGTTGCGCGTCAACACCGAACCGGCATTCGAGGTGTTTGCCCGCAACACCGACGGCAGCCCGATGAACGACATTCCTACCGATCAGCGCTGGCGGGTAGCGGCCTACACCGAATATCAGTATCCGCAAGGCAAATGGAGCAAGGGCGGTATTACGCGCGTTCACGTCGCCTCGCCGGATCAACCGATACCGTACCCCGATAGCCCCTCGCTTGAGTTTCCGAAACTTTGGGACAAACAGTACATCGCCGAGTTCCGCATCGTCGGGAAGATCGCCGGCGCGCCGATAAGCGACCCGGCCGACTACCTCCCACTCGGCCCGCCGCCGCTCGTTTATCAGACGCCTTCGGGGTTCCGCTATTGGGGCCAGATGAACGATGGCTCGTTTTCGCCACTCGGTTCGCAGATCGGTCGGCCAAAGGCGTATTGGCAGATCGTTCACCAACGAAATGCCGAAGGTGAGGAGCCGTTCCACATGTTCCGACTCGCGGAACCGTTTTCCAACCAAACCGACCCGCGATCCAAGTTGACCGTCGTCGCACCCGAAAGCCGCATCGGCCAACTTGCGAATCAGCGGATCGACCGATGGATAAAGGAAGGGAGACTGCCTGCGGAAATCCGCACGGTGCTCAACCCCGTCACGCTGAAGATGAACGAGATTTACCACGAACAGGTTGCGAGGGCGTTTCGGGACTACCTCGCATATTCCGGCGAGTTCGAATACACGTTGAACCTGAAACGCAAGGAACGCAAACTCGACCCGATCGAAGATTTCCTACTGAATACCAAGGCCGGTCACTGCGAACGCTTCGCCGCCTCGCTCGTACTATTATTGCGATCCGTCGGCATCCCTGCGCAGTTCGTGCTCGGCTACAAAGGCCGCGATTGGCTCGACGATGGACACTATGTGATTAAGCAAGAACATGCGCACGCCTGGGCCGAAGTGCTCGTCTCGCGACCGTCGAAAAGCGAGAAGCCCGAATCCGGAATTCGCGATTGGCTGTTCTTGTCGCTCGATCCGACGCCCGACACCGGCTCCACGAACGACACCACCGACGATGGCATGTTTTCGGCGAGTCGCCAAGGGCGACGGCTGCTCGCAGACTACATCATCGGGTTGAATGCCGAGAGCCAAAAAATCTTGACGAGGAACGTCTCGAACTTCTTCGAAAACAACATCGGCTGGCTCGTCGCGTCGGCCATCGCCTTCGCCATCATCGGCTATGTGGTACGTGCATTCGTATTCCGTTCGCGAAAGAGCCGGGGTGCGATTCTCGACGCGACACCCGCCGACCCCGTGCCGTGGTATACGCAAATGATCGCGTTTCTCACCGCGAAAGGACATCCGTTGCACAATGGGGAAACGCCGCACGAATACGCGGCGCGCGTGTCGGAAATACTAAAACTCAAGCCCGAAACCGCAAGTGTCGCCGACGTACCGGTGAGCGTCACGCAGATTTTGTACGAAGTGCGTTACGGCCAACGCGATTGGACCGACGAACGCAAAACTGTCGCCGAACGCGCGATCCAGCGACTCGCGGAAGCGCTCACGTGATCTATGGCGTTTCGATCGTCACGGCCATGACGACGGGCACCGTGGCGTCTGGCCCTTTCACGAGGTCGATACTCTTGATGATGGCGTTGCGTTTCGGCACGATCGCCAGGTAACGGATCTGTTGCCCGCGCAGCGCGAACGCGAACTCGCTTTGCGGAACGTCGACGCGACGGATGTAATCCGCGAAGTGTATGCCGTTCTTCAGGTCGTGATCTTCACTTTTGCCATCGGCGTATTGCAGTCGTACCGTCAGGCTGACACTGCCGCGTTCGCCGTAGGGGAACGCCCAACCGCCGACGCCGCTCAGGAAGTGGATCGCCTTCGCGGCGGTGTTGCACGGCAACGTCACCGACTTCGGCATCGTGGCCGGCGTGACGCCACTCGTGCTGTGGAACATGATCGCGTTCTTCTGTTTGTCGCCGTTCGGATCGACGAGGTAGAACGGGATCGACTTGAAGACTTGCGGCTTCCAGTCCTTGAAAATCAGCTTCTCCGGTTCAGAATCGACGCCGTTGAACATCCCTTTGGTGCTCAGGATCGTCGCGTACTTGTCGAGCGGGATCGGCACGAAGCGGCCCTTCTGCGTCAGGAATTCCATCAGGTCGGCCAACTCTTCGACCTTCATCGTTTTCTCGAAGCCTTCGGGCATCAGCGACTTCACCGATTCCTTCAGCGTCTCGAGATCGTCGCGGCCAATCGCGTGGCGCTTGTTCTCGGCATCGAGCAGTTCGACGCTCGTTCGCGTCTCGCTCGAAAGCAACCCCGTGATGACGCGGCCATCGAGCAGGTTCGCAGTGTATGCCTTGTAATTGCCTTCGACGCTACGGGACGGATCGAGCACGTGAATCAGGATTTCTTCCTTCGGGTGAACCGCAAACCCCGTGAGGTCCGGCCCGATCGTGTTGCCCTCGCCGCCATGTTTGTGGCACTTCGCACAATGCGTCGCGAATGCCTTTTTGCCCTGTCCCACATCGCCCGTTTTCGCGAGTACGAACTTGAACTCTTCGATCACCTTTTGCCGATTCGCATCCGGCAACCCGCCGCCCATCGCGAGCAGTTTCTTCGCGCGTTCGGCGAGTTCCTTGTTGGGGTGGGTGGAGAGTGCCGACTTCTGATCGAGTTGCAAAATATCGAAGCGAAGCTCGCCCTTTTCGACGGCATCGAGGAACGCCTTCGCCGACTCGGGCCGCGCCAGCACGACACGCAACGCGACCGGTCGCACCATTGCGGGCAGGTCTTTCAGCTTCGCCACCACAGCCGCGCCGGCGGTCTTGGCCCGGCTCCGGGAGAGTGTTTCAAAGATTCCTGCGGAAAGTTCGGGCGAGGTTTTCGGCCCGATCGACGCCACTAACTGGTTCGCAGCGGCCTCGCTCTCGGGCTGGAACTCGACGATCTGCTTCGCGGCTTCCAGTCGCGTCGCATCGCTGGCCTTCTCGTCGGCAAGCGTGACGAACAGGCCTTTCGTCATTTCCAGAAGCTGGGCATCAAGACCCTTTACGCCCCAATTCCCTGCGAGCTTCAGAAGCCGTCCACGCGACAGTGCGGGGAGTTTGCCCAGCATCCTTCCGATGGCGGTCTCGGCTTCTGGCGTGAGTTCCGCACCGCTCTTTGCACCGTTTCCGCTCGCCAACCCGGTGAGGATCATCTCCGCAATCGCGGGCGATTTCGCACGTTCCATCGCGATTAATAATGGGCCCACGGTCTTGCCATGCGGACTGGATCCGTAGTGTTTCGCGACGATTTCCACGACCCGTTTCGCATCGGCGGAGAGGTTCGTTTCAGCAATGATCGCCGTCAGGAAATGCACATCGTGAACCGCCGCCGCGATGGTCATGGCTTGCGAAATGTTCGCGTCCCCAGTGTTCGTCGAATCTCGCAGAGCCGTCACAATCACCGCCCCATAGTCTTTCGATGCCGGTTCGTCGGCGATGGCGAGGAACGCCGTCAAACGCTCGGCTTGCGACAGGCTTTTCAGGCGGGATTCGATCTGTGCGTTTTTGTTCGTGACGAGTTTCAGCCCCTCGACTTTCTGACCCGCATCGACCAGCAATCGCTGCGCGTGTAACCGCCACGTCAGGTTGTGGTGGCTCAGCGTCTCGATCAGCTTTTCCACCGTGGCGTCTTTGAGATTTACGCGCGGCTCGGGCTTCGCTTTCGTGTACACAACTCTGTAAACGCGGCCGTACTTTTTGTCGCGAAGCGGGATCTCGTAAGCGTTGCCCTTGCCCGTTGCGTAACCCTGTGGCGTCGGGTTGTGTTGGACGATGATGTTGTACCAGTCGACTACCCACATGTGCCCATCGGGGCCGACTTGGGCATCGATCGGCGCGGCCCAGTCGTCGCGACTGGCACACAGGTTCCAGCCCATTCGGGCGGTGTAGCTGCTGCCGTTCGCGTGCAACGGAAGCGCTGCCGTGAGGTGCGCCGTCGGCTCGCTGACGAATGCGACCTTGTTCCAGTACTCTGGCGGGTAGGTGCGGGCGGTGTAGATGCTGCACCCGGCCCCGGCAGTAAACCCGCCGTGCCAATCGACCTGGCGATACTCCTTGACCACCGGTTCGATGTGGTTGTCGTACGCGATGTTTTGAAGTGCGCCGGGCGTCAGGCCCTTCACCTTCTCGTAGTAGCGGTTCGGTATCGTGAGATGAACGAGGGGGCAACCGTTCGCGGTACTACCGAAGAGTTCGCCTTGTTCGTTGAACGCGACGCCCCAACTGTTGTTGTTCGTCGAGCGCAGGAACTCGAGTTTCGTCGCTTTCCCGTAGTCGATCCTGAAGCGGTATAACCCCTGACCGAACTTCACCTTTTCGCCGTTAACGGTGCCATCGAAGCCACTGTAACCGCACATGCCGTAGATCCAGTTGTCGAAACCGTAACGCATATGGCTCGGCCCGGCGTGCGTGTCGCCAGTGCCCCAGCCGGTGAACAGCACGGTGCGGACATCGGCTTTCCCGTCGCCATCGGTATCTTTCAGGAACAGCGTGTGCGGGGCCTGATGAACGAGCAACCCGCCATTCACGTTCAGGATACTCGTCGGAATGCTCAGCTTGTCGGCGAATACGGTCACCGTGTCGCAGACGCCATCGCCGTCGATATCTTCGCAGACGACGATCTTGTCGCGGCCTTTGCCCTGCGGTTGCATTTCGTTCGGGTAATCGAACGTCAGCGAGAGCCACAATCGCCCGCGTTCGTCCCACGTCATCGCGATCGGTTTGCCGCCGCCGAGCTTTTCCTCGGTTACGAACGGCTTCATTTGAAAGTCGACGGGCGTCACATAATTCTTGATGCTCTCTTCCGCGCTCAGTGGCTTCTGCACCTTCCTGATCGGCTCGCGGATCGTGCCCCACTTTTCGCCCGGTGGGTAGAACGGCAGCACGCCATCGACGAACTCGAACGGCTTGGCATCTTTCGCGAACCCGGTCATCTGCGGGCGATCGACGTACACGCTTGCCGTATCGAGGCCCTTGTTGCAGGCCCAACGGGTGCCGCGTTCGACGAGCGCGATGAAGCCCGGATGGCTCCACGTACGGTGATCGTGCCCCCAAGCGGTGTAAAAGACGCGGCCCTTGCCGTGATTGCGGACCCACGTCCACGGTTCGATGAGGTCTTTATCGGTGCGGACTTCGAGAACGGTGCGATCTTTCGCGTTGTGCTTGTGGTGGACGTAAGTTTCGTCCCACGATTCAAACGACTGAAGACCCTGCATGATCGGGTGATCGGCCGCGGTAGTATTCACGCGAAACACACCCGTCGTGTGGCTGCGGAATTGTGCCCCGACGAGGTCGATGTACGGCTGCGACTTGATGAAGCAGTAACTGGCACAGTGAAGCGGGATGAAGCCCTTGCCGCTGGCCACGTAATCCAGAAGCGCCTTTTCGTTCTCTGGTGCCCACTCGGTCTGGTTGGCGAAGATCATCAGGCCGTCGTAGGCGTTCAGTGTCGCGTCGTTGAGATCGCTAACTTTATCGGTGAAAGTGAGCGCAATGTTTCGCTTCAAGAATTCCGGTTGCAGCTGTGCATACCGGGCGGCTGGCTGATGGTGCCCCGCATCGCCGAGGAACAGCACTTTGAGCGCAGGCTCAGCCGCCGAGGCGAGTGTCGCGATGGTTAGCAGCAAAGAAGCAATAACGAACCGAGGCATGGGGAAATACCTGAGGAAGGAGAGAGATACCAGCGTTTTATCACGACGATTGGCGAATTGCAAAGGTTTGTAGAAAAACTACATCGCGGTACGTCGATCCTCTATCCCCGCTTGGACACGTTTAGCCGCGCCGCGAAGGCTTTGCGCAGCGAAGCGCGAGGCGTGAACCTACTGATGTCATTGCGAATGCGTAACGAGCACGCGATTCGATTTGACGGTTTTGCCCATAGAAATGTTCGTTCTATCTACAACTTCTCGACCTTGGTATTTTCGTCGAGGCTGATGCTGGTGAGTTCGCCGTTGTCTTTGGTGAAATGCACAGTTGGCACGATGATATCGTCTTCCGGGAGGCGATTGGTCGTCACGCCGGTGGAGAGATAGCCCATGCCGCGAAAGACGCCGACGGCTTCGGCCGGCCAGGTGCGCGAACCGACCCGGAGCGTTTGCACGATCCGGATGCGGTCGCCGACTTTCAGGCTTTGCAGCAAACTCACGACGGCATCGTCGAGCCGTCGCGTCGGCAGGGAAATCGTTGCGGGTGTCGCGCTCACGCTTCGTCTCCGTTGGCTTTGGGCGTCCCGCGAATGAGGGCGATTCGACCGGTGCGGGCGAGTTCCACGATGCCGTAGGGCCGCATCAGCGAGATGAACGCTTCGACCTTGCCTTCGGAACCGCTGACTTCGATCATCATGTCGCTGTGCTGAATATCCACCACGCGACCCCGGAACGTCTCGACGAGCAGCGACAACTCCGCACGCTTCTCCGGCTTGCAAGCCACTTTAATCAGCATTAAATCGCGTTCGACGTAGTTCTCTGCCGAAATATCGACGACTTGCACGACGGTGACGATCTTGTCCAGTTGCTTGCGAACCTGATCGACGACGTTGTCTTCGGCATGAATGACGAACGTCATCCGCGACATATTCGCGAGTTCGGTTTCACCGACGGCCAGGCTGTCGATGTTGAAACCACGCGACGCGAGCATCCCCGAGATGTGCGCCAACACACCGGGCTGATTCTGAACGAGTGCCGAAAGAACGTGCCGCATGACCGTGTTACTCCGCAACCGAGTGAGAGGTTTTTATTATCGTATGAAGCCCGCGCCCGCAGTTCCACCATCCACCCAATCCGCCGCAACGCAACGCATTCCACCATTCGACCTGCCCTTCCGTTATTCGTGGCGGTGGGGTATACGCATATCGAGGAGTCTCTTATGCGCGACCGTTTATTGATGCTGGTGGCTGTCGGGTTGCTTGCGATTGCGGCGGTTTTGCCTGCGCAATCTCCGGCGGCGCGCGGCACGCATTACCACCGCGATGGCTTCTCCGGTCGGCAACCCTCTTGGGTGGCCGGCGATACGAACGTCGAGTTAGAAGAGAAGGATCACCGCATTTCCACCGAGCGTTATTACAACGCGCCGTCGTCGGAGTATCTGAAGGTCGAATCGAAGCCGAAAGTGGCGGGTACCGACTCGGAATTCGCGCATTATTATTACGAAACGCCCCCGTGCCCCGTTTCGCCGGGGACCGGCTCGGAAGCGACGGCGAGCGTCTGGATCAAGAGTTTCCGCCAAGGAATTCAGTTGCGGGCACGGGTGGTGTTACCCAAGGAACGCGACCCGAAGAACCCGGATGCCGCCCTCACGACGCTAATTCTCGGCGATGCTTACCCCGAGGAAAAAGTCCGCCAATGGCACCGATTGACGCTCGGAAACCCGGCCGAAGGGCTACGCAAACAGCTCCCCGTGTTGCGGACGAAACTCGGTCGCGACATCGACCCGACTGACGCTTACATCGATCGCCTTGTGCTGAACGTATACGCCGGTGCGGGAGCGTCGGAAATGTGGATCGACGACCTCGACATCGGCCCGTGCGACATCGACCCGAAGAAGCCGACGCGCGGCATTGGCCGTCCCGTGAGCATTACGAAAAATATACCCGGCGACTTGCCGGGAACGATGTCGAACGGCGTTGCGCACCCTTACTCGGTGGAGTTCGTGGCGGGGCGCATTCTCATTAATAAAAAACCGTTTTTCATGCGTGCGGTTCGTCACACGGGGCAGTCGCTGAAAGGGCTTCGCGACATCAATTTTAACACGATCGCCTTCCCCGCCGGTACCGATCCGTCGTTGATCGACGATGCTGTCACGAAGAACAATTTCATGGTGATTGCGGGTGTGCCGTTGTTGGGCGAAATCGGCAACGAGACGCCGGTGAGTATCGGCCGCGATGCCGACCGGCTGGCCGAACATTTCCGCCGCTTCCGCTCTGGCGATGGCGTGTTGATGTGGGACCTCGGGGGCGGTCGAACGACCGAACAACTCAAAGCCGTTGCGCGCACCGCCAACACGCTCCGCGAGTACGACCCGC
>Ga0105048_10007644_pt1 | contig 17363 bp, 8 predicted proteins | sample MAT05_FD_78382 | JGI IMG/M metagenome (GOLD analysis project Ga0105048, IMG submission 78382) | Freshwater microbial communities from Lake Fryxell liftoff mats and glacier meltwater in Antarctica - MAT-05 | ecosystem: Environmental > Aquatic > Freshwater > Ice > Liftoff microbial mat | place...
GATTTGATCAGTCGTCCGATTCAGTCGGGCGACGTGCTTTCCAACGCAAATACGATTCTGTTGATGGGAAAAACTCGCATCGGCAACCAGATCGGGCGCGCGATCCATGTGGCGAAACATCGCGGCAGCGCGTGCGAAGAAGAGATCCTGCCGTTTAGGATTACCGGGTGTGGTCTTGAATTTGGTGAGAACCCCTGAAAAAACCTCCGTGGCCGCGTTGTGTCGAGTAATCCGCAGCAATTCATTGTGCGAATTGGAGTGGAATGACTACAATTGGGTGTCCCGATGTCCGGGATACCGGAGCGTGCAAATGGCATTCGACCGACATTCTGATTCCAGGTTCGACGGGTGGCGTCTTTGTCGCGGCCCCGCAAACTGGTTTACGTTCCTGTGTCCGGACTCAATTGAAGTCCGGCAGACACAGACGGTAATTGAACTTCGAATGAAGGACGTGGCATCCGACGGATTGTCAGTTGCATCGAAAAGTAAATCGGCACCGCAATCCATCGGCGCTGAACTGCCACACGTCCTCTCAATCGTGACATGGTGGGACGATACCAGTCGCGATCAGCTGCGCCGGAATTCGCCCGATCTGTCCGTGCTTTTTCCGGAAGTCGTCGCTCTGCAGCCGGCGATCCCGCTCGATATCCCCTCCGAGAACGAATCATGGTCAGGCACATCACGGCGGCTAAAATCCGCCTGCTGGCTGGCACGCATTTTTGGACGACGATCATCGTTTGAATGGCGTCTCTGGACCGTGAGGCATGAAAAACTCATGATCGTCGCGACGGTTCAGTCGCCCGACCGACGACCATTAGACCCCGGATTTCTGAAGTTTTGCGAAATGGTGCTGTCCACGCTGGAACTCGCCGATCAGCCCGCATGGCCTCCGGACGTCTTCCTGAAGCAGGTGATCGATGTCGCGCGACGCCATTTCCCGTTGTTGCAGTCGTCTGCCTCGCGCGGATTTTCGGTGCGACTTGGTCAGTCAGAAATCAGCCTGTCGAATTTTTATCGGATGTATCTGCAACAGCCACAGAATTTTCGCCGGATCATCGTGCCAGGACTGACGACCGTTGTGCGTTTACAGGAACTGGGACCCGATCAACTGGCACCGACACTCGATCAGGTGAAGCTGCGGATTCTGCCAATTCTTTCTTCGGAGGATGAACCGCGTTCGGACGAACGGGTTCAGATGCCATGGGTTGGTGGTCTGTGCGTGGGATATGTGGTCGATGAAGATGATTCCTACCGCTACGTGCATCAGCGGATGATCGAAGCGTGGAATCTTTCTCCGGATGATCTGCACGATCTGGCTTTGCAGAATCTTCGCCGATATTCCGCCGCGCATCCGCTGGAAGTCACGATGGTGGGCGATGATGAAAATCCGCGACTGCTGATGCCGGTCAAACCGGATGCATACAACTGTTCGCGCGTGCTGGATCCCGATTTTCACTGTCAATTGCGCGAACTGTTCGGACCGGAACTCATCATCGGCGTGCCGAATCGTGACTTCTTTGTCGCGGCGACGTTGAAAGATCGCGAATTAATTTCACAGATCCGCAAGCGTGTCGATGAAGACTTTTCAACCATGCATCATCCGCTGACTCGGCGGCTGCTGGTCGTGTCAGCCGACGGCGTCAGTGAATACTGTGATCCCTAGCGAACGCCGCAAGTCCCTGCGCGTTGCATTTGTCGGCGGAGGTTCGGGCGGACACCTGTTTCCAGCTGTCGCGATCGCTCAGGAACTGCTCAACCAGGATCCTGAATCCCGATTTCTGTTTCTGACCAGTAATCGAGCGGTCGATCAACAGGTACTGAGTGCTTCTGGTTTGACTGGAATTGAGGCCCAGGTCGTACCGTACGCATCGTTGTCGTCGAAGCGCGGACTTTGGAGTTCCGCCATGCAATTGCAGTCGCTCTGGCGTTCGTTGCGCCAGGCGCGCCGGTGTCTCAGAGCGTTTCTACCGGACGTTGTTGTGGGCCTGGGAGCGTTGGCAAGTGTTCCCGGCGTGGTGGCGGCCAACCGACTGCGTTTACCCATCATGCTGCTCGAACAAAACTGCCTGCCCGGTAAGGCCACGCGCGTGCTCGCGCGGCGCGCCCGGTTGACGGTGTTTGGGTTGCCAGTCACGGAGGATCTGCTGCAACACTGGGAGTCACCGGTACTGAACTGCGGTACGCCGGCGCGTGAGGGCATTCGGGGACTGGCAGCGATGCCTGTTCCGGTCATTCCGGTGCGAAAGCGAATTTTGATCCTTGGTGGCAGTCAGGGCTCACGTTCCGTCAATCAGATCGTCGCTGCGGCGTTCGGCGAAGGGCTCAAGTTGCCACCGGAGTGGGATATCGTGCATCAGGCCGGTGAACCACACGTCTCAGAGATTCGCGATCAGTATCGTCACCGCGGCATAGCAGCCCGTGTGGAAGGGTTCCTTTCCGACATGCGTGCAGAACTGGCCGCAGCAAGTATCGCTGTCAGCCGCGCTGGTGCCGCGACGATTCAGGAACTGGCATGTGCCGGATTGCCGTCAATCCTGATTCCGCTGAGTACCTCTGCGGACAATCATCAGTTCTTCAATGCCAGTCTGCTGGAAGACACAGGAGCAGCTTTTGTGATCGACGAAGAAAAAGTTGATGCCGCGAACACGTTCAGGACATCGTTGGAAAGACTCCTCACCGAACCCCATCATTGGCAGAGTATGGCCCATGCGATCCGATCACTCGCAACTCCAGACGCGACCGCTGAAATCGCGGGATTACTCCGCAACCTTGCTGTTCCGAATCGTGTTGAAGCAACGCATCACAAATCAGAATGACCATTGTTGCAAACTCCAGCACGTCCTCATCACACCGTCCCCGATGTCGAATGCGGTCTCACCGGGACGCGCGCCAGTTTGCCAGACTTTGAATCACATAGAAAAACACCGGCGCCAGCAGGATCCCAAACAACGTGACTCCCAGCATCCCGGCGAAGACCGCAGTGCCGAGTGTGCGTCGCATTTCCGCCCCGGCACCTTCGCCCAGAACCAGGGGGATGACACCGAATATGAATGCGAACGACGTCATGATAATGGGGCGCAGCCGAAGCCGACAGGCGTCGAGCGTCGCCGCATAGACGCTCACGCCCTCCTGATTTCTTGATCGGGCATATTCGACGATCAGGATCGCATTCTTGCACGCCAGCCCGACGAGAACCACGAAGCCGATCTGAGTGAAGATGTTGATGTCCATGCCCGCCGTGATGACACCGACAATCGAACACAGCAAACACATCGGCACGACCAGAATCACAGCCAGCGGCAGCGCCCAGCTTTCATACTGCGCGGCCAGCACGAGAAACACCAGCACCACGGCCAGCAGAAATGCATACATCGCGGTGTTGCCAGCCATTTGCTGCAGGAATGCCAGTTCCGTGTATTCGACGCGCATCGAAGGAGCAAGATTGTGTTCAGCAACCTGTTTGAGAGCGGCAATCGCTTCACCGGAACTCGCGCCGACTGCGGCGTCGGCATTCACGAACGCTGCCTGATAAAGATTGTGACGAATGATCATCAAGGGCCCGGTCACCGGCCTGATGCGAATGAAGCTGGCCATCGGCACGCTGCCGACCGTTGCTGAATTCACATACATTCGCTGCAGATCCTGAGTCCCCATGCGGTATTTGGCATCCGCCTGAATATTCACCTGCCACGTACGTCCAAAGCGGTTAAAGTCGTTCACGTAAAGCGAACCAAAATTCACCTGCAGCGACCCAAAGATATCTGCCATCGAAAGGCCCATCTTCTTTGCCGCATCCCGATCGATATCCAGTTGAAGCCAGGTCGTTTCTGCACGAAAACTGGCGAACAGATCTCGCAGTCTGGAATCTTCCGAGCCATCGCTGACAATTCCCTGGCTGACAGTCTCGAGCATCTTCAGCCCGTTGTCTCCCCGATCCTGAATCACAATCCTGAAACCGCCCGCTGTCCCCAATCCTTCAATCGGCGGGGCGCCGAGAATGTTGATGTCAGCATCCTGGATTTCGCGCTGAAACAACTGCCGCAGCTCGTCCGCGATGTTGTCCGAAGTCCGGTGATCTGCCACTCGGTCGTGGAATTCATCGAGCATCACATACATGGATCCAAAGTTTGGTGCATTCGCGTTCAGCAGCAGTGACTGCCCAGCCAGTGCTACCGTGTGCCGAACTCCAGCAACTTTGCCAGCCAGCTGTTCAATCTTCGCAATGATCGCCTGAGTTCGCTCAAGCGATGCGGAATCCGCAACTCGCACATTGAGAACCAGATAACCCTTGTCCTGCGATGGAATAAAACCTGTCGGTGTGACCGTGAACAGGTACCAGGTTCCGTAAATCATGCCCCCGTAAAGCAACAGCACGACAACGCTGCCGTGAAGCAGCCAACCGACCATCTGCACGTAGCCGTTAGTGGCCCGGTTGAATCCGCGATTGAAGCCGCCAAACAGCAGCGACAGAAGTCGATTCACGAATCGACCAGTGAACCACGTCAAATTCCCGCAGATCACAGCGGCGATCCAGGGCCACAAGGACACATCAACACCGCGAAGAACTGGAATCTGTTCCGTCCAGAGCGGTATCTGCGGCCCCAGAAATGCATAACCCAGCCACGCTCCCAGAATCGCGAGTCCCGGTCGAGGTAACGCTTCCGTCTGTTTGCTGTGGGATCGCGGACGAAGCAGCAGCACCGCCAGAGCTGGACTCAGTGTCAGCGAATTGAATGCAGAAATGACCGTCGAAATGGCAATCGTCACGGCAAACTGCCGAAAGAACTGTCCCACGACACCGCTGATAAACGCGCAAGGAATAAACACTGCCGACAGCACAAGCCCTACTGCAATCACCGGTCCAGCCACCATTTCCATCGCTTTGATGGCGGCGTCGCGAGGCCCCATGCCCTGTTCAATATTATGTTCAACGGCTTCCACCACGACGATCGCATCGTCCACGACAATTCCCACCGCCAGAACGAGCCCAAACAACGTCAGGGCGTTCAGGCTGAATCCGAACGCCAGCATCGCCGCAAATGTTCCGACAATCGCCACGGGCACTGCCACCAGCGGAATAATGGCGGGTCTCCAGCCCTGCAGAAAAACCAGCACAACGATGGCGACCAGAATCACGGCGTCACGCAGAGAAATGAAGACTTCTCTCACCGATTCGCGAATGAACGGCGTCGTGTCATACACAATCGCGTAGTCTACTCCATCGGGGAATCGTGTTTTCAGCTCCTCCATTCTGGCACGAACCTCTGCGGCTGTTTCCAGCGCATTGGAGCCCGGAAGCTGGTAGATCGAAAGCGCAATGGACGGCTTCGTGTCAAGGGTGCAAACCTGATCGTACGCCATCGCGCCGAGCTCAATCCGAGCCACATCGCGGAGACGAATCATACGGCCCTGGCTGTCAGACCGCAGGACGATGTCGCCGAATTGCTGCTCACTGGTCAGACGCCCCAGCGTCGTCATCGTATACTGAAACGTCTGCCCCGGCGTGGTCGGCTGCTGACCAATTTGTCCGGCAGCGACCTGCGTGTTCTGCTGCTCGATGGCCTGCAGCACATTCTGAGTGCTGATATTCCGCGTCGCCATCTGCTGGGGATCCAGCCAGATCCGCATGCTGTAATCTCGCTGACCCAGGAATGAAATGTCTCCCACTCCTGGTACGCGGGATAATTCGTCCCGCAGCTGAATCGTGGCATAGTTGCTGAGATAAAGGTTGTCCCTCGATTCATTCGGCGAGAACAGATTAATGATCATCAGCACGCCGGGGGCTTTTTTCTTCACCGTGACCCCGCGACGCTGCACCAGATCCGGCAGCGTCGGTTGTGCCAGCGCGACTCGATTCTGAACCAGGACCTGCGCGAGGTTGAGGTCAGTACCGGACGCGAACGTAACCGTCAGAGTGTACGTTCCATCGTTTGTGCATTGCGACGACATGTAGAGCATGTCCTCAACGCCATTGACCTGCTGCTCAATCGGTGCGGCGACGGTGTCAGCGACGACTTTGGCGTTCGCGCCCGGATACATTGTTGAAACTTCCACCGTCGGCGGCGCGATTTCAGGATACTGCGTGATCGGCAATGTGAACACCGCGATACCGCCAGCCAGCGTGATGATCACGGACAGTACCGTGGCGAAGATGGGTCGATCGATAAAGAAGCGTGAGAACATGCTGTGGATTCTTACTCCCGCCCGGATGCCGCAGCATCCTCCGGCAATTGAGGAACTGGAATCGCACCGCCTGACCTGCGGGACTTCGCTGTCGCCGCCGCGACCATGACATTCACTGGTCTTCGCAGGAAACGAAGGCGAAGCAGATCCATCACCCATCCGCCAATTCGCCCCACAAATCGATCGGGCGAAAACGCTCTCCAGTGCGAGATACGGTCAACGACCAGGAAAAATACGGGCGTCAGAAAGATGCCGAACAAGGTCACACCGAGCATGCCGCTGAAGACTGCGGTTCCCAGTGCGCGCCTCATTTCAGAGCCTGCCCCATCAGCAACGACAAGGGGTACAACTCCCAGAATGAAGGCGAACGACGTCATCAGAATCGGACGCAGACGCAGACTACAGGCCTCCAGAATCGAACGATAGACGTCTTCACCGGAGTCGCGTCGCAGCTTGGCAAATTCCACAATCAGAATGGCGTTCTTGCAGGCGAGGCCGATCAGAACGACGAAACCAATCTGCGTAAAGACATTGATATCCATCTTCGCGACAGCAACCCCGGCGATGGAACACAGCACGCACATCGGCACAACGAGAATGACGGCCAGCGGCAGCGACCAGCTTTCGTATAACGCCGCCAGCACCAGAAATACAAACACCACCGAGAACACAAACAGCATCAGTCCGGTGCTGCCGGACGTGCTTTCGAGGTAGGCAAGTTCCGTCCATTCGAACGCCATTGTGGATGGTAACGTATTGGCGGCAATGCGTTCGAGAATGCGAAGTCCTTCGCCGCTGCTGACACCTGGAGCCACGTTTCCTGTGATCGAAGTGGCGGGATACATGTTGTATCGAGTGATCATGAGCGGGCCGCCGATGGGCTCGACGCTGGCGACAGAACCGAGCGGCACCATTCGCCCCTCCCGATTTCGCACGTTCAGTTTTGTGACATCTTCAGGCCGATCGCGGTACTGCATGTCCGCCTGGACAACGACCTGCCAGGTGCGACCAAACATGTTGAAGTCGTTCACGTATCGCGAACCCAGGTAACCTTGTAATGTTCCAAACACGTCTCCCAGATCTAATCCTTGAGCGATGCATGCGTCGCGATCCACGTCCACGTAAAGCTGAGGAGCATTGACGTTGAAGGCACTGAAGAGCCCTTTCAGTTGTGGCTGAGCATTGCCCTTCTCGATCAAATCATTCGTCTGGTCCTGCAGGACCTTCAGGCCAACGTCACCTCGATCTTCGACCATCAGCTTCATCCCACCCGCGCGCCCCAGCCCCGATACTGCGGGAGGTGGCGAAATCGTGATCGTGGCTTCGGGAATTTCATCGGCGTACTGCTTCAGGAGTGTTTTCTGAATTTCGTCGGCCGTTGTTTCGTGAGACTGCCGCAGTGCAAATTCCTCGAAGATGATAAACATTGAGCAGAAATTCGAAGCGCGCGCCCCCAGCTGGAATGAGTTTCCGGCAATGGAATTCACGCTGCGAACTCCGGGCGTGTCCAGCGCAATGCGCTCAACCTTCTTCAGGGTTTCCAGGGTCCGCTCGGCCGATGAGGCATCCGGCAGCTGAACGCTGCAAACCAGATAGCCTTTGTCCTGCGATGGAATGAAACCGGTCGGCAATGCGTTGAGCCCGAACCAGGTTAGTCCGACCAGTCCACCGTAAACCACAAGCACCAGCAACGGAACTCTCAGTAACCGCGCGGTTGCCAGCGTATAGCCGTTGATCGTCTTCAAGACCGCACAATTGAACAGCCGAAAAAACCAGCCAAACAGTAGATCAAGCAGCCGCGTGAGCCAGTCCTTTTTTGCGTCCCTCGGACGCAGCAGCAGTGCCGCCAGAGCCGGACTGAGCGTCAGGGAATTGATCGTCGAGATGACAGTCGAAATCGCAATCGTCAGAGCAAACTGACGAAAGAACTGCCCCACAATTCCAGAGACAAACGCACAGGGAATAAAGACGGCGGACAGCACGAGACCGACCGCAATCACTGGTCCGGCGACGTCTTCCATCGCGTGGATTGCGGCGTCGCGCGGAGCAAAGCCGCGTTCGATATATTGTTCGACTGCCTCGACCACAACGATAGCGTCGTCCACAACGATTCCGATCGCCAGTACCAGACCGAACAGTGTGAGATTGTTCAGACTGAACCCCACGACTGCCATCGCCGCAAAAGTTCCCACAATTGCCACCGGCACAGCAATCAATGGAATGATGGCCGGCCGCCAGCCCTGCAAAAAGACCAGGACGACCAGGGCCACCAGAATGATCGCGTCGCGCAGGGACTTAAAAACTTCGTTGATGGATTCACGAATAAACGGTGTCGTGTCATAGCCCGCTTCGTAAATCGCACCTTCCGGAAAGTCGACGGACAGCTCCTCCATTTTTGCTTTGACAAGATCCGCCGTTTCCAGCGCATTGGCGTCAGGAAGCTGAAAGATGGCCAGACCCACCGTGGGCTTCTGATTGAATCGATTGTTGGTCTCTTCGACGCGAGCAGCGACTTCGACGCGACCGACATCCCGCACGCGAAGCATCCGGCCATCCGGTGTCGTTCGCACCACGATGTCACCGAATTCTTCAGGAGTTTCCAATCGTCCTTCGATGGTGAGTGGAAACTGCCACATCTGTCCGGACATCGCTGGCGGTTGTCCGAGCTGCCCCAGAGCAACCTCGGCATTCTGTTCGCGAACGGCGGAAAGGACATCGGAAACCGCAAGTCCTCGCGCCGCGAGTTTATCGGGGTCCAGCCAGATGCGCATGCTGTAATCACGCTGCCCGAACACTCGCACCTCACTCACGCCTGGAAGGCGTGCGAGTTCCTCCTGAAGGTGCAGGCGCGCGTAGTTGCTGAGATAGAGCTGGTCGTAGCGACCATCCGGCGAATTGATGCTGACCGTCAACAGGATGTCGGGGGATCGCTTGCGAGTCGTCACACCGGTTCGTCGCACGACTTCGGGAAGCGAGGGGATTGCCAGACTGACACGATTCTGAACCAGCACCTGAGCAAGATTCAAATCGACACCCGGTTTAAACGTCACCGTGAGCGCGTAGGAACCGTCATTGGTACTCGACGAGTTCATATAGAGCATATCTTCGACGCCGTTGACCTGCTGCTCAATTGGTGCCGCCACTGTTTCCGCGACGGTCTGAGCACTCGCGCCGGGATAATTGCAGCCGACTTCAACCGTCGGCGGAGCGATCGGCGGATATTGAGCCAGCGGCAACTGATACAGCGCAATCGCCCCGACCATCGTGATCACAATGGAGATCACAGATGCAAAGATGGGACGGTCGATGAAGAAACGGGAAAACACAGGATTTCAGGGTTCCGCTTGTTCCGGAGAACTTGATTACTTGGAAGCGTCGTCTTTTTCCAGCTCCTGAACATACGAGCCGCTGCGCAAACGCTGCAAGCCGGAATCAATGATCCGATCGCCTTTGACGATGGGCTGGTCTTCCGGTTTGACAGGTTGACCATCCTCCTGCCTGACGTCACGAATGGCCCGGAATTCTCGCTCCAGCACTCCCAGTTCCACGTTGCGTCTCATGGCCGCGACTTGTCCTTTGTCGTTCTGTCCCACCACAAAGACGTAAGGTTTCCCCTGATCGGACGCCAGAGACACTTCCGGGATTTTAAACAGCTTTTCTGGTTCGCCGACCGGGAATCTCACTCGCACAAACATTCCTGGTGACAGCAGTCCACTGCTATTATCGACAGTCGCACGTACACGCAGAGTTCCTGTTGCGGAGTCCAGCTGGTTATCAAAAAAATCGACTTGACCCTTCTGGTCGAATTCCTCGGAATCAGCGAGAGAGACAGCGACTTTCACCATCTCCTCCATCGGGCGTTCTGGCCTCGGACTTTCTGAATCCGGGCTCTCTGGATCCGCAGCAACTTCATTCAGACTTTGCATTCGACGAAGTCTCAGAATCGTGCGTTCATCAATGTCAAAATAAACATAGAGGCTTTCATCCGAGACAAGGGTCGCGAGCATTGTCACGTCTGCAGTGACCAGATTTCCAACATCCACCATGCGGCGTCCAATGCGACCGCTGATGGGCGCGGTCACAGTGGTGAATGTCACGTCAAGATTCGCGATATCATCAGCTGCGATTGCTTCCGCCAGCGCCGCTTCTGTCTCATGAAGGTCGTATTTGGCTGTATCGTATTCGTCCTGGGAACCTGCTTTCTTCTCAAGCAACTGCCGAGCCCGACTCTCCTGACTGGCGAGCCGCTCTTTCCTGGCTCTCATCTGACTCACTGCCGCCGACGTGCGATCTTTCTCGGCGACAAATGGTCTCGGATCAATCTTGAAGAGCGCAGCCTCGGCCTCGACCCTGGCGCCTTCAGTGAACATGACCGCGTCGAGATAGCCGCTTACCCTGGCTCTGATTTCGATCGTTTCCATCGCTGTCGTCCGGCCCGTGAACTCCTCATACTCCTGCACGCTGACTCGGTCTTGCACGTCGAACCATGTAACCTGCACCGGAGGTGGGGGCTCCGGTGGAGTCTTTGGTCCACCGTTGCAACCCGCCGCAGTGAGCACCAGTAGAGCGTGGAGCAGGGACATCGTAGACGATCGCGACATGTCGGAACCGTGAAAAAAGAAGAAAGAATCTTTGCCATCAGAAAATGACTGACTGGTCAGTCATTTGAATTATTGATAGCTTAGAAGTACTTATGCCGCCTTTCAATGAGGCAAAGGCAGAAATCCCGACTTTCGAAGTACTGCAGATGTCGAACACTGTTTCAAAATCAACCGCGTCTCCGGACCGTCGCGAAGAACGTCGTCGTGCGATCATCACAACAGCCGCGAGATTATTTGCCCGCGAGGGATATGCGAATTGTGAGATGGAAAGCGTTGCCGCCGAGCAAGGCGTCGCGAAAGGCACGCTGTACCTGTACTTCAAAAGCAAGCAGGAACTTTTTTACGCATGTGTCGATCACGGGATGCGAGAACTACAGGCAACCGTTCAGGCTGCGGCGGAATCCAGGACCGAACCGTTTGATCGTATCTCCGCCGCAATTCTCGCCTATCTTCTGTTTTTTGAGCAGCATCCGGAACAGGTTGAATTGCTGATCCAGGAACGCGCTTTCTTTCACGACCGACAAAAGCCGTCGTATTTCACTTATCGGGAAGAAAGCCGTGAACGCTGGCGCACTGTTTGGTCCGGTTTGCTGGACAACGGCAGCATTCGGCCCGAGCTCAAGGTCGATCAGATTCTCGATTTTATCGGCAACCTGGTTTACGGCACGATGTTTACGAACCACTTTCTAAGTCGTTCCTCAGCAGAACAACATTCGCTGATCATGGAGATTTTCTACCGAGGCGTCTGGAGCAACCATCAACGATCGTTGTTTCCAGGATGACTCTGTGGCTGCCGTCGGGTGAATTGATTCAAAGCACCTAAAAAAAATGGTTCATCGACAAATGAAGTGCGCGGTGACACTTGTGCATTCAATGTGTTGGCGTTGATCGACATTCCGGGTGCCGAAATTGTTTCCAGAGCAACGCGCTCAATGCAGATGGGCTGGCTCAAGGAAAGTGATCCCGTACGCCAGTAATACGCCGGCCGTCAGAGCTGCGGTCAGACGGAATCGATTGTGTGCGTGGAACTCCATTTCAGGCAGCAGGTCGCTCAACGCGATGCACAGGAACACACCGGCGGAAAATGCAATCACGGCACACACCACGGTGTCCTGCATGCCACTGAACTGCCTGATTCCCAGGACGAACAACGCCGCTCCGAGGGGACACATCGTGGAGAATATCAGGTTCACCAGGAAACGCGATTGACTCTTCCAACCGCTGCCTGCCATCAATGACGTGATCGAAACGGCATCGAGTGGTTTATGGAGCATGATCGCCAAAAACGTGCCGAGGCCATAGAACACAATGCGCGACGGATACTTGGCGTCGGCCTCAACACTCGCGGCCAGTGCGATTCCGTCAATGAGCGTGTGCAGCGACAGCCCAATCGCGATTCCGATCCAGCTCAACTGGTGCGCATGGTGACAATATGGCTGTCCAGCCACGGGTAGCAAACTTGCACTGCGGTCATGATCATGGTCGTGGTGCTTTCTGAGGTCGTGGTCATGATCGTGATCGTGAGCATCATGACCGGCACACGGATCCTCCTGTGCCGTTGAGATCTCCAGTGGGCCGTGGTGATGAAAATGAAAACAGCGAATCAGCAGGAACATCGTCAGAATACCTGCCATCATCCACCACGCGGAATCGTCGATTGAATTGTTTCCGTGGACCGAATGCGGCAACAGATGAAAGACGGCGATTCCCAGCATCAGACCGCCGACGAAACTGATCGTCGTCTGCATTCGCGTATGCGTGAGTCGAAAAATTGTCGGCAACCAGCCGCCCCCGACCGACGCCGCCATAATCGCCGCACAATAGCCGGTCAATACAATCATTGACCTCGATCGATCTGCCGGAACTGAAATTGCATCGTCGGTCTCGAATAATGACTGCGTCTCAGTTGCAGAAGCTTCCGGCGGGACTGTCTCATCGGCAGCCTGAGACTGAGATGCTCCGGCGATTAGCAAGGCGAACACTGCAACGGCGATACGAGACGACATAAAAAACCAACAATCATCAGGTTCAGTGGAAGAGGCCAGAACGCAAACGATAGAGTGAATCGCAGCCAGTTTCGAACGCAACCGAGCGGCAAGTTCGAGATTTCAATCAACGAACAGAAACTCATTGCTGTTGAGTAACAGTCTGCAAAGTGCAGGGAGACCATTGGTCCTGGCAAATCCACTGAAATCCTGGAGTTCGTCACTCGTGGGTGCGCGGAGCCAGACCAGTCGGACAGCATGTGTCACCTGGGATTCGAGCGCGTCGTTTTCTCCCTGAATCGTCAAAGCCATGCGTTCAGCGTGGTGTAATACAAAGTCATTGTTGTACAGCGTCAGTGCCTGCAGTGACGATGCAGAGAAGCTGCGTGTGGGCGAGAGCAGCCCGAGGTCGGGGAAGTCGAGTGCTTCCATAAACGGATCGGCAATGCCGCGCCAGACGTAACGATAGATGCTGCGACGGGAAGCGCCGGGCGTGTTCCAGTCGAATGCCGCATAGTCCAGCGCGGGAGTTGACTGAGGCCCTTTGCTTTGTCTGAAATGCTGAACGCCGGGACCTCCCGTGGTCAAATCGAGCGATCCGGAGGCGGCCAGCGTGAAGTCACGATAGGAGTCGGCGTCCAGACGGTGCCGGTTCTGCCGCCAGAGCAACCGATTGTCGCCGTCGATTTCGGCAGCGTCATCCCGGTGCTGCGATGACTGACGATATGTGGCACTCGTAACAATGAGTCGATGCAGTTGTTTCAATGATCCGTGTGCGTCGTCACGAAACCAGACCGCCAGCCAGTTCATCAATTCCAGGTGCGACGGCACGCCGCCCATCCGACCAAAGTCACTGGGCGTGTCACACAATCCGCGTCCAAAATGATAGTGCCAGACGCGGTTCACGACGCTTCGCCAGGTGAGTACGTTTTCGGGATGCACCAACCAGTTTGCCAGTGCGGCGCGGCGGGAGGCTTCGTGCTGCGGATCTTTGATGACGAAACGTGCCGCTTCGTGTGTCAGAGCTGACAACGCACCGGGCATCACGACGTCCCGCGGTTTGTCAAAGTCGCCTCGCTGCAGGACATGCACTACTTTGGGTTCCGCCAGGGCGTGCGCCTGCGTTGCGCCGTTTCCCGTGGGAATGATCACTGATGAACCTGCCGCGTAAACTTTTGTCTGCGGTGGCAGTTTCTTCAGACCCGACTCCGCAGCAGATGTCAGCGCGGTGGCCGCCAACAGCAGTTGCTGTTCAGATGTGCGTTCCAGGGCAGACGTGTGCAGGGCATGTTCGACTTCTTCGGGCAGGGCGATCGCCAGAGCAGCCTCGTCGGATGTGACGGAGAGACTCAAGGCACCAATCAGATGCGATCGCCCATGCAGTTGTTTCAATGTGACAACCAACCGACTGCCAGGCACGAGCGTTAACGGTTCTGTCAGTTCAAAAACCGCATGGTGTCTTTTCCCGACAGACGGATGTACGCCCCAGGCCGTTTCCGGGTCGCCATCAATGGCGCGTTCGATTCCCCAGTCGACCTGATTGAAATCTGCGGTCGCTCGTTTGAATGCAACAGCTGTTTCCTGATCAGCACCGGGGACGAAAACCTGGAGTTGAATTTCCGATAAATGCAGGTTGCCGTTATCGCGACGGCCCGGCCCGTTCGACGGCAAGGATTCATGCGGAAATACGTCGAGCCGCAACGCAGTGATCCTGTCAAGATTCGTGGCGGCCTTGACCACATAAGTATCCTTATCAGGCAGGGTCCCGCTTGCGAGGATCATGTTGTCCGGGGTCAGCGTCAGAGTTGCCCCTTCGATTGACTGAAAAGTTTCCGAAGTCAGCGCTTGCCATGTGACTGTATCGCTGCGTTCGGTTACCCACGAAGCAATCAATTCCGCATTGGCGGGATCAAGCAATACGGTCTCGTCGCGCTTTTCGGCAGCAGCAAGCAAAGTCTGCAGCCGATGGCGTTCGCGTCCTGTGTCCGGATCACTGTCATATGGTATCTCACCTTTCAGGACGCCCGCAAAGACAGCCTGCAGCGCGTAATAGTCTTCCTGCGTGATCGGATCAAATTTGTGCGAGTGGCAACGGGCGCAATTGGCGGTAGTGCTGGTGAACGCCGACATCGTCTGAGCCACAAGGTCGTCACGATCAAGATAACTGAACGTTACTGGTGCCGTGCTAAAGGTGCTTAGATCGAACGTACCGGCACCCAGAAACCCGAGTGCTGGAGTCAAGCGGGTTTTGTCCGGATAGAAAACATCAGTCGCCAGTTGTTCGCGGACGAAGCGAGCCCACGGTGTGTCGCGGTTGAACGCATCAATCACGTAATCCCGAAACGGCCAGGCATTGTCGCGGCCAACGTCGTGTTCGTAGCCATGCGAATCGGCAAAGTGGATCGTGTCCAGCCAATGTCGAGCCCAACGTTCGCCGTAGCGTGGCGAAGCGAGCAACAGATCGACAGTTTTTTCATACGCGAGCGGATCGAGATCAGCCACAAATGTATCGGCCTCCTGGGGTGTGGGGGGCAGGCCAGTCAGATCGTAGTACACGCGGCGGATCAGTGTTCGTCGATCGGCTTCGGGTGACTGCGTCAGTCCAGCCTGCTTCAATCGACTTTGAATAAACGCATCCACTGGATTCTGCGAACCGTCGCCCGGGACTGCAGGTTGCGTCAGTGGTTTCAACGACCACCAGTCCAATGCCTGAGCGTCAATCACATCGCTCGGGATGGCCTTGCGGTCGTCAAAGGCTCCGGTCTTTACCCATTGCGTCAATGTGGCGATTTCATCGTCCGGCAATTTCTCTTCGGGCATCTGGAAATCCGGATCGACGTGTCGGATCGCTCGGATGAGCAGACTGTTGTCAACGTCGCCGGGCACAATCGCAGGTCCACGACTGCCGCCCGTTTCCCAACCGCTCCGCCAATCCAGCGAGAGCCCGCCTTCCATCAATTCAGCAGCATGGGAATGACATGAGAAGCATCGCTTACGCAGAACTGGTTCAACTTCTTCCCGGAACCAGGCCGCATCGTCCTGTACGCACGCAGCGACCGGGCCAGTCAGACTGCAATAAAGTAGTAACGTGCTGAAGATCGCTCGGAGAATCATGGTGACGACATTTGTCCTAGCGCGGGTTCGACCCGCAACCCAAAAGATGCGCGCAAAATGCGCAATTGTTGTAAAGCAAGAATCCAGCGAGGCATCACGGCTTCGCCGCTCGCCTCAGACCGATGGATTTTAAATCGCAGTTGCGCGGTCCGACATCGTGTCGAATCGCAGTCGCGGCGTCCTGCCGCGAAAGTTTAACGCATGATGGCCAAATCCGGAGTGAGGGTTCAGAGTGAGCAATGAACTCACCGGCATTCCATCGGCCCCACTGGCCCTGTGCCAGTGGTCCGAAGGTTTGAGAACTAAAATGGTTTCCACCGGCATGAAGCCGGCTGGGGTCGCTGAAATCCAAAACTTGACTCATCTGCTACATGTTTTGAAAGGTAAGCCTGGCTAAACACTGACCTTTGGAGTGCGATGCCACGCAAGTCACTGGGCTATTTTAGATCTGTGGGGTCGGACTTTGCATTCTCGTCCGGGTTCCTCAGGTGCCACGCAATGAGCCAGTCTTCGGATTTTCTTTTAAACCCGTGTTCGGCCACCATGCGTTTTTCCATGTCGGCAAAATGTCCTGCGCCGTAAAAAATCCCCACCTTTTGATTGCCCTTTTTCAACTCACGAACCATCACGTCGAAACACTTCTTATTGCGTTCCGTGATGATGGTGGATGAGCCGTCGAAGCCTGCGAATGCGTCGCCTTCACCGGCCTTTGCCAACTGCACGGCAGCGATCCGTCGAACCCGATACAGTCGATCTGACGTCAGCATCGACAACATCATGTCCAGATTCATAGCAAGCGGATTGTTTTCCTGCTGGCTTGCGACCGACTTACTCATTTCTTTGAGGAACATACCAGAAAACGATTCGCCGCGTGCTGCCATTGACGCTTCAAATTCTTCTGCCGTCATATCGGCGTGTACAAAATTCGCGGCACTGTAATCCACGCCAGTGAGTTGAAACTCCATTGCAAGAGCATCCTTCATTCCGAGCTGCAAAACTGAGATCGCGGCCAGACCGACTTTAGCTTCTGTCCATTCGACTTCGTCTTCCAGGCCCTTGCGGTGCGAACCATCTCCACCGCCGGGTCGCAGGTCACGCCTGACCGCATCTTCCGGCATCACGGCTTCAAAGAGCAGCACGTCGTAAGTCTCGAAGAGTTTGTTCAGCTGCTGGTAATAATCGGGTTCACCAAGATGGATCGCACCAATCAGATCAACAGTTGCGTCAGGATACTTCTTTGAATCCGCAAAATGAATGACTGATGTCTCGAGTGCCACCGCCAGTTTGCGCTCGTTCTTTCGAATCCGGACGTATTCCAGTTCCGGCATTTCGCTTTGCTTCTCATCCGCTTGCTGTTCCTCGACAACAACGACCCCGTTTTCTGCGGAGTTCGGGGTTACACCGTCTTCATTGGCAATCAATTGCGACGCCAGAAGTCCCGCAACTCCGCCTGCCAGAAGTAAAATCATTGCGACCGGAA
>Ga0105048_10007645_pt1 | contig 17363 bp, 15 predicted proteins | sample MAT05_FD_78382 | JGI IMG/M metagenome (GOLD analysis project Ga0105048, IMG submission 78382) | Freshwater microbial communities from Lake Fryxell liftoff mats and glacier meltwater in Antarctica - MAT-05 | ecosystem: Environmental > Aquatic > Freshwater > Ice > Liftoff microbial mat | place...
ACAGCGTGCTCTGGAGCACGACGACGGTGACACCCAGCTCCGACTGGATGGTGACGTCGCCGAACGGCTTGCCCTCGACCATCGCGGCGATGGCCTGGAGCACGAACAGCGAGCCGATCGAGACAACGGCGAGCACCACGGCATCGGTCCCGATGGCGACCGATCGACTGATGATCCCGGCATACCGCCCCTGGCGGTGGAGGCTGGGGCCGGGGTCGGCCGTGCTGGCGGCGACGAGCTGTCGGGGATCGACGGGCGGTGCGCTCATCGGTTCGCGCCGCTGCCGGGTTCGACCGAGGGGTGCCCGTCTCGCCGGGCCGTCGCCGCGCCCGATGGCGCGTCGACCGCCACACCCGAAGACGGGAGGGCCTCGAGGTGCGCCCCGGCGCCGGGGTTGAGCTCGGGGCGGCGCGCGACGACCGGCGCCACGGCGACCGGCGCCGCCGCGACCGGTTTGCGGCGCAGCACCCGGCGCACGATGCGGTCGATGCGCTCATCGGCATCGGCGGCCTTGAACCGCACCGTCTCGGTCATCTCCACGGCGATGCCGGTCGACTGGTCGCGCACGAGCGACCGGATGGCGTCGGGGTCCTCGTTCAGGACCTCGATGACGCGCGGCAGGGCCGCCTGCAGCAGCGGTTCGAGGGCCTCGTCGACGATGCCCATCACCAGCGGCATGAGGAGCTCGGGCTGGCGGGCGATGTCGTCCATCACCAGCGGCAGCGCCTGGTCGAGGATCGGTTGGAGCGCCTTGCCCACGATGGACTCGACGAGCGGGACGATGAGCTCGGGCCGGGCCTGCAGGTCCCCCATCACGCTCGGGATGGCCGTGTCGAGGATCGGCTGCAGCACCTGACCCACGATGGATTCGACCAGCGGCACCAGCAGCTCGGGACGGTTCTGGAGCTCGCGCAGCGCAGTGGGCAGCGCACCCTCGAGGATGGGCTGGAGGTTGCGGCCGAGCACCTCGGCGATCACCTGGTCGATGACCACGCTGGCCGAGACCGCACCGACCGCGAGTCCGAAGGTCTCGTGGGCCTGTCGGCGGGCCACCGCCTCTTCGAGCCGGCCCCGGTCGGCCAGCCGGCGGACCGCGTCATCGGCGCGCGACCGCAGCGGATCGAGCATCGGCGCCCGCCAGGCCCACACCGTGAGGGGGGCCAGCCGGTCCACCGTCGCCCCCACCAGATGGGTGGCGCCGAGGACCAGATCGGCCGCCCGGTCCCCCGCCTCACTGACCGCCCCGATGACCACGTGGCGGACGTTGGGTGCGAGCTCGAAGCTCGGAACGACGAACGCGACGACGGTGTCGTCGGCCCGTCGCTCGGCACCGGCAGCCGGGACCGGCGCCAGGGTGGCTGCACCGGCCTGGCGATCCTCGAGCTGGGCCGCTTCGGCCTCGGCCCGCTGGGCCGCCTCGTCGATGACCGCGCGGAGGTGATCGCCGATGGCGAGGCCCGCACCGAGCACGAGTCGCCCCATCCGCCCGGCCGGGCTTACGTCAGCGGAACTCACGGTCGTCCCACCAGGGGTACCAGTCGGGCATGTCGACCGACGGGCGCATCGACCACCGGGGTTCGCGCTTCTCGAGGAAGGCCATGACCCCTTCGCGCGCATCGGCCCCCTGGCCCGTGGAGTACACCCCGCGGGAGTCGACCTTGTGCGCTTCCATCGGATGGTCGGCACCGAGCATCCGCCAGAGCATCTGGCGCGAGAGGGCCACCGAAACGGGCGCCGTCCGCTCGACGATCTCCGCCGCCAGCTCCCGGGCGGCGTCGAGCAGCTCACCATCGGGGTGGACGCTGCGCACCAGCCCTCCGGCCAGGGCATCGCCGGCCGGGAACACCCGGGCGGTCATCACCCACTCGAGCGCCTGGTTGATGCCCACGATGCGGGGCAGGAACCAGCTCGACGCGGCTTCCGGGACGATGCCCCGGGCGGCGAACACGAACCCGAACCGAGCGCTCTCTCCGGCGAGGCGGATGTCCATCGGCAGGGTCATGGTGGCCCCGATCCCGACGGCCGGACCGTTGATGGCGGCGATCACCGGCTTGGTGGACTCGAAGATGCGCAGGGTGAGCAGACCACCGAGGTCGCGCGGGTAGGGACCCGACGATCCCGTTGCGGCGATCGACTCGGTCAGGTCGATGCCCGCGCGCGTCGACTGGACCCCCGCGTCGAAGGTCTCGGCTCCCGACGAGAGGTCGGCGCCCGCACAGAAGCCACGGCCGCGACCGGTGATGATGACCGCCCGGACGTCGTCGTCGGCATCGGCGCGGTCGAACGCATCCACCAGCTCGCGTTGCATGCGCGGCGTGAACGCGTTGAGCTGATCGGGCCGATCGAGGGTCACCGTGAGGACCTGGTCCTCGAGCGCGTACTCGATCTGCTGGTACTCCATCTGCAGAGTCTGCCAGAGAGTCGCGATCGACCTCACCGGTGGCGAGGATCAGCCGACGAACGTGGCGGTGCGACCCGTGGGGCGGTCAGCCGCCGCCGAGGAAGGGCACCGGGTTCACCGGCTGGCCGAACTGGCGAACCTCCCAGTGCAGGTGCGCGCCGGTGGACTTGCCGGTGCTTCCGACGAACCCGATGACCTGGCCCCGCGTGACCTTGTCACCCGCCTGGACGCCGAGCGCGCTCTGGTGCCCGTACAGGGTGCCGAGCCCGGATCCGTGATCGATGACGATGCAGAGCCCGTAGCCACCCTGGTCGCTGGCGATCACGACCTCGCCATCGGCGGTGGCGCGGATCGGCGTGCCGCTCGACGCGGCCAGATCGACCCCGTTGTGCATCCGGGCGTCGCCCAGGATGGGATCGACACGGGGGCCGAACGGTGAACTGAACTGCAGGCGCTCCAGCGGCGCCAGCATGATGCCGACGGTCGGCACGGGCAGGTTCTGGCCCACCTGGCGCCGGGCGAGGGTCTCGGAGATGCCGTCGGACACGCGGGTGAGCGCCGAGATGCGCTCGGCGTAGCCGGATCGCTTCTCGGATACCTCCTTCAGCAACTGCTGCTGGAGGTCGGCACTGGACTGGACCTTCGAGCGGAGCAGCTCCTGAGCCTGGCGTTGGGTTTCGACCCCCGCCTTGCGCTGCGCGACATCGTCGCGCGCCTGAACGGCGACGAGCGCTGTGGCGTCGGCTTCGTCGAGCAGGCGCTCGACCTCGACCTTGAGCTCGGCGACTCGGCCGATGGTGCGACGCTGCTCGCTGACGAGGGTGTCCGCGTAGACGAGCGACGCGCCGAGATCGTTCATGGTCTCGGCCCGGACGACCGCCTCGGCGGTGGCGTTGCCACCCGTCGAACCGCCGCCCATGTACGCCTGCACCGCCTGGACCCGCAGCAGGTCGCGCTCGCGCTCGAGCCGGTCCTCGGTCTCGACGAGCCGGGCGTCGACCGCGGCGAGCTCCTTGTCGGCGGCGTCGACGCGCCCCTGTGCGGCGTCCTGCTCGGCCTGCACCGTCGCCACGGTGAGGTTGAGCTTGTCGACTTCCTCGCCGAGGGCGCTCGCCTGCTCCTGCGCGGCCAGGTAGCGCTCGAGGAACTCGATCTCGTCGGCCGTCGCGAGCTCGTAGTCGCTGCTCAGAACCCGCAGCTCGGCGAGCTCGCTCGGGGTGAGCGTGGCGGGCGCCGGCGCCCCTGCGACGGTCGTGGTCGGGCCGCCCGGTGCCGTGGTGAGCGGCGTCTCGGGACCGGGCAACGGGGTCTCGGGCCCGGGCGGCTCGGTGGTCGACGGGCTCGTCGTCGTCGATGCCTCGGTCGTCGAGGTCGGGTCGAGGGTGGTGGTCGGATCGGTTGGTGGTGTCTGTGCGCCGGCCGGCAGGGCCATGCGCACGAGCGCGAGCACGACGAGCACGGCCACGAGCGCGCCACCGACGCGCGCCCGCGGGTCCGAGCTCGGCCCCCACCCCCTGCGCACTCCTGACCGTTCGATGAAAGCCCCCTCGTGGGTGATCAGACGTCGAGGAACCGCGTGACCGCGACGCCGGCCCCCGATGCTCCCACGAGACAGCCGACGAGGCCCACGAGGAGGTAGATCGGGAACATGTCCGAGCTCTGCGGCACGACGCCGGCGAGCAACGGGATCTGATCGCCCGGCGGCAGCCACCCTTCGAGCGCCGGTCGGGCGATCGCCAGGGTCCCGATGGCCAGCACCGCGCCGATCACCCCCTGGATGAGGCCCTCCACCATGAACGGCACGCGGATGAACCAGTTGGTGGCGCCCACCAGCTTCATGACCTCGATCTCACGCCGGCGGGCGAACATCGCCATCCGGATGGTGTTGAGGATCAGCAGCCCCGATGCGCCGAGGAGGAACACGGCCACCACCAGGATGCCCTTGGTGAGGAACTCGCTGAAGCGCTGCACCAGCCGGATCGTCTCGGTGGCCGACACGACCTCGGAGACGCCGGGCTTGGTCTTGTACTGCTCGCTGAGGGCCGTGACGATGTCGGCGCTCTTGTCGATCGGCTCGACCCGGTACGACGCAGGCAGGATGTCGGGGGTGACCGCCTCGATCATCTCGGGTGAGTCGCGGAACAGCTCGCGGAACTCGGTGTAGGCCTCGTTCTTGTCGACGAAGTCGACCTTCTCGATCTGCGGGTTCGCCTCGAGGTCCGCACCCACCGCCTGGGCCTGCTCCTCGGAGGCTCCCGGGTTGAGGAACACGATGAACTCGATGCCGCCCTGCCAGCGCTTGGTGGCCCGCTCGACACCCTGCTGGGCCATGAGCGACGCGCCCACGAGCGCCAGGGACACCGCCACGGTCATGACCGTGGCGAGCGTGATGGTGAAGTTGCGCTTGAGGTTGGTGCCCGTCTCGCGGGCGACGTACTCGAGCTTGATGGCCATGGGTCGCGGTCCTCGGTTACTCGTACACGCCGCGAGCCTGGTCGCGGATGATGGATCCGCGATCGAGCTCGATGACGCGGCGGCGCATCGTGTCGACGATGCCGCGGTCGTGGGTGGCCATCAGGACCGTCGTGCCGGTCTTGTTGATGCGTTCGAGCAGCCGCATGATGCCGACCGACGTGGCCGGATCGAGGTTGCCGGTGGGCTCATCGGCGAGCAGGATCAGCGGCCGGTTGACGAACGCCCGAGCGATCGAGACCCGCTGCTGCTCGCCGCCGGAGAGCTCGTGGGGGAAGTTGCCGGCCTTGCTCGACAGGCCGACCAGTTCGAGGATCGCCGGCACCTGCGACTGGATCACGTGCTTGGGCCGGCCGATGGCCTCGAGGGCGAAGGCGACGTTCTCGCTCACGTTCTTGTTGGTGAGGAGCTTGAAGTCCTGGAAGACGCTCCCGATGTTGCGGCGCAGGTACGGGACCTTCCAGCTCGAGAGCTCACCGATGTCCTTGCCCGCGACGAAGATCTGCCCGGTGCTGGGGACCTCCTCGCGGTTCAGCAGGCGCAGGAAGGTGGACTTGCCCGACCCGGAGGCGCCGACGAGGAAGACGAACTCGCCCTTGTCGACGTTGACGTTGGCATCGCGCAGCGCGACGGTGTCGCCCTTGTAGGCCTTGGAGACGTTCTCGAGCCGAATCATGTTACGAAAAGGTTACCAAACGGTCGGGGACGGTCAGGAGCCGAGCATCACGGACGGGTGCTCGCGCCGGCGAATCACGGTAGACGCTCAGCGCACGCAGTTGGTGGCACTCGCTCCGCAGGCGGATCGGGCACGTCGGCGCAAGAACCGCCACCGGCGGCGCCACGCGGGGCTCCGACCGCGTGGCGCGCGGTCGGGTCGGGGCTACTCGTCGCCGCCCGCAGCGACCGCGCCGGATCGCTCCCACTGCAGGTAGGCCTCCATGAAGGGGTCGAGCGCGCCGTCGAGCACCTGGTCGGGGTTCCCGGATTCGTAACCTGATCGCAGGTCCTTGACCATCTGGTACGGGTGGATCACGTACGACCGGATCTGGGTGCCGAAGTCGATGTCGGACTTGGCGCCGGCGATCTGTTCGAGGTCGGCGGCCCGCTGCTGGCGCTCGAGATCGGCCAGCTTGGCCTTGAGCACCTGCATCGCCTTGTCCTTGTTCTGGTGCTGGCTGCGCTGGTTCTGGCACGAGACGACGATGCCAGTGGGCAGGTGGGTGAGCCGCACCGCGGAATCGGTGACGTTGACGTGCTGGCCGCCGGCGCCCGACGACCGGTAGACGTCAACGCGCAGGTCCTTGTCGTCGATGACGATCTCGCTGTTGTCCTCCTCGATGAGGGGGACCACCGCCATGGCCGAGAAGGCGGTCTGGCGCTTGCCCTGGGAGTTGAACGGTCCGATGCGCACCAGGCGGTGCGAGCCCTTCTCCGAGCGCAGGAGACCGTAGGCGTGCTTGCCCTTGACCTCGAAGGTGGCCGACGAGATGCCGGCCTCGTTGCCGGCGGTGACCTCCTCGAGCTCGAACTCGAAACCGCGGGCCTCGGCCCAGCGCCGGTACATGCGCAGCATCATCTCGGCCCAGTCCTGGGCATCGGCGCCGCCGGCGCCGGAGTTGATCGAGCAGACCGCGTCGTACTCGTCCCACTCGCCGGTGAACAGCGCCCGCAGCTCCAGGGCGGCGAAGCGCCGGTCGAGGTCGGCGATGGCTGCGGCCACCTCGCCCTCGACCGACTCGTCGGACTCCTCGCGGGCCAGCTCGGCCAGCGTCTCGACGTCGTCGAGGTCGCGGGCGAACGCATCGAACAGCTCGATGTCACCCATCAGCTCGCTGAGCTCGCCGGTGACCTTGCGGGCGTTGTCGGCGTCGTCCCAGAGGTCGGGGCGCGACGCCTCGACCTCCAGCTGAGCCTGGTTGGCCCGGAGGTCGGCGATGCGGAGGTAGCCCTCGGCTTCGTCGAGGCGCTTGCGCAGCGCGCTCAGGTCGTCGGAGAAGTCACGCATGGGTGGATCCGATCAGCTCGCGCCGTGGCACTGCTTGAACTTCTTGCCGCTCCCGCACGGGCAGGGCGCGTTGCGCGGCGTCTTGTCCCACTCGGACTTCACCACCGGCTTCTGGACCTCTTCGTCCTCGACGACCGGGGCCGCGGCGGCGGTCGGCGCGTCCGGCCCTGCGGCAGCGGCCTCGGCCCGGGCTGCGGCAGCCATCCCGCTCCCCGACTCCGACGGATCGGTGGGTGCCGTGTACGACAGCTCCGAGACGTCGGCCTCCTGGGCCGGCTGCTCGGTGACCGCGATCTGGGCGTGCATCACGTACTTCACGAAGTCCTGCGAGATGCCCTTCATCATCATCCCGAACATCGCGAAGCCCTCGCGCTGCCACTCGACCAGCGGGTCCTTCTGCCCGTAGGCCCGAAGGTGGATGCCCTCCTGGAGGTAGTCCATCTCGTAGAGGTGCTCGCGCCACTTCTGGTCGATGATCTGCAGCATCACCTGACGCTCGACCTCGCGCATGGCCTCGGGACCGAGCTCGGTCTCGCGAGCCTCGTAGTAGCCGGTGGCCTCGCCCATCAGCCGCTCGTACATCTCGTCGGTCGAGTGGAGGTCCTTGAGGTCGGCCTCGGTGACCGGGGTCGGCCACAGGGTGCGCAGCTCGACGACGAGACCCTCGACGTCCCACTCCTCTGCGTAGTCCGAGACGCAGAAGGTGGCGATGGTGGCGTCGACCGCCTCGGCCAGGTACTCCATGGCCTCGTCGCGGAGATCGGCGTGGTTGAGGATCTGCTCGCGGCGCCTGTAGATGACCTTGCGCTGCTCGTTCATCACCTCGTCGTACTTGAGGACGTTCTTGCGGATCTCCGCGTTGCGCTGCTCGACGGTGCTCTGGGCCCGCTCGATGGCCTTGGTGACCATCTTCGCCTCGATGGCCTCCTCCTCGGGCATGGCCTTGGTCATGACCCAGTTCATGGCGCCGGTGGCGAACAGGCGCATGAGCTCGTCCTCGAGCGACAGGTAGAACCGGCTCTGGCCGGGATCGCCCTGGCGCCCGGCACGGCCACGGAGCTGGTTGTCGATGCGCCGGCTCTCGTGGCGCTCGGTGCCGAGCACGTAGAGGCCGCCGGCCTCACGGACCTTGTCGCCCTCGGCCTCGCACTCGGGCTTGTACTTCTTGGTGAGCTCGGCGACGCGGGCGCGACCTTCGTCGGACTCGAGGTCGAGCTCGCCCTCGGCACGGACCTCCTGCTCGGCGAGACCCTCGGGGTTGCCACCGAGGAGGATGTCGACGCCGCGACCGGCCATGTTGGTGGCCACGGTGATGGCTCCGAGGCGACCGCCCTGGGCCACGACCTCACCCTCACGGGCGTGCTGCTTGGCGTTCAGGACCTCGTGGGGGATGCCCCGCTTCTCGAGGAGGCGGCTGAGCTGCTCGGACTTGCCCACCGAGATCGTGCCCACGAGAACGGGCTGGCCGGTCTCGTGGCAATCGGCGATGTCCTCGACCACGGCGAGGAACTTGGCTTCCTCGGTGCGGTAGATGACATCCGCGTGGTCGATGCGGGCCATCGGCCGGTGCGTCGGGATGGGGACGACCTGGAGGTCGTAGGTGCTGTGGAGCTCGGCGGCCTCGCTGAGCGCGGTGCCGGTCATGCCGGCGAGCTTGTGGTAGAGCCGGAAGTAGTTCTGGAGGGTGATCGTCGCAAGGGTCTGGTTCTCCTCCTTGATCTTCACCCCTTCCTTGGCCTCGACCGCCTGGTGGAGCCCCTCGGACCAGCGCCGGCCCTCGAGGATGCGACCGGTGAACTCGTCGACGATCTTCACCTCGCCGCTGGCGACGACGTAGTCCTTGTCCCGCTTGAACAGCTCCTTGGCCTTGAGCGCCGCCTGGAGCTGGTGGACGAGGTTGGACGAGATCTCGTCGTACATGTTCTCGACGCCGAGGGCCTTCTCGATGGCCTCGACGCCTTCGTCGGTGGGAGCGACCGTGCGCTTCTCCTCGTCGACGTCGTAGTGGGTGTCGCGCTTGAGGCCTCGGACCACGCTGGCGAACTTGTAGTAGAGCTTCGCGGCGTCGGCGACCCGGCCGGAGATGATCAGCGGGGTGCGGGCCTCGTCGATGAGGATCGAGTCGACCTCGTCGACGATGCAGTAGGCGTGGCCCCGCTGCACCTTGCGCTCGAGGCTCATGGCCATGTTGTCGCGCAGGTAGTCGAAGCCGAACTCGTTGTTGGTGCCGTAGGTGATGTCGCACGCGTACTGCGCGCGCTTGTGCTCGGGGTCGAACTCGCCGGGGATGACCAGGCCGAGGCTGAGCCCCATCCACCGGTGGACCTGGCCCATCCAGTCGGCGTCCCGCGACGCCAGGTAGTCGTTGACCGTGACCAGGTGGACGCCGTCGCCGGTGAGGGCGTTGAGGTACACCGGCAGGGTGGACACGAGGGTCTTGCCCTCGCCGGTCTTCATCTCGCCGACCCATCCGAAGTGGAGGGCCGCGCCGCCCATCATCTGCACGTCGTAGTGGCGTTGGCCGATGGTGCGCTGCGCCGACTCCCGGACGACGGCGAACGCCTCGATCAGGAGATCGTCGAGGTCCTCGCCGTTGTCGAGGCGCTGGCGGAACTCGCCGGTCCTGGCCTGCAGCTCGGCGTCGGAGAGCTTCTGGATCTCCGGTTCGAAGGCGGCGATGTCGGGGACCAGGCCAGCGAGCGCCTTGATCTTCTTGCCTTCGCCCGTGCGGAGGAGTTTGTCGAAAATGCCCATGAGGACCGTGAGTGTATCGGCGCCGCCCCCGACGAGAGTTCGGCCGGGGGCGCCCGGACGCTCCGGCACCGGCAACCTGCCCAGCACCAGCTAGCCGGGGCGGACCTGATCCTGGACGGCGTAGACGACTGCCTCGGCGCGGCTGGTGCGGTAGAGCCGCTCGACCAGGTTGGCGGCGAGGTTCCTGGCGGTGAAGTCCCCGACGCCGAGGGCGCGAGCAGCCGCCGCGTAGGACTGGCCCGACGCCAGGTGCTCGAGCAGCCCGATCTCGACGGCCGAGATCTCGGGCGCGGCCGCGGTTCCCCGTCCGCGGTCGACGGCCCGCCCCGTGGGCGCCAGCTCGCGGAGGAGATCGCCCGCCACGAGGGGCGGGAGGGCGGCGATCCCGGAGCTGACCGCGCGCACCACGCTGGGCGCCTGATCGAGCACCTCGCGGTTGATGAAGCCCGTCACCCCCGCCTTGATGGCGCGCACCGCGTCGGCGACGTCCTCGGGGGTCACCAGCATCACGACCTGAGCCACGGGGACGAGCTCTCGGAGGCCCGCCGAGGTGCGGGGGCCGCCGATGCTCTCGATCCGCATGCCCACGATGACGACGTCGGGCGCCAGGTCCCGGCAGGTCGCGATGCCCTGCTCGCCGTCGGCGGCCTCACCGATCACGTCGATGTCGGGCTCCTGCTCGAGCATCACCAGGAGCCGCCGCCGCAGCTGGGCGTGGTCATCGCACACGACGACCGAGATCATGTCGTCGTGCCACCGACCCCGCTCGACGAACGACCCCGGGCCGGCGGCGGGTTGGTCGGTGCTGGGCATCGCGGGATCGTACCGCCAGCGCGGTGCCGGACCGGTGTGCGGGCGCGCCCACCCGACCCAGCGGGGCGACCGATCACGGTCGCCCCGCGGTGTCGGTCAGGTCAGTGCGAGGTCTTGCGGGTCTTGAGCTTGTGGAGCTGGTGCTCGAGCTTCACCACGGCGCGGTCCACGGCGACGAAGCCGTCGGGGGCGGTCACCTTGCAGCCGACCGGGCGGCCGGTGCCGTTCATCCACACCTCGAGGACCTCGCGGTCGGCTATTCGCGGGTTCTGTTCCTCGTAGAAGTGCACGTCGGCGCGGTCGAACCCGTTCCCGAGGCGACTCAGCCGGGAGATCTTCTGGCGAGTCGTGGCCACGAGGGCCTCCGAGAGGTCGGCATGTCGGCTGCTGATGGTGATGTCCAAGGACTTCATCCCTTCGTGCAGGTCCCCGCGTAGGGGAAGCCGTTGCGGTGGTGGCCGATCGTAGGAGGTGGGGAGCCCGCGAAGGAGGGACGCGCGAGAAAGACCGCTGACCTGCGGAGACGCCGCTGCGGCGATCGTGTCGGTGCCCCTCGGTACCGTCGGGAGCGTGCTGATCGAACGGTGCTGCGTGTGCTGCGGGGGCCCCGACGGGCCGCTCTGCGGCCCGTGCCTGCGCCGCCTCCGGCCGGCGCCGGCGGTTCCGCCTCCACCGGGGCTGGCCTCGCTCGACGCCCTCCTGCGCTACGAGGACGAGGCGCGGGACCTGATCCTGGCCCTCAAGTACCGCAACGCCCGTCCCGTCCTCGGCCTCCTGGCCCGTGCCATGGCCGGGTTGGTCGACGGCCGACCGGTCACGGTGGTCACGTGGGCCCCCACCACCCCGGCGCGCCGCCGGGCGCGCGGCTACGACCAGGCCCAGCTGCTGGCCCAGGGCGTCGCCCGCACGATCGGACGGCCCTGTGTCGGGCTCCTGCGGCGTGTACCCGGTCCGGCCCAGACCGGCCTCGACCGGGCGGAGCGGCTCGCATCGCCCCGCTTCGTGGCCCGACGGGCGACGCTCGGCCACGTGCTGGTGATCGACGACGTCGCCACCACCGGCGCGACCCTCGCAGCCGCTGCCGAGGCGCTCTCGAGCCCGGACGTGCACCGCATCGGTGGCCTGACCGCCGCCGTGACTCTTGACCATTGACCGGTTTCCGGCTCAAGGACCCAACCGGGACGGCCGAAGACTGCAGGACAGGCCGGGTGGACCCTCGCAGAGAGATCGGATCCTCGATGCAACCGACTGACGTGCAGGTTGAGCGAACGCTGGCGGCGCTGCAGCACCCGTCGCCCGAGACCGGCGAACCCCGCCGCGCGTCGGGCCGGGGCCGCGGCGCCCTGGACCACGCGCTCCACGACCTCCCCGAGGGCCTCCTGCAGGACATCGAGGATGCTCCGTCGCTGCGCACCGATCGCCTCACCGAGGCCCGGGACCGCCTGGAAGCGGGACGCTCCCCGACCTCGGACGAACTGGCGAACCGCATCGTCGGTCGTCTGGTGTGCGACCGCCTCGCCGAGATCTCCTGACGCGACACCACTCGTGCCCGCCCATCGACCGGTGCTACCGAGCCAGGTGGCGGTCGAGGAACGCGACGCGGATGCAACGGCGCGACGAGCGTCAGGTCGGCAGGTAGAGCCCCGGGTCGCGGCGTTCGAGGATGGCCTCGGTGCGCCCGGCGATGGCGTCGTTGCTCGACTCGTGGGTGATCACGTAGAACTGGCGGTCCTTGACCGCAGCGACCACGTTCGCGGCGACCTCGGCCGGGGCCATGCCCTCGGCCATGACGCCCTTGAGCACCTCGCCGATGCCCTCGCCCACCGCCGGCGGATCGTCGGTACCGGTGGCGCCGTCGGTGTCATCGCGCAGCTCGGTGGGGCGGTTGCGATCGGCGCTGTGGAGGTTGGTGTCGACCCAGCCCGGGCACAGCACCGACACGCCGACCTCGGGACTGGTCATCGCCAGCTCGTGGAAGAGCGACTCGGAGAGCGCCACGACGCCGTACTTGCTCACCGAGTACGGCGCGGTGAACGGCGCCGAGAACAGCCCGAGCACGGATCCGGTGTTGACGATGTGGCCTTCGCCCTGGGCGACGAGCAGCGGGAGGAACGCCCGAACCCCGTGGATGACCCCCCAGAGGTTGACGCCCAGGATCCACTCCCAGTCCTTGGTCGTCAGGTCCTGCAGCAGTCCCCCACCGCTCACGCCGGCGTTGTTGCAGACCACGTGGACCGCACCGAAGGCATCGACCGCCGCTGCCGCCAGGGCATCGACCGCCTCGCCGTCGCTGACGTCGCAGACCACGGCCCGCACCTCGAGCCCCGCGCCTCGGAGCTCGGCGGCGGCGCGCTCGAGCGCGTCCGGCTCGATGTCGGCGATCACCACCTTCATCCCCTCGGCCCCGAAGGCGTGGGCCAGGGCCAGGCCGATGCCCGACGCTCCCCCGGTGACCACTGCGACCCTGCCCGTCAGCTCCTGCATCGTTCCCCCTGGTCTCGATCCGCGCCGCAGCCTCGCGCCCGAGGGCGCGCCGTCGCCAACGCGGGGCGCACGCGGGACGACGGGGACCCCGGAGGATCCCCGTCGCCGCGTTGGCTCCTGCGTCTCCGGACTGAAGAGGCTGAGATCGCAACGCGGCCAGGCGCCGGAGCGCCACCGAGCCGAGATCTCGGGGAGGACGGGATCAGTACCGGTAGTGCTCGGACTTGAACGGGCCGTCCTTGGGGATGCCCAGGTACACGGCCTGGTCCTCGGTCAGCTCGGTGAGCCGGACACCGAGGGCTCCGAGGTGGAGGCGGGCGACCTTCTCGTCGAGGTGCTTCGGGAGCACGTAGACCTTGTTCTCGTACGCCTCGGGGTGCCCGTAGAGCTCGATCTGGGCGATCGTCTGGTTCGAGAAGCTGGCCGACATCACGAAGCTCGGGTGGCCGGTGGCGCAGCCGAGGTTCATGAGGCGACCCTCGGCGAGGATGATCACCGAGTGGCCGTCGGGGAAGACGTACTCGTCGACCTGGGGCTTGATGTTGATGCGCTGGACATCGCTCATCTTGGCCAGGCCGGCCATGTCGATCTCGTTGTCGAAGTGACCGATGTTGGCCACGATCGCCTGGTGCTTCATGCGACCCATGTGCTCGGCGGTGACGATGTTGTAGTTGCCGGTCGCGGTGACGAAGATGTCGACCGAATCGACGACGTCCTCGAGGCGCTTGACCTCGTAGCCCTCCATGGCCGCCTGGAGCGCACAGATCGGGTCGATCTCGGAGATGATGACCCGGGCACCCTGGCCCCGCAGCGAGGTGGCGCAGCCCTTGCCGACGTCGCCGTAGCCCATGACGAGGGCAACCTTGCCGCCGATCATGACGTCGGTGGCGCGGTTGAAGCCGTCGATGAGCGAGTGCCGGCAGCCGTAGAGGTTGTCGAACTTCGACTTGGTGACCGAGTCGTTGACGTTGATGGCCGGGAACAGCAGCGTGCCGGCGACCTCCATCTGGTACAGGCGGTGAACACCGGTGGTGGTCTCCTCGGTGACGCCCTTGATGCCCTCGGCGATGCGGTGCCAGAGCTTGTTGTCCTCGGCGAGGGTCTTGCCCAGCAGCGCCAGGACGTACTCGAACTCCTCGGAGTCGGCCGTGGAGGGGTCGGGGACCTCACCCTTGCGCTCGAACTCGACACCCTTGTGCACGAGCAGGGTGGCGTCGCCACCGTCGTCGAGGATCATGTTCGGACCCTGCCCGTCGGGCCAGCGCAGCACCTGCTCGGTGCACCACCAGTACTCCTCGAGCGTCTCGCCCTTCCAGGCGAACACGGGGACGCCCTGGGGGTCCTCGGGGGTGCCGTTGGGGCCGACGGCGATGGCGGCGGCGGCGTGGTCCTGGGTCGAGAAGATGTTGCAGCTGCACCAGCGCACCTCGGCCCCGAGGGACGTGAGGGTCTCGATGAGCACGGCGGTCTGGATGGTCATGTGCAGCGAACCGGTCACCCGGGCGCCGGCCAGCGGCTGCGCGTCGGCGTACTCGGCGCGGAGCGACATCAGGCCGGGCATCTCGTGCTCGGCGAGGCGGATCTCCTTGCGGCCGAACTCGGCCAGGGAGAGGTCCGCGACCTTGAAGTCGGTGGTGGCGGTGGACATGGGTGGAGCTCCTCAGGGCGCGCGGGCGCGCCGATAGGGGACGAGAGGTGACGGGTTCGTCACCGATGCGGGCTGGGGTCCACTGACTCCACTCAAGTCAGCCCGGCCCGCCGAGTGTAGCCACGACCTCTGCGGCGGCGCGACCTTCGCGCGCACTGGGCCAAGCTCCCTGCTGGCGGTGGTGGCGGCGGCGGCGGGTCTCGATCGGCCCGGCCACGGGCGTCGAGCGCCGCGCGTCGGGTCGACCCGGGCACGAGCGGGTGGCGTGCCTCGCCGTCGGGGGGAACAGGCGTCGAGCGCCGCCGCGCTTCACGGGCGGCGCCGGTGATCGGTGGAGGGCGCAACGACATCGACGGCGCCGACGCCGACGCCGCTCGAGGTGTTCAACCGGTTCGCCGTGGGTGCGCCTCCCGCCCAGCGGGCAACCAGCCGCCCCACCCGACCGCTACTCCTCATCGGGCAACCAGCCGCCCCGCTCGACCCCGGCTGCCCAATGGGCAACCGCGCCCCCACCACCCGAACCGCCCGATGGGCAACCAGGTGCGCCACTCAACCCGGACTGCCCAGTGGGCAACCACACCCCACCACCCCACGTGCCCAGTGGGCAACCGGGCGCCCGACACGACCAGCGATGCCCAGTGGGCGACGGGGTGGGGGTGCGGGCGCCGCGGACGTTCGCCGAGCTCGCGATGCCGTCGCCGCGCCTCCACCCGTGAGGCGAGCGGCCCGCCCCGCGCCGCAGCGCGCACCCCATTGCGGGCCACCACGTGAGCAGTCAGCAGTCAGCCGGCCTACCCGGTGGCGAGGGCGGCCTTGATGTCGTCGAGGATGGGGACGGGGCCCGGATCGAGGCCCTCCTGGGCGGCGCGGTGCAGGGACACGAGGTCACCGAACAGCATGAGGTCGAGGAGCTGGGCCAGGGGTCCCTCGCCCTCGGCGACCACGGTGTCGACGTCGGCGACCACCTCGTCGACGGCCTCGGTGACGAGATCGAAGCGGCGGGCGACCTGGGGGTGCTCGAACTCGTGGCGGAGGTTCACCAGGTGCATGGTCTGACGGGTGATGTCGCCGTTCTGGCCCCAGCCGCACACCTCGTTGTGGCAGAGCTCGGGGATGACGTTGGCGAACGCCGGGACCTTGGCGTTCTCGTTGAACTGCGCCTTCCACCGCAGCGCGGCGACCTGGCCGATGCCGCCGCCGCCGTAGATGATCGGCATCGTGCGCCCGATGCGACGGGCGAGCGCGGCGGCGGGGTTGTCGTCGGCGGCGAGCTGGTCGCGTCGGCGGGCGAGCTGGATGACCGCCGCGTCGATCCACGCCGACGCGCCGGGGAACAGCCCGACCTCTTCGAGCACGACGAGCGGCGGGGCACTGACCGCGCCGATCCCGGCACGGGGCATGGGGATGCCGTCGGCGATGCGCAGGTGCGGCACGCTCCACTCGCCGGCGAGCTCCTGGAGCTCGCCGCCGTGGCTGATGCAGACCAGACGGCCGCCGGCCAGAGCGGCCTCGCTGGCGGCCTCGAGGGTCTCCTCGGTGTCGCCGGAGAAGGAGATGGCGAACACCAGCGACTTGTCACTGATGAAGTTCGGGATGCCGTAGCCCTTGTGCACCACCACGGGAACCGGCATGAACGGACCGGCGATGACCGTGACCACGTCACCGGCGATGCCGCTGCCACCCAGACCGAGGACGACGACGTTCTCGATGTCGTCGTGGGCGGGCAGACCCTCGAGGCCCCGAGCCGACGCCGCCGCGGCCGCGAGCTGCTCGGGCAGCCCCGCTGCTGCCGCGAACATCCCGAGCGAATCGATCACGAACCGCCCTCGCCCGTCGGGGTGATCCCCCGTTCGGTGGCCAGTGCGGTGAGCCGGTCGTGCTCGGCGTCGTCGACCGCGGTGGCCTCGTCGATGAGCATGATCGGGATGCCGTCGCGCACGGCGTAGGTGCGGTGCAGGCGAGGGTTGTAGAGCTGCTCCTCGGCCTCGAAGTAGAGGAGCGAGCCCTTGTCCTCGGGGCACACGAGGATGTCGAGGAGCTGCGGATCGAGCGCCATTGCGGTCACCTTCTTGGAACGGGGACGGACCGTCAGCAGATCGGTCCGTGGTCCCGGCAGCTTACGTGCGGCACGCGATCCGCCCGAAACCGCCGCTCGCGATCGGTTCCCACGGGGCCGGCCACGCCGGAGGCGGGCGGGGCGGAGGCGGGACGTCGCTCCGGGTCTCGGTCACGCCTGCAGCCTCTCGCGTCGACCGGGCATCCGGCGAGGAGGTTCCGTCGACTGGCGCCGGCGCCCGAACCGCTCAGCCGCCGGCGGAGAACCGGGACCGGACCTCGGCGACGTGGCGGTCGACGTCGGCAGCAGTGGGAGCCTCGAGGTTGAGGCGCAGCAGCGGCTCGGTGTTCGACGGGCGCAGGTTGAACCACCAGTCGCCGAGATCGACGGTGAGCCCGTCGAGGCGGTCCTGGGTCGCGTCCGGATCGCTGGTGGCGTACTGCGCGGCGACGAGGTCGATGACGGCGTGGGGGTCGGCGACCTTGGTGTTGATCTCGCCCGACGCGGCGTAGCGCTCGAACGGCTTGCGCAGCTCCGACAGCGGCGCCCCCGCCCGTGACAGCTCCTCGAGGACGGTGAGCGCGGCGATGATGCCCGAGTCGGCCCGGTAGTTGTCGCGGAAGTAGTAGTGCCCTGAGTGCTCGCCTGCGAACACGGCATCGGTTTCGGCCATGAGTCCCTTGATGAAGGAGTGGCCCACCCGGCTGCGCACGGCAACGCCGCCGTGCTC
>Ga0105048_10007646_pt1 | contig 17362 bp, 15 predicted proteins | sample MAT05_FD_78382 | JGI IMG/M metagenome (GOLD analysis project Ga0105048, IMG submission 78382) | Freshwater microbial communities from Lake Fryxell liftoff mats and glacier meltwater in Antarctica - MAT-05 | ecosystem: Environmental > Aquatic > Freshwater > Ice > Liftoff microbial mat | place...
CAATGCCTACCCACAGGATGAGCAGCGGAATAAAGCCACTGGCCGGCAAGTAGCGGGCAAAGCTGACGAAGGGCTCGAAGAAGGCTTCAATCGGTTTGTAGGCAGCAATCAACACGCCCAGCGGCAGGGCCAGCGCGGTGGCCAGCAAGAAGCCGCCGGACACCCGCCACATCGTCATGCCGATGGCCTAGGCGAAAGCCATCTGCGTCAACAACACCCAAAAGCGCTGGTTCATAAAAGCTTCACTGGGGTGTCGTTTAAGCGGTTGCGGCAGTTGGGGCGGGCGCCAAAACAGCTCAAGTGTGATTCCGGTCAGGCTCCATTGACTGGCAACTTGGCGTTGTGCAAAAGCCAGGCGTTCAGCACGGGGTCGACCACGCCGTAGCTGCCGTCTTTCTGGACCAGGCCCTTGGCTTCGAGTGCCTTGAGGGCGCGGTCCATGGTGGACGAAGCGACGCTGAGTTTTCCCAATTGCTGCGCAGCCATGTCCAGGCTCGCGGCCGAGGTGGGAGCTTGTTTGTCGGCCACCAAGCGCAGGGCCACGCGCTGCGTGGGCATCAATTCGTTCCAGGCCACCGTCCAAAGGGTACGGCTCTTGGCGTTGAGCATGCTGGTGAACGCTTTGTCCAACTTGATGGCGGGATCACTCACCATGATGGCCAGCACGTGCAAAAACGGGCCGGGTTGATGGCCGAAGTCCTCCAACAGGCGCAGCGCCAAGGCCTGATTCAGCTCACGTCGGGTTGCTTCGTGGAATTTCTGCGCAACGTGGCTCACGAAGTCTTCCTTGAGCAAGGGGTAAGGCTCGGCGTTCGCGAATTGGTAGAGCGGCGCCTTGCTGGTGGTGAACATGCGCAGCAACTGGGTCTGCGATGACCCGGAGAAGACCACGCCCACACGGTGATTGGCTTGGGTCAGTGCCGCGCGCAACCCGGCCGACAAGGTCTTCGATTCGTCGACTTCGGCCACTGCCTGGAACTCATCGAAGAGCAGGGCCACATCGTGTGTCGTCGCCTCGAGCACTTGGGTCAGCAAGGCGTCAAAGCGCAGAGTTGGACTCTTCGGCAGCTTGCGCCGGCCGACATCACCCAGCTCAGTCGAGGCACCAAAGGCGCCAAGCTTTCGCACTGGTGTGCGCGCCAGACGCCTGCCCACGTGGCCCGGAGCCAACTTCAGCTCTTCCAGGCTCTTGCTCAAAGCATGGTTGATGCTGCCCATCGGGTCCTTTCGATCAGCCCAGCATTCGATGTAGATGGGCAGTACCCCACGCGCGACCAGCCTGGGTATCAACTCCTCACGCAGCAGGGTCGTCTTGCCTGTCTGTCGCGCGCCAAACATGGCGATGCGCTGGCGATCGACCAGCTTGGTCGCGAGCGCCTGGGTGAGCTTGGGTCGCTTGAAATGCCATGAAACACTCAGGTCAAGCATGGGGATTGGTTTGCGCTGTTTTCGCTGTTTCCGCTGTTTCCGCTGTTTCCGCTGTATGCGAATCATGCGCAACTGTTGGGATACCCGGAAACTCACTTCGCGAAAACAGCACCAACGGTGGTCACGACGCTGGGGCGTTTCCGCAGTTTCCGGTCTGTCAAGCAGCCACCCAAAGCGCCGGCAGCGCTGCCGCGCCCAGTGTGGTTCGCAGCACTCTGGCCAACGCACCAGCGCGCACCAGCGTGGTGGCGTGCTCAATGTCGGGCGCCAGGTATCGGTCTTGTGTCATCGCCGGGCAGTTGCTGCGCAAGAGCGCATGAGCCTCTTCCAGCGCGACTGAGCTTTGCAGCGGGCGCAAGAAGTCGATGCCCTGGGCTGCGCACAACGCCTCGATGCCCAGGATGTGCGCCACGTTGTCGATCATCGGCAACAAGCGCCGGGCGGCGAAGGTGGCCATGGAGACATGGTCCTCCTGGTTGGCGCTGGTGGGCAGGCTGTCGACACTGGCGGGGTGGGCCAGGCTCTTGTTCTCGCTGGCCAGCGCCGCGGCGGTGACGTGGGCAATCATGAAACCACTGTTCAGCCCGGCGTTGGCGGTCAGGAAGGGTGGCAGGCGAGAGACACTGGCATCGATCAACATGGCAATGCGGCGCTCGGCAATGGCGCCGACCTCGGCAATCGCGCAGGCCATGGCGTCAGCCGCCAGGGCGACCGGTTCGGCGTGGAAGTTGCCACCTGAGATCAAGTCGCCCCCAAGCCGGTTGCGCTCGCTGCCCCCCGAGGGGGCGTGGCCGGCCCTGGGACGACCCGGCGACCGGCCGACCATCGCTGGGTCATCGGCGAAGACCAACGGGTTGTCCGTCACCGCATTGGCCTCGCGCAGCAGCACCAGCGCCGCATGGCGCAACTGGTCCAGGCAGGCGCCCACCACCTGCGGTTGGCAGCGCAGGCTGTACGGGTCTTGCACGCGGTCATCACCTTCCTGGTGCGACTCGCGAATGCCACTGCCCTCCAACAACGCCCGGTAGTAGCGGGCCACGTCGATCTGCCCGGGCTGGCCGCGCAGCGCGTGGATGCGGGGGTCAAACGGCCCGTCGCTGCCGCGGGCAGCGTCCACGGTCATGGCGCCGACCACGATGGCGGATTCGAGCACCGGCTCGAAGCTGAACAGGGCATGCAGAGCCAGCGCGGTGCTGGTCTGTGTGCCGTTGATCAGCGCCAGGCCTTCTTTGGCGCCCAACACCAACGGCGCGATGCCATGGGCTTGCAACACCGCAGCGGCGGGCTTGCGTGCCCCATCGACCAAAAACTCACCCTCGCCCAACAATGCCAGTGTCATGTGCGCCAGCGGCGCCAGGTCACCGCTGGCGCCGACGCTGCCCTGGCAGGGCACGTACGGCACCAGGCCGGCGTTGTGGATGGCCAGCAAGGTGTCGATGACGACCGGGCGCACGCCGGAATAGCCCCGCGCCAGGCTGGCCGCCTTCAACGCCAGCATCAAACGCACGACCGCAGGCTGCAACGGCGCACCCACGCCCACGCTGTGACTGCGGATCAGGTTGAGCTGCAGGGTGGCCAGATCGGCAGCGCTGATGCGTGTGCCGGCCAGCTTGCCGAAGCCGGTGTTGACGCCATACACGGCTGTGTCGCCTTCGGCCGCGCGGCGCACCACGTCGGCGCTGGCCAACACGCCAGGCAGCGCCGCCGGGTCCATCACGAGTGGCTGCAGGCCGGCGTGCAGGGCTTGCACTTCTTCCAGCGTCAACCCGCCAGGACGCAACAGCATCAGCGCACCATCGGCAGGTTCAAGCCGTGCTCGCGCGCGCAATCCGCCGCCACCGCATAACCCGCATCGGCGTGGCGCATCACGCCGGTGGCGGGGTCGTTCCACAACACACGGCCGATGCGCTCGGCCGCCGCATCGGTGCCATCACACACCACCACCACGCCGCTGTGTTGGCTGTAGCCCATGCCGACGCCGCCGCCGTGGTGCAGGCTGACCCAACTGGCACCGCTGGCGGTATTCAGCAAGGCGTTGAGCAGCGGCCAATCGCTGACGGCGTCACTGCCGTCCAGCATGGCCTCGGTTTCGCGGTTGGGGCTGGCCACGCTGCCGCTGTCCAGGTGGTCGCGGCCGATGACGATGGGCGCCTTGAGCTCGCCACTCTTCACCATCGCGTTGAAGGCCAGGCCGGCGCGGTGGCGCTCACCCAGGCCGATCCAGCAGATGCGCGCTGGCAGACCCTGGAAGGCGATGCGTTCACCCGCCATGTCCAGCCAGCGGTGGAGGTGTAAGTTGTCTGGGAACAGTTCCTTGATCTTGCGGTCGGTCTTGTGGATGTCTTCCGGGTCGCCACTCAAGGCCACCCAGCGGAAGGGGCCCACACCGCGGCAGAACAGGGGGCGGATGTAGGCCGGTACAAAGCCAGGGAAATCGAAGGCGTTTTTCACACCCGCATCGAAAGCCACCTGCCGGATGTTGTTGCCGTAGTCCACGGTCGGCACGCCCATGGCCTGGAAGTCCAGCATGGCTTGCACCTGCACGGCGCAGCTGTGGGCGGCCGCTTCGCGCAGCACGGCATGCTGGCTGTCATCGGCTTGCGCAGCACGCCAGCGCGCCACAGTCCAGCCCGCAGGCAGGTAACCGTTGACCAGGTCATGGGCACTGGTCTGGTCGGTGACCAGATCAGGGCGAATCTGCCCGCTTTGACCCCGCCGCACCAGTTCGGGCAGCAGTTCAGCGGCGTTGCCCAAAAGCGCGATCGAGACTGCTTTTCTCTGCGCCGTGTAACTTGCGATACGAGCCAGGGCATCGTCCAGGTCGGCCGCTTGTTCGTCGATGTAGCGGCTGCGCAGGCGGAAATCGATGCGGCTTTGCTGGCACTCGATGTTCAGCGACACCGCACCGGCGAAGGTCGCCGCCAGTGGCTGCGCTCCGCCCATGCCGCCCAGGCCCGAGGTCAATATCCACTTGCCGGCCCACTCGCCGTTGTGGTGCTGCCGCGCGGCTTCGACGAAGGTCTCGTAGGTGCCCTGCACGATGCCCTGGCTGCCGATGTAGATCCAGCTGCCAGCGGTCATCTGCCCGTACATCATCAGGCCCTTGCGGTCGAGTTCGGCGAAGTGTTCCCAAGTCGCCCACTTCGGTACCAGGTTGCTGTTGGCCAGCAGCACACGCGGCGCGTTCTCATGGGTGCGGAACACGCCCACTGGCTTGCCACTCTGGATGAGCAGGGTCTCGTCTACAGCCAGGCTGCGCAGGGCACTCACGATGGCGTCGAAGCAGTCCCAATTGCGCGCCGCCTTGCCGATGCCGCCGTAGACCACCAGCGCGTCGGGGTTCTCGGCGACTTCAGGGTCCAGGTTGTTTTGCAGCATGCGCAAGGCCGCTTCAATCACCCAGTTGGCACATGTCAATGTGTTGCCGCGCGGCGCGCGAACGGCGCGGGGCTGGGCCCGGCGATGGATGGCGCTGAGGTCGGTCATGGTGAGCCTTTCGAAGGGGACGCAGCCGATGGATCAGCGTCGACTCTACTTGCCGACGCACGTGCCACAACCGGCCCCGGACGAGCCCGGGGGCCCTTACGATGGCTCGCATGAACCTCATTCGCACCGTGGACCCGCCTGCGTTGCACCGCGTGCGGCTGGAGGATGTCCGGCCCCAGCCCTGGCGCAACGGCGGTGGCACCACCCAGGAACTGCTGACCTGGCCGGCGGACGCGGCGTGGCAATGGCGTGTGAGCGTGGCCCGCATCGACCGCGACGGCCCGTTCTCGGCCTTCCCCGGCGTGCAGCGCTGGTTCACGGTGTTGCAGGGCCAGGGCGTGGCGCTCACACTGCCGCAGGGCGAGTTGCGCCTGCGTGCGGGTGATGCGCCGTTGTGTTTTGACGGCGCCGATGCGCCGCACTGCCGTTTGTTGAACGGTGCGACCGTGGACTTGAATGTCATGGCGCGAAGCGGCACGGCCCAGCTGCGCACGGCACGAGCGGGCGACACGCTGCAGGCTGGCGCGGCCTGGCGAGGCTTGTACTGTGCAACACCTGCCGTGCTCGAGGTGGGCGGCCAGCAGCACCACAGCCCGTCTGGCGAACTGCTGTGGGCCGAAGCAGGAGCGCAAGCAGCCCCCTGGCACCTGGAGCGCGCCGGACAAGCCTGGTGGCTGGAGTTCTGGCCATGACCACCCAGCTGTGGCGCAACGCCCGCCTGGCCACGCTGCAACCGGGCCGGCCCTGGGGCTGGATCGAGGACGGGGCGATGCTGGTCAAGGCCGGCAGCATCACCTGGGTGGGCTCGATGGTCGACCTGCCCCAGGGCCACGGCGCCGCGCTTGACCATGACCTGCAAGGCGCGCTCGTCACCCCGGGTTTGGTGGATTGCCACACCCACCTGGTCTATGGCGGCCACCGCGCGTTGGAGTTCGAACAACGCCTGCAAGGTGCCAGTTATGCCGACATCGCCCGAGCGGGCGGCGGCATCCGCAGCACCGTGGCGGCCACCCGCGCGGCCACCGACGAAGAGCTGTTCGCCGCTGCCGTCGAACGCGCTCGGTGTTTGATGGCCGACGGTGTGACGACGCTGGAGATCAAGTCTGGCTACGGCTTGAGTGCGACCCACGAAACGCGCTGCTTGCAAGTCGCCCGCCGGATCGGTGAAACGCTGCCGCTCACCGTGCGCACCACCTCGCTCGCAGCGCACGCCCTGCCGCCGGAATTCGAAGGTCGGGCCGACGACTACATCAATGAGATCTGCCGCTGGCTGCCAGCCCAGCACGCCGCCGGTCTCATCGACGCCGTGGATGCCTTCTGCGACACCATCGGCTTCACACCCGCTCAAACCCGACGCGTGTTCGAAGCTGCGCAGGGCTTGAGCCTGCCGGTGAAGCTGCACGCCGAACAGCTCAGCGACCAAGGTGGTGCGGTGCTGGCGGCCGAGTTCAAGGCGCTGAGTTGCGACCACCTGGAACACCTGTCGTCTGCCGGCGTGGCCGCCCTGGCTGCGGCTGGCACGGTGGCCGTGCTGCTGCCCGGGGCGTACTACTTTCTGCGTGACACCCGGTTGCCACCGGTGCAAGCCCTGCGCGACGCCGGCGTGCCCATGGCCATCGCCACCGACCACAACCCCGGCTCGTCGCCCACGCTGTCGCTGCTGTTGATGCTGAACATGGCCTGCACCCTCTTCCGCCTGACGCCAGAAGAAGCCCTGCGCGGCGCCACGGTCAACGGCGCGCAAGCCCTGGGCCTGCACGACCGTGGCCAACTCGCAGCCGGGCAACGTGCTGACTTCGTGGTCTGGGGCGTTGACCACCCAAGCGAGCTGGCCTACCGCTTCGGCCACAACCCGCGTCAGCGCGTGGTCATCGCGGGTGAAGGCGTTGACTGCAACGCCCTCGGTCGCCATGACCGGGGCAACGTTTCACATGACCCAGCCTGAGAACCCGCTGCTGTGGGCAGCGCAGGCCTGGGTGGGTGGGCACTGGCGGCAGCAGGTGTTGCTGCAAGCGGGCAGCGACGGGCATTGGGCTCACATCACTGGGGGCCAGCCCTGCCCTGAAGGCGCAACGCGCCTGGCTGGACCCGTCATTCCCAGCCTGGTCAACGCCCACAGCCACGCCTTCCAGCGTGCCTTTGTCGGCCTGGCCGAGCGCCGTGACAGCGAGCGCGACGACTTCTGGAGTTGGCGCGACCGCATGTACGGCGTGGCCACGCGCATCACACCCGAACAATTGCAGGCCGTGGCCACGCACCTGTACGGCGAGTTGCTGCAAGGCGGCTACACGCAGGTCTGCGAATTCCACTACCTGCACCACCAACCCAGCGGCCAGCCGTATCCACAGACAGGCGCCGACGCTGCTGCCGGCGCCATGGCCGCAGCCTTGGTCGGAGCCGCCGGCACAGTCGGCATCGGCCTGACGCTGTTGCCGGTGTTGTATGAACGCGCCGGCTTCAACGCGCCCGCCCTGCGCCACGACCAGCTGCGTTTTGCCACGACCGTGGCGCAGGTGCTGGCGATGCAGCGCGCCGCGCAGGGGCCGCTGGTGAACAGCGGCTTGGCCGTGCATTCGCTGCGCGCGGCGCAGGCGCACTCGATCCAGCGTCTGGCGCAGTTGGCGCAATCAGGCGTCAACGGGCCGATCCACATCCACGTGGCCGAACAGACCGCCGAGGTTGACGACTGCCTGGCCAACACTGGCCTGCGACCGATCGAATGGCTGACCCGGCACGCCGCCCTGGACGCCCGTTGGCAACTGGTGCACGCCACCCATGCCACGCCGCAAGAAATCGAAGCCGTGGCCGCCAGCGGCGCGGGCGTGGTGCTGTGCCCTGGCACCGAGGCCAACCTGGGCGACGGCTTGTGCGACCTGCCGCGCTGGCTGGCTGCAGGTGTGCCGCTGTCGGTGGGATCGGACAGCCAGGTCACCCGCGACTGGCCGCAGGAATTGCGCTGGCTGGACTACGGTCAGCGTCTGGCCTTGCGCCAGCGCAATGTCGCCGCCGCACCGGCCACTGAACCGGCCACCGCCGCGCGATTGTTTGAGCGCATGTTGCACGGCGGCGCGGCCGCCGCCGGCTTCGGGCGCTGGGGCCTGGAAGTCGGCGCGCGCGCCGATTTGCTGGTGCTGAACACGCAGGACCCGGCGCTGCTCGGCCTGCCCGCCAGCCACGCGCTGGACGGCGTGGTCTTTGCGTCACCCCTGCAGCCTTTTGCGGCCACGATGGTGGCCGGACGCTGGGTGCGCCCGGCAAAACAGCCTCAAACCTCCAGCGCCTTCGAGGCCACGATGCAAAGCCTCTGGCCTGATTCAGACGTTCGTGCCACCGGATAGCCGCACCGGCCCAAGCAGAACGGCTCGGCTGAATCGGATCAGCCGAATCAGCTCGGCCGAATCAGCTCAGCCGAAACAGCTCAGCTCTGGCCTCAAGCCCGCCCGTGCTTCGCAATCAGTGCCTTGGCGCTGTCCAGCAGCGCACGGCCCTTGAAGCCGCGTTTGTCCATGTCGGCCACCCATTCGTCATCGATGGCGCTGGAGAGTTTGATGAACTCTGCCGTCTCGGCCGCGCTGAAGCTGTAGATGGTGTTGTTGCGGTCGGCGGCACTCTTGCGGCCGCTGGGGTCATTGCTCTGCTGGGTCTTGCCCAGCCAGGCGCTGGCGGCCATGCCGGAGTTGGCGTCGATGACCTTCTTCAGGTCGGGCGCCAGGCCGTCGTACTTGGGCTTGTTCATGGCCATGACGAAGGCGGTGGTGTACAGCGCCGGGCCGGTCGACGGAAACTCGCTGTGGAACTTCGTCAGCTCATGCACCTTGACCGAGGGCACCACTTCCCAGGGAATCACGCAGCCGTCGATCGTGCCCTTGCTCAGCGCGTCCGGAATGCTCGGCAGCGGCATGCCCACCGGCGTGGCACCCAGCGAGGAGAGCATCTTCGTCACCTGGCGGGTGGGGCCGCGCATCTTCAAGCCCTTCAGATCAGCCGCGCTCTTGATGGCTTTGTTGACGGTGTGAATCACACCCGGGCCGTGCACCTGCACGGCGATGACGTGGGTTTCTTTGAATTCGTCAGGGCACTGGGTTTGAAAGTATTCCCAGTAGGCCTTGGACGTGGCCTCGGCGTTGTTCATCATGAACGGCAACTCGAAGGCCTCGACCCGCGGGAAACGGCCGGCGTTGTTGCCCGGCAGCGTCCACACGATGTCGACCACACCATCGCGCGCCTGGTCGTACAACTGCACCGGCGTGCCGCCCAGTTGCATCGCAGGGTAGGCTTCGAACTTGATGCGCCCGGCGCTGTCTTTTTCAACCTTGTCCATCCACGGCTTGTGCATCGTCAGCCAGACGTTGGACATCGGTTGCATGAAGGTGTGGAACTTCAGCGTGACGCTCTGCTGGGCCAGGCCCGACAGATGTGGCACACCCAACGCGGCAGCGGCGGCAGAGGCTTTGATCAAGGAACGGCGTTTCATGGGGAGGGTCTCCGGTGGATTGCGTAACGGGGTGAACAGCCAGCGCCGGAACTTAACGGTCTCGCCGCCGCAGCGTGGTCGCGGTTTACCCTGAGCCTTGACGGAACCGCTCGTGGTTGACCCTATCCCCCTGTACGGGCTGCCGGCAGGTACGGCACAAACCAAGGCAACAAAACGATGTCACTCTTGCTGCTGATGGCCGCACTGCTGAGCGGGGTTTTGGCCTTCACGCCCGACCGCGACCGGGGCGAACTCGAAGCGCAATACGCCGCCGCACCCAGCCGCTTCGTGCAGGTTGCAGGCTTGCGGCTGCATGTGCGCGACAGCGGCCCCGCCGACAAGCCCGACGCCCCCGTGCTGGTGTTGCTGCACGGTTTTGCCAGCAGCTTGCATACATGGGAAGACTGGGCCCAAACACTGCAAGCCGACCACCGTGTCATCCGGCTGGACCTTCCTGGCGCCGGACTGACCGGGCCCGACACCGCGAATGTGTCCGACACCCCCAGCGACGAGCGCAACATGGCGGTGCTGATGGCGTTGTTGGACGAATTGGGCGTGGCCCGCGCGACGCTGGTTGGCCACTCCGCCGGCGGGCGCCTGGCCTGGCGCTTTGCGGCGCAGTGGCCTGAGCGGGTGAACCGTCTGGTGCTGGCGGCGCCGGCCGGTTTTGCCGACAACGCCGTTGACAAGCCTGCGGCTGGCAGTCACCACCCGGTCGTGAATTTGTTGCGTTATGTGTTGCCAAAGCCGCTGCTGCGGCAAGCCTTGGCCAGCGTCTACGCCAACCCGGCCACGCTGACGGAAGAGACCGTCACGCGCTATCACGACATGCTGTTGGCGCCCGGCGTGCGCGCGGGTTTGCTCGCCCGCAAACCGGCAGCAGTGCAGGCCGACCCGGCGCCGTTCTTGGCCCGCATCACGGTGCCCACGCTGGTGTTGTGGGGGCAGGAAGACAAGGTCATCCCGCCGGCCCATGCGCAGCGCTTTGCTGCGGCTTTGCCACAGGCACAGGTCATCTTGCTGCCCGACGTGGGCCATGTGCCGCATGAAGAAGCGCCGCAAGCCACGCTGCAGGTTCTGCGGCAGTTCCTGATGCCCTGCCCGCAGGGCAGCGGCCAGTGCCACTAAAAATCGCCAACGCCACCAGGGAGTAGATTGGCGGCGGCCACTGTGAGTGCCGATTCGTCTTGCTACACCGCGATCGGCTTCGTCCCATCCGCCAGCTGTGGGCAATGCGTCGGTCTAGCGACCAACGGCGCCTGGGCCCTTTTTACGCCCTGCGCCGACGCATCACAAAGCCCACCATCCCCAAGCCTGCCAGCAGCAGCGCGTAGGTACCAGGCTCCGGGACGACCGAGATGGTCAGGCCCGACAAGGTGCCATTGAAGGTACCCAGCGTGGTCGCAGCGCCAGTGCCCAGGTTGAGGGTGTAGATGCCCGTCGTCAGCGCATTGCCGCTGTCGAGGTTGAACGCCGCGTAAGCCGTGCCGTCAGGCGCGATCTCGAAGCCGTTGGCGCGCAGCACGTCGATGCCGAGCGACCCGACCAGGTTGATCGTCGGGTTGTTGAAACCGCTGGTGGCCACGCTCAGCGTGTCACTGCTGGTGTTGACGTAGTACAGCGAGGTGCTGGCCGGGCCGGTGCTGAACGGCGCCGAGTTGGTGTAGGCCACGGCTGAGAAGCCGGTGGCGATCGCCGTGGCCACGGTCACGGCACCGGTGCTGGCGTTGACCGCGAAGTTGTTGCCGGCCGAGCTGACGACACGCAATGACGCCCCACCGGCATAGTCGGCTATGGGGTTGAAGTCGATGCCGTAAGCGTTGCCGGCCGTGAAAACCGGGCTGGCCAGGGCAGCCACAAACGTGGCCACACCGCTGAACTCGTTGAGGATGAAGATCCGGTTCGATTCGGTGATGCCGACGATCGTGTTGGTGCTCGGGCGCAGGTCCAGACCAATGAAGCGGTCGCCTGCGGTCAGGCCGCTGATGGCAACCCGGGTCGCGCCAGCGATGTTGGCCGTGTCGATGCGGGCGACCTCGTTGCTGCTGGTCAGTCCGACCAGGATGATGGCCTGGGCGGCCGTGCCGGCTGCGAGCAGGGCTGTGCCGGCCAGCGCGGTAAGAACGTTGCGGAAACGACGAGACGTGAACATGCTCTCTCCTGTTGAATGGGGTGAACCCCCGCCGGACGGCGAGGCTTTCGCCACAGGATACGCAGCGCCCAAAATCTTGGATGCCCCCCCGTTTCGGGGGGGTTGGCCACAGCGAGGCTGCCGCTGCCATCCTGGCAGCGCGGCGGCAGCAGCTGTCCGGTCAATCGGCCTTGATGCCGTGAGCCAGCAGCACCGGCTGCCAATAGCGCTGCTCGAGCGCGATCCGGGCAGCCAGCGACGCTGGCGACGACGACAGCGCCGTCATGCCGGACTGCGCGAAGGTGGCCGACAACGCCGGGCTTGCAATCGCCTCTCGCAGCGCGGCCGAAAGGCTCGAAACCTTGTCCTTCGGCACCGCGCCGGGGGCAAAAAATGCGAACCACTCCTTGACCACCAGTTTGGGAAATCCCGATTCGACGAAGGACGGGACATCGGGCAGGTAGGTGCTTCGGCTCGGCCCTGAGGTCGCGAGCAACCGAATGCGCCGGGCGGCGTGATGTTGGCGCAGCAGCCCTTCCGGCAGCACGAGGGCGGCAATCTGACCGCCGAGCAAATCGGCCATCGCCGGTGGCCCGCCGGAGTAGGCGATGTGCTGCCACGCCACCCCGGCCTGGTGAAAGAGCATGGCCTCGAGCAGGTGGGGCAGCGTGCCGGTCCCAGGCGAGCCGACGTTCGCGTCAGCCGGGTGCCGACCAGCCCAGTCGATGAAGCCGGCGAGCGTCGTCACCTCGGCAGGCACCGCCGGGCCGACCGCGAGAGCCAATGACATCTCGCTGGCCAGCGACACCGGCTGCAAGTCCCGCACCGGGTCGTAGGCCAGCTTGGCGTACAGGTACGGATAGACCGTGGCGATAGCACCTTGCGCCAGCAACAGCGTCGAACCGTCCGCGGGCGCGGCCTTCAGCGCATTCACGCTGAACTGCCCTGCAGCACCTGGCCGGTTGTCGACCAGTGCACGCTGGCCCAGCGTGGCCAGCAGTTGATCGCCCACGCCGCGGGCCACCAGGTCGGGGATGCTGCCGGCCGGTCCGCTGCACAGGATGCGAACCACATCGTCGCGCGCGGCATGCGCGCGGCGCGCCGGCAACAGCGAGGACAGAGCGGCCAGCGCTGCGACCCCCATCGCGCCGGCCCGCAACAGCCGGCGGCGCGGCAGGGTGTGGTCCCGATCGATCAAATGGCTCATGGTGGGCTTTCAGGGTCGGCGTGCAGCCGTGATCAGCAGTTCGTTGGGGCCAGCCCAACCCGAGGGTGTGTCGAAGGCCTGCAGTTGCTGCCGGATGTCCTTCCATGCGGCTTCGGCGGCGGCCTCGTTGAGACCGGCAAGGATCTGCAGGATCGGGCCGGCCGAACTGCGAACGAAGGCCATGTAGTCGTCGACCGACGGCAGGTGAAACACCGCATCCACCGGCGTTGTCGCGACATCGCAAAACCCGGCGTCGCGGAACAGCGCGTCGATGCTGCCGGGGCGCCCCAGGCTGCACAGGCCACCGGGTGCGAAGGGGTCCCGCGCTGGCAGCCCGGCATGCCGCAGCGCCGTGCCCATCAGGATGCTCAGGCATGGGTTGCGCAACGGGCCCGAGAACACGACAGTGCAGACACCGCCACCGGGGCGCAGCGCGCGGTGAATTTCGCGCAAGCCCTGCAAGGGATCCGGAAAGAACATCAGCCCGAGCCGGCAGACGGCCGCATCGAAGGTGCCCGGCTCGACCTGCAGATCCTCACCATCGGCCACGCGGCACTGCACCTGCTCGAAGCCTGACCGCTGTGCATTGGCCTGCGCCAGCGCCACGATCGCCGGCGAAAGATCGGTGGCCAGCACCGCGCCTGACGGGCCCACCCGCGCCGCGAGGTCAAGCGTCTGGTCGCCTGCACCGGCAGCCACGTCGAGCACCCGCGCACCCTCCACCACGCCGGCCATGGCGATCATGGCGTCGGTCGCCGAGCGCAGCCAGGCGCGGATCGCCGGCGTTTGTGCGTCCCAGCCGCGAGCGGCCGCGTCCCAGTGGGTGCGCACGGCCACTTTCAAAGCCCGTGTCTCTGTGCCTGACATGGTCATTGCTGCAGGGTACCCTCCGGCACGCTGCATCGTCAACCGCAAAGCTGCAATGCAGGCGCCTCAATGGCGCATAGCCCGCAAGACTTCAACCTGGACGACCTGAGGCACCTGCTGCTCAGCCGGCAGGGTTCTGCCAACCCCCATCTGCGGCGATGAAGTGATTTGCTGCGGCCGGGCCCCAACTGCCGGGCTCATACACGTGGACTGCCGGGTGTGCGCTCAACACCGGCTCGACGACGGTCCAGGCCGCCTCGATGGCAGCCTCGCGGCTGAAGAGCGCGCCGTCGCCGTTCATGGCGTCGGTCAGCAGTCGCTCGTAGGGCGAAGGGTCGGCGCAGTCTTCTTCGAGCAAGGTGAATCGGCGCTGCTCGCCAGCGAAGACCTTGCCTGGCCGTTTGACCCGCGCTTCCAGCGAGATGGCCGAGTGCGGTGACAGGTGAAAGCGCAGGCAGTTCGCCTCATCGTCGGGCGCGGCGTCAGCAAACAGGTTCTGCGGCGGTGGCTTGAACCGCACCACGACTTCGCAAGCCGTCACCGGCAGGCACTTGCCCGACCGCAGGTACCAGGGCACGCCGCCCCAGCGCCAGGAATCGATCTGCAGCCGCAGCGCGCAAAAGGTCTCGACATCGGAGTGGTTGCTGACCTGCGGCTCGTCGCGGTAGCCGCGGTACTGGCCGCGCACGATGTCGTTGGCGCCCAGCGGGCGCATGGCGTCGAAGACATCGGCCTTGTGGCGGTTGACGGCATCGAAATCGCGGCTGGCCGGCGGCTCCATCGCCAACAGCGCGACGATCTGGAACAAGTGGTTCTGCATCACATCGCGCAGGCAGCCGGCGGTCTCATAAAACGCGCCCCTGCCAGCGACGCCGAATTGTTCGGCCAATGTGATCTGCACGCTGGCCACGTGGTGGCGGTTCCAGATCGGTTCGAGGAATGAGTTGGCGAAACGAAAGTAGAGGATGTTCATGATCGCTTCCTTGCCCAGGAAATGATCGATGCGAAAGATCGAATCGTCGGCAAAAGCGGTCAATGCAAAACGGTGCAATTCGCGCGCTGACGCCAGATCGCGCCCGAACGGTTTTTCGACGATGACGCGCGTGTTTTCATGAGCGCGGCTGGCCAGCCCGGCCTGGGCCAAGCCCTGGATGACGGCAGGAAACAGCGCCGGCGGAATGGCCAGGTAAAACGCCGGCCGCTGCGCTGTGCTGAAGGTACCCAAGGCCGCTTTGATAGCGCCAAAAGTGGCGGCGTCCGTGTAGTTGCCGCTGACGTAGTGCAGTGAGCTCAGCCATTGCGTCAAGCTCGCAGAGTCAGGGTCGGCGTGGCGCTGCTCAACACTGATCCGGGCTTGGGCGCGCAATTCTTCGTCAGTCCACGGCGACGACGCCACGCCGATCACAGGCACTTTCAGCGTGCCGTGCAGAAACATGTCGAACAGCGCCGGAAATATCTGCTTGTGTGCCAAGTCGCCCGTAGCGCCGAACACCACCAGCGCGTCGGACGGCAGCGGCGCACGCTCAGGCTGGCGGTCCACCTGCGGTGTTGGCTTGGGCTTCAGCGGCCACGACTTCATGATGCCCACCGAATGCATGCCGCATTGCCGATTGCAGGCGGTCGGCGAAGCCGGCCTGGCCGCGCGAGGCGAAGCGTGCGTAGAGCGCCGCGCTCAGCACCGGCGCCGGCACCGCTTCATCAATGGCCGCCTGGATCGTCCATCGGCCCTCGCCAGAGTCTGAGACGCGGCCTTCGAAGCCAGCCAATGCGGGGTCGGTTGTCAGGGCTGTGGCGGTCAAATCGAGCAGCCAGGAACCGATGACGCTGCCGCGGCGCCAGAGCTCGGCGATCTCGGGCAGGTTCAGGTCGTAGCGGTACAGCTCGGGCTCGCGCAGCGGCGTGGTCTCTGCACTGGCATTGGCAACCACAGCCGCGTCAACGCTGCCGATGTTGGCGTGGCGCAAGATGTTGAAGCCTTCGGCGTAGGCCGCCATCAACCCGTATTCGATGCCGTTGTGGACCATCTTGACAAAGTGGCCCGCGCCATGCGGCCCGCAATGCAGCCAGCCCTGATCGGCGCTGCCGGCATTCGCTCCGCGGGCAGGTGTGGGCGCGGCCGCGCCAGCCCCTGGCGCCAAGGTGGTGAAGATGGGAATCAGCCGCTGCACGACAGCGTTGTCGCCGCCGACCATCAAGCAGTAACCGCGCTCCAGGCCGGCCACTCCACCGCTGGTGCCGACATCAAGATGGTGGATGCCCGCGGCACGCAGGGTCGCGGCGCGGCGCAGGTCGTCAGGGTAATGCGCGTTGCCACCATCGATGACGGTGTCACCTGCTGCCAGCAGCGGCGAGAGTTGTGCCAGCAGTCCATCAACGCTGGCGGCCGGCACCATCAACCAGATGGCGCGTGGTGGCTCGAGTTGCCGCACCATGTCCGGCAGGGAGGTCGAGCCGTGTGCACCGAGCGCCACCAGTGCATCCATGCCACGCGGCTGGCGCGCGTGAACCACACAAACGTGGCCGCCGCGCAGCAGCCGCGCAACCATGCCGGTGCCCATGCGGCCCAGGCCAATCATGCCCATCTGCATCACGAATCTCCTGGGCCGTTGACCCTTTTCCCTTGTCCCTTGTCCCTTGGCCGCGTCCGCGCTCGCTGTTGCGCAAGGCCGACGACTGCAAGCATGCCGCCTGCGGGACTTCAGATTTCGGTTTCGAGCAGGGTCCTGCCGTCGCGATGACGGCTGCGGCCGTAGTAGTTGTGCAAACTCAGTTCCTGCTCGTGGCCCCACTCGACGGTAGAGTCGTAGGGCGGTGCGTTCTTGATCGACTCCTGACTGAGGTCGACCGCGACGGTCCGGTCTGACCAATGCACGCCCTTGATCCAGGGCGGCGCGATCAGCACCTTGTGCCCGACCCACCAATTGCTGGTGTCGACGACGAGGAAGCGCACAGCCCAGGTATTGGCGTCGACGAGGAAGCCCGAGACGTGTCCGATCTCGCCGTCACTGGCACGGATGTGGTACCCGTTGACGGCCTCGCAACTGCGCAGGTGCGGGTCGTCGTTGCGGTGGCGCTCGCGTTCATCGCGCAAATAGGCTTCAAGCTCCCGTTCGCGCTCAACCCGGTCGACGCCATAACCCGCGAAGGCCGGGGCCATGGCGTAGGGGTAAAGGCCGTCGCCCCACAAGGCGCCGCCGCCCCAGTAGGTCGGGTAACCGTAGAAGCCCAGGTATTGCTCTTCGTTTTGCCGCGACACCGGCTTGTCCGAATCAAAGTCCGGGCTGTTCCTGACCTGCTCTTTGGTGATGGAAACTGGCAGCGTGCGCTCCAGCCAGTCAGGGGTCTGGACCGAGATGGGTGAGATCAGCACTTTGCGGCTGGTCAGCCAGGTTCCGGTTTCCACGACGAAGTAACGAACCACCCAAGCATCGTCGTCGAAGTAGAAATCCTTGACCTGTCCGATCTCGCCATCGGTGGCGCTGATCTTGTAGTTCTCGAGGTCTTTCAAGTTGCGCAGCATGGTGTGAGTTCCTATAAGGCGTGTGGGAATCGCAAGCAAATGTCTGCGCCAAGCGGCATCAGCGTCTGTTCGCTGCCGCACCACGGCGGCTCCACCGTGCCGATGTCGTGTTCACCAGCGCACAAACCGCCGGCGCATGGCGATACAAGGTCCAAAGGAGCTGTTGCAGTGCTGATCGATGAAAACCGAAACACGGCAAAGTCGACACCGGCGCCAAGGCGCTTGCCGGGCGCCCCGGCGAGAAAGCGA
>Ga0105048_10007647_pt1 | contig 17361 bp, 16 predicted proteins | sample MAT05_FD_78382 | JGI IMG/M metagenome (GOLD analysis project Ga0105048, IMG submission 78382) | Freshwater microbial communities from Lake Fryxell liftoff mats and glacier meltwater in Antarctica - MAT-05 | ecosystem: Environmental > Aquatic > Freshwater > Ice > Liftoff microbial mat | place...
AGCAGCGCGCCCGATGCCGCGAAAATGAATCGCCTCTACCAAGTAGAAGCGGCGTTCACCCTCACCGGCGGTGTCGCCGATCACCGCTTGCGTGTCGCCCCAAGCCAAGTGGCCGTCATCGCCGCGCAAGTCGCCCGTGAACTCGGGGTCGCCGTTTCCGCCCCCGAGCTTACCGATCCGAAGCACCTGGAGTGGGTCAAAGCCCTCGCCGCAGACCTCAAGGAAAATGCTGGAAAATCCGCTGTCATCGCTGGTTCGCGCCAATCCGTAGCTGTCCACCAGATCGCCCTCGCGATCAATCTCGCCCTCGGTAACATCGGCGAAGGTAAACCGCTGAGCGCCGTCCAGACCGGCACCCAAGGCCTCGGCACTCTCGCCACCCTCAAGACTGACATCGATTCTGGAGCCATCGAGACGCTCGTCCTCCTCACTCCGGCCAACCCGATCTACGATGCGCCTGCGGATTTGAAATTTGCCGAAACGTTCGCCAAGCTCAAGACCAGCATCCATTTAGGCACCCGCACCGATGCCACTGCCCATGCCTCCACTTGGCATGTCCCAGGGGCGCATTATTTGGAATCCTGGTCGGACGCGCGCACTGCCAACGGCGTTTACACCGTGGTCCAGCCGATGATTTTGCCGCTCTATCCGGATTGCGTTTCTGAAGTCGAGCTGCTCCTCGCCCTGCTTTCCGCCGATGGAAAACTCCTGAATGGCGAAGGCGAAAAAGGCGCTGCATCGCCCTCCTACGGTGCCGTCCGTGCCACCTTCACTGCCCTCGGCGGGGAAGGGGATAGCGCATGGAAGGTTTTCTTACGTGATGGCTTCCTTGCGGGATCGAAATACCCCGCTGCCAGCCCACAGGCCATTGCCGCTACCGTCGAGAAATCCGCTGCTCCCGCCACCAATTCACTCGAAATCCTTTTCGCCGCAGATTCCTCGATTTTCGATGGCCGCTGGATCGATAACGGCTGGCTGCAAGAAGCGCCCGATCCTATCACCAAGCACACCTGGGACAACGCCGCGCTCATCGCTCCGAAGACTGCCAAGGATCTCGGTATCTACGAGCAAATCGTTTCCGTCGAGCCGGTCACCTCCGTGCTGGGCATCAAAAGCGCCTTCGCCAAAACCGGCCCTGATGGTGAAGGCGAGCATCGCCAACAGCCGATGATCGAAATTTCCGTCAACGGGCAATCCCTCGAAATCCCCGTCCTCCTCTCTTTCGGCCAAGCCGAAAACACCCTCGTCATCCCGCTCGGTTACGGCCAAGGCTTCGACAAGGATGATGAACTCAAGCGCGACACGAAAAACCAAAACCACGTCGGCCTCGTCGGCGTGAACCGTGGTTTCAATGCCTATCCGCTGCGCACCGCCGCAACGGCTTATCTCGCTACCGCTGCCACCGCGAAGCCGACTGGAAAACGCTATTCAATGGCGCTCACCCAAGAACACAGCGCCATGTATGGCCGTGCGCTTGCCCGCGAGATTTCCACGATGGAAGACGAGGTGAAGGGTAAATTCGAGGATCAGCTCCGCAACGTCCCCAAGCAAGGGAACGACTCCCACGTCCCACCGAACGTCTATTTCTACAAGCCGGAAGACCGCGATGGTAAACCTCTCATCAATGACCCGCTCCACCAGTGGGCGATGTCGATTGATCTTTCCTCCTGCACCGGTTGCAATGCCTGCCTCGTCGCCTGTCAGGCGGAAAACAACATCCCCATCGTCGGCAAAGATCAGGTCGCCCGTGGTCGTGAAATGCACTGGATCCGTATGGACCGCTACTACGCCGCTCACAAGGAAAACACCTTCGATGATGGCAATCCCGAGCTTATCCCGCAGCCCGTCGCTTGCATGCAATGCGAATCCGCTCCTTGCGAATCCGTTTGCCCCGTCAACGCCACCGTCCACACGGAAGATGGCCTGAACGCGATGGCGTATAATCGCTGTATCGGCACCCGCTACTGCGCGAACAATTGCCCCTACAAAGCGCGCCGTTTCAATTATTTCGACTACAACAAGCGCAACCCGCTCATCGCCCACAACCTTTACAAAGGCCCCTTCGGCGAGACCCAACGCGGCGAGGCGCCTCACCTCCAGAAGAACCCGAACGTGACCATCCGCATGCGTGGTGTGATGGAAAAATGCACCTACTGCGTCCAGCGCCTCAAGGATGCCGTCATCCGCCAAAAGCGTGGCCAAAAACAGGGAGTGCTCGAATCCGGCAAGCCATCCCTCGAATTTAAAGTCACCACGGAAACACTCCGTATCCCGGTGGATTCCGTCAAAGTCGCCTGTCAAGACGCATGCTACGCCGGTGCCATCACCTTCGGAAACCTGCTGGACGACAAAAAATCCGCGATGGGCCGCACCAAGCACATTGCCCGGAATTACGACCTCCTCAACTACATCGGCACCCGCCCGCGCACCAGCTACCTAGCTCGCGTCAAGAACCCGAATCCGAAAATGCCTGATGCCCTGTTCGTCGGCAAGGCCACCATCAACATGGTCTGATCTCAGTATTTCAGCCTCTCAGTTTTCAGCATTTACCTCATCATGGCATCCACCACCGAAATCGCACCCGAGAAGGCCCACACCGGGGTCAAGCTCCCCGTGCTTGAGCGCGAAAAGCTCATTCTCAGCGGCCGTTCCTATCACTGGATCACCGAGCGCATCTGCGGTGTCGTCGAAAACAAGCAGCCGCTCCTCTGGTGGTTGCTTTTTATCCCTTCATCGCTCATCGCCCTCATCGGCGTCGGCGGTGGGTTGACTTATCTTGTTGCCACGGGCGTCGGCGTTTGGGGCATGTCCAACCGGGTTTTCTGGGGCTTTGATATTACCAACTTCGTGTTCTGGATCGGTATCGGCCATGCTGGAACCCTGATTTCAGCGGTGCTTTTCCTCACCCGGCAAAATTGGCGAACGTCCATCAACCGAGCGGCTGAAGCCATGACCATCTTCGCCGTGATCTGCGCCGGTATTTTCCCGGCCTTCCACGTCGGGCGTGTCTGGTTCGCTTGGTTCCTCGCCCCTGTGCCCAATGCCAACGCCGTTTGGCAAAACTTTAAATCGCCCCTGCTGTGGGACGTGTTCGCGGTTTCCACCTATTTCACCATCTCGTTGATCTTCTGGTATCTCGGCATGGTTCCCGACCTCGCCACCATCCGCGATCGTTGCAAGCCCGGCCTCCGCAAGTTCCTCTACGGCATCTTCGCCATGGGGTGGCGCGGTGGCAACCGCCAGTGGAGCCACTATGAAATGGCTTACCTCCTCCTCGCCGCTCTCTCCACCCCGCTCGTGCTCTCGGTGCACTCCGTCGTTTCGTTCGACTTCGCCACTTCAGTCGTCCCCGGTTGGCACACCACCATTTTCCCGCCCTACTTCGTCGCTGGTGCCATCTTCGGTGGCTTCGCGATGGTGCTCACGATCATGATTCCTGCCCGCTTCATCTACGGCTTGCAGGATCTCATCACCATGAAGCACATCGATAACATGGCGAAAATCATCCTCCTCACTGGCACCATCGTCGGCTACGCCTATCTGATGGAACTTTTCGTCGCGTTTTATTCTGGGCTGATTTATGAAATGGATGCCTTCAAGTTCCGCATCGCAGGCCCGTATTGGTGGGCCTACGCCGCGATGATGAGCTGTAATGTGCTCGCGCCCCAGGTCTTCTGGTTCAAAGCCTGCCGCGAAAATCTCTGGGTCATCATGATTGTGGCGATGTGTGTGAACGTGGGCATGTGGTTCGAGCGCTTTGTCATCATCGTCACCACCCTAGCCCGCATGTGGCTGCCAGGTGATTGGAAAACTTATAGCCCAAGCCCCGTCGAATTGATGACCTTCGTCGGCACCATCGGCCTGTTCCTCTCGCTCTTCATGTTGTTCCTCCGTTTCCTGCCTTGTATCAACATCGCCGAAGTCAAATGGACCCTGCCTGAGTCCGATCCACACCACGATGACCTCGAACATCACCCGGATCCCGGCGTGGTCAAAGAAGCCGCCTATCAAAAGGAACTCGTCTGAATCCCATTTCAAATTTCAAATCTCAAATCTCTAATCTAAAAAGTGAGCACCACCCGCAAACGCGTTTATGGCTACCTTGCCGAGTTCAAGAACGCCTCGGCCCTCTACAAGGCTGCGGAGAAAATCCGCGATGCCGGATTCAGCAAATGGGATTGTTACTCGCCCTATCCGATCCACGGTCTCGATGGCGCGATGGGCCTCAAGCGCTCGATCCTGCCATGGTTCGTCTTCTTCGGCGGCGTCGCCGGATGCGCGACGGCCTTTGCCCTTGCTTACTCCACTCAAGTCATCATCTACCCGACCATCGTGCAGGCAAAACCAGCGAACATCTTCACCGTCCCGGCGTTTTTCCCGATTATGTTCGAATTGACCATCTTGTTTTCCGGCTTCGCCACCCTGTTCGGTCTGCTCGGCTTGATCCAACTACCTCGCCTCAATCACCCACTCTTCGCCAGCCGCCAGTTCCATCGCGCCACCGATGATGGCTTCTTCCTCGCCATTGAGGCCCGCGATCCGAAATTTAGCCCCAATGCTACTCGTGATCTGCTCTCGGAGATCGGCGGGGCCAACATCGAACTCGTCGAAGAAGAAGACCGGTAAGGCGATATCAAATCACAAATCACAAATCTCTCCACTAGATGCGATACTTTTTCCTCATTTACGCCTTGGTCGCGCTGATCGTCGTCGGGATCTTCGGAATCCGCGGCCAGAAGTTCAACAAGCCACCCGTCAGGATTTTCCCAGACATGGATGAGCAGGATAAACTCAAGGCCCAGAAGCCGGATCCCTTCTTCGCAGATGGCCACGGCGGGCGTCTTCCCGTCACTCAATCCCAGCCGCGCGGATTCAACCAAGAGGGTGCCACCACCATCGGCGGCATTCCTGAATACGAATTCGGCGGCCAAAGCGGATATTATTATACCGGCCACGTCGGTGACTATTTCGGCAGTGGCATGCCTGAAGAACTCGGTCTCACCACTGAAAACACCTCCCAGCTCATCAAACGCGGCCAAGAACGCTACGGCATCTATTGTGCGGTTTGCCACGGCAAGTCGGGCGATGGACTTGGCATCACGAGCCAATACGGAGTCCCCGCCATCGCGAATTTTCACCTACCGATGTTCAATCACGCCACCTATCCCGATGGCCGCCTTTACGAAACCATCACTCTTGGCAAAGGTCTGATGAGTGGCTATGGCGCAAACATTCCCGTGAGAGATCGTTGGGCCATCGTCGCCTACGTCCGGACCTTGCAAGCGGCCAAAGAACTCACCACCGTTGCCAAATAATTTTCCCCTGAACTTCTAAAGAAATGGCTCACCACCACGTCACCTCCGCAGACATCGCAATCAATGGCGACCACCTTGACACCTCAAAGGTGGCCAAGGTTAAATCCATGGCACTCGCCGTGGCCGCCATCGGCACCGTCGCCAGTTTGTATTTCCTCTTCCTCGCCCCGGAAAAACTCCGTGGCTCTTACGCCTATTCATGGGTGTTTGCCTTCTACTTCTTCCTCACCCTCTCCATCGGCGGGGTTTTCTGGACGCTCCTTCACAATGTTTCCAACTCAGGTTGGGGCACTTCCGTGCGCCGGACTTTTGAAAACCTTGGAGCCACTTTCCCATGGGTTTTCCTGTTTGGTCTCCCTCTGCTTTTCCCTCAGGTAAACCAATATCTCTACGAGTGGATGAACGTCCAGCGCGAAGGGCATGGAAATGTGAAGGAGCATCTTCATCACGTGGACCACCTTTTGTATGCCAAGTATTGGTTTATGAACATGCCGTTCTGGTATCTCCGCGTTGCATTCTATGGCCTTGCTCTCAGCGCCGTGATCATCGGCTTGCGCAAACTTTCCACCGCCCAAGATACCGATCCGAATCCCGGCACACGTCGCCTGTTCCAAATGCGCTTCCACTCCACTTATACCCTAATCATCTTCGCGCTCACCATCACCTTCACCGGTTTTGATTTCCTGATGGGCCTCGATTACAAATGGTATTCCACCATGTGGGGTGTCTATCTCTTCTCAGGCAGCGCGCTGAACTCGATGGCGGTGTGCATCATCGTCTGCACCTGGTTGAAGAGCCAAGGCCATCTCAAGCACGTCACCACCCCGGAGCATTTCCATATCATGGGCAAGTTGATGTTCGCCTTCACCACTTTTTGGGCTTATATTGCCTTCTGCCAATATTTCCTCATCTGGTTTGCCGGCATCACGGAGTCAACTTCTTATTTCCTTATTCGTAATACAGGCAATTGGAACATCGGCATGATCGCTCTTGTCTTCGGTCACTTTGTCGTCCCCTTCATCGTGCTTCTCCAAGCTTGGCTTAAGAAAAACCCGAAATTGCTCTCTGTCGTTGCCGTTTACACCCTCGTGATGCATGCACTGGATCATTACCTGATCACCATCCCGGAGCGCGGCGTCTCCCTTGGGAATATCAAACCGGAAGTCTTCGGGGCGATCCAAGTCAGCATCCCCGGTGCATTCTGGGGGGACATCCTCGCCTTCGTCACCATCGGTGCGGCATTCATCTTTTTCCTCCTCCGCGCCATCGGCCAGCACTCGCTCTACCCGAACCGCGATCCTCGCATCCTCGAGTCCGCCAACCTTTCCAACTGATCTCCTTTTTTAGCACATGGACCCATCCCGCGACAATCCGATCCTTCGCTTCACCACCTTCTTTTGGGGTCTCGGCACCTTCTTGATCTTCGCTATCCTATTCGCAGCGATCTGGGTTTTCACCAAGGCTGATTCTGCCACGCTCGAAGATGCGGCGAGCAAACCACGCTACGAAACCCGCAAGAAAATCGAGGCGGCCCAAGCGGCGAATCTCCCGCCCGAAGGTCTCGAAAAAGCCATTCTTAAAGTCTCGGCAGATCTTGTGGCCTCCAAGCCTGTCGCCGTTGAGAAAGCGGAGCAACTCGTCCCGGGTTCGCCCACGGCTTTGAAAATGGCGAGCGCGCCCAAAGTCGATACCTCCGCCATCGATGCGCCAACCGCAGATGCCGATGCACCCATTGACCCGGCTGTGATGGAAACCGGCAAGGCGCAGTTTCTCGTTTGTGCCGCCTGTCATGGCCAGAATGGTGAAGGCGGCCCGATCGCGCCCCCTCTCGCAGGTGCGGAGTGGGTCACCGGCCCGATTTCAAACTTAATTCTCATCCAGCTGCGCGGCCTCCAAGGGGCCATCACCGTCAAAGGCGTGGAATACAACATGCCCGGCGGCATGGCTCCGATGGCCTATCAGACGGACGATCAGATCGCTGGCGTACTCACTTACATTCGTAATAGCTTTGGCAACAAGGCATCCGCCGTGAAGCCTGATCAGGTCAAAGCACTCCGTGGCGAAGTTGGTAAACCCCAGATCACCGCGGCGGAGCTCATCCAGCCTTAATCTTTCAATTTTCATCATGTCTGCCGCCTCTCCTAACACCCCAGCCCAAGACGCCTTGCTCCGCGCCGGGATCGACCGCTCATTGCGCCATCCGGTGATGTTTTTCCTCACCAGCGGTGCTGCGTGGCTCGCGGTTTCGATTGTTCTGGGAATCATCGCCTCCGCCAAAGTCCACAGCCCGTATTTTCTCTCCGAGTGGTCTTGGACCACCTATGGCCGGATTTCTCCCGCCCATATCAATACCTTGATCTATGGCTGGGGATTCCAAGCGGCCTTCGCGGTGATCATCTGGTTGATGGCTCGCCTTTCCCGCAAAGAATGCACCTCCGCAGGTGTCATCCTCGCCGCTGGCCACGTTTGGAATCTTGGAGTGGCTCTCGGTGTCGTAGGGATCCTCGCAGGTTTCGGCACAGGTCTGCCGTGGATGGAGTTTCCCGCCTTCGCCTGGCCGGTGCTGCTGGTCAGTTATTTTGTGATCGTGATCGGTGCGTTCATTCAGTTCCGGGTCAAGCCTGAAGGCCATGTCTATATCTCGCAGTGGTATCTGCTAGGCGCGATGATTTGGTTTCCATGGGTATTCATCACCGCAAATACCTTGCTGCATGTTTTTCCCGGTCATCCAGTGATGGCGGCTGGCATCAATGCTTGGTATAAATCTTCGCTCATTTTCCTCTTTTTCACCCCTGTGGCACTCGGCACGGCTTACTACCTTGCGCCCAAAGTCACGGGCCGGCCAGTCTTCAGTTACACGCTGGCCAAGCTGGGCTTTTGGTCGCTCGCAATCATCGCCCCGTGGGCTGGTATGCAGAAGCTCGCAGGTGCACCCATTCCTTTCTTCCTACCCTACGTCGGCGCCGCAGCTACCGTCCTGTTTTTCATTCCGGCGATTTCCGCCTCGGTAAACATACTGCGGACGATGATTACTTCCAAGGAAGCCGTGGCGGCGAGTCCTTCCCTTCGCTTCACTGCGGCAGGCATGGGCGGCCTCGTTCTACTGGCGATCGCGGCAGTGGTCTTCAACCTGCCGAACTCCACCTTGCCCCTCACTCAGTTTTCCATGTCCGGGTATGGCTTTGAAATCCTCGCGCTTTATGGCTTCTTCAGCTTTGTCATGTTTGGCGCGGTTTATTTCATCGTCCCCCGCGTCACCCGCCGCGAATGGCTGTCACGCCGTCTGATCAAGATCCACTTCCTGTTCTCCGTTTATGGGATCATCACCGTGGCTCTCGTCGCTCTGTTTGGTGGACTCCAGCAGGGAATCGGCCAGGAAGATTGGATCCAACCCTGGGCAAACGCCGCCACCCGCGCTTTTCCCTACGCAGTGGCCACCACCATCGCATGGTGTTTCATCCTGTTCTCCAATATCTTTTTCTTCATCCACCTCACCCTCATGTGGTTGCGCCTTGGGCGGCGCAGTTCACATCCCACCCTGCTTGGCACCCACCACCACTCGGGTAACCCCCATGGTGTGGATGGTGATATAGAGGTCGCTGGTCCTCTCCAGGGTGCCGCCCATTGATCCAACGTTTCAGACACTTCCCCAATGAGCCTTCGCACATTCATTCTTGGTCTTTCCGCCAGCTTCGGTTTCGCTTGGTTGGCGATCATCGTCGTGCCATACGTTAAAATGCGCAATCTTGCTCCCATCACCCTCTCCGAAGAGGCCGATGGCGCGACCGGTATTTTCTATCCAAAACGTACCGGGCGCATCGCCAACGGTGCGGAAGTCTATGCGGAAAATGGCTGCTACCTCTGCCATACCCAGCTCGTGCGTCCCACCTACGCGGGCAATGATCTCTATCGGCCCGATTGGGGTGGCCTCAAGGCGGATCCTGACCGTGGTGATACCCGCCGCGAGACGAATGCTTACGATTTCTCGGATGAGAAATTCGCACAGATCGGTGTTTCACGCATGGGCCCGGATTTATCAAACTTGGGTCGGCGGGTGGAAGCCATCTACGCCGTTGGGCAGGATCCTGAAAAATGGCTCTATAGACACCTCTATAATCCACGCTTGCTGCCCGATCGCTGGGAGTCCACCTGTCCTCCTTCCGCCTTCCTTTTCATTGAACGGAAAATCACAGGGAATCCCTCAAGTGATGCGCTTCCGCTCAGCAACGATCCTACGCTAGAGATTGTGCCAAGCCCGGATGCCAAAGCCTTGGTTTCCTATCTGATGTCCATGAAAAAGGACCAGATTGTGCCAGCCATTCTCAACTTCGGTCCGCCCAAAAAGTAAAAGTCAGGGTTGAATTACTCCTCTTCCTACCTACTCTCAAACATGTCAGCGCCTAACGAAAATCCAGATCTGGATGAAAACACCAATGTGACGGAAGTGCACGCCCGCGTCGTCCGTGAAGCCGCCGCCTGCGCTCGCGAAAAGCGCATTGTCGAAAATGGTATTGAGCCGATTTCCCTTTGGGCTTTCGCTGCTTGTGGCATCGTTTTGCTCATCGCCGGCGGAGTCCTTGGCGGTGCGGGAAACCTCTTCACTTACAGCGCTACCTTCAAAGAGGGATATGTCCGCTCTGCTCCTCCAGGTATTGCAGATTCCGGCCCCGTGCCAAGGCCGGTTCTCGCTGCATTGAGCAACCGTGGGGCAAAAATTTATTCTGCCAAATGCGGTGGCTGTCATGGCCCGGATGCCAAGGGGAACGGCTCCACCTATCCCTCGCTGGTCGGCTCCACCTGGGTCATCAAGGAAACTGAAGTCTTGGCGATGGTGATCCTCAATGGCTTGAACGGCCCGGTGAGCAGCGGCAAAACCTACGGTGTGATGCCCCCACAGGGCATCGGCATGACTCCTGAGGATCTCGCCGGAGTGATGACTTATCTGCGCAACAACCTTGGCAACGCCGTGGGTGATGTGGTGACACCCGAAATGGGAAAAGCTGCGATTGATATCTCCACGGCCCGACCCCAGGCCGGCAATATGGTCACAGCAGCCGAAATCAACGCAGACCACATGAAAAATCTCCCGGGGGAAGTGATAGCACCCGATACCATGGTTGATCCCATTTCCCTCGTCCCGATCAAGACTCCCTGATTCACATCACCCTTTCCATCCAGCCATACACCACCTTTTGTTCTGACATTTCTTTCAGGCATTTGAAATTTGTTCGAACGATCCACTCCCAGCCGCCAGCAATTCCATGAGCGCCCAAGCCAATACTCACGACGGGAAAGATTCCCACCACGAGGATCATCACCATGATCATCATCAAAGTTTCATCTCGAAATATGTATTTTCAACCGACCACAAATGGATCGGCATTCAGTATGGCATCACCGCCTTGCTTTTCCTGGCGTTTGGTTTTTACCTGATGATGGTGATGCGTTGGAGCATCGCATTCCCTCACCAGCCACTTCCCGAGTGGATGGGCTTTATCTTCACGGACGGTTGGAAAGCCCGCTGGTTGCAAGATGGGAAGGTGACTGGAGAAACTTACAACATGTTCGGCGCCATGCATGGCACCATCATGGTCTTCCTTGGAATCGTGCCGCTCGGCTTCGGTGCCTTCGGCAACTATGTGACGCCACTTCAAATCGGTGCGGTCGATATGGCATTCCCCCGCCTGAACATGGCAAGCTACTGGATCTATCTCCTCGGTGGGCTTGTGATGTGCGGTTCCTTTTTCATGGAATCCGGCGCGGCCAAATCCGGCTGGACGAACTACTCACCCCTCGCAGGGTTTGCCGATGGTCAAATCGTGAATCAATGGCTCGCGGGCCAAACCCAGTGGCTCATCGGGTTGGTTTTATTAATTACCTCCTCCTTGCTGGGGTCGGTAAACTTCATCACCACCATCATCAATCTGAGAGCCCGTGGCATGACGTGGATGCGCCTGCCCTTCCTCGTCTGGGCCATGCTCGTAACTGCCTTTCTTCTTTTACTTGCCTTCCCGCCGCTGGAAGCTGCCGGCATCATGCAGCTAATGGACCGTGTGGCGCATTCATCCTTCTTCATGCCTTCCGGCCTGTTCACCAAGACAGAAGGACTCGCCGATCTCTCAGGCGGTGGTTCTCCGCTCCTTTACCAACATTTGTTCTGGTTCCTCGGCCATCCTGAAGTTTACGTGCTGCTTCTCCCGGCCCTCGCCTGTGTCGCTGAAATCATCCCTGCGAACACCCGCAAGCCTTTATGGGGATACAAGTCGATGGTTTACTCGGTTCTCGTCCTCGGCTTCCTCTCCTTCATTGTCTGGGCGCACCACATGTATATGACGGGAATGGGGGCGGCTGTTTCCACGTTCTTCCAGACCACCACGGTGATCATATCCATCCCATCGGTGGTCATCATCACCGCCATGCTCATTTCGCTCTGGGGTGGCTCGATCCGCTTCACCCCACCCATGCTCTGGGCCTGTGCTTTCATCCCGATGTTCGGCATCGGCGGCCTCACAGGTCTGCCGCTGGCCTTCAACCTTGCTGGCCTTCATCTCCACGATACCTACTACGTCATCGGTCACTTCCATTACATCGTAGCACCGGGCATTCTGTTCGGCTTCTTCGGTGGAATTCTCCATTGGTATCCAAAAATCACGGGCCGTTACATGAGCCGCAAGCTCAACCATCTGCATTTCTGGCCCACTTTGATTTGTATGAATCTGATCTTCTTCCCAATGTTGATGCAGGGCATGGCAGGATTCCACCGCCGTTGGTATAATGGAGGAGATGCCTACATGGCCAAGGCACAAGACAGCGTCAACGTCTTCGGCAACACGGTTGCCCAACATATTGATCTCAATATCCTCATGTCCGTGGGTGCCTGGGGCATGGCTGCCTTCCAACTTCCCTTCATTATCAATCTGTTCGGGTCATACTTCTTCGGTAAAAAAGCCGTTGGCGACAACCCATGGCATGCCACCACCCTCGAGTGGGCCACACCTACGCCGCCGCCCCACGGCAATTTCCTAACCGAGCCCGTCGTCTATCGCGGCCCATACGAATACAGTCGTCCTGATTGTGATGAGGACTATCTTCCGCAGTGGGTCGAACCGAAGCGCAACCAGACCTCTGACACTCCTGCGGAACAACCTGCGGCCAAGCACTGAAACTTATCCAGCATTCTCGATTTAAAATGGAAATTCCATACATCGTCACTCCTCGCAAAGACACAGGTCTCCACAATTCCAAGATCGCCATCTGGCTCTTCCTCGCTTCCGAGGTGATGCTCTTCGGCGGCTTCTTCTCAGCCTATGTGTTCCTCCGCCTCGGCGCAGACTACCCATGGCCGGAGCGGACGCTCCCGGTGCTTCCTGGCTTGATCAACACTTTTGTTCTCATCGGCTCCTCCGTGACCGTGGTTTTCGCATGGGCGGCCCTGAAAATGCGACAATGGCGCAAATTTCAGATCTACATGGGCATTACCGTTTTTTGTGCGGTGATTTTCATGGTGCTGAAAGGGCTGGAATACAAAGGAAAGTTCAGCCACCAAGCCGTGCGACTCCAGGACTTCACCGTGATGGAAGGTCACCTTGCCTATGAGAAGGATGGGGGCGAATATGTCTTGGATCATAATGGCAACAAGGTTGAAGAAAACCTCATCTACGTGGATGCCTCTAAATTCACCTTCAGCACCGTGCGCTTCCATAAGTCATGGATTGAAGAACTTCTTACCCAAGCGGAACATAAAAAGACCAGAATCCTCCTCTCCGAAGATCTCGTTGCCGTCACTGACGAAGGTAAAGGAGGTGTAACCCTCGCCAAAGCTGGTGAGACACTCAGCGTGGATCTGCTTGAGCGAATCCAAAAGGCTCACCTCGCTGCCCGCAGTCACAACAGCGCATACCGAACCGCCGCACTGCGCCAGGAATGGAAGACTGCAAAGGCCAACAATCCTGATAAAAAAGATTGGCAACTCACCGCCTCGGTCGGCATCGACACCGCTGCTCTTGCGCCCAAGTTACTCACGGAAATCTCCGCCGTCGCTTTTCAGGTGGATCCTCCCGCGCCGTTTGTTTTCAAACCTCGCGATATCAAGGAGGCGGAAGGACAATCCCGCCTACGGGATGATACGGTGATTGATGGGAAATTACTCGATAGCCCAATGGTCTTCCATCATGTGGATGCCATCGATTTTCAACATCTGGTCATGAGAGCGGTCAAAAAAGGTGTCGATCCCATCCTCGCAATCGAAGAATCATGGCTGATCAACAATAGCCCCTTTGCCAAAGAAGCATGGGAGTGGCATCAAAAGAAGGTCGCCGCACTGGAAGCAAAGCTGCTTGAGGATTACGGCACCACCACGGATGAAAATGGCGTTGTGAAAGCCAACCGTGAACCTACCGCCAAGGAGCGATACCGTATTGGTTGGAAAGAACTGGCCAAAAAAGCCGAAGCCGAAGGACAGCCCAAGCTTTCAACCTTCGAGTCTCTTAGCGAAGAATTCAGAGGCCCGAATTACAAAGTGCGTGGTGATGCCGCATTCCCGGAGTTTTCACTGCCACGCGAGCAGGTAAAATTCGCAGCGAAGTTCACTCCCGCTTGGAACACCTATTATGCACTTTATTTCACCATGACGGGCCTTCACGGCCTTCACGTCATCGGTGGCGCGCTGGTCCTTGCCTACTATCTATTCTTCGGTAAAAAAATGTATTTGGAAAATCCTGAATGGCTGGCCAACCGCGTTGAAGTTGCCGGGCTTTTCTGGCACTTTGTGGATCTCGTCTGGATCTTCGTTTTCCCAATCTTCTATTTGATGTAGCTTTCCAAAATTTCATACTCAAAACTATTCATTATTATGGCCGATTCTCCCGAAGCGATTAAAAAATCTGTCCGCACCTACCTGTTTGTCGGTGGCCTCCTCTTTCTCGGGACCATCCTCACCGTTGCCGTGGCCACGGTGCCTGCCTTTGACATTGGCGTACACGGTTTTGATAAGTGGGATTGTATTCTCGGCCTCGCCATTGCCTCCACCAAGGCAGCCTTGGTTGCTTATATCTTCATGCACTTGAATCACGAGAAGAAAGCAGTCTATTGGCTGTTTGGTTCCAGCTTCATCGCCGTTTTCTTCCTCGCGGCTCTCACGGCCTTGGCAATGTGGGATCGGATTTACGATGCATATTTCTATTCTGGCCGTTGATTTATTTGCCAGATCACCTAAGCTTTCACCATGTCAATCAAGGGTTTCCACATCGTCTTCGTCACAGTCAGCACCCTGCTTTGCCTGTTTCTGGCACTGTGGGCCTTTGTTTTAGCACCTGATGTTTCCACCATGAGCACCATCGCGGGAGTCATTGGAATTCTCGGCACTCTCGGCATGCCCATCTACGGCGTTTGCTTCTGGCGCAAGATTTCTAAAATCCACATTTAATCCGACAACCATCACAATATGAACGCAATTCCATTTTTCATCGGCTGCTCGACGTGCCGCATCAATATGATCGAAGGCGGTGGCGATGCCGCTGGCTGGTCCATCTTCTTCCTCCTCGTGGTAATCCTCGCCCTGCTTGCCGGAATTGCTTATTTCATGATTTGCATCGTCCGCCGTGAGCAAGCCCATTTAGATCCATCCCTCTCTGACGACTACGTCCCGGCTGATTCCTCGCGCTGAGAGGTGAAACAGTTCAATTTGTTAGTATTAGAATCTCCCTATGAGTCCTTCCAAGCTTCTTGGCCTTCCAGAAAATTACTCCGCCCACGGTGGTCAGGTCGATCACATGATGGACGTGGTCCATTGGTTCATGATCGCCTTGTTCGTCGGTTGGACTTTGTTTTTCTTCTACTGTATATTCCGGTTCTGGCATAAGAATAATCCGAAAGCGTCCTACGAAGGAACCAAGAGCCACCTCTCCAGCCACTTGGAGATCGGGGTTATCATTGTCGAGGTGGTTCTCCTGTTGGGCTTTGCATTTCCGCTTTGGGCCAAGCGTGTTGATAGCTGGAAAGAAGTTCAGAATCTTGACCCCAGCCGCGTCCGCGTGGTCGGCTGGCAATTTGGCTGGACCTACCATTATCCGGGTGCCGATAACAAATTCGGTCGTCACGACCCGCAATTGATTTCCAGCACCAATGATCTCGGGATAGATTACACGGATCCAAATGCTTTGGATGATTTCACCAGCCCGATTCTCAGGATTGCAGTTGATAAACCCGTGGTTCTCAATATTGGCACCAAGGATGTGATTCATAACTACCACATCGTGCCGATGCGCATTCAGCAGGATGCCATCCCGGGGCGTGAAATTCCCATGTGGTTCACCCCCACAAAAACCATGGAAACCTCAGTCGTTTGTGGTCAGCTTTGCGGTGAGGGTCATGCCAACATGGTCGGCTCCATGGAAGTGATCACCCAGGCGGATTTTGATGCTTGGTTCAAGGGCCAAACGGAAGGTGCTCTCAAGGCCAATCAGAAGCTCGCCTCCAACCAGCTTTAAGGAAGGAAGAGCCCCATGAGGTTCACCGAGATCGATCATGATGATTTCCGCAATCTCCTCGTCGAGATCGCCAGGACTCATATTCCATTCGGTAAATTCGGCATCAAGGCCTACCCACCCTCCGGCGTGCCGATCTTTGATCTACCGCCTGAATATCTCAGCTGGTTCAAAGAGCGTGGCTTCCCGAAAGGCCGCCTCGGTGAGCTGATGGCAGAAGTGGAATCAATCAAATCCGTGGGCATGGATTCCATTTTTGATCCCATCCGCCATGCCAAAGGCGGCCGCTATCCACTAAAAGCCCAGCGCCGGAAATCTTTTGATTTCGAATGATTCTAAACTCATGCGCTTCTTAAATTCATTCCCCCAGGAATTTGCCGGATCTGGGTTTTGTCTGGCGGTTTTTTCTGCGGCGGCGCGGCGCTCGGCGGTGGATCCCTAGACGTTGATAAACCAGCGCTTGCTCGGCATCCGGGCGGCTGGGCTTTCGGATCTCGTTGAGGCGCCCGTCCTCCAGCGGCAGTCGCACGGTCACAGCCCAAGTGCATCTTTCGACGCACTGAAAAACCAGCAAGCCAGGTTTTCCATGTAATCAGGGCGTAGGTTTTGGGGCGGAGAAATGGCGGGAGGTCTCGCGGTAGTATCGGCGTTTGATGGAGCTGGCTCTCGGGAAGAAGCCGGGGCGGGCGGATCACCAGCGACAGTCACAGACTCCCGCTTCGGTGACGAGGAGCATGGCTGAGATGGTGGAAAGCGACGACGACGAAACGATTTTGAAAGATCTTGGCATTGCAGAAATGCTGCGTTGCCGAATCCGCTATTTCGCGGATGGAGCCTTGATCGGCGGCAAGGAGTTTGTGGACGAGGCGTTTCCTTGGGTGAGGTGAACAATTCTGAAGAAAGCGGAAGAATGGCGCTAGGAAATTCGAAGGCGAAGCAGCGGCAGCGGGTGGTTCCTTGTGGAGTTTAAGGGATTTGAGGATAGGGGTGTAGAGACATCAGAATCCAGACACCAGACACCAAGGATCAGTGACAAGAGAAAGAGACTGAAGACTAGAGGTGACTCTGGGGAGTCGCGGTTTCTGTTCGGACCTGAGTGAATGGGAAGAAGAGCGCGGTATCAGCGCGGGGCTTTTTCGTTTCATTGGCACAGCCGCGAGACGCGTCAGCCACATGGGAGGCAGAAATCATGAACAGTCCTTTTATAGAACCTCCTCTTATGAATCTTTTCGGCGGTGATAGAAGGAATGCTCTCTAAGGTGTCGGGAAAATTGACCAGTCCCAGATCACTTAGGGAGGGGATAGGGCGTGGATTCCAAGACGCTTACCGATGAATCAACCAATGCCGAAGAACACCAACTTGGAACCAACCCGCTTCCCAAGGAAGCCGCATTTCCTCCCAGCGTGAATCCCAGCGCGGATCCAGCTTTCAAGAGGCGGTGAAGCACCTCTCGATGAAGTTGCGCAGCTCTCAAGGGCCATCATCTTCAGAGACTGTTTCATCCCGCTGATAGATCGGGAGCTGGCGATAGGGGACGGTGAAGGCGAGGGTCATCAGGGAG
>Ga0105048_10007649_pt1 | contig 17359 bp, 13 predicted proteins | sample MAT05_FD_78382 | JGI IMG/M metagenome (GOLD analysis project Ga0105048, IMG submission 78382) | Freshwater microbial communities from Lake Fryxell liftoff mats and glacier meltwater in Antarctica - MAT-05 | ecosystem: Environmental > Aquatic > Freshwater > Ice > Liftoff microbial mat | place...
AATTGCCCTAGGTTGCACTATGCGGCTCGATCTGCGCGGCCCGCCGACCGGCGCTTCACCCGAGTGCGGGCGTCGACTCCCTGTTCAACCTCGAGCTCCATGTCCCGACATCTGAAGTATGTCGAGAGCCACGACCACGCGATCCGGATCAAGGCCGAGATCATGGTCGACCACTTCCACGAGCAGGTGCTGGCGCTGAACAAGATCGGCGGCCAGGCCCGAGCGATGGTCGTATGCAGCGGGATCGAGCGGGCGATCCAGTACTTCCACGCCATCCGTGAGTACCTCAAGGAACGCAAGAGCCCCTGTCAAGCCATCGTCGCCTTCTCGGGAGAGCATGAGTATGCTGGAGTTAAAGTGACCGAGGCCTCGCTCAACGGCTTTCCCAGCAGCACCATCGCCGATCGGATCAAAGAGGATCCGTACCGCTTCCTGGTATGCGCTGATAAATTCCAGACAGGCTATGACGAGCCGCTTCTGCACACGATGTACGTGGATAAGCCGCTTTCCGGCATCAAAGCGGTGCAAACGCTCTCTCGCCTGAACCGGGCACACCCGCAGAAGCACGACGTGTTCGTTCTCGACTTCCAGAACGACACCGACACGATCCAGTCGGCGTTCGCGGACTACTACCGCACGACGATCCTCACGGCGGAGACTGATCCGAACAAGCTGCATGATCTCAAGGCCGAGCTCGACGGGCATCAGGTGTATGTGCCGGCGCAAATTGACGAGCTTGTCTCCCTGTTCCTGAGCGGCTCCGATCGCGACCGGCTGGATCCGATCCTGGATGCCTGCGTCTCTGTCTACATCGATCAGCTCGACGAAGCCGGGCAAGTGGACTTCAAGGGCAAGGCCTTGGCCTTCACCCGGACCTATGGCTTCCTCTCTTCGCTCCTCCCGTACACGAACGCCGCCTGGGAGAAGCTTTCGATCTTCCTGAGCCTCCTCGTGCCCAAGCTGCCAGCGCCGAAGGAAGAAGACCTTTCCAGGGGCATCCTGGAGGCGATCGACATGGACAGCTATCGCGTCGAGAAGCGCGCGGCGATGAGGATCCAGCTCCCCGATGCCGACGCTGAGATCGAGCCGGGTCCGACGATGGGCGGCGGACGTAAGCCCGAGCCGGAGCTCGATCGGCTCTCGAACATCATCAAGAGCTTCAACGACCAGTTCGGCAACATTTCATGGTCGGATCAGGATCGCATCCATCGCCTGATCACGCTGGATATCCCGGCGAAGGTCGCGGCCGATGCGGCCTACCAGAACGCGCAGAAGAACTCGGACAAGCAGAACGCACGCATCGAGCACGATAAGGCGCTCGCGCGCGTCATGACGGCAGTTCTGAAGGACGATACCGAGCTCTTCAAGCAGTTCGTCGACAACCCTGAGTTCAAGCGGTGGCTTTCGGATATGGTCTTCGCGTCGACCTATGAGAAGCCAGCGGCTTCATGACGCGAGCACCTCCCTGAGAAATGGGAGGTGAAATGCCCCTACCGCATCGATTGGAACCGAGCGGGGCTCTGACGTCTCCGCCGCGAAGCTCGCCGATCCCTGCGCGCCGGGTCGCCACACCCCTGACGCGGTGCTGCAATGCACTCGCCTTCCTGCCCTGCGGCCGGCAAATGGGGGCCGCCTTGCGCGTTCGTCCGTGCTAGGAGAACCCCGCGCTGCTCGGCGGCGGGCGCGCGTTTGCTGCCATCACGGCGGCGCTGGCCTTTCTTTCTCGGCATTCCTGGAGGAGTCTCATGGTTCGTAACGGCAAAATGATGTTTCTGGGCATGAGCGCGATCACGGGGATGCTCGCGGTCTGGTCCTCGCTGGCAGGCTGCCAGAGCGACACCACGTCGTCGTCGTCGGGCGACACGACGAGCGCCGGCGGCACCGGCGGCAACACGACGTCGTCGACGTCGACGGGCAACAACACCGGCGGGGACAGCAACACCACTACCACCGCCTCGTCGATGACGACGACCTCCACGAGCACCGGCGGGCCCACGATGGACGCCACGATCACCGATGTGACGACCAAGAAGGTCGGCTCCGGTATCGACGTGACGCTCAAGGGCGTCGTGGCGATGAGCCAGAAGTTCCTGGTCTCCAAGGGCGGCTCGGGCTCGTGCCTCTGGGGCGTCTTCGTGTCGGAGCCGAACCTCACCGAGACCAAGGCCAGCTCCGGGATCATCGTGTTGAGCTACGGCACCAACGCTTCGATCTCCGGCGACAGCGGGACGGCCTACTGCCCGCGCCTCGGCATCGATCCCGTCGGCGACGCGATCCCCGATGACGTCGGGCCGGGCAACGTGCTCGATGTGACGGGGGAGACGGCCTACTTCCTCCTCGGGCAGTGCGCGACCGAGGTCGGCGGCAGCTCGGTGTCGCAGTACCAGATCGCCAAGGTCCCGCTCGGCGGCATCACCATGGCGAAAGACAAGGTCGCGGTCCCGAAGGCGCACAAGATGACGGCCGCGGAGATTGCCAAGCTCAGCTCGTCCACGGACAAGGCGTTCCACGACCTGTGGGGCAACGTGAAGGTGCAGCTCGACAACGTGATCTCGGAGCCGCAGGACAACGGCGGGGTGATGGGCATCACCGACAAGTACGGTCACATCCTCGTTCACGCCGTGACCAACCTGACGCCCACGGCCGCTGACAAGGTCCAGGTCGGCGACAAGATCTATTACCGCGGCTACGCGAAGGCGCAGAACTTCTGTTACAACGGCCCGATCTACCCGATCGCGACGACGACGTTCACGGCGATGGAGGGGTTCAACTACCTCGACTTCTGCACCTGGAACGTTCAGCCCAACGATAAGTGCGCGGACCTGGCGCCGCCCAGCCCCGACGTGAAGGACTGCAATAGCAAGTCCGACGTCTGCGCGCAGAAGTAGCGCCCCGCGCTCGCAGCGCCCTCTTCCCTCTCATCGCGAGGGAAGGGGGCTATTCCTCTCAATACCCCCAGACATACTCCGCGCGCAGCAGCCCTGTCAGCCCGTGCGTGAGGCCGTTCGGGCCGCCGATCAGCATCTGATAGCGCCCGCCCACGCCGACGGCGAAGCTCCGCGATATCGAGTAATCGAGGCCGAAGGGCACCTGGAGGTTCAGGAGCGGGCTGTGACAGGGCGTCTCCGGCGTCGCGCCGCAGGCGCCGCTCGTGTCGATGAGGTCGGCCGCGCCGACGAGGCCGCCGACGTACGGGACCCACTGGAGCACGTCGAACACGTAGCCTACGCCGACTGCGCCGCTCGCGAACAGCGTGCTTGGGAGGGTGGCGGCCAGGGCGCCGGTGGGCTTGCCGTTGTCGTCCACGGGCGGGTCGTCCAGGCGGCTGTAATGGCCGGAGACGTTGACTTCGGCCATCAGGTTGAGAGCGTCGGTGAGGCCGTAGGTGAGGTGAAGGCCGCCGCCGAGGCCGTGGAGCGTGGCGTGCGAGCTCATCAAAGCGGTGTACCCAAAGCTCCCTCCAAAGTGCCATTGGCGCTCGAAGGCGAAGCTCTGCGAGGGCGCGAGGAGCGCGAGCGCGGCGAAGGAGGCGGCGAGGGCAGGGCGGAGGTTCATGCGACGGGCTGGCCTTTCGTACGACGGCGCGGGGGAAACGTCACGCGCCGCGCCGGCTCTTAGAGCGTGTTTAACGGCGATTTGTCGAGGGATTCGGTAGGCCGCCAGCCGAGCCCGAGAGCCCGCGCAACGCCCAGGGTTAAAACCCCGGGCGGGGGTGCTGATCGGGATCACGGTGAAGCTGGGCCACGCTCGGCCTGGTAAACACGCCGTTAAACACGCTCTTACAGGCCGAGGTAGCGGGCGATCTCGGCGCGCGCCGGATCCGCGGTGAGCGCCGTCAGCGCCCGCAGGCGCATCGTCCAGCGGGCGGCGCTGGTCGGATCACCGCGGAATCGCGCGGATTCAGCCCGGATCCACGCGTAGGTGCGGAGCGGGAGGCGGCGGGCGTCGGTGGCAGAGAAGACGTCGAGCCAGATTTCGACGTCGCCTTCGTTCGGCTTGAGCAGCTCGGCGGCGACGGTGTAGTACGCCGCGGTGGCGAGCGGGGCGTCGCCGCGGTGGTCGAGCGCGGCGTAGCGGAGGGCGCGGCGCTGCTCGGGCGAGGCGGCCGCGGCGGCGTCCCAGAAGGCGAGGGCGCGGCCGAGGGGCGTGGCGGCCTCGGCCTCGGGGACGAGCCACGAGCTCGGGCGCCCGGTGAGGCCGACCCAGGGCCAGGCGCGCGCGCCCGGGGCGGCGCTCTCGTCGCCGGGGCGCAGCGAGGCGAGCGGGGGGCGGGCGAGGGCGAGGCGCGTCCAGCGCGCGTGGGCGTCGAGCGCGCGGCTCCCCGCGGTGGGAGCGACCTCGTCGGCGAGGACGGCGGCCTTCGCGGCGTCGTCCCTGCGGCCGAGCGAGGCGAGCAGCTCGGCGCGCTGGATCAGCGCGGCGACGCGGACCTCGCGCCCGACGGCCTGATCCGCCGTGGCCGCGTCGACGGCGACGTCCAGCGCCGCGAGCGCGCGCTCGGCGTTGCCGGCGACATACCAGGCGCTGGAGCGCTGGAGGGCGCGCGCCGCTTCGCTCGGGAGCGCGTCGCCCGCGTCGGCGATCGTGGCCGCCGCCGCCTCGCCGTTGCCTTCGAGCGCGAGGGCGCGGGCCGCTTCGAGGGCCATCGCGCCCGCGGCGGCGCGGAGGCCGCTCGCCTCGTCGCGCGTCAGGCCGGCGCTGGACGACGTCGAGCGCAGGCGGGCCGCCGATCGCCGCAGCGTCGCGCCCGCCACGGTGGCCTCGAGCCCGCGGTGCGCGTCGAGCCAGTCGATCGCAGTGCGGGCCGGGGAGGGGACGATCGGCGGCTCGCCCCCGTCGCTGCGGGCCGTCGCGACCTCGGCCAGCTCCTTCGCGTCGAGGTCGTCCTGCGCCTCGATCAAGGCCGCCAGGAGCTTGACGCGCGCGCCCGGCGATCGCGCCTCGCGGAGCAGCTCTCGCGTCGCGGCGTTGGCCTCGGCGCGGCCGAGCGAGGGCGGCCCGGGCTCGGCCAGCAAGCGCAGGCGAAGCGCGGATCGCGCCTCGAGCGCGTCGGCTTCCCCGCCGCTGGTCTGCGTCGGCGCCGCGGGCGGCGGCACCTTGGCGCGGGCCGAGCACGCCACCATCGCCGCGCGCTCTTCGCCCCAGTTGCGCGCCCACGACTCGTGACGCTGCGACGCGCGATCCGACTGGACCGAGGCGAGCAGCGCGATCCCGCGCGCCTGGCCATCGCCGAGGCAGAGCGTGGCAGCGACGGCGGTGCGGAGATCGTCGTCGCGCGGATCGAACTCGGCGTAGCGCTTGGCGATCGCCTGCGCGCGCGGGACGTCCCCCTCCATCCACGCGGCCTCGAGGGCGCGGAGGCGCATGTGCCACTCTGTCCAGTCGTCGAAGCGCGCCAGCAGCGTCCCGCGATCGCCGTAAATCTCCGCGGTGCGCCCGAGATCCGGAGCGCCGACGGTGCGCCCGAGCTCTTCCAAGCCGAGGCGCCGCGAGCCGGTCTCGAGGCTCTTCGCCGAGGCCGCGACGCGCGCCGCCGCGGCGTCGATCGCGGCCCGATCGGGGTGCCCGACCAGCGCGTCGGTGTACTCGGCGATGGCGATCCGCGCCGCGAGCTCTTCGGCGCGGTAGCGCGCGGGGATCGCCGTCCACGGGATCCGCGTCGGCGTGACGAACCATTTGATCTCGGCGCCGCAATCCGGGAGCTCGGGCCCGCGCGGCTCGGCGTACGAAGCGATGCAGGCGCGGGCGCGCCGGGTACCGATCTCGACGAGGACCGAGGGGACGGCGGCGGCCGTAGCGACGAGCGCGAGCACGATCGACAGCGCGGCGCGCTTTCTTGAGGAGGCCTTCAGCGCGCGTCGCGGGGCCACCGTCTCCGTCTCTCTGGCTGCTTCGGGGCCGCTCACGAAGGGCGTGTTCTACGAAATCCCGGGGGCGCGTGGAAGCGAAAGGGTGGGCTCGTCCCCATTGCGTCGGCCGTCCGCGGCCGGCACCCTGTGTCCTCCCCGATGAAACGCCTCCTTCCTCTTCTCGCCCTCCTCCCACTTTTTGGGCTCTCCAACTTCATCGCCTGCAGCGACGATGGCAGCTCTTCCTCGACGACGGGCGACGATCCTACCCTCGAGATCTGCCACGACGCGCCGCTCTGCGATCCGCTCGTGCTCCCGAGCTTCTGCTTCGCCGACGGCGCGGCCATCGACTGCGCTTCGCCCGACGGCGGCGTCGCGGAGGACGCGGGCACGCCCGACGGCGGCGCCGCCGCCAGCCCGCTCAGCCCGCTCCAGGCGGGTAACCTGCAATGCGCGCTCGAGGCGCTGCGGGATCGCGGCGCGGGCGGGCTCTCGTTGCTGGCGGCGTACAACGGATCGAAGACCTGCGGGACGCGCGTCGAGATCGTCAGCTTCGGGGACGGCTCCGCCTCGGTGCTCCCCGTCGCCTACTGCGATCTCGACGCGGATCGCGGGACGGCCGTCCGGCGCGCGATCCAGCCCGCCGCGTTCTTCGAAGAGTGCCTGGCGAGCACCGATATCCTGAAGCGACTTCAGTGCCTCTCGGAGGCGATGACGGCCAAGGTAGCGAGCGGTGGAGTCTGCACGTGCCGGGGAATCAGCGCGGATCAGTTCCGGGGGATCTGCAGCGACGAGTGAGATCCGGCGTAGTCTTCGGCTCAGGGCCCGGAACTCTCCCCGCCCCGGCGTGTCAGCTCGCCGTCGCCAACGAGGACTCCCATGCACCCCACCTCCCGTCATCTCCGCCGCGCCGGCGCCCTCGCGGCGCTCTTCGCCCTGCTCCCGCTTACGGCGAGCTGCCACGCTCCGGGACCTCTCGACGCCTCGGCGAACGCTGCCTCGCCCGCGGTCGCCAACGTCCCGCCGGCCTACGCCTTTCCGGATCTCCCCCCCGCGCCCGCCGAGGCGCCGGCTCCGCCGATGAGCCTCACGGCGTCGGATGGATCCGGGCTTCGCCTCACCTCGCTCAGCGCGCGCGCGGTGATCGAAGGGCCGCTCTCGTTCACCGAGATCCACCTCGTCTTCGACAACCCCGAGGACCGGACCATCGAGGGCAACTTCAGCATCACGCTGCCGGCGGGCGCGTCGGTCGGGCGCTTCGCGATGAAGCTCGGCAACGTGTGGCAAGAGGGCGAGGTCGTCGAGAAGAAGGCCGCCCGCGCGGCGTACGAAGACTTCCTCCACCGCAAGCAGGATCCGGCGCTGCTCGAGCAGGCGGCGGGGAACGAGTTCTCGGCGCGGGTTTTTCCCATCCCCGCGCGCGGGACCAAGGAGCTGATCCTCTCGTACTCGCAGGAGCTCACGCGCGACACGCCGTACGCGATCCCGCTGCGGGGGCTGCCCGAGCTCGGCTCGCTCGACGTCGCGGTGATGCGCGCCGGCGATCCTCAGCCCTTGCAGCAGCTCCAGCGCACGGCGTTCGTGCCCAACGCGGATTTTCGGCTCGACGCCAAGGCGGCGCTCTCCTCGGCGGCGGGGCTGCGGAGCGGGAACCTCGTCGTCGCGCGCGTGCACCCGATCGCCAAGCCGTCGCCGGATCCGCTCGGCGCGACGCTGGTCCTCCTCGACACCAGCGCCTCGCGCGCGCTCGGCTTCGACGACGAGGTCGCGCTGATGAAGCGCCTCGTGGAGCGCATCGTCGCGACGTCGGGGCCGAAGACGCAGCTCTCGGTCGCGGGCTACGATCAGGCGACGTACCCGATCTTCAGCGGCGAGGCGGGGGCCTTCGGGGACCGAGAAATCAAGCGGATCCGTGAGCGGCAGGCGCTCGGCGCCTCGAACCTCGAGCAGGCGCTCGCGTGGGCGGCGGAGCGCACGAGGACCTCGGGCGCGAAGCGCGTCGTGATCCTCACCGACGGCGTGCCCACCGCGGGCGTGACCGAGGGCGCGGCGCTGCGCGACGCTGCGGCGAAGCTCAAGCTCTCGGGCGTGGAGCGCCTCGACGCGGTGGCGCTCGGCGGGATCCGGGACGAGGCGCTGCTCCATCGCATCGTCACGGCCGGCCTGCCCCGCGACGGCGTCGTCGCCGACGGCGCCAAGGATTTCGCCTCGATCGAGCGCCGCCTCACCGAGGCCACGCGCTCCGGCGTCGAGGTCAAGGTCGAGGGCGCGGTCTGGTCGTGGCCGAAGAAGCTCGACGGCGTGCAAGCCGGCGACGAGGTCCTCGTCTACGCCGACGTGCCCGCGGGGCAGCCCGTGAAGATCACCGTCGGCGGCATCGAAGAGCCGGGGCTCGAGCTCACGCCGGTGGAGAAGCCGCTCCTCGAACGATCGCTGGCGCAGGCCAAGATCGCCAGCTTGCTCGAGCGGCAAGGCGTCGAGGGCGACAAGCCGGAGATCCAGAAGCAGATCGTCGCGCTCTCGGTCGGCTACCGCGTGCTCAGCCCGTACACCGGGCTCCTCGTGCTCGAGACCGAGCGCGACTACGCGCGCTTCAACATCGATCGCGAGTCGGCGGCGAGCATTCTTTCGGTCGATCGGGGGCGCATCGCGATCACCCAGCGATCGCCGCTGCCGGTGCTCACGGTGGCGCTCACCGGCGCGGCGAAGACCGGGGCGCGCGATACCGACGGCAAGAGGTCCAAGGTCGACTCGGGCCCGCCGCCGCGGAATGAGGCGCCGACGGCGCAGGCCGCTCCGGCAGAGCCGTCGCCCGAGCCGATGGCGGCCGCGACAGCGTCCCCCGTCGCCCCGCCGCGCGCTCCGGCGCGACCGGGCTCTGCCGCGTCCAAGCCGCCGAAGAAGCCGGCGTCGCTCGGCTCCGATCCCCTCAGCGCGCGCGGCAACATGTGGGGCGAAGAGATCGGCGATTCGTTCGGCGCGGGCGGCCTCGGGTTGACCGGCATCGGCGAAGGCGGCGGTGGTCGCGCCGAAGGGATCGGCCTCGGCGCGGTCGGCACCGTCGGCCACGGCGCGGGCGCGAGCACCCCTGCGGCGCCGCCGCCACCGCCGCCGCGACCAGCGGCCTCCGCAGCGCCGCAAGGACCGTCGGGAGGCGGCTCGGGGCAAGGCTTTGGATCGGGGCACGGACGCCTCGGAGGAAGCCACAGCACCCAGCAGCCGCAGGTGCGCAGCGGCGCCACCCAGGTGAGCGGGAGGATCGCGCCCGAGATCATCCAGCGCATCGTGCGCCAGAACTTCGGCCGCTTCCGCGCTTGCTACGAAGAGGGGCTGCGGCGCAACTCCAACCTCGCAGGGCGGGTCTCGGTGCGCTTCGTCATCGGCCGCGACGGGTACGTTTCCACGGCGAACAACGCGGGATCGGACCTCCCGGATGCGCAGGTGATCGCCTGCATGGCGCGCGCGTTCCAGGGGCTGTCGTTCCCCCAGCCCGAGAGCGGGATCATCACCGTCACGTACCCGATGGTATTCAGCCCCGAGGGCGGCGGTGGTGGCGGTGGTGGGGCTCCGGTGGCTGCGCCTCCGCCTCCGCCTGCGCCTCCGCCGGTGCGCCGGGCGCCTCCGCCTTCGGATCCGGATCACCCCGAGGCCTACGCCGGCCGCTTCAAAGAGGTGATGGACACGCTGGCGACGAGCACCGCGCGGGCGGCGATCGAGAAGGCGTTCCTCTGGCACCGCGAAGAGCCGGGCGACGTGATGGCCTTGACGGCGCTCGGGCAGACGCTCGAGGCCGCGGGCGAGATCGGGACGGCGGCGCGCGCTTATGGATCGATCATCGATCTCTTCCCCGCGCGCGCCGATCTGCGCAGGTTCGTCGGCGAGCGCCTGGAGCATTTGAACGACGGCGCCGCCTCCGAGCTCGCGCTCGACACCTTCAAGCGGGCGCGGGACGAGCGCGCCGATCACCCGTCGAGCCACCGGCTGCTCGCGTTCGCGCAGCTCAAGCAAGGGCACTACCAACAGGCGTTCACCGCGGCGTTCGAAGGCGTGAAGCAGCCCTACCCCGACGGGCGCTTCCGCGGCGTCGATCAGATCCTCCGCGAGGATCTCGGGCTGATCGCCGCCGCGTGGATCAAGGCCGAGCCGGGGATGCGCGGGGAGATCATGGCGAAGATCAACGCCGCGGGCGGCGTGGTCGAGGACGCGCCCTCGCTGCGCTTCGTCCTCAACTGGGAGACCGACGCCAACGACGTCGACTTCCACATCTTCGACGCTGACGGCGGGCACGCGTTCTACCAGCACCCCGAGCTCGCGAGCGGAGGCCACCTCTACGCCGACGTGACCACCGGCTATGGGCCGGAGTGCTTCACCATCCGGCTACCGAAGTCGCAGCGCTCGTCGCTCTACACGCTCCAGGCCCACTACTTCTCGCGCGGCCCGATGGGCTACGGCATGGGCAAGCTCGAGATCATCGATCACGACGGCCAGGGCGGCCTCACCTTCGAGGAGCGGCCCTTCGTGGCGATGGTGGACCACGCGTTCGTGGAGCTCGGCAACGTGAAGGGTGGGGAAGGCGCGCACGCCCAGGTAGCAGGCCCCGCTCAACCGAAGCGCTGAACCTAGAACCGCGCGCGGTTCCAAACGTTGTGGTGGGGGCTCAGATCCCGACAGCGGCGACCGGCGCGGCGACGCGGCCGTAGCGCCGCTGCCGCCGGCTGTACGCCGCGAGGGCCTCGTCGAGCGTCGTCTCGCTGAAGTCGGGCCAGAACGTCTCGGTGAAGAAGAGCTCGGCGTAGGCGCTCTCGAAGAGCAAGAAGTCGCTGAGCCGCCGCTCGCCGCCGGTGCGCACGATCAGATCCGGATCCGGCATCGTGCTCGTGGTCAGGTACTCGCGCAGCGTCTCTTCGTTGATCTCCTCGGGGATCACGATCCCGGCGCGGGCGCGGACGGCGAGGGCGCGCATCGCGTTGACCATGTCGCGGCGGCCGCCGTAGTTGAGCGCCAGGGCCAGCGTCATCTTGTCGCCCCCGGCGGTGTCGGCGATCAGGCGCTCCATCGCGCGGCGGGTGCGCGTCGGCACGTCCTCGAGCTCGCCGACGATCTGGACCTTGATCCCGCGGAGGATCAGCTCGTCATGCTCGCCCTCGGCGAACTCGGTGCAGATGCGAAGGAGGGCATCGACCTCTTCCTTGGGGCGGGACCAGTTGGCGACGCTGAACGCGTAGAGCGTCAGGAACTCGATCCCGCGCTGGTGGCAGCCGCGCACCGCGGTGCGGACCGCGCCGGCGCCGTGCTCGTGGCCCGAGGTGCGGGGGAGGCTGCGCTGCGCGGCCCAGCGGCCGTTGCCGTCGAGGATGATCGCGATGTGTCGGGGCAGGTTCTCGAAGCTCATGGGGGTGCGGCCACTCTGCCGCCTCCGTGGGGTGCCAGCACGGGGCTAACGTGGAGGTTCTGTGGAGAATGTCGGTCCCAGGAAAGGGCTCGCGCCCTTTTCCCCCGCCGAGCGAAGCTCGTCGGGGCCCCCCCTACCCCGCACCGCCAACGCTTCGCGGAGCGTTGCGCCTGTTGGCATCGCGTTCCGATTTGTTGCTGCATTCCCCTTGTTTCCTGGAGCGAATCGCTCAAGCGGCCGGCAGCGTGAGGCGAAACTCCACCTCGGGTGGCCCCTTGGAGGTGCACTCTGCCGAGCCGCTGTGGGCCTCAGCGATCGCCCGAACGATGGCCAGGCCGAGCCCGGTGCCGCCGCGGTCAGCGCGTGTCGTGACGAAGCGCCGGAACAGCCGCTTTTCGACGTGGCGGCCCACTTGACCGTTGTTCTTGACGGTGACCGTCACCTGCCCGTCGCCGCTCTGGACCTCGACGCGCACGCTCGCGCTGTCCACGCCGTGGGTGCGGGCGTTGTCCACGAGGTTATCGATCGCCCGCGAGAGCCAGACCGCGTCGCCGCGCACCGCGGTCCCGGCTGATCGCACGACGACGACGTTCCCGCCGCGATCGATCGCCCGCGTCGCCGCCTGCTGCGCCAGCTCGCCGAGATCGATCTCCGCCGCGTCCTCGACCCCGCGCGCCTCGATCCGCGCCAGCGAGAGCAGGTCGCCCAGCAGCGCCTCGATCCGCGTCGTCGCCTCGCGGATGCGGCCGACGAAGCGCGCGGCCTCCTCCGGCTCCTCCAGCGCGCCGTCGGCCAGCACCTCGGCGCTGGCGCGGATCGCCGCGACCGGGTTCTTGAGCTCGTGCGAGAGATCGGCCGCGAACGTCTCGACGAAGGGGCGCCCCTCGAGCTGCCGGCGCATCGAGTCGATCGCCTTCGAAAGGCTCTGCACCTCGCGCCCGTGCGCCGGCGGCGGCACCGCGCGCCGCTCGCCCTCGCTCACCTTCACCGCGAAGTCGGTCAGCGCCTCGATCGGCCGGGCGATCGATCGGCCGATGAAGTCGGCGGAGAGCGCCGCGGTCACGCCGAGGACGATGCTCACCACCAGGATGAACGGCGCCATGTCCTCGAGCGCGCGGCGGATCACGATGGTCTGCTTGACGACGCGCACGCTCCCCACCGGCTGACCGCGCACCATGATCGGCGCCGACCCAAACACGGTGCTCGGCGCGCTCGGCGAGAGCCCGCCCGAGAAGAGCGCGCGCCCCTCGGGATCGAGCAGCGCCAGCCCGCGCTCCTTGGGATCGGGGCGCCCGGTGTGTGCCGCCGCGTACTTGCGCCCCACGTCCTCCAGGCCCGTCCCGCGCGCGTCGATCTCGCTCCCGACGAAGGCGGCGATCGCCTGCGCCTCCTCGGCGGCCGCGCCCTCGGTGATCAGCGTCGTCCGCGCCTCGAGCCGATCGAGCACCAGCAACCCCAGGCCGAGGGCGAAGGCGCCGACGGTGCTCGCCAGCGCGAGGAAGAACTGCATCCGGATGCTCGTGCCCTGCGACCGCGCCCGCATCAGGCGCGAGGCGACGAAGGCCACGAAGAAGATCAGCGCGATGGCGCTCCCGCCGGTGACGAAGACCCGGATCACGCCGTCTCGCCGCCGTCCTCGCGCGGGGCCGGCCGGTCCGTCACCCGGTAGCCGACGCCGCGCACCGTCTCGATCAAGGCCGCGTCACCGCCGGCCTCGGAGACCTTCTTGCGCAGCCCCTTCACGTGCGAGTCCACGGTGCGATCGGTGATCGCGAAGCCGTCGCCCCAGACCCGATCGATGAGCTGCGCGCGGGTGAAGACCCGCCCCGGCGCCGCGAGCAAGCAAGCGAGCAGATCGAACTCGACGCGGGTGAGATCGAGATCCTTGCCGTGGACCTCGGCTCGCCGCGTCGTCTCCTCGGTCGAGAGCGGCAAGCGCACCGGCACACGGGCCGCGTGCTCGGCGTTCGCCGCCGCCGTGACCGGCACCACGCGCCGGAGCACCGCGCGGACCCGGGCCACGATCTCCCGCGGCGAGAAGGGTTTGTTGACGTAGTCATCGGCCCCCGTCTCCAGCGCGGCGACCCGATCGGCCTCCCCGTCGCGGCTCGAGAGCACGATCACCGCCGTCCCCCGACCGGCGCGGCGGATCTGCCCGATCAGATCGAACCCGCTCCCGTCGGGCAGCATCAAGTCGAGGATCACCAGGTCGGCCTGCACCACCTCGCGCTCGGCGGCGGCGAGCGTCGGCGCGATGCTCACGGTGAATCCATCCCGGCGGAGCGAGTAGGCGATCGACTCGGCGATCGCCGGCTCGTCCTCGACGACGACGATCTTCGGCATGGCCGCCACGGTAGCGCGAAAGCGCGCGCGTCGCGATCAGCGCCGCGGCGTGATCGCCTTCTCCACCACCTGCTGCACGATCCGCAGGAGCCGGTCGTAGTCCTCCTGGATCGGGCGAAGCCCCGCAAAATGAAGGACCAGCCCGCCGGCTCGCATCTCGAGGTGCCCCTGGAAATTCCAGCCGAGGAGCAGCTTGCGCAGCCGCCGGTGGAACGCCGTCATCGCCATCTCCGGGGTGACCGCGAACGTCGTCACCAGCGCGTCCCACGCCGGATCCCCCACCTCGACCTCGGGCGGCCGCGCGCTCTCGATGAAGGCGACGCGGGTCAAAAAATGCTCCCCGCCGCGGATCGACGCGCGCGGCCCGAGGCTCGGGTGCGACGCGAACGCCATCAAGGTGCGATCGAGCGGCGCCATGTCGTCGAACGCGTACCAGGGCTCGACCAGGACCACATGCCCGGGGTGCGGCGCCGCGCTCCAGGTGCACGCGTTGAGAAAATGCGACGGCGGCGCGATGGTGTCGTGCGGCTCCCAGCGGCGAAACCAGGCCTCCTCGGGGTGCGGCTCGTAACGAAGACCGCGCGAGCCGGCCCAGTGCGCGATCACCGAGGACCCGTGAGGCGTGGGAGGAGACACGGCCGCCAGGGGTGCCACGGCGCCCGCGGGCGCGAAAGGGGCTCGTGAGAAACCCCGCGCTCCCCGACTTCGCGAAGGTTCTGCCGGAACAGACTTGCGGTGGAGCCCGATACTCTGCTCCCCTGCACAAATGCAACAGCCGCCCGGAATGCCGCCTGGAGGAGGATTTCCACCTGGAGGAGGAGGTTATGGACCGCCCCCTGGAGGAGGCCCGCCTGGAGGCCCGCCCCCTGGAGGAGGAGGCTACGGCCCGCCGCCTGGAGGAGGCCCGCCCGGTGGAGGCGGCTACGGCCCCCCACCCGGTGGAGGCCCACCGCCTGGAGGCGGAGGCTACGGCCCCCCGCCTGGAGGCGCCCCGCCCGGTGGAGGCGGCTACGGCCCCCCACCCGGCGGAGGCGGCTACGGCCCCCCGCCTGGAGGCGCCCCGCCTGGAGGCGGCGGCTACGGCCCCCCGCCGGGAGGCGCCTATGGCCCTCCCCCGGGCGGAGGCTACGGCCCCCCGCCTGGCGGCATGGGCGGAGGCTCGATGGTCGGCCCCCCGCAAAAGGGCGGACCCAGCATTGCTGTCATCGCCATCATCGCCATCGTCGCCATCGTCGTCCTCGGCTTCGGCGGCTGCGCGATGTGCGTTTGCCTCGGCGCCCGCGGCGCCAGCAGCTCCGCCAGCGGCGGCAGCGGCAGCGGCAGCGACAACTGGATCACCAGCGAGCACCCCTCTGTGAAATTCATCGCCCCTCCCGGGTGGGCGAAGGAGCTCAAGGGCGACTGGGGCACCTTCAAGTCCCCCAACGGAGCTGCGGTCTTCGCCTTCACCACCTTCACCCAGCCGGGCGAATCCACCGTCCGCCTCGGCCAGGCTGCCGGCGTCCTCGGCGTGGGCGAGGTCGACTGGAAGTCACCCAAGTATGGCAACGTCGGCAAGGACGGCTTCGCAGCCCGCATGGGCGAGGGCTCGTGCAACTTCCGAGGCCCCAATGGGTACATCTGGTACGCGACAGTCAACACCGGGACGTCGGATCAGATCCTGTTGATCTACACGGTGAGCGCGCGGGGGACGTCGGCGGACAAGGATGCTGCGTTGACGGCGATTAAATCGCTGCAGCGTCGGTAGCCACGACCGCCAGTGAGCGGGCTCCGGAACCCCCCGAGAGCCCGCTCGCCCTCCTCTCTCGTCCTCCCTCCCCCGTCCTCCCTCCCCCGTCCTCCGTCCTCCGTGCGCGTCCTCGTGCGCGTGCGCGTGCGCGCTCTGATCCCGGCTCAACCCGGAGCGCGCACGCGCACGAGGACGCGCCCGAGGACGCCAGACGGAAGACGGCAGACCACGGACAACAGACGATGAAGGACGCCTCCCACCCCCGAGAGCCCTTGACACCACCACCTCCCCTACGCTCGACTGCACGGCAACCATTCCCCCCGAAAAGGAGCCGTCCCCGCATGTCCATCCCGATCACCGCGGAAGACTTCAGCGCCATCGGCGAGCGCTTCCAGAGCGAAGACATCATCGACGAAATCGATCGTCTCCTCCCCCTCGCCACCGCCGACATCCCCCAGCTCGCCACCCGGGGCTACGGCCCCACCGAGCTGACCAAGCTCACCGTCCTTCGCTCCACCCTCATCGCCGAAGTCGCCAGCCGCAACCAGCAGCGCGGCTCCAAGAAGGGCTCCCGCCAGGTCGAAGCCCACGCCATCAAAGAGGGCAAGCTCGTCCTCCGCAGCGGCGAAGCCATGGCCCTCGCCACCTTGACCAACCGCACCCCCGCCTCAGGCGAGACAGCGCTCCAGACGCAGCAGCTCGTCACCGACACCCTCGAACAGATCGAGGCCCTCGGCGGCAACATCGGCCACGACTCGGCGAAAATCCGGACCCGCCTCACCAGCCTGGTCTCGATCCTCACCCTCCCGGCGCTCGCGGTGGATCCCAGCGACGCCCCGGCGCGGGCCGAGTTTGTCGCCAAGGTCCAGGCCGCAATCGCCGCGCTGCCGCAGCTCGCGGAGCAGAAGAAGACGCATCAGCAGGACGCGAAGACGGGGACCTCGTCCCTCGATGAGCTCGATGGGCGGACGTACACGAACCTGAAGACGATGACCCGGGTCGGGCGGACGTACTGGAACGAGCACGGGAACCGGCAGCGGGCGGGGGAGTATCAGCTCAATGCGCTGAATGATCGGGCGGGGAAGCCCGCGGCGCCGAAGGCGGGCGGGGAGGGGGAGGCGGAGCCGAAGGCTGAGGCGAAGCCGGAGGCGGCGGGGAAGCCGGAGGCGGCTGGGGAGGCGGCGGGGAAGAAGAAGGCGCCGTAATCGCGGGGATTTCCGGTCGGTCGGGGGGGGCCGACTGGAAGATTTTTCGGTCCAGGTGGCGGTGCGCTCGGTCCCGACCTGAAATTCGGTCGGTCCGACTTGAAATTCGGTCGGTCCGACTTGCCGACCGGCTCGCTTGAAGTGGCGGCGCGGTCGGTTCAACTGGCGCGCCGCTTCGGTCCAAGTGGCGGCACGGTCGGTCCAAGCTGAAATTCGCTCGGTCCAAGCTGGGGACGCGGTCGGTCCAAGTGGCGGCGCGGTCGGTCCAAGTGGCGGCGCGGTCGGTCCGACCCGAAATCCGGCAAGTTCAACCTGCCGCGCAGTCGGTGGAGGTGGCGACACGTTCGCTTGACATGAAGCCAAGAGGCGTGGTCGAGTAAATGCTGTGCCGGTGTGGCTCGTTTATGACGAAGAGGAGTTGATATGGCAGCGATCATCAGGGAGGCCGAGATTGCCTGGAAAGATTCGGTCAACATCAAGCTCGGATTCTCGGGTCTCGAACCCGAGCACGCTCTCCCGATCATGCGGCAGATCGTGCGTGACAGCTGGCCGGAAATACGACGACCCAGTCAGTGTGTGTATGTAATTCCGCTTGAGCGGTGAGGTGGCGGTCGCCTACCCACGCAAGTTCTCGCCCGTGATCTACGTTGGACAAGGCAATGCCTTCAGCCGGATCATAGGATGGGTGCAAATCTCAGCTTGCAGGGGAGTCCCGTCGGCGAAACACCCGGGAGTCCCCCCAATCGCCCGAGGGAACGAGGACGGGCAAGCTTCCGCGTGACCCCGAACCGCACACGCCCGCCGACGTTAACGAGAGTGGCAACGTTCCCCGTGAATGCCG
>Ga0105048_10007651_pt1 | contig 17359 bp, 12 predicted proteins | sample MAT05_FD_78382 | JGI IMG/M metagenome (GOLD analysis project Ga0105048, IMG submission 78382) | Freshwater microbial communities from Lake Fryxell liftoff mats and glacier meltwater in Antarctica - MAT-05 | ecosystem: Environmental > Aquatic > Freshwater > Ice > Liftoff microbial mat | place...
AAGAATTCCAACTTGGCGAGGATAGTGGCGTCTATGCCTTCGCTCACGCGGTTTAATCGCACCAAGGGTGTGTTACCTACCAGTTCCGAAACATTTTTTGCAATCTTCATCTACTTCCTCTCTATCTATTCCTATTGCAGCATTCAGTGCCGGATTAATCCATGTACAACTCAACCAAATAATACCTTATGAGAGGTTTTTCAGTCCAAGCATTTTCGGGTATGAGGGTATGACGCTCGGTTAAGCAATCGTTGAACATAAATCAAACACAGCCAACCTTTGTCAGTTGAATGTCAGTGGTGCCTCGCTTGATTTAGCCAGTCTCCTGATTGCCCACAAATCAATATCTCGCACCAACGTTTCGATCGCCACAAACGAAAAAATAACTGCTCCCCTGTGTTTACTGAGGTTTTTTTCTGCGCACTTCTTTTTTTAAATTTCCAGATTTATCTTTGGGCGGGTCGTTTCGTTCCGCAAGCTGTTCTTTGAGGTCGTCCAATTCTTTTTGCAGCTTGACGACGCTCGCTTTGCGTTGCGCGACTCGCTCATTCCAGCGGCTGACGACTACATCACGCTCCTTGATGGCGGTTTCGACCTCCGCTTGAGCGCGAGCAACCAATTCCTCCTTTTCCTTAAGTGTGACTTTAATGGCCGGTATTTTGCCCGTGCGCTGCGGTACCATGCTTTGTGTAAGCCGGGCGGTGAGATCATTTTGCAGTTTGAGCGCTTGCTCTAATGTTTTGATGTCCATGTTGTACACCCCTTAAATTTTGACGTTGAAATTGGTGATCGGCAACGGAGTGACGGTGCCGGTATTGATGTAATCCCCAGTGGTGATGTTGCCCATGAGTACGATTTTGGGACGATTGGTTAGCGACATGGCATTGACGTTGGCCGCGGCCTTGATGTGATTGCCCATAGCGATCAGATGTCCTCCCCACAAAAGCACGCTCGAGCTTCGCGGGTTGGCTTCGGCGCTGAGATGATCACAAATATTATTGCTAAAAATCACCTTCTCAAAGCGAAGGTCGATGTTGTCATTTATTACAATGCGCATGAATTCCACCAGATGCGTGCGACCCGGTCCACTGAAGTAATTGTCACTCACCAGTGCGCTGCCGAACATATAGGCGAACTCGCCCGCGCCGCCAATGAAACGCAGTGCCAGCGGCCCGATAAGTAACAGAGCGCGGTGTTCGTTGAGCGGTTCGAGCATGACGGGCTGGGTATAACCGACACGGTTGCCGCTGATCTGGCAAGCAGGCATCCAGCCACCGATGCCGATAGCATTGACAGTAGTGGCCTGGCTGCCGTCGGCGGAGATGCCGGTGTCAAGCACCTCGCAATCTTCAATGCGCAGGTGGGCACCAGATGGCGTCAGCACCTCTTCAGCGTACACGCCTATGCCCATCGCAAAATTGGGGGCGTAGCCGCAGTTGAGCACCCGGTTTTTGAGTAGCGCAGTGGTGCCACGCACGAACATCACCATGCCTAAAAGCAGGCAGGATTGCAGGAAATTGCCACTGATCTCCAGGTTAGTTTGCTGTGTGGCGGTGATGCCCGCACCTGCCTGATCGATGCGATTACCCACTATACGATTGCGTTCGCCCTCACTCAGATGCACGGCGAAGAACACTTCGCGCAGGTCGTTGTTGTCGATGCGACTGTCGCTACAATCATCCACCCGCACGCCGTACCATCCGGCGCCAGCGCCATCGATATGATTGCCGACGACGGCCGGGCAGGCAATGCGTGAGACGATAATGCCCGATTGTGCACCTAGCAATTGATTGTCGCTCACCACGACGTGGTCGGCACTAAAGCCATTTTTCGCATCGGCGAAACAATAGATACCGGCGGGCACCGCCAATTGACTCACTTTGACGATCGCCTCCAAGAGATTGGCGGCGATAATTGCGTGGTCACCACTGACACGAATACCGCCCCATGCGGCGGAGAGCAGGTCGATCTGGTTACCGCGCACCTCACAACGAGAAGCTTCGATATCGATTGCGTAGAGACGAGAGTCCAAGTAGCTACGCATCTGTGCGACATCAGAGGGAAGGTTATCTTTCGTGATACCGGCGCTGCGGCTGATGCGATTACCGGATATGAGCGAACCTGCGGCGTTATGGAGCAGAGAGATGCCGACCCAGAAATGACGGATGCGGTTGTTCTCGATGCGGCAGGCTTGGGTATGATTGGTGTCGATCCGGATGCCGTATTGGCCGTTGGAGCCATTAGCCTGACCGAGGAACATACCGGTGATGCCTGCAATGGCGTTGTCGGTGATGTGCAGACCGCCCTGATAATCCTGGCTCAGGATACCGACGAGGAAATTATCCAGGCGATTGGCGATTAAATCGACATCGGTCACGCTGTTCAAATTAATGCCAACATAGAGTGGTGGTGCTTGCAGCGGCAAAACCAAAACGGCAAGCGCACAGTGCTCCACCCGCACCCGTGTGCAGCTCTCCAAGTACAGCAGCGCGCCAACATCAGCAGCAGCGGCTGTTGCCTCAAAGCGTATACCTTCGACGATGATGTCGCTGACCGGTGAACTGGCATCGCCGATCTGCAAAGTTCTGGCTAGCCCTGCCGCACGCACGATAGCACCAGGACTCTCGCCGCGCAGGATGATGTGTGACGAGCGTATCTGAATAGTAGTACTGATGTTGTGCACGCCCGTTTTCAGGCACACACAACCGCCTTCGTCCGGCAGCGAGTCGATCGCGGTCTGAATATTTTCGCCGGGTGCGACGTTGACGGTGCAGCACCCGCCACATTCGGGCGGCCATTTCACGCGGCAGTCGGTTTCGTCGTCGGGGAATGTGACGATGGCCAGCCGCGCATAATGGCGATGAATCCCACGCGGCGGCGCCTGGGTGTAGGTTTCCACCGAAGTGTCGTTGGTACGTGCCGCAGATACCCAATAGTCCCCGCAATGGAATCCGCCGCCGGAGGGGTCGAGACTGAATTGAATTTGAATTCCGTTTTCCAGCACCACCCAGACGCCCGCAGCCGGCACGGGGATCAGGCCGGTGCTGCCAGCCGCGTCGAGATTGACAATGACATTGTTGTTGGCGTCGCGCACCGTGCCCTTCTGGTCCCAGCGCCGCACACGGGTGTGGCGGGAATCCAGGGTATCGAGGCCGCCGCCGGGAATGAGATTCGCCGGCAACGGCGGTGAGAAACTGATGGTTTGCTTGGCGTCGTCGACGCTGATCTTGCGCATCACGCCGCGGCGCAGCGCGGGATCGCCGTTTTCACCACCGAGTTCGCGCCGGTCGTCGAGTATCTCCACCCAGTCACCGGTGTTGAAACGCAGCACCGCGTCACGACCCAAACTAGCCAATTTGAGTTCAGTGCTGGTCGCGGTCTGAGAGACAATTTCCACTACATTGCTCGCCACGCTGGCATTGTCGCGCGACCATTTGAACTTCGCCGCGCCCACGGCGCCGCCATCGTGAATCTCGACGCGATAGAGCTGATTCTCCAGTCCGCGATAACCACCACCGGGCGGTAGTTCGCACGGATCGAGATCGGGTGGAACGCCCTCCGCCTTGATGGACATGCGCCCGCCGGAGGGAAGGGAAAGTGCTTGCCAGCCCGCTACCGTGGTGTCAGGTGTGGTGCAGTTGGCGCCACTGACATTGGCCAGCAAGCGGACCTGCCAGACAGTTTGCAAACGCGTGGTGGTGTCCACGCCCACGGCGCTTTCCACCAGATTAGGTTGCTGAAGATAAGTGACCTCGCGCTGCCAGACTTCGAGATAGGCGAGGAGCGGTCCACCGCCGGGCAAGGCTGGCGGCGCAGGAAAATACGGCTGCAAGTTGTACGCCATCGCCGTTTTTCCTCTCAGTTCGGCGAGCACAGCATCGAACTCTACCGCACCGCCACCGTGATTTTCAGCCAGCAGCCCATCCACATACATGCGACCACGACCGATGCTGATGTTTCCACCGGCAGCCTCAATTTTAAAGGCGTCTGGCGTCTGCGGCGAAACTACCGCCACGCCCGTGATTCCCGGCGCAACATGTACGCCGAACGTATCCACACTCTCGGCGCGCAAGCGTCTATCCAGCACCGCCACCCACTCATTCCAATCCGAGTCCAGTTGCACGCGTCCTTGCTGCATCAAAACGCCGGACAAGTCGATGCGGGAATCGAATCGAACTCGGCTGTAATCTCCACTCATGATTCTCTCCTTATTGTGGCGGCAATGCCGTCCTTAGCTTCCGTAGATCAATCCCGCTTCCAGGCCAAAGCGTAGATATTCTTGCAGCCGCACGCGCAGATTGGTTTCACGTTTCGGCTGATATAAACCATGTAGCACACCCATCTCGCTCTCGTCATGAGCTCCACGACGTATCTTGTCTGAGGTGCTTTGTAGCAACTGACAATAGCCGGAATCACCATAATGCAACGAGGTGAATTGCGGCCATATCTGCTGGTCGCTATTTTCAGGTTGGCAGTGATAACGGGACGGTGTGCGCGAGCCGGGCGGTATATAAGAAAAACGTACGCAACCTTGCTGACGGCGCTCCGCCCACAGCGGCGCTTTCCATGTGTCACCTCCGCTAGTGAGCGCGGCGACGAAAAGGCAATCACTGGCCAGTGTCAATTGCCGGGTGTGAACCTTGCCGATCACGGTACAGCTTTCCAATGTGAGCGCACCGCCTTCTGCGAGTGCGTCGGCGCCGGGGCCACGGAAGGCGATCAGGTTTTGCGAGACTGCATCCACGATGCATTCGCTCAGCGAAACTTCGGCATCGGCCGCGATGTGAAGCGGCGCCATGATGCAGCGTTCCAGCTCCACCTTGGCGAACGGATGGCTGACTACCAGGCCGGGAGCATCGGCTGCGCCGAACATTCCCGGCACCAGTGTGCAATCGCGCAACACAAGATAACGCGGTTGAGTGTCGGGGAAGGCGGCCATCATGAGTGTGCCGCCACTGATTACCCAACCGTCGAGGATCAACGTAGCCTCTGCGCCGAGGTTTAGTGTGATGTCGCCGCTCGCCGCCAACAGTGGGCGAGCACCATTGACCGCGCCCAACACGACGGTTTTACCGGCATTCACAGTGATGGAGGGCGTCTCCACATAGCGGCGACTGTCGAGCACTTCCACCGTGCCGCCATTTTGTACCGCGTTGAGCGCTGGCTGGAGTGCCACGCCACCCTGCACAGCTTGCACCGGTGTAACAGAAACAGCAGAATCGCCGCGCTCGTATTCGCCGCCGCCGATGGCGATGGTAAAACCATAATGAAAGCTCACTAGCGGAGTCGAGGCCGGCGCATCGGCGAACGCGATGCGGCCCAATACTGGATCAATGGCCACCAGCCCGGAACCGGCAATCGGCTGGTGCGCCCAGGCGATGACATTACCACCGCCGTCCTTGATATCGCTGAGATCGCAGATACAGATGTTATTACGCGCAATCAATTGCGGTGAATTGCCGTCCAATTCCAGCCATAAACTCTTGCCGGGACCGTAGTAGTCGTCAAGATGAGCCTTGAGCCAACGGCGCGCGAGCGGCATAGGGACATTACGCGGTTCGGCCAAATGGCTGATCTCTTCTTCCGTTTCCGGCGTGTTGTAAAGCGCCATGTCAGTGCCCAACGGATTGAAGCGAAAACGCAATCCGCCGCCGATATCTGGATCAGCCACGGCCTGCGATCGGGTTAGTGGAAACGCACGTACCCGCCACAAATAAAGACCGATGTTGGGAATATTGTGGCGCGCGGCACCAGTGCTGATGCGTCGCACGTCCACGGTGTGAGCGATGGTGTCGAAGGCGGTATCACGCCAGTGCAGCTTTTCCCAATTGCGCAGATTCGGTGCGTAGTGCGCATGGGTCCGCAGATGATTCATGTTCTGCGTCCAGCCCAGCAGTTGAAAGAACTCCACCGCCCGCGCCGGCCAGCCGGTAACATCGCGCGCCAGTTGTTCGAGCATGGATGCCGTACCCTTACGGCGGCGATAGCGAATGGTGTTGGCCACGTCGGCACGCGGCGAGGCCACATTAGGTACCACGCCGTGCAAGGTGCGATAGCCGATGAGATCACCGATGTAGGGCGCTACCCATGGCGCGCAGGTTTCGATGAACTGATCGTCATAAAGTTGTTCGAGGTTTTCCTCCATGGCTGCCACCTGCTGGGCAATGACAGCAAGCAGCTCGCGCAGCGGATAGCCCTGCTCCGCATCACGGATGCGTTGAATGGCGGGCAGCAGTTCATAGAGGCGGTTGGCAGTCGTATTCACGGCATCTCCTCCAGATAATCGAATGGGCCGGTATCTAACAGTAATAACTCGGCGGCGATGCCATTACCCTGCGCATCGGTAATCGCAGCGGCTGGGGTCAGTCGCTGTTCTAGCGTGGTAGTGGTGCCGCGATAGAAACGATCCAGATCCACGCCCAACACACCCTCCACCTCCTGCGCAACAGCGATAATTTCTGAACGAGAGACAATCTGGCCAAAGTCGCGTGCGTCGAAGGAAAAGGCGGCGCGCAATGCAATCTCAACATCGGCCAATACCTTTTTGCCCTCGTGATCCAGATCGCATTTGATGCGCAGTGCCAGATGAAAGGTCGCTTCGGTGTACGCCTTCGTTTCGCAGTGCACTAGCGGGTCGCCGTTTTGCTTGAGGGTATTGAGCAATTTGGCGAGAGTCAAATCCGGCGGTTGAACGCCGTTATCGCCGGCGACGGTGATGAATACAGTGCGCCCGGCGCGGGTGTTGAGCACGGTGGCTTGGGCATTGGCGATGCCGGTGAATACGAGTGCGTAATCTTCATAATCCTGTACCGAGACCACGCGCCCGAGTGTGCGCACACCTAGCGGCATGTTACGCCGAGCATGGGCTGCGCTGTCCGCATTCACGCCGCCCGCGGCAGGCAACGGGTTGCTCACTGCTTTTAAGCCCAATGGACGTGAGAGCAGTTGCGAGAGCTGTCCAGCTTGCAGATTGCCCGCTGTGCCGATGCCCTTACGATAAACGGCGCGCAGATTATCCTGACCAGTTGGCAAGCGCGCGCCGTGGCGGCCGCCTCCGAACTGGATAGTCCCCGCACCGTCCTCTTCCACACGCAGCACATAAGAGCGATCATCGGCACCGGCCTGATAAAGGGTGGGCGTCTCGTGCCAGCGAATATCATTAACTCGCACCTCCAATGCCGCCTCGGCGCCGGTTTCGTTCTCGGCGCCAACGAAGGTGAGCGGTGTGTGTTTGAGGGTGTAGCGTTGGTGAGAAAGTCGCGCCGCACCGCTGCCGAGAGTCTGCTGCACGGTCTCACCGTGCGTGGCGAGCGCAACGTTTGCGTAAAGTTTGACAGTGCCGCGCTGGTATTGCTGTTGCAGCGAGGTAGTGAAAAATAGTTTGCTGGTATTACCGTCCGCTTCAGTTCTCAGCAACGTCAACACTTCACTCACCTCATCACCGGCTTTAGTAGTGCCGCTGAGTATCAGCATGCGATCGGGTGGAAGTTCTTCCACTTTGCGATCCAAACGTAGCGAGTCTCCCGCCACATCTGCAGTTATGGGCGTTTCCGCCAGCGTCAGTTTTTCACTGTTAGCGAACACCACCGTCTCGCGCAGCCGTTCGTTGAAAAACTCGCGCAGATTCTCACCTTTTACCTTCAGTCGCGTAGTTTTGCCGGTAAGCGTAAAGCTTGCGCGTGCATCCTCGCCTGCGGCGTCAACTTGGTACAACTCCTGATATTCGGGGATGGACAGCACCAGCCAGCCGTCGTGCACAATCTGCGGATAGAGCGCGTCAAGATGGAGCGTATGAACATTGCGCGGATAGAGTCGTGCTTGCGGGATAATCTGCTTGGCCAGGCTCGGTGGTGTCCACGAGAGCTTGATGGTTGCCGCGCCGCCGTCTTCGTAATATTCCAGTTTAATGTCGTACTTTTTGCCGGTGGTAAGCGTAATACTGCCGCTGTGTTCAGTGGCGCCGTGAGGAGTCCATTTGTTGATAATCAATTGATTGTTGACCCACAGCCGCACACCGTCATCGGAGATGGTGTGAAAGCTATAACTGCCGGTTGATGGTGCATGCACCCAACCTGTCCAGCGTACCGAGAACGTGTCGGCGCCTATTAACGCATTGGGCGAACCGCTGCCCCAATCGAAGTTCACCGTAGTGTCGGTGCGAGCGAGCTTGCAACTCGAAAGATTTTTGCTATCAAAATATTCGCCGTAGAGACCCGTACCGGTAGCAGTGTTTATCGGCGGGTCGGAAATATCGGCGATGGTGAAACCGGGCCATTCGGTAGCGGCGATCGGATCACTGGGGCCGAGGTTCAGATAGCCGCGCTTGATGGTGTCGGACATCACCCGCCAGTCAGGGGCATTATAGCCGAACAGCGAGGCGCGCTGGCGCAGCGCATATACCTTGGGATCAGCCGCCGGCGCGACGTAGGGTGAGTAGGTGCCCAGGCCGCGATCCAGTGTGACGATGGTACGATCTGCGTTGCTGTCGAGTACCACGCTTTGGACGCGGCGGAAATCCCAGTTCTCGTTGCCGGTATTGTTTTCACGTTCCGTGCCGACGAACAGCAGCGCGTCACCGGCCTTGAGCTGCACCGCGGTGCCCTGCAGATAAACGACCTTGGTGCCGAACACCGGCAGTTTCATCTCATGCATTTTCGGTAGCAGCACATTCCATTCCGGCCGCGCCTCAATACTCTCGACAGTCTCGAAGGTCTGCGGCTTTTCGTCGGGACCGGGTATGCTTTGCACCTTGATGCCGATGTCCAGATTTACCTTGTCGGGTACGCCGGAAACCTGTTTTGGTTCACTGCTCGCGGGCTGCGGCGGCGGTTCTTGCAGAGTGAAAGCGAGGTAGGTCTCCGCGGCAACGCCGGGTTTGAGGCGATAACCGATCAGCCGCGCCAGTTCGCTCAACGACAGGCGCTCACCTGCAGTGCGCAAATAGGATTCATTGGCGAGACGTTCCTGATAGAAGCTCAGCACGTCGGCCATACAGGCATAAGCGTCCAGCAGCGCGATGGAAAAATCATCGCTGTCGCGGGTGCGCAATTTTGCCAGAGCGGGATATTCCTGCGACGACAGTCGCGCCTGCAGGCTAGCCAGCACTTCGCTGTGCGTGCCGATGCGATAGGCGATGGCTGCAAGCCCCGGACGGTTGTAGAGCAGCGCCGGTGCCTCGATGCCCACACCCGCGCAACAACCGCATGCATCTTGCGATGATTGTTCTTCGCCGCTCATTTGCCGCCTCCTATCGAGAGCTTCAACACACCCCGTTCGGGGAAGTTGGGATCGTTGTCCAGTCGCGCGATCTCCAGGCGTCCAATCGTCAGCACGCCGTCATCCATGGGCTTGGAGTCAGGTGGCGTACGCAGACGCTGAAAAGTGTTAATCACCACCGAGGCCACGCCTTGTATCGCCTGTGCCGCCTCATAAAGCGTGCTGAGATAGACCGCCTGGCCAAAACTGAAGTTGTCGGGATGAAACAGGGCAGGCGTGCCGTCGATCAACCAGCCACGGCTGAATACACGTATAAGTGCGGCGCGTACATCGGCGCGGAAATAGTCTGGCTTGACGCATACCTTCATATCCAGAAGCAGGGGCACATAACTCGGACCGTTCACCTCCAGGTCATAGCCCGCCATGCGATAGCGCTCGATGTGGTCGCGTATGGTTTGCTCATAGATCGCATCCACCTCGCCGCCACCCTTGCGATCGACAGTAATAAATACCGTGTACCAGCTGCCGGTCCAGCGGAAAGTGGCGGCGGCGCGCTGCACACTGGGATGACGTTCGGTTACCTCGGCATAATCCGCCGGGGTGACGGCGCGCTCTTGAGTGCGAAACGCTTCCGGCGCATCGCGCCTGATGTCCTCGGCGTTCTCAGGATCGCTGCCACCTTTTGCCGCCAGCGGGTTCGACGCGCGCAACAGTCGCGCATCATTGCTGACGATGTGCGCGATGGACTCCAGGCCGATATTGCCTGCCACGCCGTTGCCAACGCGATAGCTCGCGCTAAATGTGGTGCTGACGTCGGGGCGCTTGCCGTGATAATCATCGCCGAAACGCAGTAAGGCGCTGCCGTCATGTTCGCTCTCCACCACGAACTCGCTCGCCTCGGCATCACTGGCGAGCAGATCCGGGCGTGGCAACCAAGTATCTGGCGTGCCCTGAAAATTGCTAGCGAGAGAGATGGCGGGACGCGCACGCTGCGGCTCGGCGGCAGTGATCAATGCGGCTGTATTGGCCAGCGGTGACACCTGCACCTGGCCGCTGTCCAACCGTAGGCGATAGGCGCTCACGCCATCAGACACCGACCACACGCCATCGCCGCCTTGCACTACCACCAGCCCCGCCTGCAACAGCACGCCCTGTGCCTGCAAGGCGTCGTGCAGCGCCGGTGTAAAACTGCGCGTTTGTAATGCGGTGACGATGGTCGCTGTCGCGGTGAAGCTGAACAACAGTGCGGCTGTGAGCGGCAAGGCATGAGTGAGCGGACGTTCCACAAGTCGTGGCCGGAAACGAGGTGGCACGGCCTGCAAGGGTGCACGCTTGCAACTCAATACATCGCTCTTGGATGTAAGGATGAGTTGCGAGGCGGACACGACACCCAAATCTTCACCAGTCAGGGTGCGACCATGGTCAGCCAACACGATATTGCCATAGGCCGCGCTCACTTCACCGAGATAAGTCGCGCCGTGATCCAGGTCAGTAATGGTCGACAGGCATAATGGAAACGGCAGTGCATCCTGTTCTGCCCAGCGAATCTCGGTGACATCCAGCGGATTATTGTTGGGTGCTGGCAGGAACAGACCGCCGCTGGGGTCGCTATCTAAACGCACGTCGGCAAGGCGCACCGCCCAACGATGCGCACGGTCTGCATCTGCGGCATATCCGGTGCGCGGGCCAAATTCTTCCGCGAACACCAACACGTCGCCCGCCTTGAGATTGGGATAATGTCCGTTGAGCGTCGCGCGCGTCGCATCCTTGGGCAGACAGCATTCGCGCTCGCCCCAGGAATAGAAACTGACGTGTTCGTGATCCTGATAAAGCAGGGTGTCTTCCACCGTCTCGAATACCAGTGCACCGTTTGCCAAGGCATCGCGCAATTGGTCGCCGGACGGGACGATACGCTCAGGCGTATTAGGCACGCGCGTGAGCAGCGGTGTGCCGCGTGGTATGTTTACACCGTCGTCGTTGACGAATAGTTGTACCCACACGCGGGCATTGCAGCCCTCGTGCACCCTATAATCCACCAGCCGCGCATGGCGGCGTAGCGAGATGCGCTTACGCGCAGTAGCGAGATAAGCTTCGGTGGCGACGGCGTCTTGTTGATAGGAAAGCTGATCGCCCACATAGGCCAGCATTTCCACCAAGGTTACGCCGACATCGGCGGCGTTGCGGCTGTTCCAATCCGGCATGAGCACGCTCATGCGGTCCAGCATCAGGCGGCGGAAGCTGGCGTAATCCTTCGCGAGATAATCGAGGCGCGGATTCGTTGCCGGCAGCGTAGGACAGGGAGTAACACTGGCGCAATCGAAATCCGATTCGCACTGCACCTTGAACGAGAACTGAATCTCGCTCAGACGCGGATCAAAACCAGCCGGCGGCGTGTCGTTGCCGGTACCGCTCAGCAGACGTAGCGCATACAGCGAAAAATCCCCGTAAATCTTGGTGCGAATCACCATGAATTTATCTAGAGGCACGAGACCATCGACCAGGCCGGGTGGCTCACTAGCGGACAGCGCATTGGCGATCGCAACCCACTCGATATCCACGCTCTTGATGCGTTCGCCGCCTTCTATGCGGAAGTTGTCCTTGCCGAGATTGGCGGGCACTGCTCGCAGGAATTTCACGAGCAGCGTGAGCTGACGCGTGGAATCGCCGGAAATGCCGCTGTCATGCACCTCCAGATAATCCAGGCCGTTGAGGGTGCCGTTTAACTTCACTACTTCGCGGCGGCGCGGGTCGCAGCAGTAATATTTCATGAGCCGCCTCCCGGCGCGCTGATTTGCGCCACGCCTCGGGTTTGCGTGCGGCGTTCTACATATTGCACGGTGATGAGCAAGGCGCCGTCCTGCGCCTGCACATCGACGGTGTCAACGGTGATGACATCGCTCAGCCATTGCTGCAAAGCGCCTTGAATCAGAAACTGCGTGGTCGCCGCCACTTCAGGGCTGGCGGCGGCGAATACCAATTGCATCACGCCGCTGCCGAAGTTGGGACGCATCACGCGTTCACCCGGCGCAGTGAGTAACACCTGCTCGATGAGGTCGCGAATGTAGCCGGATTCGTCCGTTTGCGCGGTGCGGCCACGGCCGTCGAAATGAAATGGAAAATCTATCTGGCTCATAAGTACCTCATGTCGCGAGCACCCTAGGTTGAACCACCAACGGCAACAAGCCGGTGCCAGTAGGCACGCACACCGCCTGCCCTGCTTGTATCAGCACCGGCATACCGCCAGCCAGCACCCGCACTGCGCCCACTACCCATTGTGCAGTGATGCAGGGTGGATTGGGCGTGCCGGTAAGAGCGCAGCCGGTAATCGCATAAGGCGAGGCCAGTGTGGTCACCGGCTGACCGCTCAGCAGCACGCGTGGAAATGGCGTGAGCGGCGTCGCCGGCCCGGCATGCATGCAGGTTATCGTGGCGCCAAGATGAAGGATAGGTGCGGGCATAGTAGCGTTCTCCTTACATCACCGTGAGTGCCCCGAGATTGATGTCCACCGTCGGTCCGGTGAGATTGATCACTGCGCCCTTGCCGTTAGAAATCATGATGCCGATATCCGTCACCGAAATCATGGCACCGGTCGCGGTCTGCAACTGGATGCCACCGGTGGGGCCAGGTACGTCGCTAATAACCAGGCCATTTTTGAGCGGCGTTTGCAGCGTAATACCGGGCACTACAGGCGGCACCATACGCGACAGCACCGGCAGCTCAGCGGCGCTACCCCAGAAACAGCCAACCCATATCGGGTAATCCGGATTACCCTGTTCGAACTCTACCCACACGCCGCTGCCGATCATAGGCAACGCAAACATGCCCATATTGATCCCGGCCAGCGGCACGCAGGGCATCGCCCAGGTTGTGGCAATAAGACCTGCCACATCAGGCACCTGTACCTGCAATCGTCCCATCTGCATCGGGTCTATATTGTTGAGTACCATCCCGCGGAACTTGCCGAAGAAATTGCCGCTATCGCTCATACAGGAACCCTCGGTGTGATTGAAACCAGACCGTTACGCGTCAAGTTAAAACTTTGTTTGAACTCGCCGCGCTTGAGCGTACTGGTGACACTTTTTACGAAATAGAGGCCATCGTAGGCAATGCCTGCGCCGCGCACGCCGACCAGTTGTCTGGCTTTCAGTGGTCGACCGTAGCGCAGCACATTGATGCTGCCATTGGCGCTGACTGAATCCTGCGATTTCTTCGCTTCATTGAGCCCTCTCAAAATCGCCTGCATCGGGTTCATTTTTGCTGTGTCCTTCAGTATCCTGAGGTTGCTGATCGTTGTAGAAAGCACTCCCAGCGGTGGCTGCAGCGGATTAATGTTGGGAATCGGGATCGGAATTGGGACGCGCGTAAGTTGGTTCTGGATGAATACGACCGGCAGCACACCCTTTGTCGGATCGAATGAAAAATTCATATTTTCAACGTTGGTTAACGCGTCCATGTCCACGTTGAGTGCCGGTTGCGGTACACCCACTTTGATCTCGGGCCCGAAATAGGCGATGTTGGTGCCCGCCACCGGCCCAGGCTCGATATAAAAAATGTAGCCTGCCTCTTCAGCGAGCTGCTGAATGTATTGAAGGTCGGTGCCCTTATGGGCAGGAATCTTGTCCACCGGGATGGGAACATCAGGAAACAGCACTGGAATAATCAGCGGAAGCAGGCCGAAGGCCGCATATTTGGCGCAAATCAGCGCCACGCGCGCCTCGATTGGCATTGCAGGGTAAGGCAGACCGCTAAAATCGAGCATGTCCATGACCTTGGTAAGATCCTCCCCAGTAACCGTCACCGTGCCCGGAGAGCCGTTGCTCCCCGCCTGCACCTCTACATTCGTCATCACCCCGTCAAACAGCGGCTGTGGTGTACCGTTGAGGGTGATGATCAGCATGACACGTAGCGGCGGCGTAGCGGGACCGCTGTTCATTGCGCCAGCGATGATGAAGAACGTGTTCAGTTCCGACTTGCTACTGAATTGGAAGCTCATCTGAAAGCCGCTCGCCGAGCCTGCCGCCGTAGTGACCTGCATGCTATCGAGCGCATTCATCACCATCTGCGGCACCGGTACCGGCACGATGGGGCCGATCATCAGCGTGAGATGTATCCCTTTAGCCAGCATCGATCACTCCCTGAACGCCTTCTGGCAAGGTGATGCGCAGACGCTTGCCCGCAGCCTCCGTCAATTCTTCCGGGCGTATAACGCCGTTGGCATCGCAGATGCGCCAGTACTGCGATGGATCACCGATATAGTGCGCGGCAAGATTGTCCAGCCGGTCGCCCGCAGTGACCACGTGTTCCTGCAACAGCGAGAAATTCTCCGGCGGCGGCACAAAGCGGCGCTTCAGGTATGCGACGACCGTACCGTCCGGTTGAGTAGACTGCACCGCTGCGATACCGTGGTAGCGGCTCTCGGGCGGAAACAGGGGCGTAACCAGAGAATTCGCCTGCATGAAAGCCTGGATCGGGTCTATCATCAAATACCTCCTATTCCCAGTGTGGAGAAAGCGCCCGCCTGAGCTTTAGCCGCAAGCCGTTCCTTGTTTTGCAAATAACTCATGAACAAGCTACCGCCCTTGTGATCGAAACCGAGATCGTCCACGTTCAGCACTCTAAGACCAATACTGACCTTGGCGACAATCGGATTCAAGGATGGGTCGAAGGCTTCCTCGGTCACGCTGAAATCGGTAATACGTACCGGCACGATGCGATTTTTTCCCCACACAAAAAGGGCCAGTGGCGCCTCCATCGGCGCGATCTCCAGCGTGCCAGACTGAGACATTGCATTGCGGTAGAACAACTGGCCGCTGGTTGGGTTGACCAGCGATTCCAGTACCGATACTTGCGGCTGAATTCCGTTTTCCACCACGGAGCGGTGTTGATCGGGAAATTCCAATTGATCCGCCGCGTCGATGTCCGCCTCAAGCTTAAATGTCTCAACCGCCGGGCCTTTGAAGCGCATGGCCTCGGAGCGGTTACCACCCTCGCCGCCGGCACCCTGCACTTGCAGGGTGCGTGTCAGTTTTTCTGGGTTGTACTGCAGCGAAATAATGCGCAGCACCTTGCCCGATTCGGCATCGATTAGGACGATGCCGCCTTTGAGAACTTTTGGAGAATTTGAATAGCCGCTCATTTAGGTTTCCTGGTTTTCTCTGTGCTATATTTTCTAGTAAGGTCATAACAGGTACTTTTTAATTAACAATGGGGGCCCACCCACATTCAACTTTACTATTGGCTGAAATTTCTCATTATTTGTCAATTAATCCCGTTGCTGGCAATTCACGCTTGTCCAGCACTTTGGCACCTTTATGCCAGTTATGAACTGTCTTGATCCACTCTGGAAGAGTACGGTAGTTGTTATTACCTGGTAAATGTCCCCAGAATTTTCCGTCGCCGGTGTAAATAAGATTCTCACCCATTATGCCGATGTCGCCACCTGGCGGGTAATTCGTATTTTCGATGTAACCGGCATCGCCGGCCACCCAATCATTGATGTCGCTGCTGGGCTTGTCAATAATGTTCGCACCCTTGCTGCCTCCTTTCATCGTCAGATCTGTCGCTGCCGCACAGCCGATTGCGTAGAGTTTTGCATTAGCATTTAGATCGTCCCAAGCCGCTTGGCGATCCACATCGGGCTTCATTTTCCAAGTTCCTTTGTTGACATTCCACTCGTAGTATTTAGGATTCATCGACCATCCTGCCAAAGAGGCGAAGTTGTATTGCTTTTGCCCTGCAAAGGTGACAATGCCAATCCGCGCTTTGACGTGGTTGGCCAGATTTGATGCCGCGCCTGCGTCGCTGTCACCTTCGACGTTAAAGATGCGTGGTGAAGCCAGCATGTCGATCAGAATATGCTGTTCGAAAATCGCAGCTCCCCCTTTGGGACGTTCGTAGACTCTGTTACTTTCAGTGTAATGTTGAATCCCCTTTCCAGATAAGAATCCATCAAGAGAGGCTTGGGGATCACTCCTGATCTTACGCTTGATCTGAAATGGTGACTTTTCCATCTGCACTACATGCGTCAGCTCATGAGCTATCAGCTTCCTTCCCTCTTGCGATCCAGGCACAAATCGCCCCGAACCAAACACAATGTTGTGGCCCACCGTGTAGGCATGGGCATGCACGTCCCGCGCTGATTGCTCAGCTGCTGCGCCAGTGTGCACCCGCACCTGCGAAAAATCATGACCGAAGCGCTGCCCCATGTTTTGCTGTAATACAGTTTCAAGCGGGCTACCCGAACCAGCAAGCACGCGGTCGACACTGACGGGCGCCCTATCCGCCTCCCCGGAGGATTGCCCCGTGAAACGTTGAATGCGCGGTGGTGCCCTACTGACTGTGGAATTTGCTGGCGCTGCCAGTACCTGATCAACAATCCGGTCCGCTTCCTGCTCCAGCGGATCGTTGCTAGCGCCTAGGCTGAGCTTCTTTTGCAAACGTTTTTTATTGCATTCCCCACATTCACCACTTAATGACGATGGCGCCGACCCGCCGCAGGCGCACTTGCGCTGCAACAACAATCCCGCGTAAGACGATTTGCCCACTAGCGGTGACTTGGCAGCAGTGTTCTGTAGTGGTGCGGCAGTACTCATTACTTCATCTCCTGGTTGTCGATGTCTTTAATTGATTGCTTTTCTTCTGCGTGGCTAACATAAGCTCTCCCTCGTTCCAATTATGATTGTTCACTGTCAATCGAGTCTGACTCTCATGTCGCTCGGTTAATATAAACACCTGTTAAATCATGGTGGTACCTGTTCCCCGCAGATGGACGGTCCGGCCCAACCTGCGGGAAGCGCGTTTTACATCCACGGCGAAGTGGTGTCGCCAAAGGAGGCTGGAAGAGAGCGCCACTTATATCTTCATGGTTTTATGACTATTTTTTCTTAACCGAGTGACATGAGAATCTGATCCCATTGATCCCTTTGTTCGGTAGTGCGGGTCGGGTAGCGGTCTGCCTTTACTGCGGTTCCAATCCATTCGGTCTAACGGCGAATTTCAATCGTGGCCAACTCCATAACCGTGGTCTGTCCCTGTAGTTCCGGCCGGTGTGCGCCCACTGCGCGAGCTGCTACAGGACGACGCCGCCACGTGCATAGCTGTGCTAGCGAATCGACAAGGGCGTCTCGGGCATCGGGCGGGGGC
>Ga0105048_10007652_pt1 | contig 17357 bp, 12 predicted proteins | sample MAT05_FD_78382 | JGI IMG/M metagenome (GOLD analysis project Ga0105048, IMG submission 78382) | Freshwater microbial communities from Lake Fryxell liftoff mats and glacier meltwater in Antarctica - MAT-05 | ecosystem: Environmental > Aquatic > Freshwater > Ice > Liftoff microbial mat | place...
GGGACCACGGCCTGCCAATCGGCCAGGACACCCACCGCTGTGTCGGCAAGTTCACAGTCCTCAATTCTGACGGAGATCGTGGTCCGGCCCGCCGCGACCTCGCAGGCAATGCTCAGGCCGATCTCTTCCCAGATCTGCGGCTCGCCCATCTCGCGGGCAATGATCGTGGAATGTTTCCACAGACTGCGGATCAGGGCAATCCGCTGCATGGCCGCATCCTCCTCGCGACCGAGGAAGAATTTGTGTTGTTGGTTCGACCCTGGTTTCTTGTAGCCGACGAATGCGAAGTATCGTCCGTCTGCGAGTTTCTTGCGTTCTTTCACGGCACGCCCCCCTTGATTTACCACTTACACGCGGTTGAATCCGGGGTCTCGGAAACGCGAACAGCGTAGCCTGATTTCAGACCAAATTCAGACCAGTTCAGACAGGATTGCCAAGTTGCGGAGTGAAAAAATCGATGCAAAGCCAACGAAAAAAGCCACTTGCGACGAATCGCAAGTGGCTTAATAGTGGAGGCGGCGGGAATCGAACCCGCGTCCCGTGGCACTTCGGTGCCCGCGTCTACGTGTGTAGACTGTCAATGCTTGAGTTCTTCACTCATGTTCGCTTTCCCTTGCCCCGACAGTCAGGGTCGCGGGTCGGCTATCGGTCAGGTTTTTTAGCAATGGCCGCCACCGAGGCACTTCAAAGATACCCTTCCCTTACGGTCGGGGCTCGTCTTGAAGCTCGAGCCATCGCGATCCTGGATTTACATCCACGCCGTGCCCTCTCAGGAGGAGTGCCCGGACAATGGGGCTGCCTAAATTAGGCTGCCAAAGAGAACTGCGGTTCAGCAGTTATCATTGTGATCGGCTATTAACGTGGCCAACCGATCAACCACGACACGCAACGTACACATCAATTACCCGGTCGATACCAGGTCGCCCCCTGTTTCGGGCATTCAACCACTCCTAGTATAGCGACGCGAGCAAGTCTCGTCTTCGACTCCTTCCTTTCCGGAGTATTTCACATGAACGTACTGCCACTGCTTTGCGCCATGCTTCTCGGGGCCGATCCCGCCAGCATCACCCTTTGGGGCGACACGATTCCCGGTCCCAACAGCAAGGATCCGAAGATCGTGCCGTTGATGTCCGTTCACCTGGCCGACAAGGACAAGGCGAACGGCACGGCCGTCGTCGTCTGCCCCGGGGGCGGCTACTCCGGTCGCGCGACGGGACATGAGGGACAGGAAATTGCCGACTGGCTGAACGCCCGTGGCGTGCATGCCTTCGTACTGAAGTATCGCACGGTAAATGAGTCGCAGGTGGCATCGCCATTGCAGCCGGGGCCGATGCTCGACATGCAGCGGGCGCTGCGAATCGTACGTTCCAAGGCCGGGGACTATGGCATCGACCCGAAGCGCATCGGCGTATGGGGCTTTTCCGCCGGTGGACACCTGGCATCCACGGCGGCCACGCACTTCGACGAAGGGATGGCCGATGCGAAGGAAGCCATCGACAAAGTCAGTTGCCGGCCCGACTTCGCGATCCTGGCTTACCCGGTCATCACCATGGGTGCCAACACGCATGGAGGCTCGAAGAGGAACCTGATCGGCGACAAGCCGGACGACAAACTGGTCGAGTTCTACTCAAACGAAAAGCAGGTGACCGCGAAGACGCCGCCGACGTTCCTGTTTCACACGGTGGAAGATACGGCCGTACCGATCGCGAACAGCCGGCTGTTCAAGGAAGCCTGCGAAAAGAACGGTGTGCCGGTCGAACTGGTCGAGTACGAGAAGGGCAAACACGGATTGGGCCTGGCGCTGAAGAGCGGTCTGCCCTGTGCCGAGTGGTCGACGAAGCTGGATGAATGGATGAAGAAACGCGGTCTGTTCGAAAAGAAGTAAATTGATCTTCTGGTCGGGCGTTCGCGCGTGCACTCCAACGGGATGCACGCGCCTACGCCGTTTTCTGTTGGGAACACTCGCCTTCGTGCGTTATTCTCGCACGTATCCACAGAGGGCAGCATCATGGCGAAGCCGTATCGGGTAGCGGTGATCGGGCGGACGGGCAAGGGCAACTACGGGCACGGGCTCGACGTTGTCTGGCTGGGGATGGACAACGTCGAGATTGTTGCCATCGCCGACGAGAACGAAAAAGGCCGGGCCGCGGCCGCGGCGAGACTGAAGGCCCCGAAGGCCTATGAAGACTACCGCGAGATGCTGAAAGTCGAGAAGCCGCAGATTGTCAGTGTGGCCGACCGCTGGCTGGACGCGCATCGCGACATGGTGATCGCCTGTGCCGAGGCTGGTGCCAGCATTTTCCTCGAGAAGCCGCTCTGCCGGACGCTGCAGGAAGCGGACGAGATGATCGCGGCTTGCGAGAAGCACCACGTCAAGCTCGCTATCGCGCACCAGACGCGCTACAGCCCGCGATTGAAAGTTGTCAGGCAACTGATCGCGGACGGCGCCATCGGCGATGTGCTGGAGCTTCGCGCCCGCGGCAAGGAAGACGCACGCGGCGGCGGGCAGGACATGATGGTGCTGGGCACACATCTGTTCGACCTGGTCCGCTTGCTCAACGGCGACCCGCGCTGGTGCTTCGCCCGAATCTGGAAAGACAACAAGCTGGCGCTGCCCGGCGACGTCATCGTCGGCGGTGAGGGGATGGGGCCGATCCAGGGTGACCGCATCTTTGCCGAGTATGGCTTCGACAACGGCGCGGTAGCGACATTCGGCACGCACAAGGCCCAGCACGGGGCCGGTAAGCGATTCGCGCTGCAGATCTTCGGCAGCAAGGGAATCATCGCGCTGGAAACCGGCAGCGTGCCGACCGCCTTGCTTCTGGAAGACCCGAGCTGGATGCCGGGAAAGAGCGGCGCGAAGTGGCAGGAGATCAGCAGTGCCGGCGTGGGCCAGCCCGAACCGCTGAAGGACGCGGGACAGGCGCTGGGCAATAAACTGATCGTTGCTGATCTGATTGAATCGATTGAGAAGGATCGGCAGCCACTGGGCAACATTTATGATGGTCGGGCGGCGCTGGAGATGATCCTTGCCGTCTACGAATCGCATAAGCTGAATCGGCCGGTCGACCTGCCGCTGAAGAATCGCAAGCACCCGCTCGCGGTGTAGGTCGACACGACTCCGACAACAATTTTCCCTATGCCGACCGGGTCCGTGCGAACGCTGCTGCTGGCGTGCCTCTGCTGCGGCGGATGGGAATTCGGCTTCGGGCTGGAATGTCCGCTGGCCTCGCTGTGGCAGCAGGATGCCGGGATGACCGAGACCGGCATCGGCATCAATACGGCGATGCACTTCGTCGGCGTCCTTCTCGCGGGGGCATTCGTGCCGTCGATCATGTCGCGCACCGGACGGGGTGGCATCGCACTGGGGCTGTTGGTTTCCGGGGTGGCGGTCGCACTGTTCCCCTTCGGGAATGGCCCCGTCGGCTGGGGCGTTCTGCGCGTGCTCGCGGGTGCCGGCGGCGCGTTGGCGATGATCACGCTGGAAACAGTCATCAACTGGAATGCCCCTCCCCGGCATCGCGCCCGTCACTTCGCCTACTATGCCTGCGCGGTCGGCATCGGCTTCGCGGCCGGGTCGTTCGTGGGAATGCAGGTTTACGCCGTCGACCCGTACGCGGGGTTCCTGGTGGGCGGTCTGATGACAATCGTTGCCGTGCCCGTGGTGCGCTGGCTGCCGCCGTTCCCCATGCTGCCGTACGACGAAGGGGTCTCGATCCCGTTGCGGCCGCCGTTCCTCAGCATGGCAAGTGCCGGCAGCCAGGGGTTTCTTGAGATCGGACTGCTGGCGTTGCTGCCGCTGTACCTTCGCTATGTCGGCGTCGGCGATGCGGATTCGGGATCGATGATCGGCGGCATCCTGATCGGCGTGCTGCTGGTGCAGGTGCCGATCGGAACGTTGGCCGACCACTGCGGGCGTGAACGGGTGCTGGTGGTCTGCTTCGTGCTGACGTGTATCGGGTTGTTCTTCGCCCCGCAGTCTTCGAGCCCGACCGAGCGGTTCGGTTGGCTGCTGCTGGTGGGCGTCTGTTCCGGGTCGCTATACCCGCTGGGGCTGGCGCTGTTGGGTGAGCGGTTGCCTGCCTCGGCGTTGCCGCGGGCCAATGCACTGTATCTGGGGGTCAACTGCTTCGGCAGCATGGTCAGTCCGCTGGTCACTGGCCCGGCCATGCGCATATGGGGCCCACCCGCGATGTTCTGGAGCGGGCAGGCCGTTATCGTCGGCGTGCTGGTGATATGGCTGATCATTCGAGCATCAAATTTCAGCAAAGAGCCGCGCACACTGTAAGCGGGCGGCGAATCCACTTACTTCGTGCGTGGCTCCTCGATCGTTACTTCAGTTCCGAATCGAAGACGCGCACTTTCTTCCAGTTCGCCTTGTTCTCCTCGATGAACTGCAGGTGGGTCTTGGCGTCCTGGTACTTGTCGTGGGCAGCCTTGTTCTTGAACACCAGGTGCAGGGCGACGTCCCACTCGCGGTCGTTCACTTCACGCTTGAATTCATCCGCGATCGGCCCGGCCGAGAAGTAGGCCACGCCATCGTGGTCTTTCAGGTACTTCTTGCAGGCATCGACGAGCTTCTGCCGCTCCGCGGGCGAATTCTCCTTCAACTGGAAGAAGACCATGTGGCCGATCTGCGGTTCGTCGGCCCGGGTGGTTGTGGCGAAAGCGAGGAAAACGATGGCGACTGCGATGGTGTTACGCATGTCTGAATTCTCCATGGAGGTTTGAACCGTGCGACCCGATGGGTCGCACGCTAAGCGATTGTTGTACACGCCGCGGTACAAAAATGAAAAATGCCGTCGCAATGAAACTCGCGGCGCTTTACACTCACGGGTAGTTCGCACTGCCGATTCGCCCTGTCGATTGCTTCCTGCCAGGAGCTTCTTCTGATGCGCTACCTCCGTTGCGGCCTGTCTCTGTGCGTCATGTTGAGTCTCGCCGCGGAATTGTCAGCCGCGCCGCCGACCGAGGCCGAGGAACGCGCAAAGATTGTCGGCCAACCGGTCAGCATCACCGCCCACCCGCCGGCAGTCATGCTGAAGGGGCCGCGCGCGACGCAGCAATTGGTTGTCACCGGCAAGTATGCCGATGGCAGCGTCCGCGACCTTACAGCATTCGCAGCCTGGAAAACCGAGGCGTCCGACCTGATCGACCTGAACGAGGCGTTCCTGCGCGGCAAGCGCGATGGCAGCACGCATCTGGTCATTGATGCCGGCGGCAAGCAGGTCAAAGTTCCGGTGACGGTCAGCGATTTCGACAAGCCGGCCCCGGTCAGCTTCCGCAACGATGTCATCGCCGGGCTGAACGTCGGTGGCTGCAATGCCGGGGCCTGCCATGGCACGCCCAGCGGCAAGAACGGCTTCAAGCTGTCGTTGCGCGGCTACGATCCGGCGTCTGACTATCTCCAACTGACACGCGACGTGCTGGGCCGTCGGACTGATCGGCTCGACCCATTCGCCAGCCTGCTGTTGCAGAAGGGAATGGGCCGGATTCCGCATGAGGGCGGTGCCCGCTTCGGCGCCGACACGGAAGCGGTCAGAATGATCGCCGGCTGGTTGCAGGAAGGCATGCGCGACGACCCGGCTACGCTGCCGGTGCTTAAGAAGATCGAAGTACTGCCCGGCTCGCGCGTACTGAATGCCCCGGCCCGCTGGCAGCAACTGGCCGTGCTCGGCCATTTCAGTGACGGCAGCGTCCGCGACGTGACCCGGCTGACGAACTTCAGCAGCAGCGAACCTGCCACTGCCGACGTGACGCTCAACGGTTTCGTCGACTTCAAGGCCTCGGGTGAAGTGGCCATCCTGTGCCGCTATCTCGAAGAAATGCAGGCCGTGCGGTTGACCTATCTTGAACCGCGTGAAGGCTTTGTCTGGACCAATCCGCCGGAAACCAACTACATCGACAAGTTCGTGTTCCGGAAACTCAAGCAGATGAGCATCCCGCCCAGCGATGTCTGTTCCGACGAGGAGTTCGTTCGCCGGGCGTTCCTCGATGTCTGCGGTGTGCTGCCGAAGCCCGACGAGGCGAAGGCGTTCCTGGCCGACAAGTCGGCCGACAAACGGGCGAAGCTCGTCGATCAACTGCTTGAACGACCCGAATTTGCCGACTTCTGGACGCTCAAGTGGGCCGACGTGTTCCGTTCAAGCCGCAAGACGCTGCAACTGAAGGGGGCCCACGGCTTCCAACAGTGGCTGCGTGGCCGGATTGCCGAGAACGTCCCGTTCGATGCGATCGTCCGCGACATGATCACTGCCACGGGCAACACCTACTCGTCGCCCCCGGCCAATTTCTACCGCGTCGCCAAGGACCCGCAGAACCTTGCCGAGACGACCGCGCAACTGTTCTTCGGCGTCCGCATGCAGTGTGCCAAATGCCACAACCACCCGTTCGAACGGTGGACCCAGGACGACTATTACAGCATGGCCGCATGGTTCGCGCGGGTGAAGACCAAGAAGGATTCGACGATGCCCGCGGTCGGCAACAATCCCGCCAGCGCGGAGATCATTTACAGCAGCCGCGATGGCGAAGTGACCCAGCCGCGCTCGGGCAAGACGATGGCCCCCAAGTTCCTGGGCGGCGATGTGCCGAAGATTGAACCGGGCAAGGACCGCCGGGATGTGTTCGCCCAGTGGCTGACCGGCACCGAGAATCCGTTCTTCGCCAAGTCGGTCGCCAACCGCATCTGGTTTCACCTGAGCGGGAAGGGGATTGTCGAACCGGTTGATGACTTCCGCGAATCGAATCCGTCCTGCAACGATGAGTTACTGGAGTCGCTGGCGAAGGATTTCGCAACGAGCAAGTACGACGTGAAGAAGCTGATCCGCACGATCATGACATCGCGGACCTACCAACTCAGCGCTCAGCCGAATGAACTGAACAAGGATGACCTCAAGTACTTCTCGCACGCCCTGACGAAACAGTTGACCGCCGAGCAACTGCTCGACGCTCTGTGCGATGTCACGGGCCTGCCCGAGAAGTTCACCGGCCTGCCGGCCGGCACCCGCGCGATCCAGCTGCCCGATGGGGAGGTGAACCACCCGTTCCTGAAAGCGTTCGGCCAACCCGCCCGTGAACTGGTCTGCGAGTGCGAACGCGAAAGCGACAGCAATCTGGGCCAGGCCCTGCAACTGATCAATGGCCCGACGATCAACGAAAAGATCCGCAATGCGGACAACCGCATCGGCAAGCTGCTGGCCGCCAAGCTGTCGGATCAGGAAGTCCTTGACCAACTCTATCTGGTAACGCTGTCCCGGCTGCCCAGCGAAAGCGAGCGCCTGCCGGCGATGGGCCACGTCAACAAGAACACGGACAAGCGCAAAGCGTGGGAAGACGTCCTCTGGGCGCTGATCAACACGCGCGAGTTTCTGTTCCGCCACTAAAAGCTGCTCGTAGCGGCGCTATTGGTCTTTGAACAGACTCATGGCGCCGCCACAAGAGGCTAATATCTGATTATTGTTTAATCGTTTTAACATCACATCCCGCAGTATCCGCACAACCTCTCCAGTCGACCCGACCAGCATGATCGGCGAAAATTGAGGCGGCCCATTCGTTTCGCGTTGCAGAATCGTTCAAGGCGGTTTGACACATCCAACCCCGCGAATTAGCATTGAGCACAGAGATGGTACGGCCGATTCCGGCGGTCCATCCCTCAAACGCGGTTCACCCGTCGTAACCCGGTTCCCCGTGAACTGACTGGTTCCCGCAGACCTCACGCGACTCCGTCGGACGATTCCGCCGGCACGCTCAGACTGCGCCATCATGATGCTGCAACTTGAAGGACCTGCATATGCCGAAGAACCGTCACGCCCCGGTCAAAGAGATTTACCGGCGCATCCGGCTGCAACTGGAAGAGTTGGAGACTCGCGACGTCCCCAGCAGCACGATCGCGGATGCGACCATCGATCCCACCCAGTTCGCTGCGGACCATGTCCTGGTTCGCTGGCAGAACGATATGCCAGTCGATACGGCGCTCGACACGGGTTGGGAATCGCTCGGCAACAACACCTATTCGGTCTCACTGGAAAGCGGCATCACGGTCTCACAGGCGATTGACTACTACACGCGGTTGACCGGTGTCGACTTCGCCCAGCCCGACTATGTGCTGAAAACGACGCGCACAGCGAACGACCCCTTTGCGTCCCAGCAGTGGGCCCTGAACAACATCAACGCGCAGACGGCGTGGAACTACTCAACCGGCAGCAGCTCGATCATCGTCGCAGTCATCGACACGGGCGTGGACTATAGACACACCGATCTCGCGCAGAACATCTGGACCAACACCCGCGAAATCGCCGGCAACGGCAGGGACGATGACGCTAACGGCTTCGTGGACGACGTCCGCGGCTACGACTTCGCCAACAACGACGCCGACCCGATGGACGACAACGGCCACGGCACGCATGTGGCCGGGATCATCGGTGCCGTGGGCAACAACGGCGTCGGCGCGACCGGCACCAACTGGAACGTGAAGATCATGCCGGTGAAGTTCATGTCCGCCAGCGGCTCGGGCTACCTGAGCAACGCGGTGAAGTCCGTGAACTACGCGGTGCAGATGGGCGCGAAGATCGTCAACAACAGTTGGGGTGGCGGCGGTTACGATCAGGCCATGGCATCGGCCATCACCAATGCGCAGAATCAGGGCGTCATCTTCGTCGTCGCGGCCGGCAATGCCGCGAACAACAACGATGCGAATCCGCAGTACCCGGCCAACTACTCCAACGCCAACGTCGTCAGTGTCGCGGCCAGCGACAGGAACAACAATCTGTCGTCGTTCTCGAATTACGGGGCCGGCACCGTCGATATAGCCGCTCCCGGTTCATCGATCATAAGTACCACGCCGAACAATACTTACTCCTCGTACAGCGGCACGTCGATGGCGTCGCCGTATGTTGCCGGGGCGATGGCCCTTGTCTGGTCGATCCGGCCCGACTGGACCTACAGCCAGGTTATCGCCGATGTGCTGAACACCGCCAATCGCTCTACGGGCGTCAACGGCAAAGTCACCACCGGCCTGCTCGATCTCGGCAAGGCAGCGGCCACCGCGGCCGCATCCACACCTGTCACGCCGGCACCGTACGCCACCGAGGCGATGTTCAACGGTACGTCGTCGTCGTTCACGCACGCCCGGGTGGTCTTCTCCAGCCCGATCAACGCCTCGACGTTCACCGCGGACGATGTCGTTGTCACCGGCCCGTCCGGCCAGCGGATCCCGGTGACGCGCATCACGCCGATGGCCGGCACGAACAACACCCGCTTCGACGTCGCGTTCGCGAGCCAGACGCAGGTCGGCACCTACACCATGACCATCGGGCCGGACGTACGCGACATGTCCGGCCGGCAGATGGACCAGAACCGCAACGGCACCGCCGGCCAGTCGACCGACAAGTTCACCCTGACCGGTTCGATTGGCGGCGTTACCAGCTTCTCGTCGGGTAACGTGAATCAGACCATTGCCGACCTGTCGACGACGACGTCGACCATCAACATCGGCCAGAACGTGAACATCGGCAGCATCAGGGTGAACGTCAACCTGACGCATACCTATGATTCTGATCTGACGATCAAACTGGTCTCGCCCACCGGCAAGGAAGTGACGCTGTTCAACCGCCGTGGCGGCAGTGCCGACAACCTGACCAACACGACCTTCGACGACTCGGCCGCGACGGCGATCTCCGCCGGCAAGGCCCCGTTCACCGGCAGCTTCAAGCCCGAAAGTTCGTTGTCCGCCTTCGCGAATACCAACGCGGCCGGGGCATGGAAGCTGGTCATCACCGACACCGCCCGTTACGACTCCGGCCGGCTGGCCAACTGGTCGATCACGATCAACACGACGACCAACGTGAACAAGAAGTCCGATGGCGAAGGTGAAGGCGAAAGTGCCGCCGCCGCTGACTCAGTCATTTCCGAAAAGGGCGGCGAGCAGGCCCCGGAACGGCAGCAAGAGCAACAGCGGGGTGAAGTCAGGCTCGGCCAGTTGCCGACATGGGTGTATCAACACAGTACGCCGGCCAGCAATGTGATCCAGCAGACGCGGAATGCAGTGCGCTCACAGGCGGTGTCGGCCGAGACCGGTTCAACCTTCAACCCGATCGTCCATGGGACGGCGGGATCGACACTCGAAAGCGACGCGGAGTCGATCGAGGAATCCGTCGAAGAGTACTTCGCCAACGTGTTCATTCGGCTTTGATTGTTGTTCTTCGTCGCCCAATTTGCTTCAATATGATCCTCACCTGACAACCTCACATTGCCTTGGAAGGGGATCAGCATGCAGCGTTTCTGGCACTCCGTGGCCGCTCTCGGCCTGATCGCACTATCAGCCCATGCCCAGAACTGGCCCGGCTGGCGCGGCCCCACGGCCGACGGCGTTACGCCCGAGAAGAACTTCCCGATCAAATGGTCGGCAAGCGATAACATCGCCTGGAAGACGCCGATCCCCGGCCGGGGGCACTCATCGCCCGTCGTCTGGGGCGATCGCGTTTTCGTCACCAGTTGCGTGGAAGGCGATGACCCGAAGGACAAGACCACGCCGCGCGATCGCATCCTCGTCTGCGTTGATCGCAAGACCGGCAAGGTGCTCTGGCAGAAGACGGTGCTGACGGCGAAGCTCGAAGGCGTCCACAAGGAAAACAGCTACGCCAGTTCCACCCCGGCGACTGACGGCAAGCATGTGTTCGTGACGTTCATCGATCAACCGAAGGTGATCGTCGCCGCGTATGACTTCGACGGCAACGAAGTCTGGCGGAAAAACCCGGGCGAGTTCCAATCGGTCCACGGCTTCAGCAGCCCGCCGGTCCTTTACAAGGATCTGGTGATCGTCAATTGCGATCAGGACGCGGAAGGCCGCAAGAAGCCCGCCTACATCGTCGCTTTCGATAAGAAAACGGGCGAAGAGAAGTGGCGGATCGATCGACCCAATCGCATCCGCTCGTACTGCCCGCCGTTCATCGCCGAGGCGGGCGGCAAGACGCAGATGGTGCTGACCGGCTGCGAAAGCGTGGCCAGCTACGACCCGGACACCGGCAAGCAGTTCTGGAACATCACCGGCCCGACCGAGCAGTTCGTCGCCAGCATGATTCTACACAAGGGGCACTTCTACCTGACGGCCGGTTTTCCCACGTATCACGTGATGTGCATCAAGCCCGAGGGAACGGGCAACGTTTCTGAAGCGTTGATCGTCGACAAATCGACCAAGCCGCCGAAAACCGAGCCGAACCCCAACTCGCACGTCGTCTGGCACGAGAAAGTCGGCGCAGGCTATGTACCGTCGCCCATCGCGCACGGGGAGAACATCTTCCTGGTCCACGACGACGGGCGGGCCAGTTGCCGCGATGCGATGACCGGCAAGCTGCACTGGCTCGAACGGTTGGGCAAGCATCATCACGCATCACCGGTGGAAGCGGACGGGCACCTGTACTTCATCGACGATGAGGGGATCACGCATATCCTGAAAGCAGGCGAAACCTTCGAGGTGATCGCCAAGAACCCGATCGGCGAACAGTGCTTCTCGTCACCGGCCTTCTCGCAGGGGCAGATCATCATTCGCGGGGCGAAGCATCTGATCTGCATCGGGAAGCGGGATTAAACAACAGAGAAAAGGCAGGGCCACGGATCAACACGGATGAAAGCCACAACCGGCCACGGATCAAGACAAGGTCGGGTAGCCGCAGTCGTCCGGATTTCATCCGTGTTGATCAGAGTTCAGCCGTGGCCGCCTTTGTTTTTGCACTATCATCTGCAACAGCAGGACACGCATGTCGTTCAAGACGGCCGAGCGGCGGATCGGGATTCTCGGGCCCGGCTGGTCGGGCAAGACGATCTTTCTCACGTCGCTGATCAACCACCTGGCCGCGCATGATCCCCGGCACTTCCATCTCGGCAACAAGGACAAAGCTTCCGGCGAGATCCGCAAGTTCCGCAAGCTGCCTTCAGACGCGCCGTGGCCCGAGTTCGAGTACGAGAAGTTTCGCGAGCGATTAGTACATCGCCGTTGGCCGAAGAAGACGCGAGATTGCTCGAGCTACGTCTGCCGGTTTGAACGGACCGACTGGACGTTTACGGACGTCTTCCTGAAGCTGTACGACCTGCCCGGCGAACGGATCAACGACTTCGCGATGGTTCGCCCCGGAAGCGATACGTTCGCCGGCTGGTCGGATGGGTTCATGAAGCGCATCGGTCAGGACATTTCGTATGCGGATCGCTTCGAGCCTTATCTGAAATATCTGGAAGACTCGCAGATTAACGACGAGCGGATCCTGACCGCCTACAAGCTGACGCTCGCGCAGTTGCGTCAGGCGTACAAGCCGTACCTGACGCCCTCCACGTTCGCATTGAGCCGCGAGGGCGAACCGCCGCCCGCCGGGCGAACCCCCGAACAACTCGCCGCCGAACGCTATGTGGGTCTGTCGCCCGATGCGGAGTTCGCGCCGTTGCCGGCCGCCGCGAGGCAGCGGTTGCCGCGCGTGGCTGAGCGTTTCGCGGAACGCTTCAACCGCTACGCCGGCCAGGTTGTCAGCCCCCTGGTCGAGACGCTGCAGTCGTGTCATGGGCTTGTCGTACTTGTCGATGTGCTGCAACTGCTGGCGACCGATACCGCGACGCGGGACGACTATCAGGAATTGTTGCGCGACATGCTGCGGGCGCTGAATCCCAGCGAGAACGTGCTGCAGCGTGTCTATCGTGGGGTGTCGGACGTGTTCCTGCCGCGCCAGCTTCGGCCGAACTGGATCACGCGGATTGCGTTCGTGGCCCCCAAGGCCGATCTGGTGCATCCGACTGATCGCAACCGGATGAAGCATCTGCTGCGGCGAATGGTGGAACGCGAAGCGCGCGACTTGGACGGCATTCAGTGCGAGTACTTCAACGTGGCCGCGGTCAGCGCGACGTCATCGGTCCCCGGGGGGGATGACAAGCGAATTCTCAGCGGCAGCACGATGCTCGATGCCGCGGGCCGGTTGCTGGAACCGGGCGACCGGCAGAAGTTCATGGTCAGCGCATTGCCCGACGATTGGCCGCACCACTGGAACGCGGGGGACTATGTGTTCCCCAGCGTCTACCCGCAGATCCCGCCGCGGCGCGATGCCGCGCCGGACCATATCGGGTTGAACGAGGTGTTCAACTTTTTGTGCTACTGATGACGTGAACAGTGAGAGATGCACAGGGGGCTGACGCCCCCCGCTCGCCTGTTGTGTTACTTTCGCACGTACAGCGAATTCTTGGCTTTGCCGCACAACAGGGCGGACATGACGTAAAGCGTGATGAAGCCGCCGAACTCCAGCAGCATCATCACGAACGCGATGTAGCGGCCTTCCGAGCCGATCGACGAGTTCTTCGCGATCAACCGCAGGATGAAGAACAACACGAAGCAGATGCCCAGCAGTGACGGCATGCCAACCAGCAGAAGCTGGGCCGAGGCAGTTACGTCGCGTTTCTTCACCAGCCGACCGTACTCTTTCACGACCAGAGTGAACAGGATGTAGCGGGCCACCTCGAACAACGCGGCAAAGAGAACCGCAGTGACGAATACATCCGTGGTGATCATCATCAACAGGCCATGAAGCTGTGTATTCATCTCGCTCCAGTTGACCGACGAATGGGATCTGATGCCGTAAGCGATGTAACGGTCCGATCCGAAGCCGATGTAGATCACGAAGAACAGATGAATGGCCGCCACGGCCGCCAGCGCGATGGTCAGGCCCAGCAGGTTTCCCTTACGGGGTCCGGAGATCAGGAAGCCGATTCCGACGGCCGCGCAGATCCAGTTGACAAGGCCCGCCAGCCCGGCCGGAATGTTGAGTTCCGGTACGTACTCGCCCGCGACCAACGCGAGGAACCAGCTGAACAGGGTGATCGAGAGCGCCCCCACCTGGCACCAGAAGCCGATGCCGATCAGCATCATCCCGGTGCGTGCCCTGCCCATCTGAGCTTTCAGAATCTTGGTCGTGTCTTTAGGACGGCGGTCGTAGTCGTCATCGTCATCTTCGTCGCGGCGCTTGCGGCGCGGGCGATCGTCGTCCTCATCGTCTTCATCACGACGCCGCGAGCGGGGGCGGTCGTCGTCTTCTTCATCCTCATCACGGCGCTTGCGCTGCGGTCGGTTGTCGTCTTGATCATCTAAGTTGCGCCGCTTCGAGCGCGGACGGTCGTCGTCTTCATCTTCGTCCCGGCGACGCTTCGTGCGGGGCCGGTCGTCTTCATCATCAACGACTTCGACATCATCCTCCGGCAGGTCCTCGACCTTCTGTGCCGGCGGTTTCTTCTTGATTGCGGAAGTGGAATCCGAACCGGGCATCTTCGGCAGCACGGCGCTTGATCCGCCGGTCACGCCGCCCTTAACCGGTCCGTTCGGCCCGGCCATGAACCCATGCGCACAACCCGGGCACTTGACCCGGCGCGGCGGCATGCCGTCCGGAAACTTCAGTTTGCCTTGACAGTTGGGGCAACTGATCACCGCCATGGTGGAACCTCATTAGTTCATTACGGAACAGGGGGCATTGCGCCCCCCCCCGCTCGCGGTGTTCTATCAATGCTTTGCGTTGGTGACGACAGGCTTCTGCACCCCGATGTCCGCCAGGATGCGGGCGGCCTTGTTGGCATCGTCAACCGAGTCGAATGTGATGTAGCCCACGAACTTGTTGCCGCACACGGCCAGGATCGCCCCATGAAGGTTGATGCTCGCGCAGGCCCACTCGTGCTTCAGGCGGTGCGCCATGCCGGCGGTGTTGTCGCCTTCCACCCGCATGACGATCGGTTCATTCACCTCATGCAGACCGGCCCCCTTGGCCACCTTCACCTGCTCGGCCCCCACCAGCGGAGCGACGCACAGCAATCCATGGCCCGGCTTGTCCGGCAGGCGCTGGGTGTACACGTAATCGAGATTGCTGCCTGCCTTATCCAACAGCGCCAGTTTCTCGGTGGCTCCTGCCGGCACGTCTTTGAAATCGCAGGCCCAGACATGAACGCGGTCCATTTTGAAACTCATGTTGCTTCTCCGTTTCAGGAATGCGTTGCGGATGACTTGGTCCGAGCATCTTACACCCGGCATCGCGAATGGGGAAGGAAAATGAACAGGTGAAAACAGGGGACTGGGATCCGCCGCTCGCCTTGATCGGCATACCTGCTAAAACAGCCCCATGAAAGTACTGGTGATCGGCAAAGGCGGGCGCGAGCACGCCCTGGTCTGGAAACTCAAGCAATCCCCTCGCGCGACGGAAGTCTTCTGCGCTCCGGGCAACGCCGGCACGGGCATCGACGGCGTCAATGTGCCGATTGACTACACCGTCAACGACTTCGACCGCCTGATCCGCTTCGCGAAGAAGGAAGGGATCGAGTTGACCGTTGTCGGCCCGGAAGACCCGTTGGCGATGGGCATCGTCGATGCGTTTCAGAAGGCTGGCCTGCGCATCTTCGGCCCGTCGAAGGCCGCGGCCCGCATCGAAGGCAGCAAAGTCTTCGCCAAGATGCTGATGCGGCATGCCGATGTCCCCACGGCCGAGTTCAAAGTCTTTGACCATCCCGAACCGGCCAAGTACTGGTCCGATTCACGCGAGTTCCCGGTCGTGGTCAAAGCCGACGGCCTGGCCGCCGGAAAGGGTGTCATCGTTTGCAAGGATAAGCCCGAGGCTCGCCGTGCGGTCGATCGCATCATGATCCGCGAGGAGTTCGGCGGCAATGTCGGCCGTGAGATCGTCATCGAGAAACGGCTGGAAGGGGAAGAGCTGAGCGTACTGGCCCTGGTGAGCGGCCGTACGATTCTGCCGCTGCCCGGCACCCAGGACCACAAAGCCGCGCTCGACAACGATGAAGGCCCCAACACCGGCGGCATGGGGGCCTACTGTCCCTCGCCCAAAGCAACGCCGGAACTGATGCAGGAGATTGAATCACAGGTGTTCGTGCCGATCGTGCACGCGATGAAGCGGGGGCGGTACCCGTTCAAAGGCCTGCTCTATGGCGGCATCATGATGACCAATCAGGGGATCCGCGTGCTCGAGTTCAACGCACGCTTCGGCGACCCGGAGACCCAACCGCTGCTGATGCGCCTGAAGTTCGATCTGCTGACACTGCTGAACGCGGTTGTCGACGAAACGCTGGGCGAAATCGACCCCGCCCTCGTCGAGTGGGACCCGCGCCCGAGCGTCTGCGTTGTGTTGTGCAGCGGCGGCTACCCCGGTAAGTATGACACGGGCAAGGTGATCCAGGGACTCGAGGAAGCCGCGAAGCTGCCGAACGTAAAAGTCTTCCACGCGGGAACCAGGCTCGATGGCCAGCGTGTTGTCACCGACGGCGGTCGGGTACTCGGCGTGACCGCGCTGGGCGACACGATTGCCGACGCGAAAAAGAACGCCTATGAAGCGGTCGCGAAGATCAAGTTCCCCGGCATGCACTACCGGACGGATATCTCGGACAAAGCGACGAAGAAGGAATGACTACTGCTTCGTCCAGGCTGAATTGATTGATCCCGGCGAGAAGTGTAAGCGACGTGCAAGAACGTCGCTTACACTTCTCGCCGGGACGGCGAACTTCCCCAAGTGCGTCTCGATGATGCACTACTTCGGCCGAGGCGGTGTGGAGAGTTTCTCCTCCTTCGGCTCGAGTTCGAGCAGCAGGTTCAATTCTTTCCACGCTGCCTGACGTGCCGCCTCGTAATTCTTGCCGTTCTGACTTTGCCCTTTGCCCCAGAACAAGTCGAGTTCTTTTCCTTGAAGTCGCAGCAGTCCTGCGACCTTTTTCATGCGTGCCACCGCTTCCAGATCTTCCTTCGATAGCTTCAGCAAACTGATTTTGTCGAGTTGCTTTTCGACGCGCTCAAGAGGCACCACGACCGAACCGAGCAACTGATTGACGTCGCCCGGCGGGTACAGTTCCGCTGCCATGGCATCGGCCAGAATGCCGATATTGAGGTAGGTGTTGTAGAGTTGGAGGCTGGCGAACAGGCCGACCGATTCGGTCAGGACCGCTGTCGCATCTGGATCAGCGGTCGGCGACCTGTCCTGGGCAAACGTTGTCAGCGGGACGGTAAAGAGGGCGAGGCAGATGGCAATTTTCATGGATTGATCCTTGTGTAACAGGTGTTGAACGACTTACTTCTTGCCGGGCATTTTGCCGCCGGCTCCCTTGAATTGCTGCCCGCCCTGGCCGATGCGGCCGGCAGCATGGCCACCGCCACCCATGCCCGCGCCGCCCTTGCCGCCGAGCATACCGCCGCCGTTGCCTTGTTGGGCACCGCCCTTGCCGCCGAGCATGCCGCCACCCTTGCCTTGTTGGGCACCGCCCTTGCCGCCGAGCATACCGCCGCCGTTGCCTTGTTGGGCACCGCCCTTGCCGCCAAGCATGCCGATTCGGGCAGATGCCCCTTTACC
>Ga0105048_10007653_pt1 | contig 17355 bp, 10 predicted proteins | sample MAT05_FD_78382 | JGI IMG/M metagenome (GOLD analysis project Ga0105048, IMG submission 78382) | Freshwater microbial communities from Lake Fryxell liftoff mats and glacier meltwater in Antarctica - MAT-05 | ecosystem: Environmental > Aquatic > Freshwater > Ice > Liftoff microbial mat | place...
GACTCTTGAGTCAAGAGTCTTGGGTCCACGGCGGGGTTCATGCCCGTCCACACCAGGCAGGCATCCGCCACGGCGATGGCCAGCACACCCAGCCGGGCCAGCCGCGCAAGGCGAGGCTTGGGCGACAGCCACATCAGCAGGGCCGCACCAGTGAGCACGAGCATCAGACAGGCGAACAGGATTTGGCCGGCCTCATAGCTAAAAAACTCCTGCGGGTTGGCAAAGGCTTTGACCAGACGCGGATTGTTGCTGATGGCAGTGGCGAGCCGGCCCTCAAACGCGCCCCACCCCACGCGCACGGCCAGCACACCCGCGAACCCGATCAACCCCGCCAGCAAGCAGCCAACCGCCAGCAGCCGCACCGGCCGCGGCGGCACTGGCTCCTTGTCCCAGGCGCTGTGTTTGCGCATGCGCTGCAACAGCCACTCGAAGCCGAGGCCGGCCAGCGCGGCAATACAAAACGTGAGCGGGAATGCCCATCGAAATGGCGAGTGGAGTTGGTTGACACCGGGCAGGCCGTAATACAGGATGGCGTAGAGCGGCGTGCCGAAGATAAACAACACAGACAGCAGGCTGATTAGGCCAAAGAAGCCGGCGGGTGCCTCGATCTTGGTGCGGGTGCGGAGGTGCGCGACCAGTCCAATCCCTGCAAAAACAAGGGCGATGAGGGTGACATAGACCGCGCCCTCCACATCGTTTTTGATGCCCCACCACGGGTTGCCCTGCGTCGAGGCGATGGGTTGAACGCCGAACGTGAATAAATCGAAATAGGTGTGATGGCCCTGATTGCCATAGAGATGCGGCACCAGCCAGCGGAAGACATCGCGCAGCGGGAAGCCGTAGCTCAGCACGGTGGCGAACTCGGTGCGCTCGGTGCGAAAGTTCTGGCGCACCAGCTCGAACAGCGGCAGCAACTGCACCGAGGCGATGAGCGCGCCGCCGATGCCCATCACCAAAAGCCACGCAACAGATTTGAGGATGAACGGCCCATCGACCTTGAGATAGCGAAAACCAATCGTGGTGCCGATGCGCCAGATGGCATACAGCGCGACCACGAGCGCGGTGTAGACCGTGACCTCGATGTGGCCGGCCAGAATGTGACACGCCACCGCCAGCGCGCCGATGAACGCCCACGGCAACGACGACGGCCGCCCGCCCAACGCCGGGCTTTGCTGGATGATGCGCTCGGTCATGGTCAGGATCAGCGGCAACCAGGCGGCGCTGGCGATGATCATCTGGAACACCACAGAGCCGAGCATGAAGCCACTGAGCTGGTAGATGATGCCGGCGAACACGGCGCTGCCGCGGCCCACGCCGAGCGTGCGCATGAAGATGAACATGAACACGCCGGCCAGCCCCAGATTCAGCACGGTGAACCAGCCGTAGGCTTTCTCCAACGGCAGCAGGTAATACACCAGACTAAGCGGATACAGCGCGCTATGCTGGCCGGCAGCGAGGAATGGCACGCCGGCGAACAGGTAGGGATTCCACAGCGGAATTTCGCCGCCCTTGAGCGAATCCAGAATGAACTGCTTCCACTGATAGTTTTCGAGAATGAGATCGGCCAGCAAACCATTTTGGGGATGGGTGATGCCGAGTCCGGCCGCGGCGGCCTTGAACGGCGCGTATAAAAAGGGGATATCGGCGGGAATAAGCGTGGACGGGCCGAGGGTGACCGGCAAAAATAGGACCAGGGGCAGCAACATCAGGCCAGCCACGCACAACCAGGTGGCGCGTGGGCCGATGATGGAACGAACGCTTTGCATCGGGGCGTATTCTATCGAGAGGTTGCTGGTTGCTGGTGGTTGGTAGCTGGTTAATGAACTTCGCACCGTTCACCAGCAACCAACCTTAAACAGCTACCTATAAAATTAGGCTTATGCAACTCTATTTTATTCGCCACGGCCAGTCCGAGAACAACGCGCTATACGATGAAACGGGCGGTAGCGTGGGCCGCAAGGACGATCCAGATTTGACGGCAATTGGACACCAACAGGCACAGCAACTGGGTGAATTTCTGAAGATTCAACGGCCCGCGCTGGACAAGCCCCGGCGTGATCCTCAAAACGTGGCGGGGTTCAAATTCACCCACCTATATAGCAGCCTGATGATTCGCGCGCTGAAGACGGCGGGCTATGTGGCCGATGCGCTGGACATGCCCATTACAGCCTGGCCGGAGATTCACGAGGGTGGCGGCATTTATGTGGACGATGAGGCCGGGGTGCCGCAGGGGTTGCCTGGCTTCCCGCGCAGCTATTTTGCCCAGAATTACCCGAAGGTGGCCCTGCCCGACAGCCTGACTGAGGACGGCTGGTGGAACCGCCCATTTGAGCCGGTGGAGGCACGCATTGTGCGCGCACAGTTGGTGCTGAAGGATCTCATCAAACGGCATGGCAACACCGACGATGCGGTGGCCGTGGTGAGCCATGGCGAATTCTTCTATAACTTCATTCGCGGTTTGCTGGATATTCCCGAGAAGCTCGGCAACGAGATGTGGTTTGTGATGAACAACTGCGCGATGAGCCGGATCGATTTCAACGAAGGATTTACGGCCGTGGTCTATGTCAACCGTTGTGAATACTTGGCTCGGGAACTGATCACCTGATCGCAAAAATAACTATAAATGCAATTTAATGCTACAATAAAGGCAACTTAAATGGGCATTCATCAGCAAAAATACAGCTAAAGCTTTGTTTAGTTGCGTATGCTACTAGTTCAGCAATGGATACAACTAATCCTACTATTGAACTATAAGACCAGTGGCTTAAAGTAGACTAGGCGGCACAATTGACCGGCTATGCGCTTGAGCACCTACGCCGGCTGATTCGCCTTGGGAAGCTCCACGCCCAAAAACGGCAGGGCCGCTGGTTCATTTCGCGTGTCGAATTGCTGACTTATGTCGAGTCTGTCAAGCAGGGCCGCAAACCTCGGCCGCCCACTCAAATGGCACCGACCGGTTTGCGGCTCTGGTTTCCCAAGTCGCACGCTCGAACGCCCGCTCGCATTCAAGCCGAAGTCAACGGCAATGCGTGTGTCTTCGCCCGCCTGGACATCGAGTATCCAAAAAGCGCTGATGAAAAGTTGATCGATCTTGCGCCAGGCATGGCCGGGTTTTACACCATCTCGGTGCGCGCACCGGTGCCAATCGTGCGCTGGATGGAGCAACAGTTTGCGCGGGGTGAGATGAACATCACTGTGCCGCGCAACGGCATCGTCATCACCTATGCCCGGCCTGTGGACTGCGTGTGTGAAACGGTAGAGCCGAGTTTCACCGGCAATGCCTCAGCAGCGTTTGGTTTTTACAAAGCCCACGTCGAGGCCCTTCCCCGCTCCAACTGATCCGTTCATCGAGCCAGGGTTATCACTTCACCGGAGGCTTACGCCGAAGGCCAGTAACGCTGAGCGCAATTCCAACGATGAACAGGACGCCGCCGGCCACGGCCCAAAATGGCTGGCTGGTCATGGGACTGCCCAGCAACATACCAACTCCTTGAAAGAACCACACGCCGCCGATCAGCAGGGCAATCACGCCCGGAATAAGAAGTCCCCAACGCATATAAAGTTCATTTACCTCGCCATCAACATGGCACAGCTACATTAATCAGCCGTGAGCAAATGTGCTGCGTGCTGATTTCCATGCGCCAGCCAACTGACGTTGCTGGTAGTAGATAGTAGACATTATTGGGAATAACAAAATGCGTTGTCGTAGGGGCGAAGCATTCGCCCCTACCTTGGCAAATCTTTATTCCCAATAATGGTAACTACTCAGATGTTTTGGACAGAATGAAGAAAAACCAAGAATTCTCTGCATTCTGTTTAATTTTGTTCATTCTGTCCAAAACATCTGAGTAGTTACCTCCTGACAGATATTGTGACACCGTCCTGAATTCTTACAAATCCAAACGAGTCCTCAATAGCTATGGCGGTGTGCAGATGCGTAAAGTGCACTAAAACAGCCTGCTCTTGAATCAAGAGCAGGCTGAATTTACATGAAGCCAAAAGACCAACTAAACCAGATTGGAATTACAGATCACTGGGGATCAACACTGCATCAATCGCATGGATCACGCCGTTGGCACTCGGCACGTCGGCGATTACGACTTTGGCCGTGTTGACATAGACCGCGCCATCCCTGGTGGTCACATCCAGGGTCATGCCTTCCAGTGTGGTGGGCTTGCCCATGCCGCCCATCCCGGAGATGTCGGCGCTGGTAATCTTGCTGCCGACTACGTGATACAGCAGCACCTTCTTCAACTTATCAGGGTTCTTCAAGAGCATGTTCAACGTGGCCGCCGGCACCTTCTTGAAGGCGGCATCGGTCGGTGCAAACACGGTCAGGCTGGCCTTCGGGTCCTTGAGCGCATCGCCCAGGCCCGCAATCGTCACCAGCATGCTCAGGGTGTTGAACTGCGGATTCGACATGGCCACTGCCGCGATGGTATTGCCCATGTCGGGCGGCAGCAACACGGTGTCGATGACGTGGATCGTGCCGTTGGCCGTCTTCACATCTTTGGCAATGACCCTGGCCTCGTTGGCATAGATATCCTTGCCGATCAGGGTCAGGTTCACACTCGCGCCATTCACGGTCTTGAGCGCCCCCTTGAGCCGGCTCGATGCAATCTTGCCCGGCAACACGTGATACAGCAGCACCTGCTTCAACAGCTCCTTATCGGCCAGCAACGCATCTACACTGGCCTGGGGCAGCTTGGCAAAAGCGTCATCATTCGGCGCCAGCACGGTCAGGCTACTCTTGGGGTCTTTCAACACATCACCCAGACCAGCCAGCGTGACCAGCATGCTGAGCGTGTTGAACTGCGGCGCGGCCATGGCAGCGGCGGCCAGCGTGTTGCTCGCGGCCATATCCGGCGGCAGCAGCACCTGGTCGATGACGTGGATGACGCCATTGCCGGTTTGAACATCGGCTTTGATCACTTTGGCTTCGTTCACATACACGCTGCCGTCGATCGTGGTCACGTTCACGGTCGCGCCATTCAAAGTCTTGGGCGTACCCTTGCCACCCATGCCGGTAATATCCGCCGCGCTGACTTTGCTGCCCAACACGTGATACAGCAACACAGCTTGCAGCTTCTTCTTGTCGCGCATCAACGCCGCCACCGTAGCTTTGGGCAACTTCGCAAAGGCTTCATCGGTCGGCGCAAATACGGTCAGGGTTGCCGTGGGGTCCTTCAGCGCATCGCCCAAACCGGCCTGGGTGACGAGGGCCGACAGGGTATTGAAGATCGGCTCGGCCATGGCCGCCGCTGCAACGGTATTCATCGCCAGCATATCCGGCGGCAACAGCACTGTGTCGATCACGTGAATCACGCCGTTGCTGCTGGGCACATCGGCCTTGATGACCCTGGCCTCATTCACATAGACGCTGCCACCGATCGTGGTCACATTAATGGTTGCGCCATTCAAGGTCGCGGGCGTGCCTTTGCCGCCCATGCCCTTTACATCCTTGCGGGTGATCCGGGCCGCCACCACGTGATATAGCAACACACTCTTGAGCTTGGCCGGGTCTGCCATCAGCCCATCCAACGTAGCCTTGGGCAACTTGGCGAAGGCCGCATCCGTCGGCGCAAACACGGTCAGCGTGGCCGTGGGGTCCTTCAAGGCATCGGCCAAACCCGCGGCAATAACGGCCTTGACCAGCGTCGTGAACTGCGGATCAGCCATCGCCACATCGGCCACCGTTTGCCCGGCGGGTGGTGGCGTTTGAGCCATGACAGCGCCGCTGAGCGGCATCGCCACAGTGGCAGCAATGAGACCAGTGGCGCTGACGACGAGGAACTTGCGCCGGGACACGATGATGTTTTTCATGTTGGATTTTCTATTTGAATGATCTGAATCCGTTGGTTACTGAATCTGCGATAGCATGATCGCGTGCCTGTCTAACGCATCAGTTTAACGAATTGGATGCATTGGCCACTGATCTCGCAGGCAAAACTCATCGTGCACCGGTTTAGTCCAGACTCACTCATCCCAAAATATGATGTGGCAAGGTTGCACAAGGGCAGGTAAGGATAAACTTAGCCGGCCGAAACATCCAGGCGATACACATTCGTCTCGCGCCGAACAAATCCCAGCTTGGCATACAACTGGTTGGCCGCGAGTCTGGATGGGCGGGAGGTGAGGTTGACGGAGTTGGCACCTTGCGCGGCCGCCAGCTCCACCGCCGCACGGCACAACGCCTCACCAATCCCATGCCCACGATGCGCCGCATCCACCACCACATCCTCGATCCAGACATGCAGCCCGGTGGGTGTGCGATAGCCGGCCAGCGTCAGAGTGCCAACAATGGCACCGTTCGCATCCGGCACACGCACCACCAACACGTGGGTGGTTGGCACGCTGACAATTTCGGTCAATTGATCGAACGAGGGCAAGGGATCTGCGGACAACTGCGGCAGGAGCCGATGAAAGTCGATCAGTAAGTCGGCGGTCACGTCGGACGGGGTCAGGGGGGCAATGTGCATCCGGCTGTTGTACTCGATCTGACTCGACCGAGCCAGAGCCCGCACAGCCTGGCTCACCGGGCACAACAAGATGACAATCTCGTCGTGCACTCAACATTTAGGGGAACGCACAATGGCATGCCTGCGACTAAAATCTGACGCCGGGGGAGCTTCATCCGATGGTTAAAACAAAAATATTCACGCTGACCGCAGTCTGTGTCATTCTGGCAAGCCTGGGATCAGGGTCGGCCACACAGCCATTCGCCGCAGCCCAGTCGGCCCAACGGCCGGCGCAACAAGTCAATTCGCAGCGACTGCTAGTCGATGTCGGCGACACCGCCGCTATTGCAGACTTACAAGCCAGTGGTGCGCGCTTGCTGGCCGACTACGGCGCATTCGGGTTATGGCAGGTGCCCAACAGCACAAGAACAATCGCACTGGCCGGCCGAGATTCCGTCGCCGTGGTCGATGGATTCAACACCATTCACCTGCGCGGCGGCAATGCCATCGACACCAGCACAGCAGCCGGCACCGTGCAAAATGAGCGCGGGTTGTTGCCGCTGGCGATGACACCGCGCCTGCAACAGGCCCGCACAACGGCATCCCAATTCTGGATGGTTCAACTGATCGGCCCCACTCAGGATGCATGGCTCGACCAGCTCACCAAGCTCGGCCTGCAAACCGTTGCCTACATGCCCAACAACGCCTATGTGGTGTGGGGCAATGGGGCCGCCATCGACAGACTCAGTTCACTGGCCACAGCCGGCCTCACTCTCGCCACCGAGGTCAAAGGCACTGCCGCACAAGCCACCAGCACCATCAACCCCGTGCAGTGGGCCGGCCCTTACCAGCCGGCCTATCGCCTTGCACCCTCATTGCTGATCTCGGCCACCGACGCTGGCAACACACCTGTCAACATTACGGTGCAAGTGTTGAAGACCGACACCACCACGGCCACACTCGACGCGCTGGTTGGCATGGCTGGAGCCGTCCTCGGCCGCTCCGCTCAAGGGCCATTTCCGCTGGCTCGCATCAATCTGCAAGTGCAGACCAGCCAGTTGGAAGGCATCGCATCTCTGGCGGATGTGTTCAATGTGGAGCCGTATGCACCGCCGCACATCAGTGATGAGCGGCAGGGCCAGATTATGGCGGGCAATCTCACCCTGGACGCCGGCAAAACTGTGCCCAACGGGGCCAACTATTTGCAGTGGTTGCAAAGCCAGGGCGTGCCAACCAGCTCGGCCGCCTACCCCATCATTGCCATTGTGGACGATGGCATTGAGGATGGCGATGACACACCGATCAACCCTGAGTTTTTCGAGCTGGGTAGCACATCGAACCCCGACCGGCTGGTTGCCAACATCAACTGCACGCCCGATGCCAACGCCAACGGGGTGGCCGGGCATGGCACGTTGAATGCCGGCATCGCGCTGGGCTATAACGATGGCAACGGCGTGAATTCTCGCGACGCTGGCAACTATCGCTACGGCCTCGGCATTGCGCCGTTTACGCGTTTTGTGGGCGTGAAGATTTTCGCCAACAACACCTCTTTCAGCCTCAGCCAGTGCGACGATAACTTTTTTGATGTGGTCCGCCTGCAATATCAGGCCGGCGCGCGTATCGGCAGCAACAGTTGGGGCGCGCCCGCTGGCGGCGGCTACACCACCGACTCGCAGGATTTCGACTATTTGTCGCGCGATGCCGATTACGTTACCGATGGCAACCAGGAAATGTTGCACGTGTTTGCGGCCGGCAACGAGGGCGGCGGCAGCGGTCTGGCCTACACCATTGGCTCGCCGGGCAGCGCCAAAAATGTGCTGACGGTGGGTGCCGGTGAGAACGTGCGCGACCAGGGCATTCTCGATGGCTGCTCCTATACCAATGGCGACAACGCCAACGACCTGATCGGCTTCTCCTCGCGCGGCCCCACCACCGACCTGCGCACCAAGCCCGATCTGATTGCGCCCGGCACCCACGTCATTGGGCCGGCCTCGCGCGATCCCGGCTACAACGCGTCGGGCGTGTGCGGCGGGTACTCCGGCACGCCTGGCACCAATCTCCCCTATTACCCAGCGGGCCAGATCAGCTACACGTGGTCCTCGGGCACCAGCCACTCCACACCGGCGGTGGCCGGCGCGGCCTCGCTGGCCTACGAATACTTTGCCCGCGTCATCAGCCCCGGCAATCCGCCCAGCGCCGCGATGTTGAAAGCACTGCTGCTCAACACGGGCCGCTATCTGAACGGCGTGGGAGCCAGCGGCAACCTGCCCAGCAATGCGCAGGGCTGGGGCGGCATCAACCTGGGTGTGCTCTACACCGATACGGCCCGCAGTGTGCTCGACCAGGCCGTGGTCTTCAACGCCACCGGCCAGATTTACACCGCCACCGGCCAGATTCAAAACACAGGCCGGCCGTTCCGCGTCACCCTGGGTTGGACCGATGCGCCGGGGTCTACCTCCGGCGACGCCTATGTAAATGACCTGGATCTGGTGGTGCGCGTGGGTGCGCTGACGTATCGCGGCAATGTCTTTAGCGGCGCAAACTCAACCACCGGCGGCGTGGCGGATGCGCGCAACAATGTGGAAAGCGTGTGGCTGCCGGCCAGCGTGAGTGGCAGCTATGTCATCACAGTGACGGCCAAAAATATTGCCGGTGATGGACTGCCGAATAACAGCGACCCGACCGACCAGGACTTTGCGCTGGTGGTATTGAATGGCAACAGCACTGGGGCCGGCGTCTCACCCAACTCTGGCCTCGAACTGACCGATGTCTCATTTGCCGAGCTCACCCCCTCGAATGGAAATGGCAATGCCGACCCTGGCGAGCGCATTCAACTGGCCCTGACTCTGACCAACGTCAGCCTCCTGAATGCCACGGGCATCAACGGCGTGTTGAGCGCGGCCAGTGGTGCCACCCTGATCAACCCCACATCGGCCTACCCCAACCTGGCTCCGGGGACCGAGATCAGCAACAGCACGGCATTGGTATTGGATGTTTCACCGAGCCAGACCTGCGGGTTGTTACCACTGGTGTTGACCAGCAACTATGTGATCAATGGCCAGAACCGCTCGACCACGACGCAGTTCACAGTGCCGATTGGGACTTACGCGCTGGGCGATATCCAACGTTACACCCGCAACCATTCCCCCGCACTCGTGATTCCCGATGCCAACGAGACCGGCGCAAGCTCGGGCATGGCCCTGACTGGGGCCGGCACCGTTGGCGACCTGGATGTGCGCATCGACCGGCTGGATCATCAGTATGTGGGCGACCTGATTCTGTCGCTGCGCTCGCCATCCGGCAAGAGCGCGCTGTTGATGTATCGCGACGGCTACAGCGAAGATGGTTCGCCGGGGGCCAATCTACGCAACTTAATTTTTGATGACGATGCCGACAATTTCATCGGCGCGATCAGCGGGCCAGGGCCATTTGGCGGCGCATACTTCGGCTACAACCCGCTGTCCATTTTTGAGGGCGAGCCGATTGCCGGCACCTGGACCTTAAAAGCCATCGACGCCGCAGGTCGCGATGCGGGCACGCTTTTTAGCTGGGGTTTAAACATTCGCCCAGCCACATTTGCCTGCAACATTCCACCAACGCCCACCAAGACAGCCACACCCACACGCACGCCGACGGCCACCGCGACGCCGACCAAAACGGCCACCCCCACTCGCACGCCAACAGCGACCAAAACCAGCATCGGCACACCACGTCCCACCGGCACTGCCACCTCAACCCCCACCAGCACACCCGTGCCGGTGTGCAAACCGGTGACCATCGTGCCAGCAGCTCGAATCGCCGATAACGTGGCCACTGGAACATGCTATGACATCGTGGTGCCAGATGCCGGCACGGTGAATGGCGCGTCGGTCAAAGTCGGCGTCTCGCACACCTTCCTCAGCGATCTGAAGATGGATCTGCGCAGCCCGCTCGGCACCAAACTCACCTTGATGAACCGGCCCGGATTCCCCGCAACCCTGTATGGCGACAACAGCGATTTGCTGTCCAGCTATCCCATCGAGTTTCGCGCCGGGGCCATTGTCAGCGCCGAAGACATGGGCAAAGTGTTGACCGCGGCGCGCGTGGTCTGCCGCGATGATGGCCAGTGCCTGTATCTACCCAGCCCGGATGGGGATGCCGGCTCCATCGCCGCATTCAGTGGCTTCGCCGGCCAGCCCTCGCAAGGCACCTGGCGCTTGTGTGTTAGCGACAATTACAAGAACGATGTGGGCACGCTGCAAAGTGTGACGCTGAACCTAAGCTGCACAGTGAGCGCGACGCCCGACCCGAACGCAACACCAACTTCGACGCCGACCGCAACGCCGACGATCACGCTCTCACCCACCGCCATGCCGGCCAGCCGCGACTATTGCGAGCCGATGAAAGTGGTGACGGACACGCTGATCCCGGATAACAAAGCCGCCCCAACCTGCTTTGCCATGACCATGCCGGTGGGAGCCACCGGGCCCGAAGCGGCCACCGTCATCAGCGGCATGTTGCGGCTGAGCATGGACCACCCCTACATTGGCGATCTGAAGGTGCAGGTGATTGGGCCGGATGGCAATACCCTGACTGTGCTAAACCGGCCGGGCGTGCCCAAACTGACCTACGGCGACACCTCCAACTTCTCTGCCGCGTATCCGGTAACCTTCACGGCATCCGGCGTTGTGAGCGCGGAGTTGATGGGCGGCAAGATTGGTGGCACCAGCATCGTGTGCAAGGACGACAAAGATTGCACCTACCTGCCGGCTCCGGATGGCGACACCGGCTCGACCCTGAATTCATTTGCTGGATTTGCAGGCACGCAAAGCCTGGGCATCTGGCAAGTCTGCGTCAATGACCTGTCGGTGAATGATGTGGGCCGGGTGAAGGAAACCACGTTGGATCTGGTCTGCCAGGGTCCGCCATCGCTGGTGCCAGGCGAACTGCCAACGGCCACCCCGGCCGAATCGCCCACGCCCACATCAACGCCCACAACCGTGCCGGCTACACCACCGCCCAGTGCCACGCCCGAGTTCGGCACCAACGCCGGCAAGGTCGAGGAGCCGGACGAAGCCAACCAGATTTTTGTGCCGTTGGTGATGCAGGATGCCTCGTCCGAAGCGCTACCGGATGAAACACCTGAACCCACGGCAGCGGCAACCACCACGAACGTGCCCACCGCAGAAGCGACGCCGACAGTGACGCCGGAGTCCACGATCGTGGACATGCCCACTGGAACGCCGGAATTTACCGCTACACCCGTATTAGTCATGGAAGGAACCTGATTTAATCAACAGCTCACCCACAAAACGGCCACAGCAAATTGCTGCGGCCGTTTCGCTTTCCGCAGGACATGTCAGACACTTGCACCCTAACTTTCTCAGCTTTGTCCGACAAGAGATTCGGCATGCGGCCGTTGTGATGCGAATGCGAATTCTCTAGGATGAGGGTGCGGAGAGGGCGATGGCGCGGCCGCAAATATTTATCCTGGAGAAGCGCACATGCAAAATCAAAACCACAGCGGCTACACAAACTTTGATGGCTCACCGGATCTGGCACCTGATCCCGAATCCAATGAACGCCCCAGCTCTGATTTCGCAAACCTTCAATTACCCGATATTGAGCCAGAGCGCTGGATGTATTTGATCAGCGGCATCATCCTGGCATTGGGTGGATTGGTGCGTCGTGGTCCATTGGGCCTGCTGATGAGCGGGCTGGGTGGCGGCCTGCTGTATCAGGGCATCACCGGAATTAATCCCGTGCGACTGCTCGCCCGCGTGAACGCCAATTCCCGAGCGAATCATCTTTCGGCCGTAGATATGCCCGATTTCGAGCAGGTTCGTGACCTTTAAGTAACTAGTAGTCTCTCAAGGGGAAGACTTTACGTAACCACGTCATTCCCGCGCAGGCGGGAATCTAGGCGTAACCCCGACGTTACAGTAATTGAGATGCCTGGATTCCCCGCCTACGCGGGAATGACGGCTTGGGGTAATCGTTTCCATCAAGTCTCAGGTTCGCCCTTGGACTAACCTAAAGTCTTTGCTTTGACAGACTACTAGTCTGATACAAGTTCCGTGTGACTGAAAGCTAAGACGAAGTTGTTTGAGAAGTTGTCTTACACACAAATCAGATATATCTGACAAGACAACGAGTCAGCATGCGATGGTGTGATGGGTTCAACACAATTATCTTCATAGATATGACCCGCCAACTCGGCCGCTTGCTCATTCAGGCCTAAATTCGATAACCAATAACGCAAACGCAATTAATTTAATCGTCCGGCCTTCCATGCAGCCGATGTGACCGCGTTTCGAATCTTGCTCAATCGCTGTATCACGTGACCCTCGCCGCATCACGTCAGGGTATCCACACTACTTTACTACTTTCGATAAGGCAGCCACGCTCAGGATCGTTAACACCACTATTATGAGATTTGTTCTGTTTTACCACTCGCTCGTCTCGGATTGGAATCACGGTACGGCTCACTTTCTGCGTGGCATCGCCACCGAGCTAATGACGCGCGGTCACATTGTGGACATCTATGAATCGCGTGATGCGGCCGGCCGCCAGAGTCTAATTGCCGAGCACGGCCCTGAAGCAATCAACGCGTATAAAGTGCCCTATCCGATGCTCACCAGCACGGTCTACGACGTGCACTCCTTTGCCCGGCCGGGGTCAAGTGCCTTAAATAAAGCACTCAAAGACGCAGACGTCGTCATCGTGCACGAGTGGAACGATCCAGAATTGATTCGTGCGATCGGCGAACATCACGCCCGCCACACTTCATATCAGCTCCTGTTTCACGACACGCATCATCGCAGCGTAACCTACGGCCGCACCCGCTCGGCATGCGATTTGAATCACTATGATGGTGTGCTCGCCTTCGGCAATGTAGTTCGCGATCTATATCTCACCCGTGGCTGGTCGAAGCACGCCTGGACCTGGCACGAGGCCGCTGACACCCGCGTGTTCAAACCACTACGAACGCTGTCCAGTCAGCACGCCTATAACAATTTATTCTCGAGCTTTCCCAACGGCACCAACAGCGTTGGCAAGTCCACGGGCCGCAACAGCAATGACGTGGTCTTTCTAGGCAACTGGAGCGATGACGAGCGCACAGCCGAGATGCGCGAATTTTTGTTCGAGCCCATTCGCACGTTGCGCCTGCGTGCCACAACCTACGGCGCGCGCTATCCGCAAAACATTCAGGAAGAAATGGCGCGAGCGGGCATCAACTACGCTGGCTATGTGCCTAATTTCAGGGTGCCGCAAGTGTATGGTCGCTTCAAGTTCACCGTGCACGTGCCCCGCCGGCCGTATGGTCGCCTGTTGCCGGGTATTCCCACCATCCGCATTTTTGAAGCGCTGGCGTGCGGCATCCCCCTTATCTCGGCTCCCTGGTCGGATGTGGAACATCTCTTTCTGCCCGGTGCCGACTTCCTGATGGCGCGCACGGGCACGGAGATGAAGGCCCACATGCACTTTTTGATGACCCAGCCCAAGGCGCGCAAACAGCTTGCTTCACACGGCCGGCAAACCATATTGAAGCGACACACCTGTGTGCATCGGGTGGATGAATTGCTGGATATCTGTGCCGAGTTGCGGGTGACCCATGGTGGGTTCTTTAGCATGCCGGTGGTTCCGCTTCAGCCCGCCAAAGCGCTCGACCGCTACAAGGTGCGCACCATTGCTGCCAAGGACGCTGAAGACGACTTCCCAGACACGATCAATGACGAGCGTGAGCGCGAGTTGGAACCCGTTCGCATCCTGAAGTGAGTATCTGGTGAGCCGCAAAAAATCAGAGGCAGTGGTGCGCGCAAGCCGGTTACCGACCCGCTGCCTCTACAGGTCGACCTCAAGAAATCCAGTGCCGATCTGATGGCGCAGGCCTGGCAGATCTACGAACGCCTGCTGGAGACCTACGGCGTGCTGCCCCTCAAGCCACGCCGCAAGCCGATGCATGAGTTGATTTCGACCATGCTGTCGCACCGCACCACCGAAAGAAATGAAGCGCTGGCCTACGATCGAATGTGGGATCGATTTGGCTCGTGGGAAGCGATTCGCGATGCGCCCCTGAGTGAGCTGGTCGAGAGCATTGCGCAATCAAACTTTGCCGAGGTGAAAGCGCCCAACATTCAAGAGACCCTACGGCGCATCATCGCCGAGCGCGGCGAAGCCTCCATCGATTTTTTGCAAGACCTGCCTGCCGAAGCGGGCATGCGCTGGTTGACCGCCCTGCCCGGCGTGGGCATCAAAACAGCGACATTGGTGCTGCTGTTTTGCTTTGCCAAACCCGTGTTGCCGGTCGATACACATGTACACCGGGTCAGTCAACGGCTTGGTCTCATCGGCCCACGCGTTAACCCCACTGCCGCACACCCCTTGCTGCAAGCCTTGTTCCCGCCCGACGCGGTGGTGCTGTATCACTATCACAAGCATCTGTTGAAACATGGCCAACACATCTGCCCCTGGGGCACGCCGCACTGTGAACGGTGCTCGCTGACCGAGCTGTGCGACTGGTTCAAGGCCAATCATGCGCCGTCGCCGACTATCAAAGTGACTTGACCACAAAAAAGACGCCCTACACAAGGCGTCTTTTTTGAATTAAGTTAAGACAGGTCGCGATCAGCGGCGCGCCGATGCAATCTGCACCAGATTAGCAAACTCCTGCACATCCTGGTCACCCGGCAACTGGCGGGCCACAGTGCTGGCGTAGCTGCTCAGCACGCGCAGCGACGTGTTCGTGTAGGGGCTCTGGCGCAAAATCTCGGCGAACTCGGCCACCACCACATTCATCTGGTAGCGCGGGGAGTCCGTCTCGAAGCTGGCGGCCAGATCCGTCGTAAACACCTCGCCGGTCAATTCCTTCACCTGCTGCGTGTTGACGTCCTGCCAGCGCAAATACACCGAGCCAATCTTGCCGCGTGTTGCGCGTGTTGAAGCACCCGCGCGCAGCTTGATCGCGTAGATGGCTGTGGCGTTGTGGCCGGCGTTCAACTCACCCGCGTCCACAGCATCGTTACGAAAATCCTGGTCGGCCACTGCGCGGTCTTCGTAACCGATGAGGCGGTACTCGGACACCACATCAGAGTTGAAGTCCACCTGCACCTTGGCGTCCTTGGCAATCGGCTGCAAGGCCGCCACCACGTTATCACTGAAGATTTTCTGAGCCTCATCCAGCGTGTCCACGTAGGCATATATGCCATCGCCCTTGTTGGCCAGCCGCTGCAGGAAATCATCGTTGAAGTTGCCGCGGCCAAAGCCCACCGCCGTCAGATAGATATCCTCGCGCAGGTAGCTGCCCATCGAGCTCAGGATTTCCTCGGGGTCCACGATGCCTTGATTGGCAACGCCATCGGTCGCCAGCACCACGCGGTTCACCGCATCGGCCCGAAACGAATTGTTGAGCATCTCGTAACCCAGATACAGGCCAGACTGAGTGTTGGTGCCATTGGTCGGCTGCAAGGCATAGATCACATCCAGAATGCGGTCGCGGTTGCGCACACTGGTTGGGTTCAACACCACCCGCGCGTCATCGCTAAAGGTGACGATGCCGACGGTGTCATTGGGCCCTAGTTTGTTGATGAGAAAGGTCAGTGAGTCCTTCACCACCTCAAGCCGGCCACCCTCGGCCATCGAGCCAGATTCGTCGATCACCAGCACCAGATTGGCCGGCTTGCGCTCACGCTCTGGAATCGAGTAACCCTGCACACCCACCCGCAGCAGATAAGTGCCATCCTGGGCAAACGGCGAGAGGGCGCCATCGACATACACCCCAAATGTGGCCTCGCGCGAGGGAACGGGGTAATCCTGCACAAAGTAATTGATGTATTCCTCGGCGCGCACGCTGGCAAACGGCGGCAGGGTGCCTTCGTTCAGGTAGCGCCGCATGATGGAGTAGCTGGCCGTGTCCACATCCAGCGCAAACGTCGAGAAGTGATCCTGGGCCGTGTTCACCCAAGGGTTTACGCCGTAATCGCGATAGGTCTCGTCTTTGGGCGGCGCTTGCGACACCGAGGTGGGTTCGGGGGCAATGCGGCTATTGGCGTTCGGGTCTTGCGTAATGGGGCGTGGGCCGGTGCCGGACTGCTGTTCCTGATCGGCCGCAATCGCGCTCGACGGCGCAGGGGCGATGCTGCGAGGCGCTTCGGCGGCGGGAGCTTCGATTGGGGCCGCTGCGGCGGGAGCAGCACCGTTATTGCGCGCGCGCTCGGTCTGGTTGACTGGGGCGGCTGGGGCCGCGCAGGCAGACAACACAACCACGATAGCACTTGCAACAATCATCAACGACCTGGGGGTTTTCGACTTGGGACCGGTTTGGGTGTTCATGGTCTCTCCTGTTGGGTATCGAACTCAAAATTAGTTGAGGACAACGGGCCTGCACATCGCCTCATCGGCAATCAGCAATGTTCAGGCGCGCTCATACCCTAGGAGAAAACCGTTCGTGCATCTTGATAACAGGTTGATGAAGCGCTGACAGGAAAACGAACTGCCCCAGAGATCAGATGGGGGTCTAATCTCTGGGGCTCAACGCTTTTAAGGTTCTTTAAGGTCGATTCATCCTGCAGGGACTGCCTGACCGTGAGCACAAAGCGAAGCTCAGACCGACTTGTGAGTGCTGGCATGCCGCAGGTATTCCTGAAGTGAGCGCGCGTTGATGAGCCACTGGCCGTAGCGCTTGAGCGTCTCAAATCGACCCTGCCGAATGCGCACGCGCACAGATTGGGCGCTGCAACCACTGCGTTGGGCGGCTTCGGCCACGCTCAGCCAGAAGTCCGAAGGAGGGAGTGTTAAGACCTCCTGCAAAATAGGGTCACACCTGTTGTCGTAGGGGCGACCGGCGGTCGCCTTGCCCATGACAATGAGGGGTGCGCAAATGAACCGGTGCGTCGTGATCAGAGGGAGGGCGACCGGC
>Ga0105048_10007654_pt1 | contig 17354 bp, 15 predicted proteins | sample MAT05_FD_78382 | JGI IMG/M metagenome (GOLD analysis project Ga0105048, IMG submission 78382) | Freshwater microbial communities from Lake Fryxell liftoff mats and glacier meltwater in Antarctica - MAT-05 | ecosystem: Environmental > Aquatic > Freshwater > Ice > Liftoff microbial mat | place...
GACGCCAGGGCCGCGAGCCCGGCAGGCCATGGCGTAGGCCCAGCATGTGGCGGGCAATGTGGCTCCAGGGCGTGCCGTGCTCAGCAGCCTCGCGTGCCATGTAGTCCACCATCTGCTGTTCTACTGATTCGCGGGTGATGCTATCCGACGGCGCTGCGCCGTAAAACGCGGCGTCCCACTCGCTCAGAATCCAGGGGTTGTGGTAGGCCTCGCGCCCGATCATGACGCCGTCCACGTGCTGCAGTTGCTCGGCCGCCAGTGTGTTGCTGGCTATGCCGCCATTGATGACGATGGTCAGGTGCGGGAACTCGCGCTTGAGCTGGTGCACCAGCGTGTAGCGCAGCGGCGGCACCTCGCGGTTGGCCTTCGGTGATAGGCCCTTGAGCCAGGCGTTGCGCGCATGGACGACAAAGACCTTGCAACCCGCCTCGCTGACCGTCCCCACAAAGTCGCGTACAAAGTCATAACTCTCGGTCTTGTCGATGCCGATGCGGTGTTTGACCGTAATTGGCACGTCCACCACATCGACCATGGCCTTGACGCAGTCAGCCACCAGTTGCGGCTCGGCCATCAGGCAAGCGCCAAACGATCCGCGCTGCACCCGTTCGCTGGGGCAGCCGCAGTTGAGGTTGATCTCGTCATAGCCCCACTCTTGGCCTAGTCTCGCGCAGTGCGCCAAGTCAGCCGTGTCGCTGCCACCCAGTTGCAAAGCCACCGGGTGTTCCTCGGCATTGAAGCGCAAGTGCCGCGCCACATCGCCATGGATCAGCGCACCGGTGGTCACCATTTCGGTGTAGAGCAAGGCGTTCTTACTGAGCAAGCGGTGGAAATAGCGGCAATGTTTGTCGCTCCAATCCAACATCGGGGCGACGGACATGCGCCAAGGATTAGCTTCAGACATATTCTTTGAAATCAGGTAGTTAACTGATTTTCGCAGAACAAAGGGCGTCGGGCCTTCCCCCAGAGGTGGCTAGTTAGTGCCTGACCTCGCGCTTAACAACAATATGCTGGTTCCTCGAACAACGGGATTTGCGCAGCAGCGGCTTCGGACACATTCACTTGGTCGTGCGTGAAGAACGTGCGAGGCTGATCCACGCCACTATCGCGCCTGCACTGCACCTCGACGCCCATTGCTGGGCTAGCGGTAGCCGCGAACGGTATCGATTGCGCCCCGATACATTTCATACGTCTCATGGTTGTAAATCTCGGTTCATGGTTCTGTCCTTTAAGGAGAAAAACGATTTGGTCTACTCGCCAGATCGTCAGGTACTTGGTAATGCAGGCGGGAACGATGTGTGACGGTGAAGAGTAAGGTGATAAGCAACGCCCATCTGTACGCCAACGCACTGCACCGGGACCCCTCACTAATGTTGCGCCGCAAAATTGACCGAACCCGGCGCATCGCCTACAGTGCGCTAAGACACCCAGGGCTAAATCAGCCTCTGCGCCCTAAACCCGCTATCCGGTCCAAGCAAAGAACATACAACATGAGCAAACTGTCCCTACTCGACCTTGGTTTTTTCATCGCGGAGACCGAGGCCAGCCCCAAACATGTAGCCGGTCTGCTGATCTTTAAGCGCCCGGCCAAGTCCACCGCCGCGTTTGCCAAGAATTTGTACAAAGACTACTTGGCTGCCAGCGACGTCAAGCCGCCCTTTAACCGCATCATCAATTTCTCGATGAGCGCATTGCCGCATTGGGTCACCACCGACCACATCGACATGGGCAAGCACGTGTTCTTTCACACGCTGCCCAAGGATGCGAACGACCGCAAAGCCCTGTATGCCTTTGTGTCCGAGCTGCACACGCCCATGCTGGACCGTAGCCGCCCGCTATGGGAAGTCCATGTGATTGATGGGCTACCGGACGGAAAATTTGCTCTGTACCAAAAGATGCACCATGCCCATGCCGATGGCATAACGATGTCGCGCTGGACGGCAGAGTGCTATTCCACCGACCCCCATGACATGGAGTTGACACCGGTCTGGACGCAAAAACATGGCGGCCATGGCAGCCGCAGAGAGAAGGGCAAGCACGAATTGCTACAACTGACCTGGACAGAAGTCACCGGCAACACGCGGCGGTTTTTGGGCATTGGCCGCCTGGCGGCCATGCTGTTCCTGGAAAGTGTGAAGCTGACCAAGAACGCCATCGCCCTGCCCTTTGTCTCAAGCGCCAAGACTCCTTTGACTGGCCAGGTCACTTCTGGCCGTCAATTTGCCACCGCTGGGGTGTCCATGGAACGCGTCAATGCGATACGCACCCGCACACGATCCACTCTCAACCACATTGCACTGACCTGCCTGGACGGCGCGCTGCGCCGCTACCTGCAAGACCAGGGCGTAGAGCTGCGCCGCCCGATCACTATCCAGATGCCAGTGAATCTGCGCAAGGAAGGCGAAAAAACGGCCGGCAACAAGATCGGCATCATCCAGGTGGAGCTGTCCCCGCCTACTGACGACCCCTATGTGCGGCTGCGCAATATTGGCTATTCGCTGCGCAATGTGCGCACCATGGTTGACAACGTGGCGCCTGAAGCCATCGAGTCTTACACCATCGTTACCGGGCTTGTGGCGCAGATTGCCGAGATGCTCAAGCTCAGCAACAAGATGCCGCCCATGGGTAATACGCTGGTGTCAAACGTGCCGGGGCCCAGGGAGCACCTCTATATCAAGGGCGCGCGCATGGAAGAGATGCACCCCATCAGCACACTGCCGCCCAGCAACCTGCTCAACATCACGCTGTTTAGCTATGTAGACAATTTGTTTTTTGGCCTGATTGCCACCGACGAGTTACCCAACCTGGAACGCCTGGGAACCTACGTAGAAGAGGCCTTTGCCGAGCTAGAGGCCTCGGTGCGCGACGCACACATCTAAGTCGAGCGAGGGGCTCTAAGTGGGCGTCACGCACCACGGCGCGGTGTTGTGGGCCAGTGCCATCCACAACGCCCAGCCCGAACTCGCCGCCAGTGCGGCACCCGCCAGGCGTACGCCCCACTGACCGCCGCCAGAGCCGGTGTGTGCGCCACGCAAACGAAGCCACAGCCATGGCCCAAGAAACATGGTGACGCTAGTGCCGAGTGCAAACAGTGCCATGACCAACGCGCCTGCCCCCACACTGCCGGCCAGCGCCGCCACCATCAGCGCCGAATACAACAGGCCGCATGGCAAAAAAGCCCACAAGCTGCCCAATACGAGAGGCGCACCGCCGCCCCAATCGGCGGAAAATCTTCGGACGCGACCCCACACTTTGCGCGCGCCGGCCTCAAGCCACAGCGGCTGGCGGGCCTGTACCAACAGCACCACGCCCAGCACCAGAGCTGCCACATGGAACAGCGACCACACGGGCCGCAGCGCCGCCGACTGGACGGTCAACCACCCCAGCCCTTGCATGGAAGCAGCCGCCAAGCCACCCAGCACGGAATAGCCCACGATGCGGCCAAGCTGAAACAACACCAGCGCAGACTGTTTGCGCGGTCCTGCGGCTTGGCCAATGCCCGCACAAGCTGCACCGCACATAGCTACGCAATGCGGACCACCAACCAGGCCCATCAGCAATGCGGTGACCGCCAAAGAAGTTTGCATGCAGCGACGTTAAATAATCTTGGAAAAGCGGGCCCGTGTGCGGTCCGTCTGCAAGTATCGGTCAAATACCATGGCCACAGCGCGAACAAAAAACCATCCTTGCGGCGTAACCTCAATGCTAGACGCATCAATCTTGACCAAGCCTTGTTCGACCAGCGGCTTCAAGTCTTCCAACTCCTTGGCGAAGTAGCTCTGAAACTCCAGCAAATGGGCGGCTTCTACGGCATCGAAATCCAGTTGCCCCTGGCACATCAAGGCCATGATGACGCAGCGGCGAACCAGATCATCACGCGTCAGTGCCAAACCCCGGACTACGGGAAACCGGCCTTGGTCCAAAAAATCGCAATACTCTTCCATGGTCTTGGCGTTCTGGCTGTAAGTCGCGCCAATGCGCCCAATGGCCGAAACGCCCAAACCGATCAAGTCGCAATCAGGCTGGGTGCTGTAGCCCTGAAAGTTGCGGTGCAAGCGCCCTTGGCGCTTTGCTACCGCCAGAGCATCGTCCGGCAATGCAAAGTGGTCCATACCCACATACACATAACCTGCCTTGCGAAAGGCCTCGAGCGATCGCGACAGCATGGACACTTTGGAAGCACCACTGGGTAGCTCTACCGTGGCAATACGCCGCTGCGGTTTGAATCGCTCGGGCAGGTGTGCATAGGCATACAAGGCTATACGATCTGGCCGCAGCGCATTGACCTGGGCCAGGGTTCGGTCAAAAGACTCGGGACTTTGGCGTGGCAGACCATAAATCAGGTCGACATTGATAGACTCAAAACCCCGCGCACGCGCGGCCTCTACCAAAGCAAATACCTGCTCTGCGGGTTGCACCCTGTGCACAGCCTTTTGTACAGCCGGGTCAAAGTCTTGAACCCCAAAGCTCAGACGGTTAAACCCCAGTTCAGCCAAAACATCGAGCCGCCCGGCATCCACGGTACGCGGATCGACCTCAATCGAATACTCTCCACCCGGGGCCAGGGTAAAACTACGCCGCAACATGGCCATTAGCTCAGCCAGTTCTGCATCGTTCAAAAAAGTGGGGCTACCGCCACCCAGATGCAACTGGCTGATGGTTTGTCCCACACCCAGGCGCTGGGTGTGCAGGTCGACCTCGCGGCTCAGGTAGCGCAGGTAAGGGGCGGCACGCTCATGGTGTTTGGTGATGATCTTGTTGCAAGCACAGTAATAGCAAAGGGACTCACAAAATGGAATGTGAACATACACCGATAGCGGCAAAGGCCGACCAACGCCCCCACTGCGACGCTGATCCAACGCACGACCGTAATCATCAGCCGCAAAGGCCTCCACGAACCGGTCGGCGGTGGGATACGAGGTGTAGCGCGGGCCGGGCACGTCGAACCTTCTCAGCATCTCGTCTGATACGGCTTCAGCGGCGAACGTCATACAAAACTCCTGAATTCATTGGCAGCACTGTGCGGGAAATCTGCCGCCAGTAGCTTGATTTGCATCAAAGACATCGAATGTGGGTAAACTTCACCGCAGACGTACCTATATTCCCCCATGCTTGACCAGACCCACACTTCGGCTTCCAGCCGCCAAGACGCAAAGGCCAGACCTGCCATAGGGGTAGCTGGTCAAGCCATCAAAATTGCATGTTCCAACTGTAATTTGCGGGAGTTGTGCATGCCCATGGGTTTGACACCCACCGAACTGGACCGCATCGATGAAGTTGTGGCCAGCCGGCGTAAGGTGAAGCGCGGCGGCACCTTGTTTCGCAATGGCGAAAAGTTCACCAGCCTGTATGCCATTCGAACTGGGTTTTTCAAAACCTCTGTCACCACCGAAGATGGCCGGGACCAAGTAACGGGCTTTCAAATGGCAGGTGAAGTGATTGGCCTGGACGGCATCGTCAACGATGTTCACACTTGTGATTCCGTGGCCCTGGAAGACGCCGAGGTCTGCGTCATGCCATTTGACCTCATAGAGGAGCTGTCCCGCGAAGTCAATGCCCTGCAACACCATGTGTACAAGATCATGAGCCGCGAAATCGTACGTGAGAATGGCGTAATGCTGCTGTTGGGCAGCATGCGTGCGGAGGAGCGGCTGGCCGCTTTCCTGCTTAATTTGATGCAACGCCTGCATGCAAGGGGTTTCTCCCAGACCGAACTGGTGCTTCGAATGACGCGCGAAGAAATCGGCAGCTATATGGGCCTGAAGCTCGAAACCGTCAGCCGCACATTTTCTAAATTTGTCGAAGACGGCATCATCGAAGTAAAACAGCGCCAGATCCGTATCATCAACGGCGATGCACTACGCAGCATCGTGAACGCAAAGAGTGACTGCTAGTCGTTGACTTCTGAGGGTGGCATAGACAGCAAAGTCGTCAAGACACCCGATACGATGGCGATTCCCCAGAACACAAAGAAAGCCACGGTGTAGATTGCTTCCCGCGACCATACCGCTGGCGCGCCAAACCACTGAATGTCTCGCGGATCTACCATCGCAAAGACCAAAATCTCCAACGTGCCCGCCATCAAAAAAGCCGGCCACACAATCCACATCAAGCGTTTTTGCAACATGGAGGTCTACTTTGGTGCCTTTACGCCCGTCGCTGCATGGTTGCGTGCGTCTTTGGAAGGCGCAAGGCTGGCCGGGTTGTCGCTCAGGGTCTGGTTGATTGCTATGCCCTTACGGTAATAGTCCACATCAACCACTGGATCCTGGCCCACGACAGCGATATAGATGGTGATAAACGATGCCACCACCACCACAGCGGGTCCCGCAATTACCATCCATACATGACCATATCGCCACCAAGGGGGCGTTTGGGCGGTGGGTTTTTTATCGATGTATTGCATAGGGCCTCCTGAAGCGGTCAGCATTAACGGGGAATAATAAAAACGGACTTTTCGACTACACGGCCCACACCATTTTGTCCGGTAACAACAAAGTAAATACTGTGTGAACCAGGGCTCGCTGCATCGGGAGGAGCCTGTACCCGTACGGCAACCCAGCGGGCTTGAGTGGACTCTATGGTGACATTCTTATCAGACATGACCACCAAGCCTGGCAAACCCTCTACGGCGATACCGAAATTTTGTGTAGCCTCAGTGGCATTCATAATTTGCAGCCGGTACACATTTTCGATGCGACCTGCCTCCACCATGCGGGCAAGCATGCCTCGGTCCCGCACCACATCCACCTTGAACGGTGTGCGCATGGCCAAGCTCACTACCATAGCTATGACGACCGCACCCAGAATGGCGGAGTAGATCAGAACCCGGGGGCGCAGCACATGGCGTAGAGTCTGGGTCTTGGTCCAGTTCTGATTGACAGCATTTTGTGTGGAGTATTTGATAAGGCCGGGCGCATAGCCCATCTTGTCCATCACGCCATCACACACATCAGCACAGGCACCGCAGCCGATGCACTCGTATTGCAACCCGTCACGTATGTCGATGCCCGTTGGGCAAACCTGCACACACAAACTGCAATTGACGCAGGCACCCAAATCCAACGCCAGCACGTCAGCCTTGCGCGAGCGGGCGCCCCGGGGCTCACCACGCTCCTCGTCGTAGGTAACGATCAGCGTGTCTTTGTCAAACATGGCGCTTTGAAAGCGCGCGTATGGGCACATGTGCAGGCATACCTGCTCACGCATAAAGCCCGCATTACCGTATGTGGCAAAGCCATAAAAGATCGACCAGAACACTTCCCACGAACCCATCCTCAGCTGGAGGAACTCAGCGGCCAGTTCCTGGATGGGTGTGAAGTAACCTACAAAGGTAAAACCGGTCCAAGCAGCCAGTACCAGCCACAAAAAATGCTTGGCAGATTTGCGCAGCAACCACTCCGTATTGTGGGGGCCAGCATCGCGCCGCATGCGGGCCGATCGGTCACCCTCGGTCTTTTTCTCCAGCCACAAAAAAATCTCGGTGTAGACAGTCTGGGGACAGGCATAGCCGCACCACAATCGCCCCGCCACTGCGGTAAACAGAAACAATGAAAACGCAGAAATGACCAAAATACCCGTCAGGTAGATGAAATCCTGCGGGTATAAGACCAGACCAAAAATATAAAAGCGCCGCGCGCCCAGGTCAAACAGAACCGCCTGTCGCTGCCCCCACTCCACCCACGGCAAGCCGTAGTACACCAACTGGGTCAGGAAGACCATGGCCCAACGCCAATTGGAAAAGAAACCCGAAACGCTGCGCGGGTAAATTTTCTTGTGTGCTTCGTAAAGCGACACCATTTCCGCATCGGCACCCGCCGGAGGCGCTATGGGACTTTTGTCCGGCGAGGGCGCGATCGGTATGACCTTGCGTATTGGGGCTACGTTGTCGTCCAAAACCAAGGTCTTTCTAGCGGTTCTACTTGGGCTTGACGCCGTTATTCGATAGGCCCCAAACATAAGATGCCAGAACCTGGATCTGGCCGGCGTTCAGCCGGTCTGTCTGGGCGGGCATCTGGTTGACCTTGCCGTTGTTGACAATGGCGATGATGGCGTTTTCACCAAAGCCGTGCAGCCAAATATCATCGGTCAGGTTGGGCGCGCCCAAGGCTTGGTTCCCCTTGCCATCCATTCCATGGCATGCGGCGCAGGTCACAAATTTTTCCTTACCCAAGGCCGTACGGACCGAGTCGTTCGGGCTATTGGAAAGGCTCAGCACGTAGTTGGCCAAGTTTTTGACATCTTCCCCGGTGCCGACCGCTGCACCCATCGGGGGCATGTTGCCGACACGGCCCAATGTGAGTGTTTCTTTGATCTTGTCGGGCATACCGCCGTGCAGCCAATCACCATCGGTCAGATTGGGTATCCCTTTGGCACCCCGCGCATCCGATCCGTGGCATTGGGAGCAATTGTTCATGAACAAACGCTCGCCAATGGCTTGTCCCTGGGGATCCCTTGCAATGTCTTCCGGCTTCATAGCAGCAAACTTGGCATAGAGGGGCGCGGTTTCCCGCTCGCCTGCCTCCACCTCGGCTTTGTGTGCACCAACCTGGGTCCAGCCCAAAGCGCCTGCGTAGGTTCCCAGACCTGGATACAGGGCAAGGTAGGCAAACGCAAACACAATAGTGATGACGAAAAGCCAAGCCCACCAGCGGGGCAGCGGATTATTCATCTCGCGCAGGTCACCGTCCCACACATGGCCGGTAGTGTTGTCGTCTGCAGTCATGGCGCGGGCTTTGCCGCTAAACCACAGCAATAGCAAACAGGCCAGAATACTCACCACGGTGATGCCGGCTACGTAAATCGACCAAAAGCTGCTTGTAAAGTCGCTCATTTTCTTATCCTTCTGGCTATGCTCAGTCCTGCTCAAACGGCAGTTTGGCGGCTTCTGAAAAATCATCGGTGCGGCTCTTGGACCAAGCCCACCACACAATGCCAATAAAAGTCACAAAGCTAGCCACGGTTGCCGCGGACCGCAAGGTGTTGATGTCTAAGTCCATTTTCAAATCCTTGGTGGTTACTTCAGAGCCAAGCCCAACACCTGCAAATAGGCGATGGTGGCGTCCAATTCGGTCTTGCCCTTGACATCTTGCTCAGCTGCGGCGATTTGCGCATCGGTGTAGGGCACGCCCACCATACGCAGCGCCTTCATGTGGCTAGGCATGGCTGCGGCGTCCACCGGGGACTTCTCCAGCCAAGGGTAGGCAGGCATATTCGACTCGGGCACCAGATCGCGTGGGTTGATCAGATGGGTGCGGTGCCAGTCATCGCTGTACTTGCCACCCACACGCGCCAGGTCGGGCCCGGTACGCTTGCTGCCCCACTGAAACGGGTGGTCATACACCGACTCGCCGGCCACTGAATAGTGACCGTAGCGCAGCGTCTCCGCCCTAAACGGGCGAATCATCTGCGAGTGGCAGTTGTAGCAACCCTCACGGACGTAAACATCGCGCCCGGCCAGCTGCAAGGCGGTATAAGGTTCAATGCCTTTGATGGGCTCGGTGGTGGACTTCTGAAAGAACAGCGGGACTATTTCCACCATGCCGCCCACCAGCAGCACCAGAAGAATCAGCACGATCATCAAAAAGTTATTGGTCTCGATCTTTTCGTGCGAGAACCGGGAGTTTTCGTTGTTATTGGCCATGGCTATGTGTCTTTCTTAGGCGTAGGCCAAACTGGAGGGAACCTTTACGTCTACCGAGCGCCCTCCAGTAACCGTCTTCATCGTGTTCCACAGCATGATCAGCATGCCCGACAGGTACAGCAGGCCGCCCAACAGACGCAGTGCGTAGAAGGGATACGTCGCCTTGACTGATTCCACAAAGGTATAGGTCAGTGTGCCGTCAGTGTTGACTGCACGCCACATCAGGCCCTGCATCACACCGGCAATCCACATTGCTGCGATGTAGATCACGATGCCAATGGTGGCTGTCCAGAAATGAATCTCGATAGCCTTGACGCTGTACATCTGCTTTTGACCGAAGAGCTTGGGAATCAGGTAATACATCGAACCCATGGTCACCAAGCCCACCCAACCCAGGGCACCAGAGTGCACGTGGCCAACGGTCCAGTCCGTGTAATGACTCAGTGCGTTGACCGTCTTGATAGACATCATGGGGCCCTCAAACGTACTCATGCCGTAGAAAGACAAGGACACGATCAGGAAACGCAGGATAGGGTCGTCACGCAGCTTGTGCCAAGCACCCGACAGAGTCATGATGCCGTTGATCATGCCGCCCCAGCTGGGGGCCAACAGGATGAGCGAAAACACCATACCGACAGATTGCGTCCAGTCAGGCAAGGCGGTGTAATGCAAATGGTGAGGGCCCGCCCACATATAAGTAAAGATCAACGCCCAAAAGTGGACGATGGACAGGCGGTAGCTATATACGGGGCGCTCGGCCTGCTTGGGGATGAAGTAATACATCATGCCGAGGAAACCTGCAGTCAAGAAGAAACCGACCGCATTGTGACCGTACCACCACTGCACCATCGCGTCTTGCACACCGGCATAGGCGGAGTAGCTTTTCGTCAAACCAGCAGGAATGGCCGCGCTATTGACCAAGTGCAACAAGGCCACCGCTAGAATAAAAGCACCAAAAAACCAATTGGCCACGTAGATGTGCTTGACACGGCGCGTGCCTATGGTGCCAAAGAACACGATGGCAAACGACACCCAGACCAAGGTGATCAGGATGTCAATTGGCCACTCCAACTCGGCATATTCCTTGCCTTGGGTGTAACCCAATGGCAGCGAAACTGCAGCGGCCACAATGACCAACTGCCAGCCCCAAAAGGTAAACGCCGCAAGCTTGTCACCAAACAGCCGCACCTGGCAAGTGCGTTGCGCGACGTAGTAGGCCGCAGCGAACAAGCCGCAGCCACCAAACGCAAAAATCACCGCATTGGTGTGTAGGGGCCTAAGCCTGCCGTAACTGAGCCAAGGTATGCCGAAGTTGAGTTCTGGCCATGTCAGTTGGGCGGCAATGATGACGCCGACCAGCATGCCCACTACCCCCCAGACTACCGTCATGATGGCGAACTGGCGAACAACCGTGTCGTTGTAAACAGTCGCTTTTTGATTTGCAAATGCCATGTTTCTCTCTTTTGGGTTGAAGCTTGTGGGTGATTCTTGCTGCGAAGGGACTTGGCGACCTTGACCCATGTCAAGTCAACACCAAAGACCTTAAAAAAATTCAGGTATCTTTCAAAATACGTTCGCCTTCGGACTCAATGTCTTCAAACTGACCGCGATCTACTGCCCACCAGAGCCCGCCCAGTATGACAAAGACCAAAATAACCGATAGAGGAATCAGCAAATACAGTATGTCCATTAGTCGCCCATCTTGGTTGGTGAAGATAACGTCAGCCTTGGCGCCAAACGCAGCGCATTGAGTACTACCAGTAATGAGCTCGCAGCCATACCCAAACCTGCTAGCCAAGCTGGTAGCAGCCCCACCACAGCCAGCGGCACACAGGCCGCGTTGTAAAGCAATGCCCACCATAAGTTCTGCCTGACTATAGCCATGGTGTGCCGTGCCAGACGCAGCGTTTGTACTACGGCCATCAACTGTTCGCCCAGAATCACAAAGTCGGCCTTGGACTGCGCCAACGGAGCAGCTTGGCCAAAAGCGAATGAAGCATTGGCTCCGGCCAACACCGGGCCGTCATTCAAACCATCCCCCACCATGGCAACGCTGTGCCCGTTCGCTTGCAGTTGGCGTAGAAAATCCAGCTTGTCCTGCGGCGTGCAAGCACCACGCGCCTGCACGATGCCGGCCTGCGCGGCGACCCGTGCGACAGACATGGCGCCGTCGCCGGACAGCATGTGAACGTCCAGACCCAGTTCTTGCAACGCACGCACGGCATCCGCAGCTTGTGGGCGCAAGTCCTCTTGCAAAATAAAGGTAGCCAACCAGCCTTGGTCGTCACACAAATGGACTTGCAAGCCAGGCACGCAGCGCGCGGGTACAGCACAAAAGCTGGCAGACCCCAAGCGCAGGGCAACCGGTTTAATATCGGCTGCGGCCGGGCCCGCAGTCTGTACCCAACCTGCCACGCCCTCACCCGCACTTTCGGTCACCGCATCACAAGTCCAAGTGGTGTGGCTTGCATGCGATTTTTCGACTGCCGCCGCACGCAAGGCCTGTGCATTTACCAGTGCGCGCGATACCGGGTGCAGTGAATGCCGCGCCAGCGCAGCAGCCATGGCCAGCGCTTGGTCTTGCGCCAGCCCGTCACGCGTCTCAATCCCATGGAGGACCATGGCATCGAGCGTCAGAGTGCCGGTCTTGTCAAACACGAACGTATCGACACGGGCCAGGCTTTCCAACCCCTGCAAGCGTCGCACCAATACGCCGCCACGCGCCAGGTTTCCGGCTGCGGCCAACATGGCAGCGGGCGTTGCCAAAGACAAAGCGCAGGGACAGGTCACCACCAGCACTGCCACCGCCACCATCAGCGCATGGCCCGGGTCACGCCCCCACCACCAGGCGCAGGCGCCCGCGGCGGCCAGCAGCACGGCAATCAGGAAAGGCTTTGCAATGCGGTCTGCCAACAATGCCCCTTGGGGCTTGGTGGCAGATGCACTCTCCATCAACGCCACAATTTGCGCAAACCGCGTCGCCGCGCCGATGCGTTCAACCCGTAGTTGCACCGTACCGGTCAGGTTGTGGCTACCAGACCAGACGGCATCACCCACCTTGCGGGCCAGTGGGCGGGACTCGCCTGTCAGCAAGGCCTCGTCCACACGGGTCGCGCCGACGGTCAGCACACCATCAGCGGTAAAGGTTTCACCAGGGTTCACCCGCAGCACATCGCCAACCTGCACGCGGCGGGCCGCAACGCGGGCGAACTGCCCGTTGGCCAACTGGCGCTCCACGCTGTCGGGCAGGCGGTTCATCAACGCTTCCAACGCACCAGCCGTGCGGTCACGCAGGCGCAACTCCAGCCAACGGCCAGTCAACAAAAAGAATACGAACATGGTCAGCGAGTCGAAATACACCTCGCGGCCAAAAATTCCCTGTGGCTCGAAAGTACCAACCGTGCTGACAACAAAGGTAATCAACATGCCCAGCGCAACAGGCAGGGCCATGCTGATGCGAGCATGGGTCAGGTCGCGCAGCGCATTGCGAAAAAACGGCCCGCAAGAGAACAGCATGACCGGCAGCGTCAGCACCCAAGATGCCCACCGCAACAGTTGCTCCATCTCGCCGCTCAGGTCCCCTGGTAGCGCGACATAAGCCGGGTAGGCATACATCATCACTTGCATCATGCATAAACCGGCCACCAGCCAGCGCCACAGGGCTTGGCGGGTTTCGCGCTTGCGGCGCTCGCTGGCGAACACGTCGTTGGCGGGCACGGCACGATAACCGCTGGCCTGCACAGCCTGCATCCAAGCCGAAGGCAACACGTCGGCAGATGACCAGACTATCTTGGCCCTCCGGCTGGCAGAACCCACCTGTGCGCTCAGAACACCAGGCACTTTCTTCAGCGCGTCTTCCACCGTTAGCGAACAAGCCGCGCAGTGCATGCCTTCGATCACCACACTGGATTCCCAGCAACCCTGCCCTAGTGCTGACGGTCGGCTAAAGGCACTCCACTCCTGCGGGTCGTCCAGCAAGGCCAAAACATCCCGCGCAGACGCGCCCGCTGACGGAAAATCAGCTGGTAAATCCTGGATCGCAGTGGCTATGGTTAGCATGGGGGCATTGTGCAACTTATTGATCGCACAGCGCTTGACTTACATCAAGCCCAGCAGGCGCTTCGGGCACTACGCTGCATATATTGAACTTACAAGGAGCAAACCCATGTACCAACGTATTCTGGTCGCCACGGACGGTTCTGAACTGTCACAAAAAGCCGTAACCAGCGCTATCGACCTGGCTGCTTTGTGTGGCGCCGAGTTGGTTGCCATCTCGGTCGTGCCACGCTACCCACAAAGCTACTTTGAAGGCGGCATGGCAATGCAACCCGAAGAAATGAAACGGGTCGAAAAACAATGGTCAGACAAAGGGCAGTCCGTGGTCGATGCTGTCAAAGTAGCCGCCACAGAGAAGGGTGTGAAGGCATTAGCCATCACACTGACCTCAGACGTGGTGTCCGACGCGTTGATCAACGCAGCCACTAAGCACCAGTGCGACCTGATCGTCATGGCCTCCCACGGCCGCCGTGGCATACAGCGCCTATTGCTGGGCAGCGAAACCCAGCACGTGCTGACACATGCCAACATTCCGGTATTAGTGCTTAAGTAAAACTAGGCTGTAGCCCCCGTCGGTATTGACTTATGTGCTACTAAATAGATAGTAAATCGTACATTCAGCAGTCGTCCAAGGGTTTAAGCCTCTTCCTGAAAGCGACTGCGGATTGCCATCGCATCGTCCCAGGCGTCCAAAAATGCCTGCACACAGTCTGGGTCGAAATGCGAACCTGACCCCTTAACCAAGAAGTCGACCGCCGCTTCCAGGGTCCATGCGCTTTTATAAGGGCGCTCCGACGTGAGCGCATCAAACACATCCGCTACCGCGACGATGCGGCTAAAAATCGGAATATCGGTGCCACTGATTCCCAATGGGTAGCCGGTGCCATCAAACTTTTCGTGGTGGCCGCGGGCTATTTCTGCGCCTGCTTGCAAGACCAGAGAAGAACTTCCTTGCAGCAATTCATAGCCGTAAACCGCATGCTGCTTCATGATTTCAAATTCTTCCGCATCCAGGCGGCCTGGCTTGAGCAGGATTTTGTCTGCGATGCCAACTTTGCCAATGTCGTGCATGGGAGCAGCCTCTAGCAACAAATCCTGGTCGGCGACCGGCAAGCCCAGACCTCGCGCAATCAACTGCGAGTAATGCGCCATGCGCAAAATATGGGCTCCGGTTTCAGGATCGCGGTATTCGGCTGCCTTGCACAGGCGAAAAACCGTCTCCCGCTCCCGCGCCACAATTTGTGCGGTGGCCTTGCGCACTTCATCGGCCAGCCAGGCTGCACGATCAGCCAACTGCTTTCGGGCATCACCAACCAACAACATATTGCGCGTGCGGGCTAGAAACTCGACTTTGTCGACCGGTTTGGTCAAAAAGTCGTTGGCCCCTTGGCCGAGGGCGCGGTAGCGCAATTGCTTTTGGTCGTTGGCGGTGATCATGATCAAGGGCACTGCATCACGCCCTGGGATTTCCCGCAATAGCCGAATGAACTCCAGGCCGTCAATATCCGGCATCATGTAGTCCAAAATGATCAAGTCGGGTTCGTTCTCTGCAGCCCACGCCAAGGCGTCACGCGCTTGGGCAAAGGTGTGGGGCACGCAGTCGTCGAGCTTCTTCACCAACGCAGCAAACAGAATCAAGTTGATTTCTGTGTCATCGACGATCAATACCTGGTGGGCCATGGTGGTTCAAATTCTCAGTTTGCGGGTATTTGACAATTACGTCGGACGTTCCAGCGGAATCACGGCAATGAGGCTGTCCATCTCATCAAACAGCAAAGCCAGACGCAATTCAATGCCAGAGGTATCAGAGCGCATCGCGCATTGCTCAATTTGATAGGCCAAAGCTTGGGCCGGCTTGGCGCCAAACATGGTCAAGGTGCCTTTTAACGCGTGGGCAATATGCAAAATCGGTTGCAAATCCCCTGTCGCCAGCGCAGTCGTCATCTTTTCACGCTCCGAAGGCCACTGGTCTACAAAAGCCTGCGCAATAATTTGCAGAATCTCCTGGTCTACATCGACCAGTGCCTTAGCATAGTCAAACGCCGGGGGCGGCGGTGGCAGGGGTGCAAGAGCAGCAGGCCGCGTGCTGCGCGCCAAGGCGTGCCCACTGGCAAAGTGCTGCAACAACTGCTGTAGTTCCTGTGCCTTGATGGGCTTTGAGAGGTAGTCGTCCATGCCTGCCGCCAGACAGCGCTCCCGGTCTGATGCCATGGCGTTGGCAGTCATGGCGATGATGGGGGTACGGCGCCCGGTCTCGGCCGCGCGAATATGCCGGGTGGCTTCCATACCGTCCATGACTGGCATCATCATGTCCATCAGGATAGCGTCAAACTGTTGTCTGGCCGCCATCTCGACAGCGATCTTCCCGTTGGCGGCAACTTCTACGTGGTGACCCCAACGCTCCAGCAGTGTCACAGCGAGCTTTTGGTTGACCACATGGTCCTCCACCAGCAGGACATTCATCAGAATTTGACCTTCGCGAATCGAGTGGCTGGTCACCAGGGACGGCACCGGCATCTGGTGCAGATTGAGCACCTTGGACAGTGCCTGCAACAAAGCATCGCGGGCAATGGGTTTGGACAGGTAACCGACGATGCCAACATCCGTGGCGCGCTGTGCGTCCCCCTTCATGCCCGCCGATGACAACATCACCAAAGGCAGCTTCGCACAATGCGGCAAGCACAAAATGCGCTGCGCTGCGGTGAAGCCATCCATCTCCGGCATTTGCGCGTCCAGCAGGACCAGATCGCAGGGCGCACGGTCTTGGCCTGCAGTCTCCAGCCACTCCAAGGCTTCTTGCCCGGAAGCCACGGCAAATACGACCGCGCCTTCGGCTTCCAGGCAGCGTGACAGCACCAGGCGGTTCACCGCGTTGTCGTCCACAATCAGCACCCGGCTGCCTTCAAAGCGCACCACGGGTGCTGATGCTGCGGGCGCCGAGCCATCGCGCTCCAGCTGTAACGTGAAATGGAATTCACTGCCTTTGCCGACTTCGCTTTCCACCCAAATGCGCCCGCCCATGGCATGGACCAAGCGTGCGCATATGGTGAGCCCCAAGCCGGTCCCGCCGTATTTGCGTGTGATGGAGCTGTCTTCTTGCGAAAAGGCGTCAACAACGGACCTTAGCTTGTTGGCTGGAATACCGATACCACTGTCGCGCACCGACAACTGCAGGTTGACCGCCGATGCATTTTGGTCCGTGCAAGCGATGTGCAGCACAATCTGGCCCTTTTCGGTGAACTTGATGGCATTGCCGATGATGTTGACCAATATTTGACGCAAACGCCCAGGGTCGCCTAGCACCGCCATAGGCACATTGGGCTCCACATCCAAGACCAGCTCCAGACCCTTTTGGTTGGCACGCAGCGCCAGCGCCTTGAGGCTGTCCGTCACCGATTGACCGAGGTCAAAGGGGATGTGCTCGATCAAGAGCTTGCCGGCTTCTATCTTGGAGAAATCAAGTATGTCGTTGATCACCCTTAGTAGCGCATCGGCTGACGACTTGACGATGCCCAAATACTCGCGTTGCTCAGCATCCAAATGGGTATCCATCAACAGATCGGTCATGCCGATCACGCCATTCATGGGGGTGCGAATTTCGTGGCTCATATTGGCCAGAAAATCGGATTTGGAGCGGCTAGCCGACTCAGCGTCTTCC
>Ga0105048_10007656_pt1 | contig 17352 bp, 15 predicted proteins | sample MAT05_FD_78382 | JGI IMG/M metagenome (GOLD analysis project Ga0105048, IMG submission 78382) | Freshwater microbial communities from Lake Fryxell liftoff mats and glacier meltwater in Antarctica - MAT-05 | ecosystem: Environmental > Aquatic > Freshwater > Ice > Liftoff microbial mat | place...
AGGAAGCGGCGCAATTTGGCGTGCAACGGATGGCCCGAGTTTTTCGAACCGGGCGACGTGAGTTGCTTCGATGCCCTATTTCCGATTATGCGGTTTTGCAGCAGTGCGTGGAGGATACTGCCTGAGGCACTGCATCAACTGGTCAAGAAGTGGTCTTGGAACACGCTCAGCGAAGCCCGTTTGCCAAAGTTTAAATCTGGAACCGGGGCGAAATTGGCGTTAAGTTTCTGGTCGTCCGAGAAAAGCATGAAAATACCGCCTTGATGAGGCCAACGCCTCCTCCGGTATTTTTCATCAAAACGCCAGGAAGTACCTATGGAAAATACGACACCGATCCGCACCATCCTCGACAATAAAGGCCCGGCTCTCTGGTCCGTCACCCCGGAATCCAAGGTCTATGATGCCATTGCTTTGATGGCGGAAAAAAACATCGGAGCGCTGCCGGTCCTCAAAGACGGAATTCTACAGGGAATGCTGACCGAACGTGATTACACCCGAAAAGTGATTCTCAAGGGACGTTCCTCGCAGGCCACCGCTGCTGCGGATATTATGCAACCGGCGGCGATCACCGTCGGGCCGCAGGACAGTGTGCAAGCCTGCTTGCAACTGATGACAAATCATCGACTCCGCCATCTTCCCGTGCTGGAGGATTCCAAACTGGTGGCAATCCTTTCCATCGGAGATCTGGTCAACTGGATCATTGGCACCCAGGACGCTACGATTCGGCATTTGGAGAATTATTTAACAGGCAACCACCTGACCTGACGCCGATTCCCTCGCAAAAGAGTGGGTTCAAACACAAAACCCCGTTGGCGAGCAGTTTTATTGAGTGGCTCCAAGGCCAACCCAAAGGAATAGGATGAGCGCCCGTCTTTCCAGAACTCCAAGGACGCAAACCAGGCGGATGCAACGGGCTTTCGGCGCAATTCAAGAAGGTCATGGAGGGTGTCGGGATTCGCGGAGAGATTTCTCGAACTGAGGAGGGTGGGGGACATCAGACTTCCACCCTGAGTTTTCACAGTTTGCGCCATAGCACGGCGAGTATGCTCGCCAATAGTGGCGTCGCTGCGGACACGCGGAAGGCCATCAGTGGTCACAACTCGGATGCGATTCACGAACGTTACACCCGCCGCGCCGTTGAAAGCCTGCGTGGACCTGTGGATACGATTGGAAATCTGATTAAGCAGGCTGGAAAATGAGCCTGCCAAAGCGTTGTTTTTGTGTGGGGCAACGGGAGCGGCGGGGAGGCCGCGACTTGCCACGCCAAGAAAACTATCCGTGGATTCGTAGGAGCCGACCTGGTATCTTGTAACATATAAAGATTCGGATATAATCGGGTTAGCTTGATTCTGGCCTTCTCGTTGGTGAACTGCCAGTTGATGGGAGCGCCACGGTTATTGCTGGGCGGCTTCCTAGGCCGCCACTTCGGCGCGCATGGCCGCGAGATCGGGGATGCGGCGGTTCAGGCACTGGCTTTGCATGACTCTGAATTCGATCTCCGCGATGTTGAGCCAGTTGCCGTGTTTTGTTCAGTATTTGCTCAGGTGAGGACGCAATTTGTTTTTTTTAAAGAGCGCTGGATGGTCATGAGCGAAACGGCGGAGACGAACTGCAATTCGACGACTTTCTCCGCCAACAGGCGCACGGTCCAGCGGGCGCGGCCATTCGGCGCGGGCGAGCAGGCGAGCGCGGTGAGGCGGGCGTCGAACCCGCCGTCAAAGGTGATCGTTGGCGCTTTGATGCTGGGTTTTCTAACGAGGGCGGCGTCCAGTCCCTCCTCCACGAAGCGCTCTTTGAGGTGCTCGATGGTGCGTGCGGAAATACCCAGGGCGGTGGCCACATCCGCGACTTTCCAGGATTCCTCGGCATACGGGCCGGTGTCGCACAATAGGAGCGCGCGGGCGTGAACGAACTTCGGGGCGGTGGTTTTGCCGCTGCGGGTGGAGTCGCGCAATTGCTTGCGCTCTTTCTCAGTGAGGGTGATTCGATATCGATTTACCATGCGCACTTCTAACGCGAGAAGTAGGCGAAATCAATGCGAATATTTAAATGTTACACGATACTAGATTACTGCAACTCCGTCGGAACCCGCCCCACGAGTCGCTTAATGCGTTCCGCCTCGGATCGATGGCACACCAGCAGCGCGTCATTGGTCTGCACCACAATGAGGTCATGGACGCCCATCAACGCTACCGTCATCGGCTTTTCAGTAAACACGATATTGTTGCTCGAATCCTCACTCGTGAGCGCCGTGTTCCCGCGATTCTCCGAGGCGTCCTTGTCGAGATACTTCGCCACTGCTGGCCAGCTCCCGATGTCGTCCCAATCAAAAGCCGCTTCTACCATCAGCACGCGCGACGCCTTTTCCATGACTGCAAAATCGATGGAAATCTTCGGCAGACTCCCGAATCGCGTCTCCACAACCTGCCCGATCTCTTTGTCTTCATGGGCTTCGGCAATGAATTGCGCCAGTTCCGGCGCATGACGCTCAAACGCACTGAGTATCGCCGTGATGCTCCAGATAAACATTCCCGCGTTCCACCGGAAATTACCCTGTTTAAGAAAAACCTCCGCGAGTTCGACATTCGGCTTCTCTCGAAAACGCAGCACGCGAAACACCTCCGGTCCTCCGTCATCTCCATCGGGCAACTCCTGTGCGCCCGCCTCGATGTACCCGAATCCCGGACACGCCCAAGTCGGTTTGATCCCGATCGTCACCAAGCTTCCCGTGCGTGCCGCTTTCACCGCGGCCTCGATCGTTTTTTGGAATCCCGCACGATTTTGAATCAAATGATCCGCCGGCAACACCGCCATCGTCGCACTCGGATCACGCAGGGAAATCCAAGCCGCTCCCAGCGCGATGGCCGCCGCCGTATCCCGCTTCGCCGGTTCCGACACGATGTTCTCCGCAGGCAGCTTGGTGGCGAGCTTGCGCACCATGGTTTCCTGATCACGATTCGTAAGAATCAAAATCCGCTCCGGCGGCACCAGACCTTCCAATCGGTCAATGGTATCCTCCAGCAAGGTGCTTTTTCCAAAAAGGGAGAGCAGTTGCTTGGGCTTCGATTTGCGGCTGAGCGGCCAGAACCGCTCACCGCTTCCGCCGGCAAGAATCAGAACGTAAAGAGGAGAATTCACAGTGTGTGGAAAAAGGGGAATTCCAATGAACTCTGCGGCCCCATCGAAAACGAGTTTATTTTTCCGCCAAACCATGCTTCTCTGGCCTCATGCCCGAAGATAACACTCCTTGTTGCACAGCCACCACCACAGGCCTTCTCGTCCTCGCGCAAACCGCCATCGGTGCGGGTGTGGGACTTCTCATCGCAGGGCGCATTGGCAAAACTGCACAACGCGCAACCGCCGGAGCCCTCATCGCAGCAGGCCTGGCAGCAACCGTGCCAGTCGTTTACGACGTGATCGTCCGGCAGTTCAAAGGACCGGATACCGCGCGCGGTGCACGGCGCAGGTTGCAGACGATTCGCGACGATGGTGGCGCAGCCGAAGACGCCAATCTCTATTAATCCCGCCGGATCAGACGATCTGTCGCCCGTTCATCGCTCGTCCCAGCGTCAGGTCGTCCGCCTGCTCCAGTCCCCCGCCCACAGGCAATCCGTGGGCAATCCGCGTGATCCGCACGCCGCTTTCACGCAAAATCCCCACGAGATAATGCGCCGTCGCTTCACCTTCAACATCCGCGCTGAGCGCCAGAATCACCTCGGACGGCGTTTCCGTTTTAACCCGCTCCAGCAGTTTCTTAATAGATAACTCCTCCGGCCCAACCCCGTCCAAGGGCGAGAGACGTCCGCCCAGCGCGTGGTAGCGTCCTTTAAAAACGCCCGACCGCTCAAGCGGCACAATGTCCGTGGCCCGCTCCACGACGCACAGAATTTCCCCCGCTCGACGGTGATCCAAACAAATCGTGCACAACGGTCCCGTGCTGAAAAAACCACAACGCCCGCAAGGCTGCACCGTCTCGGCAACCTGCGTCAGCGCCCCGGCCAATTCCGCAGGATGCGCGTCCTTGCTTTGCACCAACCACAACGCAATCCGCTCCGCGCTGCGCGGTCCGATTCCCGGCAATCGTTTCAGTTCCCCGATGAGAATCCGCAACGCCTCCGGATATCCCGCAGTGCTTTGCTCGTTCATCCCAAATGACGCCACGCAGGCGTCTGCCCCTTGGCGCGGTCCAGATACAATGCGCATAATGGATCTTTACCCTCCGGCGGCATCGCGCGTTCCAAGCGCTCAATCGCTTCCTCCATCTGCAACTCGCGGAAATATACTACTCCCTCCCAATACGCATCCCGTCGGTGCCTCAACTCCTCGCTCCAGTCACCCGCCATCGCCAGCAATTCATACACCTCTTCCCGCACTCCTTGAGCCGGGTTCTCCAAAAGCTCCACCGGACGCACTTCCACGCCACCCGCCGTGCCCGTGAGCGTTTCCGAACCGACAATGATCCGCGTGGAATACGTCTGGTTCTCACTGCACAGTCGCCGCGCCCAGTCCACCGGTTCCCCGGAAACCCGGAAACTCGCCAGCCGTTCCGATCCAAAAAGGCCCGTCACCACCTCGCCCGTATTGATCCCGATCCTGATCTGCAAACGCGGCTGATCTCCCGCCTCACCCGCCGTCTCCACATCCCAGGCCGAAAGCAATCCAAGCGCAGCTTCACACGCCGTCAGCGCATGTTTTTCGTCAGGAACCGGTTCACCAAAAACCACGCGCAACGACTCACCTCCCGCCTCATCCAAATACCCTCCGCGCTCGACCATGTAATCGCTCGCAAAACTCAAAAACCGGTTCAGCGCTGAGACATATCCACTGACCTCCACCGTTTTCGCCAACCCAATCTCCTCATCATCCTCAAGCACCACCCCGGCCTCACACACCAGCGCCGTCGCCTCGCGCAATTGCCCGGTAAAATTCAGCGGCACGTTCGAATTCACCATTTCGTAAAATGCCTTCCTCGAAACCCGGTCCCCAAACACCGCACGCAACACCCGCTTACGCCGACCGCCCCCGCTGTGCGCATACGCAAAACCCAGCAGCGTGGACAAAACAATCGCTGTCGCCGTGGCAAACGGAGAAAAACTCAGCCCATACAGATTCAGCGCCCACGCCGCGACCAGCACCTCCGCCAGCGCTACCATCGAAACGATCCATTTCAATAGCAGCCGCGGCACATCAATCGTCGTCCACGCAACCGCAAAAGCCGCCAGCACCATGATCGCGTACTCCCACCAACGCGCGTTGCCACTTGGCCGGACAAAACCGAACACTTCCGCCATCCGCACATCGGCAGGCACAAAAAAGCCCGCACGGCAGAGCAACCCCGTGACCGTAGCCACAAGAATTCCCACAATCAAAGATGCCCGTAAGTATCGCAAGGTTTGCCAATATGCGGTTTGTTCACCCTTCCCGCAAGATTCGCGTGAACCAAAAAATCGCCGCGCCCGGGGTTCACTTCCGTCTGGCATAAATCTTTCTTCTCTAGGACAGTGTTTGTCCCCCCGCCCTCCTTAGCCTCCGCCCATGCCCAATCCTCGATTCCACCTCCTCTTCGATATCGACCTCTGTGGTCTCGCGGAACTTCCCACCCTGCGCGGACAGTCCTTTACCCACGTCATCTCCATCTGGGGAACCCGCTTCCCGCGAAACGCTTCCAACATCGTCAAAGCAGGCTTTCCAAAGGCTCAAGTGCTCGTCACCCACTTCGACGACATCAGTTCTCCCGATGAAAAAGGAGCGCTGCCCACGCAGAAAAACGTCCGCACCGTCCTCGATTTCAGCGCGACGATCACCTCCGGATCAAAAGTCCTCGTCCACTGTCTCGCGGGCATCTCCCGCTCCTCCGCCGTAGCTTTCGCCATAGCCTGCCAACACGCGCTCCCGGGCATGGAACAAGCCGCGTACATCGCGCTCAAAGAGCGTTTCCCCCGAATCCGGCCCAACCGCGAAATCTTGCGCCACGCCGACGGCATCCTTGCACGCAACGGCCAACTCTACCGCGCCGCACTCGGGTAACCCCGCCCGTCAACCAGCCTCAGCTCAGGCTCAAACTCGCATCCTCCGCGAGCAACTCGCCGAGCGTGCTCCACCCGCCGCCGTCATCCAGCGCCTGGAATGTGTGCAAATACACAGTCACCACATCCGCATCAAACTTCGCATTTAACGCCGCAACCGCCGCAGCAAGCTTGCTCTTCTCCGGCGCAGGCGGCAGTTCATTGATCGTCCCGTCGTCGTCATGCGCGATCCCCAGCACGTCGAGAAATTCGCACAACATCGGCTTGTGACAGCCCAGCAGCCACACCTGAAGCAGGTGCGCCGCCACGCCTTCATTCAGCTTCTTGCCCACCGTGTCGCGCAGCCAGACATGCCGCTCCGCCACCGTCTTTTTCTCGATGAAAACCGGACGCAACTTGCGCTGCTGACAAAGCGTCTGGATCGTCGCCGCGTAAAGCTTGGGTTCCCGCGCTTCAATCTCGGAAAAAAGGCGGGTCGCCACCGCAGGCTTCATCTGCTGGAAAATTTGGTACGGCGCAAATGCGGAAAATGAAGGGGTCGAAGACATAAGACCGCGAAGCATGTCCGCCATTCCGCGAGCCTCAAGAAAAAATCCGCACCCCGTTCTCCGTTACCACCGCATCCACCGCCCGATCATGCGCCTCCACCGGTAATTCCGGCAGCACCTGCACCTCAAAACACACACCCACCAACCGCGCCCGCAAATCCGGCAAGGCAAGCAGCCGATCATAAAATCCACCGCCGCGTCCCAGACGCATTCCCGTTTCATCAAACGCCAACCCCGGCACCAACAACACCTCCAGCGCCGCCACCTCGATCCGTCGCGCTCCGGCACCCGGCTCCCGTACACCAAACGCCCCGGCCACCAAATCCCCCACGTCCACGATTTCGTAAAACCCCAACTCATCCCCCTCCACCCGCGGATATCCACAAAGCTTCCCTCCCCCGCACAACCCCGCCACAGCCGGCTCCCCCCGCAATCCCGCAAACAACCCCGCACATCCCGCCACGCTCCACTCCGCCAGCCCCGCAATGTGCTCACAAATCTTCGCCGACTTCTCCGCACGCACCACATCCGACATCGCTCGAAGCAACTCCTTCACCTGCGCACGGCAGTCCGCCTTCCGCGTTTTCATCTTTCGCCCCTTCTCAATTGTTTTGCGCCTGACACCATCGGTTCCATATTAATCACAGTCGTGCCACGAAAGAAACCACAGCCAAAAACCACCGACATGGAAAACCCCGGATGCAAGGTCGGTCTGCGCCCCAAACGCGGCTGGCACAAACGCAATTTCCTCACCGAAGTCTTCATCCCCTCACTCTTCCAAAAACGCAGCGGCGCGCATATTCCAGCAGCTTTCCCCGAACTCACAAAAAGCGAGATCGGCATCACCTGGATCGGCCACGCATCCTTCCTCCTGCAAATGAACGGTCACAGCCTGCTCATCGATCCCAACTGGTCGAAGTGGCTCAAGGTTATCAAACGTGTGCGCCATCCCGGACTCCACCTCCACGAACTCCCCAACATCGACGCCGTCCTCGTCACACACGCCCACTTCGATCATCTCGACAAACGCACCCTGCGAGAAATCGCCAGCGACCAACCCATCGTCGTCCCGTTCGAAGTGGGAAACCTTGTGCACAACCTCGGGTTCCGTAGCGTCCACGAACTCGACTACTGGCAGACCTACGAACTCGGCCCCCTGCGCATCACGCTCACCCCCTGCCACCACTGGGGCGCACGCTTTTTGCACGATTCCCATCGCGGCTTCGGAGGCTTCATCATCGAGTCCGAAGGCCGCACCGTCTTTCACTGCGGCGACACTGCATACTTCGAAGGCTTCGCCGAAATCGGCAGCCGTTTCGACATCGACATCGCGCTCCTGCCCATCGGTGCCTACGATCCGCCCAGCGGACGTGAAGTCCACATGAACCCCGAGGATGCCGTTCGCGCCTTCGCCGATCTCCGCGCAAAAACTCTCGTCCCCATGCACTACGGCACCTTCCGCCTCAGTTACGAACCCCTCGACGAACCGCCCGCCCGCCTCATCGCCGCCGCCGAAACCATGGGCATCGGTGAACGCATCTGCATCATGACCGAAGGCCACCCGCTCGTATTCTGACCCAACGCAAAAAAGCCGGTCAATTCCCGGAATCCATCGACCCGGCCTCACGCCTCAACCTTGGCGAAGCGGCAATTTCGTCATCCTCCGTCCACATCGAGCGATCTTCACCCGCCGACCTCACCTCCACAGCATCCTGCGCAAGCAGATGGAAAAAATACGGCGTCCCGTGCCGGTCCACCAACTCGCCCCGCGCATTGATCGCGGCATGATCCGGCGGCAGAATCTGCAACTGCCGCGGATTCGCCCCCGACAACGCACGGACAAACCCAGGATTATCCTCCGCCGTAGGCAACCCGCCAAACGTCTTCAGATAAAACTCCAACAATCCATAGACCACCTTCGCGTCCTCCCCGCCCGAACCATCCTTCGCCAACAACCGATCCGCCAATGGCGAACGATCATCCACCGAAACCACAGGCGCAACTGAAACCCGAGCAACCGCCGGTTGATCCGCACGCTGCACAACGCGTTTCGGCTTTTCCTGCACCCCCTCAACCTGACTCCCGGTTCCCGACGCAGAAACTTCGGGCGATGCGGTTGCCATCTCCATTTTGTTCACCCCGCCCTTTTTATCGCAGCTCTTGAGCAACACAGGCGCAAGCCACGCAGCCAAACCCGCAACCACCACCCCAACGCCCAACCCCCAACGAGATCGCCATGCTTTAATCACGTCCTCCTTACCAAACCCTTTCCGTGTATTCCGTGGAAAAAATCCTCATCCCATGAACCCCAGATTCGGCCGCGCAAACCGCCCTATGTTCGGCAATACCAACGGTAAATCCCCTTCCTGCACCCCGAACCACCGCGCCAGCGTCGCGCTGTACTCATCCACCGAAGTCGTCGGAATCCAACTCCCCCGGCTCCCCGTGTCATCCGGCCCGTTCGCCTGCAACACCGGCATCGCCCCAAACATCCGCCCGCCCTGCACCGCACCGCCCGTCACGATCTGATGGCTCCCCCACGCGTGATCGCTCCCTTTTCCGTTCGTCGAAAACGTCCGGTTAAAATCCGACGCCGTAAACAACGTGACCTTTTCCGCAACGCCTAGATCGACCGTCGCCTGATGAAAGTCCGCCATCGCATTGTCCAGCTCCGTCATCAGCGCCGCGTGATCATTGAGCTGATCGTCATGCGTATCAAAACCACCCATCGAGCAGAAAAAGATCTGCCGTTTCATCCCGAGCGATTGCTGCGCGGAAATCAGCCGCAGAATCATCCGGAGCTGACCGCCCAGCCGCGAAAGCCCGGTCCCCACCACGCAATGCGGAAATTTTTCCGTGTAAGTCGGAATGCTCACCAGCGTCGCCTTCAACAACGTGTCGTTGGCAATCGCACGATTCGTGATGTTCGCATATTCGCTCTCAAAAAGATGCGAGTAACTGAGCCCCAGCGTGTCCCGCAACCCGCCGTACGTCTCCTTGCGCGGCGTCCACGTCGCCGTGTACTCGTTCAGCCCGATGCTGCCATTCGATGACACATGATATTGAAACACCTCGTTCCCGACCTGAAAAAAATTGTTCCCCGCCAGCGAGATGTTCATCGAGACCTGCGAACCCTCGTTCAGCGATTGCAGCAAATCCGCAAGCCGCCCGCCCCAGCCCACCTTCTTCGGCGAATCAGGCACCGACGTCTGCCACTGCACCTGCTGATCGTTATGCGAAAAAAGGTAGGGTGGAACCGCAGCACCACCGCTCTGGTACTCCGCCTTCGTGATCGGGGCAACCAACGTCCCGACGTTTGCCACCACCGCCATTCTGCCGTTGTTATAAACGTTCCGCAACAACGGCAGACTCGGGTGCAACGCAAACTGCCGCCCATCCCCTCCCGGTGTCGCCAGCGGCAGGAGATTCGTCCGCGGCAAAGCCAGAATCCCGCGCGCCGCCGCGTACGCATTGTATCCCGCCGTGTCGTAGGGCACGACCATGTTGTTCCCATCGTTTCCCCCAAACAAAAACAAACACACCAGCGCCTTCGAATCGTCAGGCACCCCCTGCGCGCTCAGCGTCGCATTGAAAAGCCGCAACGTTCCCATCGTCGAAAGCAACCCGCTCAGGCCAAAGCCCGCGCACGTCGCCTGACCCAAAAACTTTCTCCTGCTGATGCCGTCGTCGTGTGTACTCATGATGTTTTCTCTATTTTTGAATGACGTACCCGGGTGATGCGAAAATGAGAAATACCGCAAGCTGCGCGCGCTCGCGCTGACGCGTTCCCGTAGTGTCATACCACGCCGGCAATGCCGCGTACACATCCATGATTTCCTGCCGCAACGCCGCGCTCATTCTGCCGTTGAGCAGCTTTACGTTGAGAAGGTCCAGCATGGCCTGACGGTTCTCCGTCGCCGTAAACACCGCCCGATTCAACACCGCCACCTCGTCGTCAAAATTCAAGTACGCGTAGGCATTCGCACCCTGTGCATTTTTCTCCCGTGTCCAGATCCCCCAGAATATCGCCGCGTGCTGGTTGTTGATCTGGTTGATCACCGTGGTCTCCGACGTGATCTGAAATTCCGGTGCAAACAAACCAGCCGCCGCGATCGGTCCAGGCTGAATGTAACCCGGTTGAAAAAAGTTGAACACCGACGGCGATTTCAACGCCGCCTGCTGCGTGAGCCCGTATTGGAGATCGATGAAAAGCCGCGTGTCCGGCGGCAGCGGAGCCGACAACTTCATCGCCCGTAGCAAATGCGACATCCGCAGCAGCGGCTCCCGCTGTTTTCCAAAGCCGCGATCATTGTAGAATTCCTCGCTGCGCGCCTCAAAATCCGTGAGCACCGCACGCAGCACCGCCTTCATGTCTCCGCGCACACCCTCCCCGTTGTTGTTAAACACTTGTGCAACACGGTAAATGTAACCCGGACTCGGATTACTCGACACAAACCGCTGGATCAACTGCCGACCGATGAACGGCCCGACGTTAGGATGGTTGAACAACGCGTCCATCGCATTTTCCAAATCGAGCTCACCAGTCTGTCCCGCCGGGACGGTGATTCCGCCCACGATCTGCTTCGCCCCGGTATCGTGGTAATTCGGGAACATCATCAACTGCCGCATCTCATCAATCGCACTCCAGCGGAAAAAGTTGTTCAGATTCGATGGCGGAGCTAGCGGATCGTACCCCGATCCCCAACCCGTGAAAATGTGGGCAAGCCCGACAATGTCGTTCTGCGTGTACGTCGGGACCGGCATTCCCTCGTGCCCAAGTTTCAAACTTCCGTCTGGATGCAGCATGCTCAGACCAATGGAAAATAACTGCATCACCTCGCGCGCATAGTTTTCATCCGGCTCCGCACCCGTCGTGATATCCGGCTTCTGGTTCCGTACCATGCTCAGGTATTGACCCATGATCGGACTCAACGTGACCTTTTTCAGCAAGTCCCGGAAATTGCCGAATGCCCCCTCCAGCAGCATGTCGTAGTAATTCGTCAGGCCCGCGTGCGAACCTTCGAGAACACCCACATCGGAAGCCACAAAAATCTGACTCAGCGCAAATGCCATTCTCTGGCGCAACTGATCCTGCCCCTGCAACGAGTGCTGCCACCAAGCCTCCTGTCGCGGTCCCTGCCACCCGTCATCCTCATTATTGCTCCGGGCCAGCAACTCCGACCGCCGCGCCTGCACGTAAGGTAGATGCTTCGTTGCCGCCAACCCAAACTGCTCGGTCAACCAGGCGTTGATCCCCATACTCTGCAACCGCGTGATCTCCGCCGAAGTCGGACCATACGTCGCCTGCATTAGAAACCGCGCCGCCTGTCCAGTCGTCAGTGTCGTGCCGCTGAGGACCGGCGGCGCTGGCGGAACCGGCATTTCCTGCCATCCCTGTTCGCGCACAAATCGCCCCGAGATTTCCCCACCCGGATGCGCGCTCGATTTCACCCGCATAAACAGCGTTCCGTTTTCCAGAGCTGCAACGATCTGCTCCCTTGTGTACCCGCCCGCAGCATTAAACTCCCAGCGCAACAACGGAATCTGACCGTTCGCATGACTCCACACCGCCTGCCCTCCCTGACCCGTGGTGGAAATGAACAACTCCGCACCGGTCTGGCCCGCCGTGAGATTGCCGAAGCTCAAGCCGTAGGTCGCAAACACCTTGTTCCCCGCCACGCGCAGTGCTGCCGTTCCATACCCGCCGGAACGCGTCGCCGTATCCGGCCTCAACGTGGCCACGTAAAGAACGTCCGGCGCGTCGTCGATCAACACCGTCGCACGCGAAGGATTTCCTACTTCATACTCCGGTAGCGCTTCAACTTGCAGCGTAACGTTTTCCGCCGACTCCACGAGAGCATCGGGAAACGGCACAACGTCTATTTCCACGCTCTTCTGCGCGACTCCAAACACCGCCGTTCCGCTCAACGCCGCGTAATCCACCCCGGACTGCGCCGTTCCACTCATCGTGTAGCGCACGCGAAGCGGCGTGATGTTTCCCGATCTAAAAAGGGTAAACCGTCCGCTCTGCCAACCAGCCTCATAAGCCCGCGCAGCCGATGCCCCGGCCGTCAGTGTGTTTTTAGCACCCACCATGGATCGCGCCGTCGCAAGATCCGCCGTGCGCGGGATCGTCTGCGCGTTGGTCCTGTCCGTCCCCAACAACCGCTCCTCGTAATCACTCAACCCGTCGCCATCCGTATCCGCATCCCGCACCTCCACCCGAAAATACAAACCCCGCCCCTCCGCACCCTGCACCAGCGAAGTTCCGGACATCGAAACGAACTTCCCGCTCAAAACCTCTCGCACTGCATTCAACGTCGGCCCAGTCCACGCCACCGAGAGGTGATCACCACCCGTTCCCTCACGGTGAAACGCCTCAAAATAATACGCACTGCCCGAAACCAAGGCCTTGGGCACCGATTGCTGCACCGCAAATTTCGTCCACTCGCGATACCCCGTATAACTCGTCCCCGACGCGATGAGTTGCTTGTTCGCCGGGTTCCTTGACGTTGACAACCAAAGCTCCGTGTGATCATCGCCAGCGATCCAGAACGTGTAATTCCCCGTCGCAGGCGGCACCAGCCAACCGCGGATCCACTGGCCAAAATAACTTTCACTCGGACTCGTCTGCGGCGTTTCCACAAACTGCAAGATCCGCGTCTCGTTTGGCGGGCGATTTGTCGCCGCAAAATTCTTGATAGCCGCGAGCGAGGCGTTCGTCCCCGTCCAGCGCACCAGCGGAATTTCGCCCGTAACAAACGTACTCGCCAACGGTAGCATCACTTCCGCCGTGGTGCCGTTCCCCGCCACTTCCGCGCCCACCGCGTTCCACAACCCAAGGTCATGCGAAACGAAGAGCTGATACCGCTTCCCATCCGCCGTCGGCCACCGCAGACGCACGGTTTCCGGGTTCACAAAAAACATCTCCGACACCGCGAAGAAATTCGTCCGGTCCGAAGCCGAGGTTCCCGCGGCAGCCTCGTCCTCATTGTTCACTCCATCTCCATCCTCATCAGCAGACCGCGAAAGAGCCTTGCCCTGCGCCGCTTCCCAAATGTCGCTCATTCCATCCCCGTCATCGTCCAAAGCCAAAGCCGACAACTCACCCCAAGCCAAAAAACATGCCGCAGCAACAATCGCATGAAGGCCCGGGAGAGAACGCATACCCAACCTCCTAAAGCAGACGCAATGCCGCATCAGCAACTCAATCTACCTCACACCGATTAAGTCACTTTTGATTGTATTTAAAATATCATTATTGATTGTCTTAATGTCGTTTTCGCGAAAAAAGAGAACTTTTATCACGTTCGAAATAAAAAATATACTTTGGCATCCACGATGCTTTGAAAAACGAATATACATTGTAACTACCAACACCCACATCCCATGAAAAAGTCTTCCACCAAAAATCATAGAACATCCAGAAGGCCCCTTTGCCTCGGTGACGTCGTCGCCGCCGTCAGCGCCTCCAGCAAAAACACCCGCGAAACGGTCGCCGCCGTCGTGGACCTCCTCGAAAGTGGACGCGTCCGTCTGCAGGCCCTCGGTCGTCCTGTTCGCGCTCACGTTTGCTGATCGCTCCACGTTTGCATCTGCTCCGGAAAACGACACACCGAACAGTTGGTCGCGTCCCGACGACAAAAATCTTCGTAAATCTGCAATAGCCCCTGCTGACATACCACGCGTTTCAACATGGCGCGTGACCTTTCCACGCCGCCAAAGAGACGCACCCCGGCCACACGAAGCTTCTGACTATCCCCCGGAGCTACCCAATTCCGGAACGCCTCCCACACCTCCTCCCCACGACGCAGCGCCAGCGGGAAAACCACGTTCGCTAGAATCGCATCCACCCGCTCCGCTCCGACCAACGCCATCGGCTGCGGCGTACGTTTCGACGTCAGCGTGTAATGATGCTGCCAGTATTCGTGAGTTAAACCACCCAGCACGTCGCGAACCGCGTCCACGTCCGCTCGCTCGATAGCTTTTCGCAAGCGGTTCCACCGCTTTAGCAACACGGCCAAAGCACCGATCCGGCGCTGCGGATGATTCATCGGCCGCTGCCCGCCCATGCGCCACGACTTTCCCGAAAGCACCAAACGCTCACATTCGCCGCGCCACTTCCACCACCCTTCCCAAAGCGTGCGCAGATAATCATGCGTATCCGGCGAAACCTCCAACTCCTTCGCAGGCAAAAATCCTGCGCACCCAAAAAGCAACGCCTCAGCATCATCCCCCTGCTTGCGCAAAAAGGCCAACGTCAAACGCTGCGCCATCAACAAAAACGGCAGCTTATTCGACTTGTACCCCAGGCACTCCGCCAACGCGTAAAACAAGGCACCGTCAGGTCCATGAATTTCACTCCATCGCGCGATGCGCCGGCCTTTTTCCTCCGCCCGAAAACGTCCAGCCGCCTCCAAAATTCCAAGCACACGTTCTTCCCCAGCCAATCGCAATGGAGCCACGCACCGGCCCGGAATCGCCAGCGGTTGCCCCGAAGCCCGGGCCTTGCCTGGTGAACCCAAATCCAACCGCACCTGCGGAATCGCCCGGTGCAACGGCGTCCGCGCAAACGCTTCCACCCCGCCCTTGGTAAACACGTGCAGCACGACGTTTTCATAGTCCGGATTCGTCGCATGATCATGCCGCTCCCAGTCCCGCGCATCGCCATCGATTTCAATGTCCCCGCGCCGCACCTCCTCGTCCCCGATTGCCACAGCACACTCCGCAAAATCCGGCCCGCGCTCCCGGTTCCACACGCCAAACTGCACAATCCGCACGGGATGCCCATCGGTGGTCACAAAATCCCGCCCAAAATCACCCGCAAACCAGCGCCCCTGAATTTCCAATTCTGAAGCCGTCTCAACCTCCACCGGAAATAAATCCTCACCCACACATCCTGCCGATTCACGCAGAACCTCATACCTCGCATCTTGAGAGTTTTTCATGAAGCCAAAAAGAACGACTCCAAGAGGGAATTTCAATGCACAATTCGCAAGCGGGGCATTTTCACCCCTTACGGAAACGCGGAATAGCGCAGGGCAAACTCAAAGCGCACGAAGATTTCAACTTTAACGCCTCCTCTACGCAGAGTTCCCTTCGCGTGTTTCGTGTGATAAATCAGTGCTTCCTCAACGCCCCGTTGGCACCGGACTTGCCGTGGGACTCGGCTTCGGCGTCAATTCCTCGACGATCCCGCGCAACACGCCCGCCCCGCGCGTGGCTGCATGCTCCTCCGCCAACCTGCGCGCACTCCGCAACACGTCCTCCTTTTTCCCGGCAATACGCTGCGTGTTCACCTCATGAATCGCACAACGCACCGCATCCTCGGGATCTTTATAAAACTCCCGCGCCTTACGCCACGACGCCCATGCACCATCCAAATCATTCACTGAGGCCTGCAACAATCCCAACCCCTCGAAAACCACACCCGATTTCATCTTCATCCCCGACTCGCGCAGCATCTTCCCTCCCGGTCCGCGCCCCTTCGCAAACCATTCCAACGATCCCGCACGATAAGCCGTCCACTCGTTCACCGGAAGATCCGTGTAAAATTCGTTCCATAACGCAAACGGCTTGTAGAGCGGATCCCCGACGAAAGTAGTCATCCACGAAAGCGCTCGCTGCGACGCGTACGCTGCCTCGGCAAAACCCATCCCCTTCGCCAACCGCTCCAAGAAAATATCGAACCCCGGCGTAAATCCGAGATACGGCTCGTACACATTTCCCATCGTCGCCGCTGCACCGCGAGCCACCATCGGCCCCACCCAGTTGCGCTGCGGATCGCGCACCGTCCACCCGCTGAATGAATGCAAATGCACCGCGATGGCACCCGGCACAAATTGAAACCTCGGGTCACCCACCGGCGGCACTGCGTGCTCCCCATACCACCCAAAATACAACGCCGCATGTCCCATCGGATACGCCTGCGGAAACATTGCTTCGCCCCCGTCCAGAATCACCGGATAACCCAACTTCCGCGCCTCTTTGGCAGCACCGAGAATCCATTTATCCCCCTCCTCAAGTCCCCCGTCCTTCAACCCGCGAATGTCCACATAACAAAAACCCCATAGCCCGTTCTTCTCCACTTCTAACGACCGGTCAATCATCGTACGCACCGTTTCTCCCGAAGAACCATCCAACCGGCACACCCAAAGCATCCAAGGCACATTTGAATCCTCCGCCCACGCAAATCCGCGATACACCGGATTTATAATTGCCCCGGAGATCGTTCTCGAAAACCGGCCCAGCACTGACAATTCACTATCCACACTCGCATCATTCCGATGCGCCACCGGTTCAGGACCGCTGGAAATATCCCCAACGTATGCCGTCGTCGCAGAAACTTTCAGAGGCACTCCGCGCATTAACACCACGTAATGCAGAGAACTCTTTTCCATCGCTTTGCCCCCCGCGCCATCACGTTTCACCGTCCACCATCCACGAGTTTCAAACTCCCGCGCCAGCGGTCCGGCGATCGTCTGATCAAACTCTTCGCGCGTGATTTCCTCCGCCTGGGAACAGTCGATCCCCACCAGTCGATCAGGATCAATGCCGCGTTTCGCAGCATAATACCTCGCCAACTCCACCGATTCCCGGTCCCGCTCGTTGAAAACCACCGCGATCTGCTTCAGTCGCGGATCGTCCACACGCGACTCGCCGAGCCGCAAAGCCTGCCCCAAAGCCACGCCATGCAACATCAAGAGGACAAGAATTATCCGCGTCATAGCTCCAGCCTCAATCCGTCATACGCCACACGCACATTCTCCGGCAACCCG
>Ga0105048_10007657_pt1 | contig 17351 bp, 9 predicted proteins | sample MAT05_FD_78382 | JGI IMG/M metagenome (GOLD analysis project Ga0105048, IMG submission 78382) | Freshwater microbial communities from Lake Fryxell liftoff mats and glacier meltwater in Antarctica - MAT-05 | ecosystem: Environmental > Aquatic > Freshwater > Ice > Liftoff microbial mat | place...
ATGCGCGTCGGCGTGTCCTTTTCCTGCTCGGCGATGTCGGCCAAGTCGGCACGCGACAGCACGGCCGCGAGGTGCTTGGGGTAGGTTGTAATCGCCTTGGAGTAGGCCTTCTTGGCGAGCTTGATGTCGCCGGCCGCACGCTGCGTCCGGCCGATCAGCATGGCGGCCAGCGGCGCTTCGGGCGAATCGGGGAAGTAGTCGAGCAGTGTCTGGTAGCCATCCTTGATGGCGGCATTCAGCTTACGCTGTTCCACCTGGCAATGCGCCCACTTGAGTTGGGCAAACGGAGCCCCTTCGCTGTTCTCGTACAGCTTCAGGAACTTCTCATACTCGTCGCCGGCGACCTTGTACTTCTTTTCGCGCCAGTACTTCTCGGCCACGTTCAACTGGTAGCGTTCGGCCTCCTTGAGCTTGGCCCAGCGGTCGAGCGCCATCTCGTCCAGCGGGCCGGCCCATGCGATGTTCGCCCACAGGGCCACGACAAGGATCGTCAGGGGCTTTGCGACTTGAGCCATTTATTCTTCTCCGCCATGGAGTAGAACATGATGTTCACCCCAAGTTGGTAGCACAGTTCTTCCACTTGCCGGCTGACACCGGCCCGGTCATCTCGCCAGGCATCACTGAGAGCACCGGGATGATAGTAGACCACCCATCGGCCATCGACTTTCCAACCCAGTGGCGTCGTCCCGCCGTGGGCGACGACGAACGGCAACTGCGGCAACGGATACGGCCGACGATGGATGACGTCGTCGCGGGAGATCGCCACAGGAGTGGTACCAGTAATCTCGTTCATCAGGGCGATGAAACTCTGGTGGAACGCCTGCCCGCCGAGGTTGTCGCCCAAGATCATGCCGTGGCGTTCGAGCAGGTACTGTTTCAGCGTCTTCTTGTCGGCCGCGCTCAGCAGCACCTGGCCGGTCCCGCCGATGAACAGCAGGGCCGGGTTCTTGGTCGGCGGCATGCTGTTGAGTTGTGGTACTTCGATCGATTGCGATTCCTCGGCAATCTTCATCTTCGTCCGCTTCTCGAACTGCATGAGCATGTTGCGATCGAGGCCGACGCCGAAGTTGCGATCCCAGTTGGGTCCGCCGTGCCGGATGCGGATGAAAGTGGTTTTGCCGCCGCCCTTGCCGGTGCCGAAGCCGGAACCTTCGCCTTCGCCATCGCCGGTGGCACCATCGCCGGTGCCGCTCTTGTATTCGTTGCGCGTCTCGGCATCGAGTTTCAGATCGACCTTATCGAGCAGGTCCTTCGGCACATTGTGGATGACGAGACTGTTCTGGTTGAACAGAAACTTCTTGCGGATGACCTTCTCGACCTTCACCGCGCTGGCTTTGATCGTGTCGGTCCCGCCGCCTTCGGGCAGGTCGAAGCCGTCATGCGGTTTGGCCGAACGCATCTGAACCAGATAGTAAACGCCCACGAATGCGAGCGAGTAGATCGCCAGGACCGCCAGCGATTGCCGCAATCGCTGCGAACTACGCCCGTACAAGCGCGAGCCGGGGTCGATCGGGTTCCAGCCCAGGCGACGGCGCGAGCGCACTTCACCGCTGATAACGACGGTCGGCGCGGTGCCGGCCCGGCGTTCCGCGAGGATTCGCCGTGTTTCGATGCGGCTGCCCGCCTGCTCGACGACGTAGACGGCCCACGACAGGCCGACGAGATACAGCAGCACCCAGCCGGCGAAGTCGACGATGCTGATGCCGCCGATCAACAGTGTGGCCAACAGCCACGCGCCGATGAACAGCACCGTCGCCAGCAGCGAATGCAGAACGGTAAAGCGGAATCGTTTCAAGGGAGGTTACTTCTTGAAGAGATCGATTTCCTTTTCCTCGAAGGGATTCACCTTCGGGTTCGACTTCTTGACATCGCTTTCGCCCAGAGCATCAAGGACGTCCTTTTTTTTATCTTTGGGCTTCGGGGTCAGCTCGGGAGCGTCCTTTTTCGCGGCGGGTTCGACGGCTTTGGGCTGGGGCGTCACGGGCGTGGTATCAGCCGCGGGTGCCTCGGGTTTCGTGGGCGTCGCCGGCTTGTTGTCCGCGTTGGAGGACGACCGGGCAATCACATAAGGGATGACCGTGAGCACCACCATCAGAATCGCAGCGCCGACGGTTGCGATCATGACGGGCACCATCAGCCCGCCCCCGGTGTTCAAACCGAGCGATTCCTGCGGAGACAGCGAACGAAGTTCGCGCAGCTTCTTCGCCAAATCCGGCGTGACTGTCGGCTTGGTCACCGAGCGACCGCGCGGGACATCGCCATTCGTGTAGTTGCTGGCCATGAATCGTTTCGCCCAACAGGAACAGGCGGGGTGGGTATCGACTGGTGGGGATTCTATCGCATGATCGTTCGGGATGCCAGCATCTTTCGTTCAACTGGAACAGGGAGCTTGCTTTCCACTCGCTTTAAAAAATCTGGCGGGTCGGTTCATTGCTCCTTGCATTCGCGCGGAAGGGCGGTCATATTAACGCCTGACAAACGCAGCGGTGCATCCCGATGCCGCTCCCCGCCGGGTCGTCTTCCAGACAGGGCCCGCCGTTTGGTCGTACTGGATTCATCGCCCGCGATCCGCCATCGAGTTTTACATGACCATGCTGAACGGTTCGCTCCCGCGTCTACTCATCACCGCATCTGCGATTGCCGCATTGGCGGTGGTCTTGCAGTCACCGCCTGATCTGGGCGCACAGCCCAAGGCCAAAGGCGCGAAGGGCGACGCGCCGGCCACCGGCGAACGCGGCTCGATTGTCGAGGATCGCACGGCCCGCAAATTGCTCGAAGCCGGCGATGCCCGGCTCGACGCCAACGAACCGGCCAAGGCCGTGGAAGTTTGGCAGTCAGTCATCGAGCGTTACCCGCGCAGCAAAGTCCGCTTTGATGCTCATATGAAGCTCGGCAACCACCTGCTGCTGCGCGAAAAGGCGATGGACCGGGCACGTACTCACTTCGAATCCGCTGCGGCGGAAGACAACAGCAACGAAGAGCAACGGGCCGAGGCGACGCTGAAAATCGGCGTCTGCTTCTACGAAAGCCGCAACTTCGGCAAGTGCTTCAAGTACATGCGCGACGTGATCGAGACCTTCCCGGTCAGTCCGCAGGTGAACGAAGCCTACTACTACATCGGCCTGGGGCACTTCAAGCAGGGTCACTTCAGTCGGTCGATCACTGCCCTCGAACGCGTGGGCACTGCCCTGCCCGCCCCCGAGCCGGGCGCGGAAACCAAGTCGACGGCCGAAATCCTTGAAGCCGGCAAGCGCCTCTTCGTCCGCATCGACGATGCTGACCTGGCCGCACTGGAAGTCGGCAAGACAGTCCCCGTAAAAGTCGAGACCGCCAGCGGCGACATCGAAACTGTCGAATGCATACCGATCGGCCGGAATGTGCGGGTAGTTGTCGGTTCGATCCCCACCACCCTCGGTAAGCCGCAGCCGAACAACGGCCGCCTCGAAATGCGCGGCGGCGACAAAGTGAAGATCACCTACCGCGACGTCCACACGGCCGCGGGCGGCAAGGAAGCGATCCTGACACGCGAAATCGCCGTCGTCGGCACAGCGGTCGCAGCGATCATGGACGGGGCTTTCTCCGAAACACTGCAGGGCGTGGTTCTCGGCAAGTCAATCAACCTTCAGGTCGTCGATGCGGACTTCGATCTCACGGACGGTGCGGACGTTCTTAAGGCGACGATCGAAGTCTACCGCGAAAAGACTCCCGAGGAGATCACTGCCGACGGCGGCCAAGCGAACGCGCCGGCCACCAAGGCTGACGCCAACAAGCTCGACCGCTTCAAGAAGATCGACATCGCAGACGTAATCCTGAGCGAAGCCAAAGTCATCAAAGTCGTCAACGAAGACAAGCTGGCCGCCGAAGGCGAACCAGCCCCGAAGAAGGAAGTCGAAGACAACAGCATCCACAGCGGCGTGTTCCGTGCAGCGATCGCTTTAGAGAAAGCCGACGAAGCGATGGCGGGCGACCAGATCCTGCAGGCCCAGCCGAACGACCTGATCATATTAACATACATCGATGCGAAAAACAGCACGGGCGAAACGCGAACCGTGCAGTTCCGAGCCCGCACCGTTGAAGGGAGTCTCGGCAGCGTTCGCGTATCGCAGACGCTCATCGGCGACCAGGATCTGCGGGTTCGCACGCAGTTGAAGACCGCCAGCGCCCTGACGAATATCGGCAATCGCTACAAGGAATTCGGCCTTAAAACTCACGCCGAGCAGAAGTATCAGCAGGCGCTGACCCTGTGCGAAGAGGTCAGCGGCGAGGCCAGGAAGCTCGGCGGCCGAACCTTGGAAGATACCTACGTGCAACTTTGGAAGATCTACTTCGCGATGGACAAGCTCGACCTGGCCGCTGCCATCAGCCAGCGGCTGCAGCGCGAGTTCCCCAACAGCGAGTTTGTCGATGAAGCCCTGCTGCAACTCGCGAAGGTGGCCTACGCGCAGGAACAGTATCAACGGGCCATCACGATCTACACCAGCATTCTGAAACTGGAGAAGAGCCCGCAGCGCGGCGAAGCGCAGTACGGCATCGCCGAGTGCTACGAAGCGATGGCCAATGCCACCGAGGGAGCACGCTCGGCCCAGTTGTTCGACCAGTCGTTCCAGGAGTACAAGAAAGTCTTCGACAAGTTTCCCGACAGCGGCCGCGTCGGTGAAGCGGTGTCGAAGATGGCCAACTACTACTATGTCCAGAAGGACTACGCCCGCGCGATCGACGTCTTCGAAAGCGTGCTGCGTGCCCAGCCGGACGCCAAGTTCCTCGACGTGATTCTGTTCAACTATGGCCGCTGTCAGTTCCGCCTGGGCAAAAAGGAAGAAGCCCGCAAGTTGTTCGACCAGTTGATCGCCGACTTCCCCGAAAGTCCCCTGGCGGCCAACGCCAAGAAGATCTCCGAGACGCTCCGGAAAGAGTAAAGGGAACTGAAACTCTCTATTCGGCCCGATTACCAACGATTTAAGATCGGCATGACACATATGTTTTATCGCACTCTCCTCGCACCGCTCGGTTTGCTGGCACTGATTGGCCTGGTCGTCGCGCAGGCGCCCAAGGCCGACGAAAAGAAGGCTTCTGTCGTTGACAACGACCTGGACGCCGTCAGCAAGCAGGCCGCCGTGCTCGAAGCGGAACTGGCCAAGACCAGCAACACCAGTAAGGCCGCCGGCGAGACCATGCTGAAGCTGGTCAACGTCTACCACGATGGTGGGCGGCCGTTCGGTCTGGTTCGCGTTGGACAGTCATTCGTCGGGCTGCATACTGCGCACCCGGCCCACCGCGATGTCATGCTGAAGCTGATCGACGGCCTGCAGGCCACCGGCCGCAACAAGGAACTGATCGGTACCGGCCGGCAGTTCCTTTCGCGCTACCCGAACGACCCGGCCTGCGCAGAGGTCGAACGTTGGCTGTCGCGGTTGCTGCGCCGCGCAAACGATGCCCCGGGTGCCGCTGCCGTCCTCGAAGCACACTGGAAGCGGCTGGGAACAACTGATGATGGTCCCAAAGCAGCGCGCGATGCCATTAACATCTACATGGGCATCAATACTCCCGATTCGTTAAACAAGGCCGGCGCGCTTGGCGAGGACATGCTCGACAAGCTTCCGGCGGGCGGCATGGCAACCGCCGCCGGCTGGACCGCGTTCGACGCATACGAACGGCTCAGCGCCTGGGCCAAGGCGAATATCGTGGCCGGTAAGCTGCTCGCCAAGAGTCCGCCGACCATTCCTTCGTACGTGCAGTCTGCCCATGCCCGCATGGCGGAGAACTTCATCCGTCAGGGCCAGCGCGTTAACGCCATTGAAAGCTGGAAGAAGGCGATCGCGGTCGCCAACATGCCGACCCGGCCCGACCTGTACAGCCGGTTGGTCGAAGAGACGTTCCAGACGCAACCGAAGGTCGCCGACTTCGAAGCGCTGATCAACGACTATGCGAAGCAGTTCCCTGACCGGGCCGATCGTCACATGATGCGCACCCGTCTCGCGCAGTTGCTGTTGGCGAACAAGGACAATGCCCGGGCCGAGCAGGTACTCGCAGAGGTGCTTCCGTTTGATGCACGGTCACACGGGGCGAGTTCGCTTTACGTTCAGCAGTTCGGCAATGAGCCGGACATGGCCACGCGCGATGCGCGGTTGAAGAAGGCAGAAGAGACGCTGAAGGCGGCTCTCGCGAAGAGCTCCCCTGCCAACGCGGCCCCGCTGCGTTATTCGCTCGCGCTCGAACTCTACCGCGATCGGATGAAGGACAATGCAAAGGCCAAGGCGATCACTCGTGAACTGGCATTTCAGTTCCCGGTCAATGATGGCCTGACCGGCAACGCGCTCGCATGGTTGCTCGAAAGCGCCGCTGACGATGCCGAGTTCAACGCCGACCTGACCAAGGCGATGGAAGCCCGCCTCAAACATCCGTGGATGCCGATCTACCGTAACACACTCAACAACTGGGCGACCGCCAAGATCGCGGCCAAGGCCAAAGAGAACAGCAAACGCCCGGGACTGGTAAGGGCAGAAGTGGCCCGAACCGACAAAGAGCCGGCCGTAGTTCTGTGGCTGAACTACGAGACGCTGTACGGCCAGAACGTCTGGTCGAACCAGACGGCCGCGGCCCGCGAGAAGCTGATGACGCCCGAACTGCTGGCCGCCTACCCGGATGAGTTGGCCAACAGCCTGCTCTACGAACAACAGTATTACTTCCGAAATCAGGCTCCGGTTCTGGCGCGAGACCGGGCGGTCGATGTTGCGAAGACATGGGTGGCGCGGCTGCCGAAATCGGGCGACGCGGCCTGGGCCTATATCACCTCCGCGACCGATCTGGCCAAGGCGGATGCGTCTCGAGATGCCGTTGACGTCTATCTGAAACGTGAACCGACCAGCCTGAACACCGATTTGATCCGCCGCATGGCAGGTGTCGCCAACGGGGCCAAGGACATCGAACTGGGCAAACAGTCGTGGGCCTGGGCGAAGAAGATGTTCGACAAGTTCGGCTACGACAACTCCGCCATGGCCGGCATTGGCGATTCGCTCAGCGCCGTCGGCCTGAAGGCCGAGGCCAGGGAATGCTGGGAAAAGGCCCTTACCGGCAATGTCGATTCCGGTGACTACCGCGAATCCGCCTTCCGATTGTTGGCGCTGCTGCCCGAACCGGCCGACAAGATGAAGCTGCTCGATACGCTGCTGGCCAAAGACTCAGGTGCCGCATTCTCTTTTGCTGTGGCCAAAGCCGACCTTCTGCTGAAATCAGGCGATATGGACGGCGCCGCCAAGTTGCTGAATCTTGCGGCAAAAAAGGTGAACGAGCGGCCGTTCCACGGCCAGTCGATTGACAGCGACTTCAACACGCTCGTCAACTGGGTCAGCGCCTGGCGCATTGACATGAAGGCAAGCGAGGCGGACAAGCGCAAACTGTTCTCGCTGGTGCGAGACCTGGGTATCTTCCGCGCGTCGATGATCGCGCAAACTTCTCTGCTGGAACTTGGCGACGAACTCAAACTGCCGCCGATGCAGCGGCTGTTGCTTTACACCGCTGCGACGCGCATGGGAGGTACCGATTCCACCGACTTCGACATGCTCTCGCCGTTCGTTCTTGCGGCTAACGCCCGCAAGGACTACATCGGCAGTTCGACCCTGATCAGCAACATGCTCGCCAATCTGCCGACGATCGATGAGCCCCGCCGCAAATCGGGCCGGGACATGCTGACGCAGGCCTACGCCCGCCTGGGCGCATCGGGCGGCGCGGTGATCGACGAGAACAGTCCTATTGCTCCGCTGCTGGCAGCAGCGCTGCAGCTGCGGTTGGGCGACCAGAAACTGGCCTTCGAAACCTACCTCGCCAACCAGAAGCTGTTCGATGCGCATCGCGCCGAAGTACCCGTCGATCTGCTGGCGTTCGTTTGCGACAACCATATGGCCGCGGGTGGCGACGAGAACCACAACCGAGTCGAAGACATCCTGCGCAGTTGGCTCATCAAGAATGCCGATGCGAAAGACTTCGACGAAGTCGAGAAAGCCCGCATCCAGTTGCTGCTGGCCCGCAACTTCTTCAAGGCGAAGCGCTACGACCTGGCCCGGGCGGAGTACACGACGCTTCTGAACCGCTACTCGAAGACGCCGCAGGCGGTGGAAGCCGACTTCGGCATCGGCGAAACGTTCATGGAGCAGAAGGTCTACGATCAGGCCGAGGCGGCGTTTGAACGCCTTGCCGGCAGCCGGGAACGCGAAGTCGTCATCCGTGCCGAGTTCCTGCGCGGTGTGCTCGCCAACCGCCGCGGTGATCGCGACGAGGCACGGGCGATCTTCCGCTCGGTGCTCGAACGCGTGCCCAACCTTGAACTGGCCAACCAGGCCCTGTTCCAGCTTTCCGAAGTCTACGGGGCCGAGCAGCGCTTCGTCGATCAGTTGGAACTGCTGCGCACCATCGGCCGGCTCGGCCGAACCAGCAAGCGCTTCCACACTCCCGGCGAACCGCTGTCGATCGTCGTGCAGGACAGCGACCTCGGCGTCAGCCGCGGGCACAACCGCATCCCTGTTCGTGTGATCACCGAACCGGGCGGCGATGAAGAAACCATTTACCTCATCTCGGGTGGAGCCGGCAAGGGCCTGTTCCGTGCGGACCTCGAAACCCGGCTGGGTACCGCGACCAAGGGCGACCGCCTGCTGCAACTGACCGGCAAGGACGTCATCCGTGTCGATTACCCGCCCGAGTTCAAGAAGGAATTCAAGGACACGCCGTTGCCCGATACCGAGATCCGCATCGCGGCCGACGGCAAACTCGAGATCTCGTCATCGAAGATCATTGATGAAGATGAAGAGTCGTTCAGTAAAGCACTCGAAAATGAAGCCAACCCCGAGATCGAAGATCAACGCAAGGGCATCGCCCGGCCCAAGAATCAGGTGAAGCCCGGCAACCTCGTCTATCTGCGGGTCAAGGATGCCGACCGCGACTTGACCGATCAGAAGGACAAGTTCGTCGTCCGCCTGGCCAGCACCAGCGGCGACCAGGTGTCGATCACACTGACCGAAACCGGCGCACATACCGGCATCTTTGAAGGCACGGGCAAGACCGGCGACCTGCCGGCCGGAGCGCTCGCCACCAACACCGCCATCGATCACAGCCCGCTGATGGCGATCGACAAGGACAAGAAGACCGCCTGGATCAGTGAACCGGACGGCGCGACGCCCAAGTTCCTGACCATCGACATGAAGAACCTGAAGCGGGCCGACCAGGTAGTCGTCTTTACGCCCGACCCGCTTCGCAACGCGCCGATCCGCATGACAATCGAAGGCAGCGACGACGGCCGTCTCTGGTACCGCCTGGCAACTTCACAGCCGGAACCGAAGGCCGCACCGACCGGGGCCGAGTTCGGGCCGATGAATGCCCGCATCTATGAAGTGCCGAACAATGTCGCCTTCACGACGTGGGATCAGGTGGTGAACCTGGCCAAGACCGGTACTCCGTCGATTGAAGGAAAAGCCGCGGACCTGTTCTGGACACGCCAGCCCGATGAGAAGCCGAAACGGCAGACCGCCATCATCTGGCAGGGCAAGGTGGTCCAGCCGAAGGCCGGTGCAACGCGCATTGCCCTGACCGGTGATGTCACCGCGCTCTGGATTGATGGCCGGCTGGAACTGCCGATGGGCAAGAATGGCCGCTATGCCGACGTCTACCTTGAAGCCGGCACGCACGACATGATCATCTTCGCCAGCGCGACAGTCGCGTCGAACACGCTCGAGGCGAAGTGGGCCGTGGGCGACACGGTTTCGACCACGGTCGAGCCGGTGCCGTTCCGCGAGGCCGACTTCGATCTCGCCCGCCCCGAAGCGAAACTGGCGGGCACGCCGCGCCCGTTGGGCGAATGTACGGCCGACAAGGACGGCACATCGTGGGACTTCCGATTCGCACCAGCGAGCATTCGCCACGTGCGGGTGCTGATTCACGAATATCGCGGCGAAGCGGTCGCCATCAACCAGGTCGACATCCGCGACAACGAGAAGAATGTCACACACATTCCGACCGATGCCGACCTGCTGTCGCTGTCGACCAACGACACACTGGAACTGGGCGGCGGCGATGAAGTCACCGCGACGTACATCGACGAAGCGAACCAGACCGGCTCATCCCGGTTGTTGACGGCCAAGTTGACCGCGACCTACCACAACGCGATCATCCACCCGATCGGCTACGACTTTGTCAAGAGCCCGAACGGCCAGGTCGGCAACATCCGCAAGCAGCTGCTGCGCATCGACCCGGGTGAACGGATCATCATTGAGGTCACCGACTTCGACATGGATGCGACCGCCGGGCCGGACAAGGTCAAAGTTGCCATCGCCGTCAACGACGGCCCGCTGATGGAACTGGAAGCGACCGAAACCCAACCCAACAGCGGCACTTTCACGAAGGAAATCGACACCGGGATGGGCGAAGGCAAACTGACCGTCAAGCCGGGTGATCTGGTGCGGCTGGTCTACATCGACCACCAGAACACCGTGCCCGGGCATGCTGCCCCGCGTGAAACGGTCGTCTATGTAAATGAGCCGACCGACGGTCGGGTACGCGTCATCGAATCGCGCATGTTCCGGGCCAAGAACGCGGCGGCGGTCCCGCAGATCCGTTACCTGCCGCCTTCGGCCACTGATGCCGATGCGAAGAAGATCGCCGGTGTGACGTTCGAGGCACCGTTCAGCATCGAGGTGATTGACCGCGACGCCGCCAAGGACAGCCGCAGCAAGGTCATCGTGCAACTGAAGACAACCGGTGGTTCAACCGTCGAAGTCGAATGCGTGCTGACCGATCGCCGTCTCGGCACCACCACGAACGACAAGCCCGGCACCGCGCTGAAAGAAGGCCGCTTCACCGGCCAGGTGATCATGCAACTCGGCAACAAGGATAGCCTGGCCGTGGTGCCGTTGACCGCCACGATGCCGCGTGACGTGATCGGCGGGCCGAAGCTGCCCGACGAAGAAGGCGAACAGCCGAAGTCACGTGACCGGGCGATCGTGACCGGCGTGCTGAACCTGACCGGCTCGGACATCGTCGAAGTAACCTACAAGGATGAGCGCCGAACGGTGGGTGCCGCCGAACTCAAGGCCGGTGCCCGCCTGCTGACCGACGGCAAACTTTACGCGACCGACGCGGAGTACCTGAAGGACATGACCGCCGTGCACGTCGGCGAACGGTTGTTCCTGCGCGTGGTCGATGCCGACCTCGACCGCACCCCCGATCGAGACAAGGCCAAGGTCCGTATTCGTACCAAGCGAGGCGAAGACGAGACGATCGAACTGGAAGAAACGCTCAACCACAGCGGCATCTTCACCGGCTCGATTCTGCTGAAGCCGGAAGAGAAGCCGACCGCCGGCAACCTGAAGCCCGAACTGCCGGAACTGGAATGCTTTTTTGGCGACGCAATCGAAACGCTGTACATCGACGAACGGGCCAGTTCAACCGACGGCAAGTTCGAGTCAACCGTGAACGTCGCGGTGATCATCGGCACCGACGGCAAGGTGCAGGCCTTCAGCAAGGCGTTCGCCAACGAACGGCTCGCGGTCGAGACCCAGTTCACGATTGCCGAAAGCCACTTCAAGCTGTTCCAGAGCCACCAGTCGCTGGGACGGGACGCCGAGGCCAAGGCCGACCTTGAGTCCGGCCGGCGTGTGCTGCGCGAAGTAATCGAAGACTACCCGAACCCGAAGTATGTCCCCCGTATCTCGTACCTGCTGGGGCAGTTCGCCCAGGAACTAAAGCAGTACCCCGAGGCAATTCAAGCGTATCAGACGATCGTCAAGCAGTTCCCCGACCATGAACTGGCCGCGGACGCTCAGTTCAAACTGGCGCAATGCTACGAGGAAAGCAACGAGTTCAATCAGGCGCTGGAAGCCTACGTGACGCTGGCCGCCACGTACCCGAACAGCCCACTGATCGAGGACGTGATGATCCGCATCAGCGAGCACTTCTACAAGATCGAGAACTTCAAGGTCGCCGCCCAGGTGGGCGAACGCTTCCAGGAGAAGTTCCCCAGCAGTCCCCGCTGCGCGAAGATGGCGTTCCGCGTCGGCCAATGCTACTACAAGGACAAGCAATACCCGAAAGCGGCCGTCGCGTTCGAAGGCTTCGGCAAGAAGTTCGTCGATGACGCACTGCATGTCGAAGCCCTGTTCTGGGCCGGGGAATCCTACCGCACCGCCGGCAACATGCAGAAGGCATTCGAGAACTACAACTACTGCCGCTGGAAGTTCCCCGCGACCGAAACCGCCAAGTACGCCCGCGGTCGCCTGGCATTGCCCGAAATGCTCCGCCAGTTCGAGGCGGCGTCGAATCTGGAGAAGTAATCGCGTGGATTGTCCCTGTTAGCGTGCGTCCCGAAGGGATGCACGAAGACTGCCGACGAGGTGAATGATGATCGAAAACGAAATCATCAAAGAAGTCCGACGTATTCGGGCGGAGCTTGCCGCGGAATTCGGATTTGACTTGCAAAGGCTCGGTGCGGAGATGCGAAGGCTTGGAGAGGTCGCCGCTGCGTCGGGAGAGATCAAACTGAATCGTGCGTCGCGGATCAACAATGCGGACGAATGTGTTGTCGTCGATTGCACGCGAGAGTTGGCATAGGCAAGCCTTCAACAATAATGTGAGTTCTGATGCTTTCCCTGCTCGCACAAGCTGCCGTCAACACTGAACCCGCCAAGGTGCCGGACTTCTGGCATACCGGCGCGCTCGGCTACATGATCGATGGCGGCGTCTTCATGTGGCCCATTCTGTTCATGGCCATCCTCGGTGCCGGCGTCATCATCGAGCGGTTCCGCAGTCTGCGGCTCATCGCCACCGATGGCGCCCTGCTGCGGATGAACGTCATCGATCTGCTGCATGCCGACCGCGTGGAAGAAGCGATCGCTCTATGCGCACAGTCGCGCGGTCCGGTGCCGGCCATCCTCGCGGCCGGATTGCATCGCTACGAGCTGTTGCGAAAGCTGAACTACGACCCTGCCCGCATCGAAGAGCAGGTCGTCAAGGCGATGGACGACTATGGCGTGCACATCACCGCCGCGCTCGAGCGCCATCTGCCCGTACTGGCGACGATCGCCAACGTGGCACCCATGGTCGGCTCGGTCGGCACCGTGGTCGGCATGGTCGTGCTGTTTCAGGGCATCGTTGATAAGTTCGGGACCGAGAACATCCTGATCGCCGCCGCCAGTGGCATCAAACTCAAGCTGATTGTCACGGTCTGGGGGCTGCTCGTCGGCATTCCGGCCTACATCTTTTACAACTACTTTACAACCGTTGTGAATCGGTACATTCTGGAGTCGGAAGAAACTGCGTCGCAACTGGTTGAAGCGCTGACGCTGCGAATGGCCACGAACGAACCCCGGGCGATGGACACCGCCCCCGTCGGAGGGCATTCCTGATGGCAGCCGGGGCAGCAATTGCCGGAGGCGGCGGCGGACGACGCGGTTCCGCAACGCAGACGGTGGGCGTTCTTAACATGCTCACCGATCTGGCGTTCAACCTACTGATCTTCTTCGTGGTGCTGGCCTCGAACGAACCGGAGACACGCGGTCGGCCGCAGCAGTTGCCCGCGTCGAAGGAATCCAAAGAGACCGAAAAGAAGTCAGACTCGACGCAGATTACCATCTCGCGCACTACAGTTAAGTTTAATGATACTGAAGTGCCGATTGAGGAACTGAAGAGCAAAGTGGCCGGCGTCATCGCCGGCAAAAGCGACCCTGCCGAACGCATCGTCATCGTCAAAAACGAAGGCGACACGCCATACAAGACCTGGATCCGCGTCGTCGGCCTGATCGAACAGGCGGGCGGCATCATCACCCTGCAATTGGACGAAGAAAAGGAAGTCACTGTTCCGTGACCGCCGCGTTAGCGGCGTCGCCCTGAACTTCTGAGACTCGACCGACATGGGCCTGAAGCGACGAAAACTCGAGGTGCAACCGCCGTATGTCTCCATGGCAGACATCGCGTTCAACCTCGTCTTGTTCTTCCTGATCCTCGCCAAGGTGCAGGAAGAGAAGCCGATCCCGTGGGAACCGGCCGAGGGATCGAACGTCGTCACCATCACTAACGCCAAGATCGTCGTGGCCGTCGGTCAGGATGGCAAGATCTACTTGAACGGCACGGAGATCGGTGTGGGCGACCTGGCCGCCAGCGTCGGCGTGAAGCTGGCCGAGAACCCGTCGAGCAAAGTGGTGCTGCTGAAGATTCACAAGGAAACACAGGCTGCCATCTTCAACAAGATCATGGAAGCCGTCAGCGAAGCAGGCGGAGATGTGTTTCACGTGCTGAACGAAGAAAAGTCGTAGCCTGCGACATGAAACTGTGCGAAACTGGTCTGCATTCGCAAGACGGACCGCGACTACCTGCCGCCACGGGGTGGCTACTTTACGAGGAGGGAACTCTGTGAGAGGTTGCCTAATATCCTTGGCGCTGATCGCCGGCACGGGATTGACCGCTGCCGCCGCCCCGCCGACCGGCACTGAACCGGCCGCGGTCGCCAGGAGCATCGACAAACTGATCACGCTCGAAAACGGCGAGAACGCGAAGACGCGTGAAGCCGAATCGGTCGGTGATCTGCAGTTCCTTCGCCGTGTCTCGATCGACCTCAATGGCCGTATCCCGACCGATGCGGAAATCCAGAAGTACCTGTCGTGGTCGCCGTCCGAACGGCGTGAGAAAGCGATCGAAGAATACCTGGGCCGCGATCAGTTCGCCGACCGCTGGGCGATCTTCTTCGGCGACCTGTTGCGAGTCCGCTACAACGCGGATGGCGGCAACGCCTTCCAGGCATTCGTCTACGAAGCGCTTCGCAACAACATGCCCTACGACGTGATGACGCGCCGGTTGCTCGCCGCCGCTGGCCGCGCGGGCAGCCAGCCCGAGACCGGCTTCATCCTCGGCGACGATGCCGACCCGTACGCCATGACCGGCGTCGTTTCACAGGTATTCATGGGCGTGCGCATCTCGTGTGCCGAGTGCCACAACCACCCGTTCGACAGTTGGACTCGCGAAGAGTTCTACAATCTCGCCGCGTTCTTCGGCAAGACACAGAAGGTCGAACACCGGATCAAGATGCGCCTGATCGGCGTGTTCCTCAACGAACGCGCCGAAAGCATGATCAAGTGGCCGCCGCAGGATAAGGCGCAGGGCAAGGCCCGCGTCGACGTCAAGCCGCAGTTCCCGTTCAAGCTCGAAGAGGGTGATGGCCCGAACAAGCATATTGCCCGCTTCAAGGCGAAGCGCGAGTTCGAAGCCGCCGAGGCAAAGGCGAAAGCCCAGAAGACCGGCGTCAGCGTCGACGATCTTCTCGATGGCAACAAGTCGGGCGATCTGAACAAGGATCCGCTCGATGTCGCCAACGAGAACAAGAAGGACGTCCGCAAGATCGACCTTGAGGGCGATCTGTACCGCGCCAGCAAACTTCGCGGCGATCTGGCCAACTACATCACTGACCCGCGCAACCGCTTTTACTCGCGTGCGGTCGTCAACCGCGTCTGGGCGGAACTGATCGGCCGTGGCTTCGTCAACCCGGTTGACGACTTCCGCGACGACAACCCGGCCAGCCACGACAAGACGCTCAACTACCTGGCCGACGAGTTCGTCGCCAGCGGCTACAACTTCAAGTTCCTCGTCGCTTCCGTTGTTCGCACCGCGGCCTACCAGCGCGGGCATCTGGCCAACAATGTTCCCGTACCGGAAAAGATCGAAGCCGAGAAGGCGTTCACCGCCGCACCGGCACGCCGGATGATGAGTGAAACCATGTTCGACAGCATCGTGCAGGCGGGCCATCTGTTCTCGCCGAAGCACCCGCCCGGCGCGAACTTGACGACCGTGATCACTTACACACAGGTTCCGGTCATCGTGAAGGACGACCCTACCAAGCCGGCCCCCAAGCCGAAACTCGGCGGCACAAGCGGCGACGGTATGGCGATGATGAAGAATGAGCCGAAGATGGCCGCCCCCAGCTATGACCTTGAACGGGGCATTGAAGTCGACTTCAAGAAAGCCCTGAAGATGAAGGACGGCCTCGACATCGACAAGATGGAAGCCAAGTCGGCCGAAGAGATCGAAGCCGAACAGATGATGAAGTCCGGCAAGATGCCCGCGCCGGGAACGCGCATCCGTTACATCTCGAAGGAAGTGAAGACACTGGTTGACGACAACCCGGTCTTCGCCAGTTCGATGCGGATGGCGTCCCCAGCTCCTGCGGGGCACTTCCTGCGTGTGTTCGGGCAGACCGATCGGGCCACGCTCGACGACCGCCGCGACCACAGCCCGTCGATGCGGCAGGCGCTGATGATGCTCAACGGCAAGCTGACCAACGAAGCGGCCCGCGTCGGCCCGCTCGAACCGGTGCATGCCCTGCTCGTCGGGCCCAAGGCCGACATTGACGCCGCCATCCGCCTCGTCTATCGCGAAGCCCTGACACGCGAACCGACGGCGACCGAAGTAGCCGATTCCAGGACGATCATCAAAGAGGCCGGCACCACGCTCGACGGCATTGCCGACCTGCGTTGGGCTCTGTTCAACAGTAACGAATTCCGATTCATCCAGTAAACGAACTTACCCACCCGGGCGGGCTTCTGTCCCGCCCCTTGAAAGGATCTGACACATGAACACGTTTTCGAAAGCCTGCTCCGGCTACCGCCAGAGCCGTCGACAGTTCGGCGGCGCGGCCGCGGGCCTGTTCCTCGGCATGAATATCCGCAGCCTGGTCGCCCATGCCGCGACTGACGGAACCGCCAAGGCGGAACATGTCATTCTGTTCTGGAATGGCGGCGGCATGAGCCACATCGACACATGGGATCCGAAGCCGGGCCGTGAGGTGCAGGGCGATCTCGAACCGATCAAGACGTCGGTTGAAGGCATCCAGATCTCCGAGATCTTCCCGCTTGTCGCCAAGCAGATGAAGCATATCGCGCTCGTCCGCTCGATCGCCGGCATCAATGGCGACCACGGCCGTGCTACCTACCAGCTTCAGACCAGCTACGGCCAGAGCAGCAACCTGCAGCATCCGGGCGTCGGTTCGGTCATCGCCCACGAACGGCAGACGCTGGGCGATCTGCCGGCTTACATCAGCATCTCCGGCATGGCACCGAAGGCCGGGTACCTGGGCCAGAAGTGCGAAGCGTACTTCGTCGGCCGCCCCGGCGAGAAGGACCCGTACGTGGCTTTCCCGAGCCAGATCGGCGATGTCCGCGGCAACAAGCGGCTCGACATCCTCAAGAAGATGAACGAAAAGCAGGCCGACACCCTGCCAGCCACCGAGGCCAGCAGCGCGCAGACCGCGCTGGGCGATGCCGTCAAGCTGATGCGCAGCCCCGCTCTCGAAGCCTTTGAAGTCCGCAAGGAGAAGCCGGAAGTCC
>Ga0105048_10007658_pt1 | contig 17351 bp, 21 predicted proteins | sample MAT05_FD_78382 | JGI IMG/M metagenome (GOLD analysis project Ga0105048, IMG submission 78382) | Freshwater microbial communities from Lake Fryxell liftoff mats and glacier meltwater in Antarctica - MAT-05 | ecosystem: Environmental > Aquatic > Freshwater > Ice > Liftoff microbial mat | place...
GTAATGACGTCTTCTGTTGCGGCTGGCACCAGCACGTCCACATCTAACGACAGCAACTCTTCATTGGTAATTTTTTCTGCGCCTGTGAACCCTTCGAGGGTACCGTTTCCGATACCGTTACGGTAGGTTATAGCCGCTGTAATGTCTATCCCGGCAGCGTTATAATACCCACCCGTAATGTCGCTCACGGCTACTACTGTAACACCACGTTCATGGAGTAGTTCAGCTGCGTGTGATCCTACGTTGCCAAAGCCCTGAATAGCCGCCGTAGTGCGGTAGGGGTTCATTCTGAGTTTGTCCATAGCCGCCAGGGCAGCCACTGTAACACCACGCCCGGTAGCTTCGGTGCGGCCCAACGACCCACCCAATACCAACGGCTTGCCCGTTACAACGCTGTTGACGGTCATGCCTTTTGCCTTTGAATATTCATCCACAATCCAGGCCATCTCGCGTGGGCCAGTACCCATATCAGGGGCCGGAATGTCACGATCAGGACCTATTACGTCGAGCATAGCCACGGTGTACTGCCGGATGAGCCGCTCGATTTCACCTGCCGACATGGCTCGCGGGTTGCAGGCGATACCACCTTTGGCACCCCCGTAGGGAATATCTACGACGGCACATTTCCATGTCATCCAGGCAGCCAGGGCGCGAACCTCGTTAAGGTTAACGCCGGGGTCGAGCCGGATCCCCCCTTTACCAGGTCCGAGGATGTTGGAGTGAATTACCCGATACCCCTCAAAAACCCGGATACTGCCGTTGTCCATGGTAACGGGTAAGCCAACAATGACCTGCCGGGCGGGTACCTTCAGAATGTCATACATCTCGGTCGTTATGCCCAGTAATCGGGCAGCCGCGTCAAATCGCGACATCATGGACTCAAGCGGATTTTCTTTGTCTTTAATTGGTGCTGGTTCGATATATCCCATAACCTTGCGCTATTGTGGTAGTTAAAACCGATTATTTGAGTGAAGTGCGCCACAAACTTAATGGTTTAACGAATAGACAATCAAAAGTATATTTTTTCTGTGATTAGTCTAAAAAGTAACATACCATATGATATCTCCCCAATTAACACTATACCAGCATTTTGGATGTAAGTATAGCCTGAAATCCAAATTTTCTTTCGGAAATCTGGATTTTCCAAGTCAGGTCAATGTTATTTACAGGCTCATTATCGAGGGTAGTCGTTGGTTGGGAATTGACAAAGCCGTACTTTTGCACCCAATAATACGCCCCCCACCTAACGCAGGCTTTTATTATGGTCATGGAAGAGAAAAAACGGTATTCGGAAGAAGATTTGAAAGAATTTGAACTCCTGATTGGTCAGAAATTAGATGCTACGCGTAGTGAACTGAACTACATAAAAGAAACGCTCAGCAAACGAAACGACAGCGGCACGGACAACACGTCGGGCAATTCGAAACTTCTCGAAGATGGAGCTGATACCAGCGAGCGGGAAAACTTAAGTCAACTGGCAGCCCGCCTGCAAAAATTCACCCAGCAGCTCGATGCTGCTATGGTACGAATCAAAAATGGTACATACGGCGTGTGTAAGGACACTGGTAAGCTTATTCCGAAGGAGCGACTACGGGCTGTGCCGCATACGCAGCAGACGATTGAAGCCAAACTTCGTCAGTCAAGATAACTGATTTATGAAACAGACGCACAGAGGCCACCCGTTATGGGTGGCCTCTGTGCGTTTATACCAGCGCAGAAGGGAGAGCTTTTTCCACAATTACGTAGTTTTCTCTCATCTATTACAACAATCGGTAACGGGCAGGTAAAGGCCTACAGGGTATTTTTTAGCCCTGTATGGTGCCTGCTGGCCTGTCCTGTCCCGTAAACGTGTCGCTCTAAACAAAACGGCTGTTTTTTTGTAGATATCGTATGGAGTCGTTTAACCTTTACGATCATGCTGGAACGTTTTGAAGAGATACGAGAAAACATATTTCGCTATCTGGAGGCCCGAATAGAGTTATTTACGCTCGAGACACGCGGAAAAATAGAAGAAGGCGTCGTGGTAGGTGTTCACGGAATCATACTGGCGCTGCTTGGCACTATGACCATTATCTTTCTGTTCAGCCTGCTGGCTGCCTATCTAAATTTTGTGCTTGACAGCCGGTATCTTGGTTTTCTAATTGTGGCGGGCTTTTTCCTGCTGCTAACGCTGATCTGGCTTCTGGCCAAAGATTTCTTCAAAGCAAAAATCAAGGTAGTAGCTTACAGCGCACTGAAGAAGAGTCAGGAAAAGAAAAAGGAGCAAAAGCATGACGCAGTAGAGGAACTGATGGCGCAGACCCGATCTACCCTTGGTGCTTCTCCCCCCTCTTCGTTAAGCCAATAGTCACCTCACTTTCTTTATACGTATAAGTTCTGGTTAGAAACCGTCTTCATTCATAACTCACACTTTAGCCATTATGGAAGACCCTAAAGTACCTTTTGCCGATACAACGGCCCGCCGGGCGCAGCTTATGGCCGCTACCGAACGTTTTAAAGACTCCATTTCGGACGGAGTAGATTCTCTCAAAGATGAGGCTACCGAAAAAGGCCGTTCAGTAGCTTTTGTGGCAGGTGCCGCTTTCGCCGTATATTTGGTGGCTAATGCACTCCTGCCGAAATCTGATGAATACCGGTACGCCGAGAAATACGGCGAACCAGATGAGGATGATGATATGGATGCAGACGAATACGACGATGAAATCGACGACATAGATGCGTCTGCTTTAAGTCCGTACAAAGCCATAGAGAAGAAGGCAAAGAAAACGCAACGGAAAGCTGCCGCGAGTGGTTTGATCGGCGGCATGATAACCTCCGTACTGACCAGTATAGCCCGTCAGCAATTAATAGGTTTCGTATCCCGACTCCGTCAAAACAATGCCATCAACCCAACTGCCAACCCAACGCAATACCACGAAAAAGCAGTCACACAACCTGCTGACTATACTCCGCGAACGTAAAGCAGCGGGGCAAAAATCATTGGCTCTCCTGATAGACCCCGACAAGGCCGATCAGGAGAGCCTTTTCACGCTGCTCAGCCAAACCGCTATTTATCCGGTCGATTTCTTTTTTGTGGGTGGTAGTCTCATTACAAATTATAATCACGCCGATGTTATTGCCACTATTCGGCAACGCACCGATGTTCCCGTAGTTCTTTTCCCCGGTAACCCTCTGCACATCGAGGCTTCGGCTGACGCTATTTTGCTGCTTTCCCTGATTTCCGGTCGAAACCCGGAATTTCTGATTGGTCAGCACGTCATTTCGGCCCCGCTGCTAAAGAAAAGTGGTCTGGAAATTTTACCTACGGGCTATATACTGGTTGATAGTGGTGTACAAACAACCGTCTCTTACATCAGCGGCACTACACCCCTTCCATATGACAAGCCTGACGTAGCGGCTTGTACGGCAATGGCTGGCGAGATGCTTGGACTTCAGCTTATGTACTTAGACGCAGGCAGTGGTGCCCGGAAACCAGTGTCTGCTAATATGATCCGGGCAGTAAGCACCACCGTAGCTGTACCTATTGTGGTGGGTGGGGGCATTGATTCGGAAGAAAAAGCCTACGACGCGCTTCAGGCGGGAGCCGATCTAATTGTTGTTGGCAATGGTGTTGAGCAGAATCCAGATCTTTTAGCTCAATTATCGGGCGTTATACAATCAGTCAATCAGTCAGTTGTACAAGTTTAGTGTTATGATAAAACCAGTTGCCAGCGCATTGGCGTGTGCGTTCAGTTTCCTTATCATTACAGGGTATGCCCCGGATGTTCTTGGGCAGTCAGTTTCCGGAAAAGTTTACTCGGTAGTAGAAAAGCAACCCGAGTTTCCGGGCGGCAAAGCAGCCCTGAGCCACTACCTCGCTGAAACCATCAAATTTCCGGGGTCACTCATGCGGCAGCATGCCGATACTGGTCCGATAGCCGCCCAGTTTATTATTGACCAGACCGGGGCTGTGCATGACGTTCGTGTAACAACGAAGCCTTTGACGGGTAAGGCTCGCAAAGGCATGGAGTCCTTTATAACTACGGTCATCGCTGCGGTTGAGAAGATGCCCAACTGGCAACCCGGCGAAATAAAGAACAGGCCAGTTTCAGTCTTTTACACCCTTCCCATCGAGGTAAATGTGAAGTGAAAAGGGGCCGTTGTGCGGCCCCTTTTTTTATACGTTCATCAGCGACTCGCGCCGACGCATTTTACCGGCTGGTATTCCAAACATCATTTTGAACCGGCGGCAGAAGTAAGCAGTGTCTTTGTAAGCCACCTCGGCACCAATGGCCCGAATGCTCTTTTTACTGGTTCGCAACAACCCCACTGCCGATTCCATACGCTGGTATTCAATGTAGTCCTGAGGATTGATACCTGTCAGCATCTTGAAATACTGGCCTACATAATCTTCTGATACGTTAGCTACATTGGCAAGTACCTTGTTCGATAGATCGCCACCCAGGTTATCCTTAATGTAAGCAAATATATCGATCAGTCGCGGGTCCTTGAAGTATGTACTGTTGGTTACCAGTTGCTCTACAAACAGGCGGTTCTTGAGAATGTAACGTACTACTTCAATAACGATCTCTTCAGTTTTTATTTTTATAATCCGGCCTTTTCCGGCCAGATCGGTCATATCCTCGGCAAGAATCTGATTGATTGTAGTGGCCAGATGTTCCTCACGCTTGATAATAAACGGTGGCACATCGAGCGAGTTGAAGAAGTTTACCGAATCAAAAACCTTAGCTTCAAATGATACGTACCCAAATGAATTGGGCATATGTCCAATGAGTTTAGGATCATGATTGCCTTCGAAATACAATTCCCGACGTGTCATAAACTCTTCGTTCGATACCGACTTAGGGCTTTCGGGATCGCCATAGGTAACACTCACGTGTTTACCGCCCGGAATGAAGAGCATATCACCGGCATCTACCTTGGTTTTATCCTCTCCTACCGATACTTCACCATTGTATAAAATCAATAATGTATTTTCTACATCATAAAAATTTTTGATAGTGATCGGTTGTAATATCCGAATGTTACGGGCCTTAATGAACTTGACGCCTAACGATTCAATAATTTTGTTGTAGTCTTCCATAGCTAAACGGGGTGCCTGTGCAAATTGGAGCAGCGCACAAAGTTGCACAAAACTAATAATTTGTACAAAACTAATACAAGTATAAAAGTTTCCATAACACAAAAAAATAGGCGAATCCACGAAGGATGCGCCTATTACGACATATTGAGCCAATGAAATGCCAAAAAACTTAGCGAACGAGTTCGCGGGCAATCACTAATTTCTGTATTTCTGATGTCCCTTCGTAAATCTGCGTGATTTTAGCGTCGCGCATGAGTCGCTCTACATGGAACTCTTTCACATATCCGTAGCCTCCGTGTACCTGAACGGCTTCGGTTGTGGTCCACATGGCTACGTCAGACGCAAATAATTTGGCCATTGCAGCCGCCTGTACATAGTCTTTACCTTCGTCTTTCAAACGGGCCGCTTTGAAAACCAGAAGCCGTGCAGCTTCAATTTTTGTTGCCATTTCGGCCAGTTTAAACTGAATGGCCTGATGATCAAATATCTGTTTGCCAAAGGCCCGGCGTTCCTGACTGTACTTAAGAGCCATTTCGTAGGCACCAGCTGCAATACCGAGAGCCTGCGCAGCAATGCCAATGCGTCCACCATTCAACGTTGACATTGCAAACTTAAACCCAAACCCATCGGCACCGATACGGTTACTCTTGGGTACATGAACATCGGTAAACAGCAGTGAATGCGTGTCTGATGCGCGGATACCCATTTTGTCTTCTTTCTTGCCGATTACAAAGCCGGGATTTCCCTTCTCAACAATCAGGCAGTTGATACCTCTGTGGGCCTTCTCCCGATCCGTTTGAGCAATGACCAGGCAAATGTCTGACGAGTTGCCGTTGGTAATCCAATTTTTGGTTCCGTTCAGCAGATAATGGTCTCCCTTGTCTTCGGCAGTTGTCTGCTGTGAGGTAGCGTCAGAACCAGCTTCTGGCTCTGAGAGACAAAACGCACCCAGGGCTTCTCCAGTAGCTAACCTCATCAGGTATTTTTGCTTTTGTTCCTCTGTTCCATATGACTCCAGGCCATAGCAAACCAGCGAATTGTTGACAGAGACAATCACCGACGCCGACGCATCGATCTTGGACAACTCTTCCATCGCCAGTACATACGATACGGTGTCCATCCCCCCCCCGCCGTATTCGGGCGAAACCATCATACCCAGAAAGCCTAGTTCGCCCATTCGACGAATCAGTTCTTTGGGAAACTGCTGGGCGTTATCGCGCTCAATAACGCCGGGCATGAGTTCGGTTTGGGCAAAGTCGCGGGCGGCTTCCTGCACAGCCAGGTGTTCTTCTGTGAGGTTGAAGTTCAGGCCGGGTAACCCAAGTGTTACTGCTTCCATACTGATTGAGTGTTTTTGGTTTGTTGATTCGTGGACGTAAATATACTAAGTAGTATGCACGCATACTATTCATAAAGCAACGTAATCAGTTCAGCCACACAAGCCGGTTTCTCCTGACCTTCAACTTCAAAAACGCATTCTATGATTGCCCTTACGCCCAATCTGCTTTCAGTGCTTTCGTTGTGATTTTGCTCTTCAGCGTGGTGTAGCCAGGCTTTCATACGAAGACGACTACCAACCGGAACTGGGTTTGTAAATCTGATTTTATTGGCACCGTAGTTCACACCTACTCGTACTGACTCTATTTGGTATATCTCAGCCATCAGTTTGGGAGCCAGCGAAAGCGTCAGGAATCCATGGGCAATGGTTTGCTTATGGGGAGACTCTCTGGCTGCCCGGTCAGGGTTGGTATGTATCCACTGATCGTCGCCAGTTGCCTGAGCAAACAGGCCAACCATTTCCTGAGTGATCGTCATGTACTCGGTTTCGCCAAGCGGTTGTCCCGCATGGGCCGAAAATTCTGTAAGATCCGCGAATACCTTCATAAGGTGTCAGAATGTATATCTTATCTCCTTAACGCATTGCTACTACATTTGGTCAGATTTTCCTATAAAGAACGATGCTGTCAAGCCAGGGTAAAGACTTATATTTTTGACTTTAGAAAGGCGATAACCACATCGAGGCCTTTTTGATAATGCTGATTATTAGGAATAACGATATCTGCTTCGGCGCGATACGGCTTGATAAACTGCTTGTAGGTTGGCTTCACGTGGTATTTCCAGCGATACATGACATCGTCGAGATCATAGCCTCGCTCTTCAGCATCGCGCTTTACCCGGCGTTCAAGTTTTATGCTGTTTTTAGCATCTATAAAAATCTTGAGGTCCATCTGGTCAGCCAGCTCACGGAAGTGAAATACGAAAATTCCTTCAACTATAATGATTGGCGCAGGCTTAAACTCAAGCAGGCGGGGCGTAACAGCAGGGTTATTGAATGTGTATTCAGTTTGAGTAACTACATGACCTCTATCGAGTTGCTCTATATGTTGTGCGTACAGATTGTGATCAATCGTTTCGGGCAGATCGAAGTTATGGATTCCCTGGCCGTCAACTGGAATTTCGGCCCGGCTACGGTAATAGTTGTCCTGCGAAATCAGACAAATCTGCTCGTCGGTAAACGCATTTAAAACACCTTTTAGAAATGATGTCTTACCGGAAGCACTACCGCCGGTAATGCCGACGATAAACGGTTTGGTGGTCATTTCACAAAGATAGGTATCATGCTACTGCATAAAAAAAAGGACTCGTTAAAGTCCTTCCTGATACTTGATACCGGCCACATAGTGCAGCCATACAACGCGCGACATTCTAAAGTTGACCGGAGCAATCAGAACCATAACCGGGGCAATCACGGCGGCATACACCCAGCCTTCCGGGTCGCCAAAGAAGTAAAACAGAGTAAATGCCAATACAAGAGCTACCCCACCCGATAAGGCATAACTAACATACATGGCTCCTATAAAATAGCCGGGCTCTATCTCAAACCGCAGTCCACAGTGCGGACAGTGTTCGTGCATCTCATCGAAAGCACGGGGCGAATAAAAGGGCTTGCTGAATATTTTCCCTTTTCTACATCTGGGACAAAGCCCTTCTAAGACGGCCTGCAATTTCGATACGTCTGCCATGTTCTTTTCTACTGTTTCGGTACCAGAGGAAGGCAATTGTTGACACAATCAGGTACGGCGCAGCGAGCAAATACAGAATACCGATGTTGAGCTGTGAAGCCACTATACTACGACCGCCACTGACGGTACTTTCTACCGTTCCCCGGCACATAGCACACTGGGCTGATAAATCAGGCATTACGCCGACCACCAAAAGCATTACCAATAAGAATGTTATCTTTTTCATGTCGATGATAAGTTAATGCAGGTAATACGGTCTAATCAAAAAATAGACGATTACGCCCGTAGTACTCACATAAAGCCAAATGGGATACGCCCATTTTACGGTCTGCTTATGTTTACGTATCTGGTTAGTCAAGGCGAAATAAACAGCCCGCAGTACAAACCATACTACCACAACTGACAGAACAATATGCGATACCAATAGAAAGTAGTACACCGGACGAATCCATCCCTGCCCCCCAAACGGTGTCGATTCATTGGTAAGATGGTATAAGACATAGCTGACTAAAAACACCGAACCCAGGCTGAAGGCACTTAGCATGGTCCACTTATGACCCACAATATTCTTCTGGCGGATGAAGTACAAACCTGTCAACAGCAACACCGACGTAATCGAATTTATCAGGGCATTGATGTGGGGCAGGTACGTTGTCCAGTCGCCAAGATCTACCTTTTGCCGAACGCCCAGCAGAATAGCAACGGCCAACGGAATAACGGCAGCCAGAATATTAATGACCCGGTTTGCCTGCTGTTCTCGAACTGGTGGTTGGAGTGTTTCCATACTATATAGACCTTATCTGGTCTTGTATTAATACGAAGAGCGGTGATTGAAGAATCGCGGATGACAGCACTTTATTCTTTGCTGTACCCGTCTAGGAGAACCCTGATTTCGAGGACTAACCGATCTACGTCTTTCGTATCTGTACCGTCATAGAAGCCTCTCACAATACCTTCTTTATCTACTAATACCAACTTTTCACTATGGATAAAAGTTTCGTCGGGTTTCCCCTCTTTCACGCCAGCATCGACCACAGGGAGATAATAACCATGCAGAGCCAAATCGTAAATTTCTACCTTGCTACCAGTCAGGAAATACCACTTGCCAGGCGTAGCTTCATATTTCTGCGCATATTCCAGTAATTGTTCAGGCCGGTCGTGTTCAGGATCGACAGAATGCGATAGAAGCATCACATCAGACTGGTTGCGGAAAATATCCTGAACACGCGTGAGTTGCGATGAGATTCTGGGGCATATGGTACCACAGCGAGTAAAGAAGAAACTTGCTACATAGATTTTCTTTTTCACCAATGATTGTGACACGGTGTCTCCGTTCTGATCAATTAGGCTAAACGGCGGGATGTGATTGTACAGGGTATCCGTCATCTGTCGCCCATCGGGAAGTGTTACGGTTCCCATAAGTGGTTCGCTTCGGGAGGAGTCTATCCTGGGCAAATACCGGGGCAGTACGTAATGGTTTTCCGTGCCAAACCTGAGAAATATATACAGCAAAGCCGGGACCAGCAGCGTAGTGAGCAGGATCCCGGCTTTTTGAAAATTTGACATCTGTTTACCTGAGTTCAAATATGTGACCCCCTTCGGTCAATAGCGCCAGAAGAAGCCACACAATAAAGATGATAGGCACGACAATGGCCCAAATCAGACTTTTTACTTCGTGCTTGAGGTGCATAAACTCCCCTACAATGAAGAAGGCCTTCACAAGCGTCATAATCACGAAGAGCGACGTACGAAAACCTCCGGCCTTCATTAAGAAAGCCAAAGCAAACTCAACTGCGGTAATAGCTGCCAACACCCAGAACGTACGCCAGATGATAGACGTTGCTGCCGGGGCATTTTCAGTTCCGGCATGGCCAGGAGTATCAAATTGAGTGGAATTATCAGACATGATTACGAAACTTAAACTAAGTAAAAGAATGTGAAGACAAATACCCAGACCAAATCAACAAAGTGCCAATATAGGCCAACTTTCTCTACCATCTCATAGTGACCCCGTTTCTCGTACATGCCGGTAGATGCACGGTAGAAAATTAGCATGTTCAATACAACACCGCTCAGTACGTGGGTACCGTGGAATCCAGTGATAAAAAAGAACAGATCAGCAAAGGCTGGGGGACCGTACTGATTCTCGACCAGGTTAGCCCCGAAAATAGTTCGCTTGAATGTTTCTCCGTTAACAAGCTCTGTGATGACTGTACCTGTCTCCGTACCATGAATAAAGTGCGACCATTCCCACGCCTGACAGCCTAAAAAAGTCAGACCACCCAAAATTGTCCACAACATATATTTCTCAACATCACCTCTATCCATGCGGTGGCCGGCTTCAACGGCCAATACCATCGTAACGCTGCTGAAAATGAGAATGAACGTCATGATCCCTACGAAGATCAGCGGTGCATCTATTCCATGTAAGAATGGAAGCGCATTATAAACCATCTCAGGTACGGGCCAGTACAGATTCGAGAACTGGAATACCTCCCCATAAATAGCCGGATCCCAGGCAGGATAGCTGTAACGAATCAGTCCATACGTTACCAATAACGCTGAGAACGTAAACGTATCAGAGATCAGGAAAAACCACATCATTAACTTGCCATAGCTGGCATTCATCGGCTCAACACCACCCATCCAGGCTTTTTTGTCGAACGTTTGCTCTGATTGTGATTCTGCGTGGGTTGTCGTCGCAGTAGCGGCCATTAGTTAAGCGGTTATCAATGAAAATAGACTAAAAAGAAAAACAAGTACAACCAGAGTATATCCAGAAAGTGCCAGTAAGAGGCAGCAATCTCAAGTTGTACCAGATTCTTAGCATGTATTTTAAGCCGAAGAGCAGCCACCAATGCAAACACCAGCACAATTAGGCCGGAGATAAGGTGGAAGCCATGAAGACCCGTGAATACATACATAAATGAACCAGCCGGGTTACCAACAAAGAAAACTTTTTGCTGAACCAAATTGATCCATCCCTGAAATTGCATGTACAGGAATACAATACCTAATGCAAAAGTAACAGTTATAGCTGTTCGCATCATGGTAAACCTGTCTTTTTTTGCAGATACATATGCCCAGTGCATCGTTATACTGCTAAATACCAGCACAATAGAACTGTATGCAAATATATCGGGAATCTGATAATCAATCCAGTTTCCCTCTGCCCGCCTAACCAGATAGCCACTTGTCATGGCGGCAAACATCATCACTATACTTACAATGAAGAGCCAGAGAATGAACTTCTTAGGGTTCATGGAAAGTGTTTCCTCAGGCTCTTCCAGAATGGCAACGTTATCAATGTAATCGCTCATAACACTATACTTTGTCTAACAGGTACACAATCTGCACAACAGGTAGATAGAGCAACGATCCAAACATCATCTGTAAAGCGGCTTTGTCGGTGCAGGTTCTCATTAAGTGAAACGTCTGCGCCAGAAACAAGATTCCCCCCAGCATGGCCACCAAAGCCGAATTGATCCCAGTCATTCCTAATGCATATGGCAACCAGCCAACTGGAATCAGAAACAGGGTGTAAATCATGATTCGAAAAGCAGTGTCCGCATTCTTCTCTTTTCCAGGCATCATTTGAATACCAGCTTTCTTGTAATCGTCGAAAGCTAGCCAACCAATTGCCCAGAAGTGAGGAAACTGCCAAAAAAACTGAATTGCAAACAGAATACCCGGCTCCCAACTAAAATGATTGGTGGCTGCTACCCATCCAATCATAGGTGGAAAAGCTCCTGGCAATGCACCCACATACACAGCAATCTGTCCTTTGCGCTTTAAGGGCGTGTAAACGAAACCATACAATATTAACGATAAGACTGCCAGAGCAGCAGCCCGTACATTAAAGACCTCTACGTATAAAACGCAGGCTACCGCAAAAAGTACGAATGCAAATCCGGCAGCTTCCGAAACAGTCAGGCGATTTGTTGGCAACGGACGGGTTGCTGTACGCTTCATCAGCCGATCAGAATCCTTTTCAATGATCTGATTAATGATATTAGCAGCACCTGTTATTGAAATTGAGGCAATCACAAATGCGGCTATATGCCACCATACAACAGCATCGGCGGCCAGGCAATAGCCAAATACACCTGAGAACACAACCGCCAGCGTTAATTTCAACTTCAGCAGTTCTACGTATGCTTTTGCTTTGTATCCAACAAGGGTTAAATCTATTATTTTGTGCATGTTACATCTTCTGCAAACTCACCTGCTCCTTTCTCATTTTCGGCAAACTGAGTTGAGGGTTTAATACCAGCCATACCACAAATTGAATACCAACAATTATAACAGCCAGAAACAAGTGAATTGGTTGTAAAAGAGCGGGTACAGCAAAATAGCCCATTATCGCTCCAGTGATTATTTCAAGAAGAACTAATACAGATAGCCATACACCAGCTTTTCTTAGGAATTTCAGCCCCTTTGTCTTTAACAAGCTGACTGCTACTGTGATGTGTAAAGCGAGTATAACTAAAGAGAAAGACCTGTGAACGTAAAATCGCCAATCTAACTCTTCAATCCAGTTTGCCCGCTGATCGTATCCCATCAGCTTAATAACTTCATTTAAAGCGTCACGCACTTGAGTACCTAACAGAACCTGCCCTAATGTGAGTACCATAGTCATCAGCAAAAGCGTGTTAGCAGAATTACTTTTTCTAAAAATTTTGCCAACATACCAATCGAATGCCATTGCTCTTACATAGACAAACAGCAGACTCAGTACCACAAGAACGGCTAAGAGCAAATGGAGCGTGATCATGTAGTGCGCTAATTCGGTGGCAACTACACGCGAGCCTAACCAGGCGTTCGCAACCAATAGAAAAAAAGTAACTATACTACCCAAGACAATTACCTTATCCCTGCGCCAATAAGAAAAGGAAGACACCAGCGTAGCGAATACAAACAGACCCGCTAAAACGCCTAACAGACGATTTAGATACTCGATCCATGTCTTGATCGCATTAAACTCTACTTCGCCCTTTAATTTAACTCCATATATCTCCTGATAATTGGGAGGTAGTTGAGAGATATGAGTTGGGGGAATCCACTGACCAAAGCATTTTGGCCAATCAGGGCAGCCCATTCCGGAGCCTGTGCCTCTGACGATACCACCTGCCAATACGAGCAGGTAAATAACGAGTATCGTCAGAAACGCCAGTCTCCGGAAACGCTCGCCTTCTTTATGAGTGGGGTTGTTTGAACTGATCATTCAGATTCTGTGCCTCGATCTCATGTTCCAGACCAATCAATTCATTTTCATGAGGAAGATTAGACTCGGGAGTTTGCGAATAAGGCACATTTTGCGGGATGAAGTCATCTTTCGCACCGGGCTTACTGTAATCGTAAGGCCAACGATATACGGCAGGAATCTCGCCTGGCCAGTTTCCGTGACCAGGATTAATTGGCGTAGTCCACTCCAGCGTGTTAGACTTCCAGGGATTCTGGGTTGCCTTCTTTCCTTTGAATATGCTGTAAACAAAGTTCCACATGAACACCAATTGCGCCGTAAAGGTGAATACGGCAGCAATACTGATGAAGCTGTTCATGTCAGCGAAGATGTTCTTTGTGAAGTCATAACTCGTAAACGCATAGTAGCGACGTGGGAAGCCAGCAATACCAATGTAGTGCATTGGGAAAAAGACCAAGTATATACCAATAAACGTCAACCAGAAGTGGATATACCCAAGTTTGTCATTCATCATTCGGCCAAACATCTTGGGGAACCAGTGATACACACCAGCCAGCAAACCAAAGGCAGAAGCCGCCCCCATGACCAAGTGGAAGTGAGCCACCACAAAATAGGTATCATGTAACTGAATATCGAGTGCTGAGTTACCAAGAATGAGACCGGTAAGACCGCCCGATATGAAGAACGATACCAGACCAATAGAGAACAGCATAGCCGGGGTGAACCGAATATTACCACGCCACAAGGTCGTAATGTAGTTAAATGCTTTCACCGCCGACGGAACTGCAATAATGAGCGTCAGGAACATGAAAATGGATCCCAGAAATGGGTTCATACCCGTCACGAACATATGGTGTCCCCACACAATAAAAGCGAGAAAAGCAATACCCATCATGGATGCAATCATGGCCCGATAACCAAAAATAGGCTTGCGGGAATTTGTTGCTATGATCTCCGATGTCATACCCAGAGCAGGCAGCAGCACGATATAGACCTCGGGGTGACCCAGAAACCAGAACAAATGCTGGAATAATATTGGGCTTCCTCCTACGTTCGGCAAAGCTTCTCCTGTCTGGCCAATATAAATTTCAGACAAATAAAAACTGGTACCAAAACTACGGTCAAATATTAGAAGCAGGGCTGCAGACAGAAGAACAGGAAATGAAATCAATCCCAGTACAGCCGTTAGGAAGAATGCCCAGATCGTAAGAGGCAACTTGCTAAACGACATACCGCGGGTTCGTAGATTGATAACCGTAGTAATATAGTTGATACCACCCAGCAATTGCGATACGATGAACAGAGCCATGCTGCTTAGCCACAATGTCATACCCAACTGAGATCCAGGGTGTACTTGAGGCAATGCACTTAACGGCGGGTAAACTACCCATCCCCCACCCGCAGGTCCTGTCTCAATGAAAAGCGAGAACAGCATAATTGCACTCGCAACAAAGAAAAACCAGTACGATAACATGTTCAGGAAACCTGAAGCCATGTCACGGGCGCCAATCTGAAGCGGAATTAGAAAATTGGAGAATGTTCCACTCAAACCAGCCGTCAACACAAAGAATACCATAATGGTACCATGCATGGTAATCATAGCCAGATAAAAGTCTGGGTCTATCTTGTTACTCTCATTGATCCAGTTTCCAAGAATTGGTCTTAGAAAGCCCACGTTCATGTCAGGAAATCCCAACTGGAGACGAAATATGACTGACAGACCAATCCCTATAACAGACCAGATGATCCCTGAAATCAGGTATTGTTTGGCAATCGTCTTGTGATCTTCGGAAAATATATATTTCCGCCAAAAACTCTGGTTCTCATGGTGGTCATGTTCTTCTACATGGACCACAGTTGCCGGGTTAGATGATACAGCTTCCATTCTTTCTAATTTGTTGTCGTAAAATTTATCGAATTGTGGAACGTGCTACAGATATACCTCCACCTGTCCTGATAGACGCCACAGTACTATCAGCAGATGTTTCAACTGCATCAGCAGGAAGATATTTAGCTGCTTTGGCCTTCAGATTAAGAGGGATTCGCGTGGCCAACTCAGGGTAAGATGACAATAGTGGTTTTTGTTCTTTACACCATGCCTGCCACGATGCTTCGTCTTCCACAACCAGACGCAAACGCATCGAGAAGTGACCACGACCGCAAACCTCAGTACATGCAATTTCGTATCCGAAATCCTGATTGCCAGTCATGTTACGCATCTCATCAGTAGTCTTATCGGCAATAAACCAGAAGCGAGTCGGCATACCTGGAACAGCATCCATTTTTACGCGCATGTGTGGGATAAAAACGCTGTGCAACACATCACGAGCACGAATCTTCAAAAGTATCGGCTTATTTACAGGAATGTGCAACTCTGAAGTTGATGTAAAGTCGTCAAACGAGGCAGGATCTGTATAATCAATGCCAGTGTCGTTATTACTGTTAATCAGCTTATAATTAAATGCACCAAGCTTATTGTCATCGACGCCGGGATACCGCACAATCCAGTTAAACTGTTTGCCGACTATCTCGAACACCTGGGCGTCTGCCGGCGCTTCAGTCATTATATCACGCCATGCCCGCCAGCCAGTAAATACCATTATTGCCATAATAACCGCAGGAATAACAGTCCAGATCAACTCCAATTTGTGATTCTCTGGGTAGTAAGCAGCTTTCCGGTCGGCTTTGTACTGGTAACGCCAAGGGAAGTAAAAGAGCAAAGTGTTAGTAACAATGAAGGCTACCATGATGATCCCCATCGAGAGCCAAAAGAGAGAGTCCGTTCTGCGTCCATGCGGAGATGATGCTTCGGGCAAGAAGTATTGCTGGGCGTGTAAATAAGACCACACAATACCAATCAGGCCAAATATTAAAAACGCCATGAACAGCGCACCATTTATGCGGTTGCTGGTCCCTATCTCTGCGTCTTCTGCCGACTCATTAACACTTTTCACAACTGAGGACATTCTGGAGACGATCAAAGCTGCCAGTGCCAGAAAAACGACCGATAAAATAGCAATTACGTAAACCATAGTACTAAGAAGCTAAACGTTAAATGTCATGATGAAGTGACTCTTCCAGCATCGGGTGATTTTTGGGGATCAAATTGGCCTTCTCTAACTGAGATGAAATTGACCAGATGAAACCACAGGCGAAAATCAAAATCATGCCAAACTCAATCGGCCCAAATCCTCCGTGTTTACCAACTGTGCCGGGCATGATATTTACATAGAAGTCGAAATAGTGACCCACTATAATGCCCCAAGCTGCCAACTTGAGAATAGCATATGTCCGCTTTGAGTCCCTTGTCATCAGAACAAGGAATGGAAAGACAAAGTTTAGGAAGATATTAATAAAGAACGGGGCTTTGTAAATGCCTCCGTACCCACTGAAACGCTCCCGATAATAGATGGTCTCTTCGGGAATGTTAGCGTAGTAAATCAGCATAAACTGAGAGAACCACACGTATGTCCAGAATATGCTGAAAGCAAACATAAACTTGCCCAGGTCATGCAAATGACTGTCATTAACAATCTGTAGATATCCCCGCTCTTTCAGCATAACAACGGTTAACGTGATAACGGCGAGTCCCGTTACGTGCCAGCTTGCCAGTGTGTACCAACCAAACATAGTGCTGAACCAATGTGAATCAATTGTCATCACAAAGTCCCAGGCAGAGGTTGATGACGTAACAGCAAACACCACAAGGAACGCAGTACCATATTTAATACTTTTCTCATAATATGATATACCACCGTATAGGTCTTCCTGCAGAGAGAAACCACGAACTACCCGCCATAGTACATACCATAACACGAAATATAGTACAACCCGAATCAGATAAAAGGGCGTATTCAAGAAGCCTGACTTACCAGCAATAACTCGGTCATACTCGGGACTATTCGGGTCATACAATGCAGGATTAGTCCAGTGGAACAGATCGTGACCCGCAATCAGAAAGGTAGCAACCACGACCACACCCATGATAGGTAAGTAAGCAGGTAACGCTTCCGGAATACGCTTAAAAGCAACCGTCCAGCCA
>Ga0105048_10007659_pt1 | contig 17350 bp, 19 predicted proteins | sample MAT05_FD_78382 | JGI IMG/M metagenome (GOLD analysis project Ga0105048, IMG submission 78382) | Freshwater microbial communities from Lake Fryxell liftoff mats and glacier meltwater in Antarctica - MAT-05 | ecosystem: Environmental > Aquatic > Freshwater > Ice > Liftoff microbial mat | place...
TAGCCGCCGCCCTGCCCTAGCCGGTGGCCATGCGCATCGAAAGCGAGCAGCGGTAGCAAAATTAAATCAAAACTCGGCACCGCTGATGCGCTGGCAGCGTGGGGATCAGGTTTATACAAAAAGGGGGACAAAATTCCATACCTACCGGGCGCAAGACTGGCTTCTCCGTGGTAGCGCGAAAACTGCATTGCACCGTCTGCTTCAATGTGTGGCAAATATAGAAAAACGCCACGTGCAAGCAGCAGCTCAAGCAACGGTTTTAATGACAATTCGCTGGTTGCAGCCCAATAAGCGGCAACGTGCATGCCGCTGGCAAACCAATGGCTGGAAAGTGCATGGGTTAGTAACGTGTTTGAAGCTTGTTCCTGCGCTAACGGCCCAAGCTGCCGTCGAGCAGCCCGCATCTGTGTGCGCAGCCGTACTTTTTCAAAGTTGACGCCTGATAACGCGCTATCAGGTGAACCCTGATCAGCTGAACCCTGGTCAGACAAAGGGGCCCCCCGCCTGCGTCGGTACATTTCGGGCGACCTTGATCCCAAGGATCAAGTGGGATGGCCGGCCAAACACGAGGCTTTCCGCGGGGAGCGGATCTGCACAAATCGTTGGCTATTGACCAACCCGGGGTCATGTTTCAGGGACAAGGCGATATGTCGAATTGCGATCGAACACCGCAGGGGGCGCAGCGCCATTCTATGCGGCGCGAAGCGCGCCATCAAGCGCTGCGTTCATGCGTTTGAGCTCGCTACTGAGGGATTCGTTCAAGTTCTCAAAGCGCGCGTCCTTGCCAAGCAGTTCTTGCGCAAAGGTTAGCGCCGCCAACACCGCCAAACGGTCTAAAGTCAGCATTTTGTCGGAGGCTTTAAGCTCACGCATACGCGCATCTAGCGCCTGTGCCGCCGCCAAAAGCCCCTCACGCTGTTCAGCTGGGCAACCCAGCTTATAGTCGCGATCAAAAATACGCAGGGAAACGGTTGAACTCAAATGTGCTGCTCCATAGCCTTTAGTCTAGAAATCATCGCTTCGATGCGCGCGCGCGCCTGTTCATTTTTGCCTGATAACGCGGCGCGCTCGTCGAGCAATTCTGCCTGCACCGATTTGAGCGTTCGATTTTCAGCATCAAGCGCGCGTGCGACTTCAACAAGCTGATTTAACTTAGCCGCAAGCGCTTGCAATTCGGTTTGAGTAGATTCAGTTCGAGCACGGCCAATATCCATTCGCCTAGATTAGCCATGCGCGCAACATCAAGCAAGGTGGCTAACGAAAAAACTGCAGCTACAAGAACGAAAAAAGGCCTGAGGACTTTCATCCCAGGCCTTTTAAAAGAACGCAATTGGATTTAGCCTTCTGCGCCTTCTTCTTCGCTGACTTTTTGCTTGACATCAATCACTTTTTTGCCACGGTAAAAGCCGCTAGCGGTGATGTGGTGGCGGCGATGCACTTCACCGGTGGTGCTGTCGGTGGCAAGCTGGGTTGCGGTCAACGCATCGTGCGAGCGGCGCATACCAGCGCGTGAAGGGGTAACGCGTGATTTTTGAACTGCCATGGCGGATTTCCTTTTCCAAAATAACTTAAATGACACTGCCTAGAAATGACACTGCCTAGATCGGCATTCGATTTTGACGGCGCTCTAAATTAGAGGAGGGTCAAAAAACCTTAGCCCGCGAGTATAGCTAAATTTTAGACGATGTCAGCGGGCATCAATTTTCACGTCGCCTTTCCTTCAGCTTGGCTTAGTTTTAAGCAGACTGCTCAAGGCAGCGAATGGGTGCGCCTTCTCAGGCGCACGCGCCTGCCAAATTCCGGGGCTTTCGGTGTTTGACAAAGCTGGGTTTACCGGAACCGGCGGTATCAACAAAATGAGTTCGTCTTCAACCAAACCCAATGGCGTGATCGCGTCCTGTGCAATCATGGCTGGGTCGACCAAAATGGGATCGAAACCCGGCATTAACGCCGATTCCTCTTCTTCAGTGGCGATAAAACCAAGCTGCGTATCGCTGTCGATTTTGAAATCGAAACCTTCTAAAGAACGCTGACACAATAACCGTGCAGCGCCATTTAGCGCGATGCGTACGCAAGCACGTCCGACCATGTCGGTTGAAAACACCAGTTTATAATTCACCGAGCCAAAGGGTTCAACCAATAACCCAGTCAAGCGCGGCAAATCCTTTAAGGCGACTTCCCCTGCAACGGTTCGGCCGGTTGTGGCCAATCGATTGGCGTCAGCCATACTTGAAATCACAGCATTCATTGCATCAACTCAACATAAAAAGAAAGACGGGCGAAACGGCCGCGATGTGACTTTGGAAATAACCGCTCCGACGACATCGCAACCAACGGCGTCTTCAATAACAACTTCAGAGTAGTTCTGCGATCACGTATACGCAAGCGGGGTGCTAAGGCTTAGAGCATACCCTTTAACGCAACGCGTACTTGATCGCCAATCATCGCATCGTCTAACGCGACGCGTGCGGTGGCTTGCACATAGCCTAATTTGGTGCCGCAATCAAAGCGTGTGCCGCTGAAGCGAAACGAATCCACCGGCTTTTTCAAAAGCAATGCCGCAATCGCGTCCGTCAGTTGAATTTCACCGCCCGCGCCGGGCGTTGTGCGCTCCAGCAAATCGAAAATGCTGCCATCCAATATGTAGCGCCCAACAACCGCAAGCGTGCTGGGTGCAACATCAGGTTTTGGTTTTTCAATAATGCTGCTGATTCTAGACAATTGCGCATCAGGATTTTGGGTACTGACAATGCCGTAATTAGCCGTTTTTTCGCGCGGTACGTTTTCCACTGCGATGATGCTGTGCCCAGTTTTAAGGTGTTCCGCCGCCATTTGGGACAGCGCCCCATTGCCGGGGTTGTAGATAAAATCGTCTGGCAAAATCACGCCAAATGGCTCGTTGCCAATGACGGGCTTTGCGCACAAGACGGCATGACCCAACCCCAAAGCCTCTTTTTGGGTCACGAATACACAGCTAACATGCGGCGGCAACAAATCACGCGCAGCGTCTAATAGTTCGTGTTTGCCTTGCGCAAATAGCTTCGTTTCCAGCTCAAACATGGTGTCAAAGTGATCCGCGATTTGGCGCTTGTTGCGGTTAATCACGAAGATCAAGGTATCGGCACCGGCTTCGATGGCCTCCTCGGCGGCGAATTGAATCAAGGGCTTATCCACTATCGGCAGCATTTCCTTGGCGATCACTTTGCTCGCGGGCAAAAAACGCGTGCCTAAGCCTGCGACTGGAAAGACTACTTTGCGGATGGTCATAAACTTTTTCCTGAGCTAGTTTGGAGTATGCCGCGCGCACTCGAATGGTTATTCGGGTGCTTTGTCAGCAGCGTATCGGCGATTCTGTAGCGCGCCGCTGTCGCTGTCGGTGCGGTGCAGCGCAAACAAATTCCCGCCGGTTTTACCGACTGTGCCTGATGCCAGTCCACATTTGCGTTAAGCGGATTCGCGTATTGCAGCGTTTGCGGCGGCGACTATTTTTGCCACACTGGGCAAATACTGCATCTCCAGGCGAAACAGCGGAATTGGCACGTCGTAGCCGGTCACTCGTTTGATCGGCGCTTTCAAATCAAAAAGGCTGCGTTCGGCCAAAGTTGCGGCAATTTCAGCACCGATACCGCCAGCACGACAGGCTTCATGCACGATTACGCAGCGGCCAGTTTTTTGTACTGATTCGCAAATTGTGTCGAAATCAATGGGTTTGAGGGTGGCAACGTCGATCACATCGCACTCGATGCCCTGTTTGGCAAGTTCTGCGGCTGCTTCCAGCGTCTCTTTAATCTGTGCGCCCCAGCTGACCAAAGTTAAGTCCGTGCCTTCGCGCAGGACAAAACACACGTCTAGCGGCAGTGCTTCGCCATCATCGGGCACATCTTCTTTGTACAAACGATACACGCGCTTGGGCTCAAAAAAGATGACCGGATCCGGGTCGCGAATCGCCGCTAGCAGCAAGCCATAGGCGCGCCCTGGGCTGGACGCCATCACCACGCGCAGGCCGGGAATATGCGCGAACAGCGCTTCATTCGCCTCAGAATGATGTTCGGGCGCACGAATACCGCCGCCCCAGGGCACGCGCAGCACCATCGGGCAGCTCAAGCGCCCGCGCGTGCGATTACGCATGCGCGCCGCGTGGCAAACAATGTGATCAATCATCGGATAGACAAAGCCGTCAAATTGCGCCTCGGCAACCGGGCGCAAACCCTGCGCCGCCATGCCGACCGTCACCCCAGCAATCGTGGTTTCATCCAGCGGCGTATCCAAGACGCGATCGGGGCCAAAGCGCTGCTGCAGGCCTGCAGTCGCGCGAAACACGCCGCCATTGACGCCCACGTCTTCACCGAGCACCAATACATTTGGATCGCTGTTCAACTCAAACGCCAACGCTTGCGTGACGGCTTCAATCAAAGTGATTTGCGGCATGGGCCCGGCTTTAAAAGTGGCGGCTGTCGGATCGTAGCGTTAATTTGGGCGGGATTGGCACAATCTAGCTAACGCGCGAAAACTGCCACCACTGTGCTGCTTGTCAAACAGGCAAATAGCTAGGCGCTCGTGATTACAATCGCGCCAAAAATTCCGACAAATTCCGCCCGGAGCGCAACTGATACCAGTTTTCAATCAAGCGAAAGCTAACCGAGACCTGCGGCGGCGTGCGCAAGCTGCCATCTAATAGCGCAGCTTCAAACTCCGCCACAGAAAAATAGCGTGCGTGTTCGAGTTCGGCGCCGACATTGATTTGATCGTCGGCTGCGAGCGCGGTGAACCCCAGCATCAGTGACGCAGGAAACGGCCACGGTTGGCTGGAGAAATAGTCTGACGCGATAACGCGCACGCCCGCTTCTTCATAAACCTCGCGCACCAAAGCGTCTTCCAAGGATTCACCCGGTTCAACGAAGCCAGCCAAGGTGCTGTAGCGCCCGGGCGGCCAGCTTGCTTGACGCCCAAGCAGAATTTTATCTTCAAATTCAACCGCAACGATAATTGCAGGGTCGGTGCGTGGAAAATGCACGGCCCCACAGTTCGAATTGACGCAACACCTGCGGTGGCCTGCGTGTTCTGAAACGGTCGGGTGCCCACAAACACCACAAAACTGGTGGCGCTGATGCCAAAAAGCCAAGCCACGCGCATAGGCGGCAAGTCCGGCTTCGAGCGGCGAAAGCTTTAGCGCAGCGGCGCGCAAATCGAGCCACTCGAGCTGCGGGTACTCCGCTTGCATGACGACGCGAGCAAAGTAATGTGCGCCTTCAAATTGTCCTAGATACCAGCGCTCGACGCGCAAGGTCGGCAAGTCCGCACAAAGCAAAAAATGCAGCGACTGATTGCTGCCACCAGCGATCAAATGCTCCGGGCTTACTAAAACCTCGAACGCAGTCTGATGAATTTCCGCGATCCAATCATTTTGCTCGCGGCGTTCCGTCGCCCGATCCAGCGGGATTGCGGAAAACGTGTTGCTAGCACTGCGCTCAGAAGAGAAGCGCGTGGAATATAGTGGCACAGGCGAATGCACACTCAGGTGGTGAAAGACGAGCCACAGCCACAGGTGGTTTTGGCGTTCGGGTTTTTAATAATGAAACGCTCGCCCTGTAAATCTTGCGCGTAATCGACCTGTGCGCCGATCAGGTATTGCAGGCTGATTGGGTCAACCAATAGACGCACACCGTCGGTGGTGACCTGCGTGTCGTCGTCCGCAATTTCTTCTTCAAAACTAAAACCGTATTGAAAGCCAGAACAGCCGCCACCGGAAATCGCAACGCGCAGGCTCAACGCGTCGTTGCCTTCTTCGACGATCAATTCGCGTACTTTGTGCGCGGCGCGGGCGGTGAAATCGAGTGATTCTGTTTGCGGTTCCATAACACGCTCCATTTGGTTTGACTGGCTAGATTAACAATGAGTTTGCGTCGATTTCGGTGCTTTCAACCTTAATCCGCGCGAGCCGGGTTTTCGGTCAGGCTGTCCGAGCTTTCGGGCTAGTGCCTATTCAGCAGATGGCTTAGGTAGCATTTTCTGCGGTTCGTCTTGATGGATCATCTGCCCATTCACCTGCGCGCCCGCATTCATTTCGAGCAGCTTGTAGAAAATATTGCCGCGCACCCGCGCCGTTGAGCCCAACACCAACTTTTCCGTTGCCACCACGTCGCCATTCATTTCACCGTGCAAGTGCACGTGCGGCGCACGAATATCGCCATCAATACGGCCACTTTCGTTGACATCCACCAAAGCATCAGACCCTTCAGCAATAACCGAGCCTTTGACTGAGCCTGCGATGTTTAAGCCACCACTAAAAACGATATCGCCAGTGACGGTCATACGCGCGCCAATTAGGCATTCTATCGGCGTGGCTGGACGTTGCATGGATGGTGCGGCAGCAGGTTTTTTGTTGCTAAACATGGAAAGCTCCAGATTGGCGCGCACAAGCAGAGCGCGGGAAAAAGTCGCCTAGTTTACCCATGCTTTAAAGCGCTTGCGCGGGTTTGCGCTGAATAAAAGCATCCGCCCGCTATGCCGGGTGTTATTGCAATGCGATCTTGCCGCCACGGATTTCGATAATTTCACCGTCGGTAGCGGTCACGACCTGATTAGTCGCTTTTAGTTTGACCGTGCAAGGCCCAGTTTCCAGATCTAACAAACCATTAATTTCAATAATGTCATCCATAGGCTCCACGTCTGCCTTGCACTTAATGCTGACTGCGTGTTCGCGCCGATCTGCGTTCATCAAAGTAACAGACGCGAAACTGTGCCCACTTACAACAAGCATGACGCCCAATAAACCAGATCGAGTAGGGAACGTTTGCCCGCTAATTTGCTTGTCTTTTGCCATTTTAAGTGCCTCCAGGCGTTCGAAATTCGCCGAGAAGGATATGTAACAGTAATTCAGCTGAACGGACATCCTAAAATCACCTTACCCAGCTTAAATCGCCGTTTCGCAACTATTTTTCAAGATTGGATAAATAATTTGCCGCGCACGCCTAACGTCGCCGCCATTTCGCGTCCGCTGCTCAGTCCGAGCTAGACTACGCGAAATTTTGCCGTATCCACCTGCATGCCTTTTGACTCTTTTAGTTTTTTGCTGTTTTTTATCAGCGTCGTTTTGCTTGACCGCATGGCGTGGGGCACCCCTGCGCGCAAGCCAATTTTGCTTATTGCAAGCTGGGCGTTTTACGCGGGCTGGAATCCCTACTTTTTGCCAATGCTGATCGCGACTAGCACCCTCGATTGGTGGCTAGGACGCAAGTTAATGACTGCATCAAAGGTGATGAAAAATCGCTGGCTGATGTTGTCGCTGATTAGCAATTTGGGTGTGCTGGCGTATTTTAAGTACCGGTTTTTCATTGCTAGCAATCTAGATTCGATTTTCGATACCGGCTTGCTGCACAGCCTGCAAGCCCCTGGCGCAGCAAGTTGGGTACTGCCGGTGGGCATTTCATTTTATACATTTCAAAGCTTGAGCTATTGCATTGATGCCTATCGCGGCCGACTGCCCGCCACGCCGGTCAGTTGGATGGACTTTTCACTGTACGTGGCGTTTTTCCCGCAGCTCGTCGCCGGGCCAATTGTGCGATTTGGCGATTTTTACCCGCAGCTTGCGCGCAATCCGCGCAGCGATGCCGCGCAGCTGGGCACTGGCGTTGCGCTCATTATCATTGGCTTGTTTTTAAAAGTAGTCGGTGCCGACAGCGTGTTTGCACCCAGCACAGACTTACTTTTCGCAAGCGCCACGCATGATTTTCGCACCGCTTGGCTGGCCGCAATGGCCTTTAGCGGCCAAATTTTCTGCGACTTTGCTGGCTATTCGCTGTGTGCCATTGGTGCGGCTCGGGCTTTTGGGTTTTGGCTACCGGAGAATTTTAATGCGCCCTACGCCGCGGTTGGCTTTAGCGATTTTTGGCGGCGCTGGCATATTTCTTTGTCCAGCTGGCTACGTGACTATCTCTACATACCGCTCGGCGGCAATCGCTTTGGCGCACTGCGCACCTACGTGGCATTGAGCTTAACGATGCTTCTGGGCGGGCTTTGGCATGGCGCGGCTTGGACGTTCGTCGCCTGGGGCGCACTGCACGGCCTGTATTTAATCCTTGAGCGGCTATTGGGGCCGATGCTGACGCGGATTCATGCACGCCAATCCTGGCCCGTTGCCACACTTTTGCGCGCCGTCGCTTGGTTAATAACCTTGCTGTTGGTGATGTTCGCCTGGGTCTGGTTTCGCGCCACGGATAGCGCGCAAGCTCTGACAATCTGCGCGCAGATGCTTGCGCCAAATTCAATTCAAACGATTGTAGTAAGCGCCGATTCAAAGCTGATGGCCTGTGGTTATTTAGTGCTTATTGCATTGCAGTTGGCACAGCGGCGTTTCCAGCTGTTGGCCCGGCTGCAAACGCTGCCGCCGGTTATTCTTGGTTTGCTGCTTGGCCTATTGTTGAGCGCGATCATCGTTTCGCCCGGCAATGCCCGGGCATTTATCTATTTTCAGTTTTAAGACATGAAAAGCTTAAGCAAGAACCGTAATCATTGGCTGCTGACATTTGCGATCATTGTAATCAGCTGCGTAGCCCTGTGTGCAATGGCTGAGCAGCATCGCCGTGCACAAGGCCATCTACCCACTGTGCGGGATGATTTGAATCTTTGGGCGCTGGAACGGTCGCGCGTTGACGGCCTGGGTGAGAACGCAATCGCAATTTTAGGCACCTCAAGAATATTGTACGGCTTAGACCCGCAAGCATTGGCACGCGCCCTGCCCGGAAAAGTGCCGGTGATGTTGGCGGTCAACGGCGCCTATCCGCTAGCGGCATTGAGCGATCTCGCGCGTGACGCGAATTTCACCGGCACCGCTTTGGTTGATATCGATGCGCGTGGATTGTCCCGCTATTATCGAGATATGCAGCAAGCACAAGTAAGCCGATTTATTGCAGGCGTGGGGCCGAGTGCAGCGGTGCATCGACGAATTTTAAGTCAATGGCAGGCAAAATTTCTGTTGGGCGATGCCGACCTAGGTTTAGTTCCAACCCTGACACGCCTGATTTTTAACGCCGCTCCACCGCAGCCACGCCACGCCACCATCGCACCGAACCGTGCTGGATCACTGGATTTTCAGCATCCCAATACCAATACCGCCGCAATGGCGGCGAACTTTGCCGCTGGCGTGTTGGCGGACTATCAAGACCATCCGCCGCCAGCGCCGGATCAGTGGCTGGCCGAACTTGATGATGTCGTCAAAGACATTCGCGCCATTCGTGCACGTGGGGGAAGGGTGTTGTTTTTTTGCTCGGCCACCAGTGGTGCGCACTTAATGGCTGACCAGCAAGGCTATCCACGCGCGCAATATTGGGACCGCTTTGCCAGGGAAATTGTCGTGCCAAACGGCGCGCGTGCGATTTATGCGCTCGATATTCCGGCAATTTCTGCCTTGCGCCTACCAGACAGCTCGCATATAGATCAGCGGGATCGCGCGGCATTTACTGCGACGATTGCGGATCTACTGAAAAAGATCGACTGAAAATTATGGATTGCGTATTTTGCTCAGCGAAACAAGTTGGGCACCGCGTAGCAGGCTGACGGCTTACATACCGATTGCTTCAAATTTCGAATGGTCTTCCCGGTGCAGGCCGGGATCCATTGGCTTTTCAGGTGATCGGTGCTCAGCGAAACGCTGTCGCAGGTTACAAAATGGTTCCCGGCCTGCGCCGGGATGACGGACGCATCAATGCGGTCAAGGCAAAACCGCAGGCAATTTGCATGATTGAAGCAACACAATCGGCTACGCTATCGGGCTGAAGGTTGGATCGGAGCCCGTGCATGTTATTAAACCCTATCACCGTTGAGCTCGTCGGCATGGCGCGCCGGGACGTAACGCCAAGCTTGCGCATGCGTGCCGCGATGCATTTACTGGATTGGCTGGGCTGTGCGGTGTATGGCTTGCGCTATTTGCACGGCAAGGCACTTTTGAATTATCTAAAAGATGTCCCCGAGGGCAAGGGTAGCGCGCTGGGCGCTGAGCGCAAGCACTTTGAACAAGCTGCGTTTCACAATGCGTGTTTAGGCAATATTGCCGCCTTTGATGATTTTGATCGAACCTCAGGCATCAGCCCCGGTGCGGTGGTGATTCCTGTGGCACTGAGTGTCGCCGAACATACCGGCGCCACAGGCGCGCAGTTGCTGGACGCGATTGTACGCGGCTATGAAGTCATGCTGCGTATTGGTCAATATTTAGGGCCAAAGCACAGTTTGTTTTTCGATAACACCTCCAGCGTCGGCCCTTTTGGCGCCGCCGCTGCGGCCGCAGATTTGCTGGGTTTAAGCGACGAACAATTCGTTTGGGCGCTGGGCAATGCCGGCACCCGCACAGGCGGATTCAGGCAAATGCAAAACGAGCCCTGCATGAGCAAGTCCTTGCACAACGGTTTGGCCGCGCAAAGCGGTTTGACCGCCGCACTGCTGGCAAAGCGTAACTTTACCGGCCCAAAACACATTCTTGAAGGCCCGCACGGTTTGTTTCCTGCCATCGCACGCGATGGCAGCCCAATCGAGATCATCTTTGACTCGGATGGGACTTTCAAAATTCTGGAAGTGAGCTTTCGCCCCTGGCCAGCAAACCGCCACACGCATGCGGCGATTGACGCGACCCTAAAAGCGAAAGCCGCCTTGACACCGGGTAGTCAGCTCAGTGCAGTTGCCTTGGAAACCTATCAGGAAGCAATTAAGTCAGCGAACCAACCCGAGCCCAAAACCGAAGTCGAGGCCAAGCATTCTTTACAGCACGCCATTGCCGTGGCGTTTTGCAAAAATAAGCCAGCGCTAGAAGATTTCAGCCCGCCCTTTGATCAAGCCCGCATCGCGGCTACCCGCGCCCTGATTACGGTCAAGGAAAATGAAGCGATGACGCGCGCCTTCCCAAAGCAATACGGCGCGCGCGTTACTTTGACAACCACGGCAGGCGAGTCCGTCACCGAAACCATCAGCAATGCCTGGGGTGATCCAGCGGCGGCCCTCAATATGCAAGAGTTGGAGGCGAAATTTCAGGGTTTGCTCAACAAAGTCGGCGTATTGCCCAGCCTGCAGGCGGAACTAGCGACCTGCGTAAAGCAACTGCCGGAAGCGAAGAGTTTGACTGATTTTTCCAAGCGCTTGCAACGCATTCAAGCCGCGTAAGCACAAGGGCTCAGTAGGCAGAGGGCGATAACGGGTCCTGGCGTGGCGCTGAAGGAAACCCGTTCGTGCTGAGCCCGTCGAAGCATGTAGCCGCACGCTGCATGATGCACAGAGTGCTGCGGCTGCATCAGTATTAGTGCGGCTCTGCCCTTCGACGAGCTCAGGGCAAACGCTTCTTTATAGATTTGCTTTGAAAAAAACTCATACTTTAAACATCACTTTAGAATTGTACCGAACATAAAAAAACACCTGACGTTCGTCACTTTGTGTAGTCAGTTAATTTGGCTACGATGCGCCTACATCGTTCGCCGAATTGATTGGATCTTATGACCGACCGTAAAGACTTACTCAAGCAATTAACAATTGACCGCGATTTGCCGCCCGAGCGCAAAATCCCATGGGGCTGGATTGTTACGGTACTGGCATTAGTAGGCTTAGGCTATATTCTGTTTACGCTGCTAAATAAGGGCAGCGGTGAAATCGTTGTTAAGACTGCAGTAGCGCGCGCGGCATCGAGCGCGGCTGACTCCAGTCAATTGGACGCCTCTGGCTATGTGGTAGCGCGCCGACAGGCTACGGTTTCTAGCAAAGTCACCGGTAAAGTCGAAAGCGTGCTGATTGAAGAAGGCATGCGCGTCGAAAAAGACCAGCTACTCGCGACGCTAGAGCCTGTAGACAGCCAAAAGCAGCTCGATTTGACCGTCGCCCAAGCGCGCGCCTCAGACGCGCAACTTGAGGACTTACGCGTGCAAATAACGGATGCCCAACGCCAGCTCAAACGCCAGCAGGAATTAGTTGCAAAAAAACTGGTGTCACTAGCTTCCTTAGATTCCGCCGAAACCTTAGTAAATTCATTGAAAGCGCGGCTCAACAGCGCGCAACGCAGCTTGGAAGTATCCCGTTCTAGCGTTGCGGTCAGCCAGCAAAATTTGGACAACACCAAGGTTTATGCGCCGTTTGCCGGCGTTGTGATCGCCCGCTCAGCCCAAGTTGGGGAAATTGTTTCGCCGCTCTCCGCCGGCGGCGGCTTTACCCGTACCGGCATAGGCACAATTGTGGATATGGATTCGCTAGAAGTCGAAGTCGATGTGAACGAAGCCTTTTTACAAAAAGTAGTGGCGGGCGCGCCGACCATAATTACGCTAAACGCTTATCCAGATTGGAAAATCCCCGGCAAAGTCATTGCCATTATTCCCACCGCTGACCGCAGCAAAGCCACGGTAAAAGTGCGCGTTGCTTTCGGCGAAAAAGACGCCCGCGTGTTGCCTGATATGGGTGCCCGCGTTGCGTTTTTGTCAGGCACTGAGCCAAGCGCGGCGACTGCGGCACCAACGATCAGCGGCGTGCTGATTCCTTCTAATGCCGTGCTCGGCAGTGACACGGTATTTGTGCTGAAAGACGGCGCGATTGCACGGCGCAGCGTAAAGGTTTCAGGTAACGGCGCTGAGCTTAAGGTTGAATCCGGCATTAGCGCAGGGGAAACCGTGGTGTTGGAGCCGCAATCCAGCTGGGCCGATGGCTTGCGAGTACGCGTGCAATAGCCGTGTGCAATCCGAACTGAAGCCAAATTTAGCAATCAAATCAGGAATTTAAGCCATGAGCAAAACCTTAATCCAGCTACGTGGGGTCAGCAAAAGCTACACCCGAGCCAAACAGAGCATCCAGGTGTTGGATAAGCTTGATCTAGATATCGCCGAAGGTGAGTTTTTGGCGCTGATGGGACCTTCTGGCTCCGGCAAAACCACGCTATTGAATCTGATCGGCGGTTTAGATCAGCCAACGACCGGCTCCGTCAACATCGACGGCACACCGATTGAGTCCTTGTCGAGCAACCGGCTCGCAGCCTGGCGCGCGCGCAATGTCGGCTTTGTGTTTCAATTTTATAATCTGATGCCGGTGCTAACGGCAGAGCGCAACGTTGAACTGCCGCTACTGTTGACCAATTTGTCCGCAGCCCAACGCAAAAAGAATGTCGCAATTGCCTTGGAAGTTGTGGGCCTATCGGATCGTGCGCACCACAAGCCGAAAGAGCTTTCTGGCGGGCAAGAGCAGCGCGTCGCGATTGCGCGCGCAATTGTTTCGGACCCTAAAATCCTGGTCTGCGACGAGCCGACCGGCGATTTAGATCGCAAAACGGCAGATGAAATTTTGCGCCTTCTGCAAACGCTCAATACCGACTATGGCAAAACCATCATTATGGTGACCCACGACCCGAAAGCGGCGGAATACGCCAAAACGCAATTGCACTTGGATAAGGGCCGCCTAGTAGAGGCTGCGCACGCATGAAACTCTTTGGCTTGATTTGGGCGAACTTGTTTCGCAAAAAAACGCGCACGTTGCTGACGCTGTTGAGTTTAATCAGTGCATTTTTGCTGTTTGGGCTGTTGCAAGCGGTGAGTAATGCGTTTTCGGCGGGGGCTGATTTTGTCGGTGCCTCGCGCTTAATTACGCAAGCGCGGGTCAGTTTTACGCAATCATTACCCATGCGCCAGCTGACGCAAATCGAAAGCGTTCCGGGCGTTGCAGCGGTTAGTTTTCAGCAATGGTTTGGCGGAATTTATCAAGATCCACGCAATTTCTTTGCGCAGTTCGCTGTCGATCCTGATCGATTATTTGCCGTCTACCCAGAATGGAAGCTAAGCGATGAGGAAAAGCAACGCTTTCGTACGATTAAAGCCAGCGCCATTGTGGGCAGCCAATTGGCGAAAAAATTTGGTTGGAAAGTGGGCGATCAAGTGCCTTTGGAATCAACTATTTGGCCAACCCAAGACGGTAATAAGACTTGGACTTTTGAAGTGGCCGGCATTTTTGGCGGAATCGATGCCGATTGGGAGTCACGCGCAAATTTGATGTATCTAAATTTTGGCTATTTCGATGAAGAGCGTCAGTTCGGGCGCGGCGGTGCAGGTACTTTCTCGATTCGCCTGAAAGATACCGATAAAGCGTCAAGCGTCGCGGCGGCGATCGATTCGATCTTTGAAAACTCGCCTGATGAAACCAAAACGCAGACCGAAAAAGACTTTAACATTGGCTTTTTCAAACAAATTGGCGATATTGGCTTACTCGTGAATTACGTGCTTTTCGCCGTGTTTTTCACGATTTTATTGGTCGTTGGCAACACTATGGCGCAAAGCGTAAGGGAGCGAATCCCCGAACTTGCGGTGATGAAAACCCTAGGCTTCACTGACTTTACGGTGCTGATGATGGTGCTATCGGAAGCATTTTTGATTTGTGCTTTGGGCGCGCTGATCGGCATGGGGTTTGCTGCATCGCTTTTGGTAGTGGCCTCCAAAAGCCTCCAGTTGCCGCTCGCACCGGGCGACGCAACGCTCTGGCTGCAGGCTTTAGCAACCGCGTTTGCACTTTCCGTTGCCGTTGGCGTATTGCCTGCATGGCGCGCGCGCACTTTGAAAATTGTCGACGCCTTAGCCGGCCGATAAAGGAAAACTTATGTTGAGCGCTCTCAATCAAATCGCCGCTATCACCGTTGCCAACCTGCGCACCGTGCCCAGCCGGCTCGGCATTAGTTTGGTTATTGTCATTGGCTTAGCGGGCGTCGTCGCCGTGCTGACGTCGTTAATGGCGATGAGCAATGGCCTGTCACTGACTTTGCTGGCCACTGGCAAACAAGACCGCGTGGTCATGTTGCGCGCTAGCTCGCAAGCCGAATTAAATAGCGTCCTGGCGCGTGCCGACATCGATATTGCCAAGCAAGCACCGGGAATTGCGAAAGATGCAGACGGCAACGCGATTGCCTCGGCCGAGCTTTTGATTATTACCGAGCTGGTGCCTAAAGGCCAAAGCAAAGGTGGTGTCAATGTCAGCTTAAGGGGCGTCGAACAAAGTGCTTTTGTGCTGCGCCCAGAAGTGCGCATCGTTGCAGGGCAACGCTTTAAGCCTGGCTTACGTGAGGTGATCGTCGGCAAGAAAGCGCAATCGCAGTTTGCCGGCTTGGATCTTGGCGCAGTTGTACGGTTTCGCGGTGCAGATTGGAAAATAGTCGGCGTCTTCGAATCCGGTGATGCCCATGAAAGTGAGCTGTGGGTGGACGTCGATACCGCACAAACCAGCTTCGGTCGGCCAAATTCGTACTCAGCACTCATCGCGCAACTGCAATCAGAGTCCGCTTTCGATACGATGAAAGCAGCACTTGCGGCGGATCCCCGCATGAAAGTTGACTTGGAACGGGAGCGCTCGTATTACTCTGCACAAACCGAGCAATCCACGCGCGGCATTAAATTTCTGACGGCACTTGTCTCAGTCATCATGGGCTTTGGCGCGCTATTTTCCGCGCTTAACACCATGTATTCCGCCGTCAGCACCCGCACAAAAGAAATCGCAACGCTCCGCGCAATTGGGTTTGGCGGCTTACCGGTGATGGTGTCGGTGCTGGCAGAAAGCATGTTGCTGGCACTATTGGGCGGCCTGCTCGGTGCCGTGATCGCCTACGCTTTGTTCAATGGCTACACGATTAGCACCTTGGGCGCTGGCTTTACGCAAGTCGCGTTTAGCTTCGCCGTTAGCCCACAGTTGGTTGCGATTGGCCTAATTTTATCGCTGTGCATAGGCTTTCTTGGCGGCTTATTACCGGCGCTCAGTGCGGCGCGCACGAATATTCCAACGGCATTGCGGGCGGGGTAAAGGCAAAACTGATGGCAGAACCAACGATATTTTGATAGCATTCGCCACGACCTGCCGGAGAATGCTATGAATGCGATGACCATCAGAAAAATAGATGACGACATGAAACAGCGCTTAGCCATGCGCGCTGCAGGTAATCACCGCTCGATGGAAGCTGAGGCGCGGAGTATCTTGCGGGCTGCTTTGGTGCCAGCGGCCGTTGAAGAAAATATGGCCGATATTGCGCTTAGCCTCTTTGGCGTTGAGCATGGTTTCGACTTGCCAGAAATCACACGCGTACCGACAATTGGAGCGGTCTTCGAGCTTTGATCATTGTCGACACCAATGTCGTTTCCGAACTTACGCGCGCACTGCCAAACGCCAATGTCTTAAGTTGGATGCGCGCGCAACGCCTAACCCAACTTGCAGTTACGACCGTGACTCTAGCCGAGTTGCAACTCGGCCTTGAGTTGCTGCCGTTAGGCCAAAGGCGCGCGCTTCTTTCAAAACATCTAGCCAGTCTATTGACCAGAAGTTTTGGCAACCGAATTTTGAGTTTTGACGAATTAGCGGTGCCACACTATGGGCGCCTTGGCAGCTTACGAAAATCCGCTGGCCGAGCATCTGGCACTGCGGATCTAATGATCGCTGCCATCGCCGCGAGCCGGGGATTCTCGGTATGCACCCGCAATGTCGCCGATTTTGAGCACTGTGGCGTGCCGCTGCTAAATCCTTGGCAGGCTTGAGCTAAAACTAAACAGCTGTCCGCGAACCTAAACCTTTCCCAACCAGACCGCCCGCCGTGCGTCGATCTAAGCACTATTGAATTGACAAGCACGGCTTGTGTCCACACAATTCACGGCTCAGACGAGGCCGGTTTCGGTGTTGTCTTCGGTAGGGATATCGCCAAGTTGGTAAGGCACCAGATTTTGATTCTGGCATTCCTAGGTTCGAGTCCTTGTATCCCTGCCACTTAAATTCCAATTGTTACCGACGGCGCTGAAACAATCAGCGCCGTTTGTCTAAATGGCGCTGTAAACGCGCACCACAAACACACCGCTAGGAGCTTCGTCATGGCAGAACCGAACATTCTTCCCGACGGTTTAATGCTTTTCGCTGGCAATGCCAATTTGCGCTTAGCACAAAGCATCGCACATACCTTGAATGTGCCTTTAGGCCGCGCGCACGTTGGGCGTTTTAGTGATGGCGAAGTGTCGGTCGAAATTCTAGAACACGTACGCGGGCAACGCGTATTCGTGATCCAGCCGACCTGCGCGCCTAGCGCGGATAATTTGATGGAACTCTTGGTGATGATTGATGCGCTCAAACGCGCGTCCGCCGCCAACGTTACCGCCGTGGTGCCCTATTTTGGCTACGCCCGGCAAGATCGTAGGCCACGCAACGCGCGCGTGCCGATCACGGCCAAAGTGGCGGCGAAGATGATCGAGGCAGTCGGCACGGATCGCGTCGTCACCGTCGAGCTGCACGCCGATCAAATTCAGGGCTTTTTTGATAAGCCGCTAGATAATATTTACGCATCCCCAATCGTGTTGGCGGATCTTTGGCGCCACCATGACACCAA
>Ga0105048_10007663_pt1 | contig 17345 bp, 16 predicted proteins | sample MAT05_FD_78382 | JGI IMG/M metagenome (GOLD analysis project Ga0105048, IMG submission 78382) | Freshwater microbial communities from Lake Fryxell liftoff mats and glacier meltwater in Antarctica - MAT-05 | ecosystem: Environmental > Aquatic > Freshwater > Ice > Liftoff microbial mat | place...
GGCGAGTTCATCAAGGGCAGGGCCTCGGCCGCGTGCTTCCACCGTCCAGCGTGTTTCGACGGCGTGTCCGCGCACGCCAATGATCTCGTCGAACAAATGCACGACAATGCAGACGTGGTTCGGCACGACACGCACCTGATCGCCCAGACGCGGTCGCCACGCGGTCTTGGAGAGATCCAGGATGCCGTGTTCTTCCGACATGCGTGACACCACGACGTCGGGATGATCGAGCAGCGCCCCGTAACCGTCACCTTCCGCGCGTAACGGTTCGCGCCCCAGAGCCTTCGTGCCCGCATCGATCACGGCCTGACCTTTCACGGCCACGCTGACCACCGTGGCGAGCACGGTAAGTGCACAATCTTCCCAGTCGCAGGCGCCGATCATGGCGGTCGTGCGATCGTTGTACACGTACGTGCCGGGTCGCACTTCGTTCACACTCGGCATTTCGTGCATGCGCCACGCCGCCGGTGTCGAACCACCGCTGATGATGCGCGGTGGCAAGCCGGCGGCGCTGAGCGCCTGCACGTACGTCGCGATGTCCGCACCCAGCCGTGCCAACGCGACCCCCTGTTCGCCGACAGCTTCCCGAATGTGCCCGGGATAAAACAGCAGGCCCGCAAAGTTCAGCGCCGATGCGCGCTCGATCTGCCGGGCGATGGTCACCGCACGGTCGGGCGACGACACACCCACTCGGTGCATGCCAAGGTCGGCTTCGACCAACACATCGAACTGTCGTCGTCCGAGCCGCGCCGCCACGTTCAGCGCATCGAGCGCCTGCGCATCGTCGGCCGCTACGGTCACGCGAACATCCTGAGGCAATCGCGCCAGTCGTTCCAGTCGGGCCGCGCCCACCGGCGGGTACGCCACCAGCAGGTCGTCGCACACCTCGGCCATCACTTCTGCCTCGCGCAGTGTTGCGCAGGTGAGCCCCACGGCGCCAAGACGCAGCTGCTCAGCGGCGATGCGCGGCGACTTGTGCGTTTTTACATGCGGGCGTAATCGGAGACCGTGCAGGGTAGCGTACGCCGCCATCCGGTCCAGATTGAACGCGAGCCGATCCATGTCGACGATCGGTACCGGTGTCTCGAGCTGTTCGAGATACGTTGCCATCGCGCCCCCCTTCCTCGAGACAGAAAAAATGCCACACGCTGACGCACCGTCCGATCGTCCGTGGACTCCGGTCGTGCTGCCCAACCTGCCGGCCCCTGTGGGAGCCTACTCTCCGGGCGTGCGCACCGCAAATATCGGGAACCTCATGTTCGTCTCGGGACAGACGCCGCGTGATCAGGCTAGTGGGCAAATCCTGGACGGGGACATCGAAGCCCAGACGCGTCTTACGTTGGCGAATATGGAACGCATTTTGATCGCGGGTGGCGCGACGCTGGCGAATGTCGTGAGCATTACGGTGTATCTGGCTGATGAGAACGACTGGGGCGAGTTCGATCGCGTGTATCGGACCGTGTTCACGCCACCGTATCCGGCGCGTGCCGTGGTGGGTGCCTCGCTGCGCGGCATTCTGGTGGAGATTTCGGCGGTCGCTGCGCTGTAGGGCAGGGAGATGGACAACTCGAGGCGTAGCTTCAGGCGATTTTATCTGTTCTTCGCGTCTCTTCGCGTGCTTCGCGAGCTTCGCGTGAACCAGCTGGCTGTCCGCTCGCGCCGAGGTGGCGGCAGACACTGCATTTGACGCGAAGTTCGCGAAGATCGCGAAGGCACGCGAAGAACAGCAACACCATCGGAAACGTTAACGGCATCCTTGTGAAGAGATTGAGATGACGGCCCCACAGATCGTGGTATACGCCACGAGTCGACCGTTTTGCCTCGCTTGCGACGTGCTGCTGCGCGAGGCGGGCGCTCGGGTGCGCCTCGCCAGTCGCCAATCGGAGCTCGCGAAGGCGATCGGCGAGGGCACGATCGCGGCGATCATTGCGGGGGATGACGGCCCGGATGTGGACGTCGCACGAGCACTCGCCGTGACATCCGAGACAGTGATACCCGTGATGCAGCGCGCGCCCGGCGAATCGATCGAGGAGATCGTCGCGCGGGCGCTACGACGCGTCTCCCTTTAGTCGGCGAATCGCTCTCCGGTCTCGCTTGCCGGGCTTACTGTCGCCGAACGCGAATGCGATCGGCATCTGGCGCAGCTGTTCCTGTGCGGCCTCGCGCTTTCGCTTGCCGTCGGCCGTCTCCTCGTAGAGCCGCTGGGCGATCTCCGCCGACCCGCGGCGCTCCGCGACGTCCTTCACGCGAAGCTGCCATTCGATGGGACCTTGGCGTAGTCGGATCTCGTCGCTCGCCTGCACCAATTTCGCGCGCTTCGCCCGATCCCCGTTCACGTCGACTTTACCGCCGTCGATGGCTTCAGCCGCGAGGACGCGCGTTTTGAAGAAGCGTGCCGCCCACAACCACTTGTCGAGCCGCACCTTACCCGGCGGAGACTTCTCATCGTCGTCGCGCATGGCCTACTTCACACCGTCAGCGCCGTCGTCGTCTTCGTCCCACTCGATCGCGTCATGATCGACGACAACGTCATCGAGATCCGCCTCGTCGAGATCCGCCTCGTCGAGATCCTCTGCCGCCGTTCCATCAGCCTGAGACGATTGGGCTTCCGCCGACCGGACCTCGCGGATTCGTGTGGCGGCGCCGGCATAGACGGAGCGGACCGCCGGATTCGACTGCTGCTCAGCGGCGCGCTGCTCCAGCAGCGGGACCAGCGCCATGAGCGCGTCGAGGTCCGCATCCGCATCACCGGTGCTGGCGATCGCGAGCAACATCGCCACCACTTCGTCGCAAGCATTGGCCATGCGGCTCGAGGTCGCCGCATCGGGACCGGGCACCTTTGTGCCGTGCGCCATCAGCGCGACGCGTTCGCGCAACACGTCGGCGTCGGACTGGAAGCGATTCACGAGATACTCGCGGGCGGTCGTCGTCATCGGTATCGGATCCTCATCGACACGGGGGCACTACGAAGAAAGATCGGGCGCGCACACGCTCAATTCCCATCGTTGCGGGTGATACCGAGTTCGTCGCGCGCGGCGCGCCACGAAGCCAGCCAGGCATCCGCGACCACCGCCGGCGCAATCCCGATGCGTGCACAGCGTGATACGAAGTCGTCCCACCAGCCCTGCTCGAGCGCATCGATCACATCGAGCAACTGACCGAGCGGCAACTGGCGGTCGATCATCACATCGCGCAACGCCGTCGGCAGCGCCAACCGTTCCGACAGGATCGGCGCCGACGCACCAAGTGCAAACTCCAAGGTCGAGAGTAAGCCGGCGATGAGACGCATGCGCGGATGCGGCGCATTGTCGAGCGCGGCGCCCACTCGTTCGCAGACACGCGCACGTCGCAGCGCAGCGAACCCGAGTTCAGCATCCTGCGCCGCATCGCCGATCAGTCGTGCGGCCACGGATACCAGTCGGTCCATGATCGCGTCGCGCCCGAGCATCGTGATCGCGTGCGTGACCGATCGTGGCCCACGCACGCCCAGTGACGCGGAGCCCATCGCTTTGAGCAGCGCTGCCGCCAGATGCGGATCATCGCGCACGAAGGTGTCGAATGACGAATCGGTCGGTCGGCCATCGGCAAACGCGGAGAGCATGGTGATCGCGCGGATCACACTGTCCTCGGTGGTGCGGTCTACCGGGACACCAGCACCACGAGCCAGCATGCGCCCGCTGTACAGCGGCACGCCAGCCTGCAATACGCGATGGCGTGTGAGGCGGTCGTCGACTCCGCGAACCAGTGGACGGAGTCCGGCGTCGAGCAGCACGCGCACGCGGGAGTCGAGGGCGCTCGGCGGCGTACGCGCCGCGTCGAGCACGATGGTACTCCCCACCAACGACGGCGGGAGCGGCTCACCATCGGGAAAGCCCTGCAACGCGAAGTGAAAGCCGGCGCCAAGTAGCCGGTCAACGGCGCGCCGTGTGGCGGCGTCGTCGAGTGACTCCGTGGCCAGAAGCCATACGGCATCCGCCGAGGCAAAGCGGGTAATCGCGCCTTCTCGCACGATGGCAGGGGTGACCGGCACCACCAGACTGCGGCCGGCAAGGCGGGTGAGCGCCCCCACCATATCGACGAGACGGCGCGCGTCCCCGTCGGGATCTGAGCCGCTACGCCGTGGGTCGGCTGGGCACGTCGACACCGCGTAGCCGATCACGCGATCACGGCGATCACGAATCGGCAGTAATGACGTCAGCATGCGCGCAATCTCATCGCGATCTCATTGCTGGATCAGCGCAGCGAGCGCTCGGCCCGCGCCAGCACCGAATTGAAGTAAGCCGGCTCACCGGTCACGTCACGCTCGACGTAGGGCGCGAGCCACTCGGGAAGCGCGGGGCGGTCGTCGAGCCCAGAGAGTTCGACTTCGGCCAGCACGAGATCGCGATCGAGGAACACGTCGATTTCCCACGCATACGCAGCATCACGCACGACATGCCGATGCTTGCGCACACGCGCTCCGGCCGTGAGGGGCCACATCGCTTCGAACAGCTCTCGGCTCGTGCCTTCGTCGATCTCGATATGGGCTTGCGCGGGGCCGAGCTTCACGTTGCGCCAGCACGCAACCGTCCCCTCGGGATTCGTAGACCGACGCAACCGCTCACGCAACGCGCTGCCCGGGAGCCAGCCCTGCTCGATGAGTATGGGCGGAACCGCGGCGGCCACCGGCGGCACGCGGCGCAGGAGATACTTCCGCTCGATCTCGAGCGGCACGCCGGCCTCGGTGGTCGGTGCGCTATCGCGCCGCAGTTCGACCACGGCCATCTCGAGCGATTGCATCACACGGTCGATGCGCGCGCACCAGTCCACCGTGAAGGCCTGGTAGTGCGCCAGCGCGACAGCGCCCAAGGCGTGATGCAGCGCCGGGAGCTTCGCCTCGAGGGCACGTTCGGCCAACAGGTCGGCGTCGCGCACCGCGCCCAACAGATCCTGTCCGCGCGTGGCGAGGTCGTACCATGCGCCGAGGGCGGGGCGCGACTTGGCAAAGGGCGCCAGCATGGCGCGCTGGCGCTTGAGGCGAATGCGTACACGGTGCATCGCGTCGCGGGAGCCGACACTGGTCACGTGCTCGAGGTCGCGCCGCAGTCGCGCCGACGCGCGCTCCACACGTGTCGCGAGATGACGCGCGAACGGCGTGGGCGTCGCCGGCATGCCGACGCGGTGCAACAGCAGGTACGTGGAGAGGCGCGTGTGCAGGCGATCGACGATAGGATCGAAATGCTTCGCGAAGGCGCGCGTTACGGCCGTCGACGACCGCGACGCACGACGGTCGAGGATGGCGCGCAAGCGCATCGCTTCGTCGCGAGCGACTGTGGGGAGCTGCTCCATCTCGGCGTCGAGCCACGAGCGCTGCACATCGGCATCCCGGACGTCGTTCGTGGCCTGCCCGAGCGCCCGCAGCGACCGGAGCGTGCGCTGGTCGACCGCGCCATCGAGCGCTGTCTCGTGCTCGCGAAGCACTGCCCGCAGCCGTCGCAACGCGACGCGGGCGCGATGCAGTATGTCCGCCTCGGAGGCCGATCCCGATCCGGTCCCGGCATCGGTCCCTGCGGGATCCGGTACGCCCATGAGCAGCCATTGCGCGCGGGCTTCGCCAAGCTGCCCGAGCCAATGGAGCGCCACCAGACGAGCGCCTTCCTGTGCCGGACGGCGCAGCGCCTCCGGCAGTAACCCTCGCAGGTCGGTGGCGGTCAAGAGCGAGCCGTCAGCCATCGTTGTCATCGTGATCGTCGTTCGCGTCCACGTGCACATGGGCCGTACCGTCGTCGTCGTAGCTCACGGACACGAGCCACGGACGACAGCACACCTGGCAATCCTCGACGTACTGCTGATTGTTACCGGAGCCCGGATCGAGCGTGATCTCGACCGGTTCGCCGCAGTACGGGCAGTGCACTTCCCCAACGAGATCGGCCACGCCGTCGCCGAGGGGGAACTCCTCGTCGTCGAGCGCGTCTTCCGCCTCGTCGGGATCGCCGGCGTCCTCCGGCAGGTCCCACTCTTCTCGGTCACGCATGTTCGCACAGTGAAGGCATACGCGTAATCAAACGCGGTTACCGTCCCTGTCCACCTCTCACCACTCAGTTCGGATTCAACAGCAGCGTTCGGTCGCCGGTGGCTACAACGAGGGCGGCACGGGCGCCGGCCACTTTGGCCTCGACAGCCGCGAGTTTGACGGCTTCGTCGAGAACGAGCCGTTCTCGGATGTTGAGAATGAGCAGCGTCCCTTCACCTTCTTCGTAGCGCACCTGCTCGGCGTCGCGCAGCAGGCTGGCATTGCGCACGTTGGCCACCTGTCGCTGCCGCAGCCGTTCGAGGTTGAACAGATCGAAGATCGCGGCCCGCGCATCGAATTCAACCTCGCGCCGCAACCGATCACGCTCGAGTCGCTGAAATTCGAGACGCTGGCCCGACGACGCGAAGCGACCCGTTTCCTTGAGGAAGAGCAGGGGCGACTTGATGCTCAGTCCAGCCTTGTAGTTGTTGTCGAGTCGCTCGCCATCGAAAAACGCTTCTTCGTTGGCGCTCGTGCTGAGCCCGGCCAATTTGGCTTCGGCCAGCGGTAGCAGAGCTTGGGTGGTGAACAGCCGCTGCGCCTCGGCCTGTCTCACACGAGCCTGTATCTTGAGCAGCTCCGGGTTCCGGCGCGTGGCCAGATCGAGCAACGCCTCGAGGCGGGTGGAGTCGATCCCCACTCCTTCAATGCCCAGCAGCACCGGCTTGGCATCGACCGGGAGCGGTGCCGGTCGCCCGGCGTCATCCCAGAGATACGCCGTAATATTGAGCGATGAGAAGTAGAATGACGCCTCAGCCTCGAAGCGGGTGACCTCGCGGCGTTGCAGTTCCAGCAACGCTTCGATGGAGTCGATCGGCGCAGCCTCGCCGACCGCGACCCGACGTCGCACTGCCTGCAGCCGGAACTCGGCCAGCGCCTCACCTTCCTGCGCAATGACCCGACGACGCCAGCTCTCGTACCAGAAGCCGTAGTCCTTCGCGGCCAGAAAGAGCAGCTTGTTCACGATCGCGGTGCGGTCGGCCTCTCCGACATCCCGCGCGCCGCGCGCCTGCTGCAACGCGTTTCGCCGTTCGTCGGTGAGAATGCGTTGCCCCAACGGAATCGAGATGCCGGCTTCGAACGTGCCGTTCACGGGGGTGCGCCGGTCCGGATTGAAGAAACGGCCCATGGTGCGATCGAAGGCGAGCGTGACGTCGGCCCCGATCGGCAACGGAATCTTGAGCTCGGCGTCGAAGTAATTGTAGTATTCGGTACCGGTGAGTTTTTTCTGATCCCAGGTGGCCGTGACCGTGGGATCGAATGCGCCCCATGCGGTTCGTAGGTCGGAGCGGGCCTGATCGGCTACGAGACGGGCCTGCGTGGCCACCGGATGATTGGCGAGAATTTCGTCGACAAAGGCAGGAAACGTGTATGGTGTGCCGAGCGTGTCGAGCCTCGATGGCCCCGCCTGCGCGTGCGCCGACGCCGGGATCGTACACGAGAAGCAGAGCGCGAGGGCAAGCGTGCTTCGCACGTGCCCGATCACTTCTTGCCTCCGCCTTTGGAGTCGCTCTTGCCCCCGCTCTTTTCACCGGCGACCGCGTCGGCCGGCAACGCGTCATTCGGATTGATCGAGAGCGGGAAGCCGTTGAGCTGGCGCCAGATTTCCCAGCCGACGGTCACGTTGTCGAGCATGGCCCAGCCTTGCACCCCGGTACCGAGGCGCAGCTGCGCCGGCCACGCGTCATCGTGCGTGGTGTCGGGAACCAGCAACACGCGAAACAGCCCCGCGCGACTGGGGAACTGGTCGATCACCAACACCTGCGCCCCGAAGGTGCCCGTCGCCACCTGCGGCCACCCCGAGATCTGCAGCGCGGGCCAGCCATCGAAGAAGATGCGCACGTGCCGCCCCGGTTTGAGCAGGACGACGTCCATCGGCTTCACGAACAATTCAACCGCCTTGCTGGGCCGCGCCGGTTGAAGGGTGACGATCGGTTCGCCGGCTTTCACGATCTCGCCCTGACCAGCCTTCGTGGCGCGCACGATGTAGCCATCTTGCGGCGCCTTGATGAGGTAGAACCCGTTGCGAATCGCGAGCGAGCCGACCTTGTCCTTGAGCTTTGCGACCTCCGAGCGGCCTTCGCTCACCTCGGCCAATGTCGATGCACGATCGGAGCGCGCCTTCGAGATCTTCTCGCCGTATTCGGCGGGAACGCTGGAGAGATCCGTCTCCGTGCTGAGCAGCATCTGCTGCTTTTCCACGAGCTTGGCCGATGCCGCTTGCACACGAACTTGAAACGCCTGCACTTCGTTGACCGACACGATGCCCAGCGTGTCGCGGAACAACCGTTCGCGACGACGCAGCTGATCGCGCGCCACCGAGTCTTCGAGCGTCGCCTGGCGGACTTCGGCGCGATACTGCTCGATCTTGTTGGCGGTTTGCTGCAGTTTGAAGTCGCGCTGCGCTTCGAGTTGCGAAATGAGCGTGGTGAGCGCCGCTGCTTTGTTCTGCTTCTCATCGATCGCCGATTCCTTCGCCGACTGTTGCTGCGCCGTGAGCGGCAGCACGTTCGGGTTCAGGTACTCCTCCTTGATTTCGGAGATGCGGACGATGCTGTCGCCCTTCTTCACATACTGACCTTCCTGTACGTACCACTGTTCGATGCGGCCATCGATCCGAGTAGGCAGCTCCTGTGGGCGATCGGAAGGATTGAGGGCCGTGATGGTCCCCTCGCCGCGTACGCTCTGCTGCCACGGCACGAAGAGCACGAGAAACAGCGTGATGAGAATTCCCAGCAGCCATCGCGAAACGATACGGCCCGTGTTCACGTCTCCCAGGAGGGCCGTTGTCTCGAGTGGGAGATGCTTGAGTTCGCGTTCGATATCGAGATCGGACGAGGCCATGATGTTCAGGTTCCCGTGGTCATTGGCGTCTCGTGCAGCAGATTGCGGCACATGGCATCTTCACGCAGAACGCTGAAGGGTCCTTCGCGAACGATGCGACCGTGATCCATGAGCAGCACTCGGTCGAACGCCGCCAGCAGCAGCGGATCGTGCGAGACGGCGATGACCGTCCACGGTCGGCGTCGATCGGTGAGCAGTGCGATGATCAGCGTGCGCGACGCAGCGTCGAGGTTCTGAAAAAAGTCGTCGAGCACGATCAGTCGCGGGCGACCCACGATACCTTGCGCCACGAGCAGCTTGCTCGAGAGGTGCGCCGGCAGTGTACGTCCGCCGTTCGTCAATCCGGTTTGAACGCCTTGGGGTAGCTCCTGGATTTCATCGGTCAGCGCGAGGTCGGCGAGCGCTTCCGTGACATCGCGCGGCTCGATGTGCGTACGGCCCACGCTCACGTTCTCTTCGACCGTTCCGTCGAACAGATCGGTCCACGAGAGCATCTGCCCGATACGCGCGCGCAGGGCCGGCCGGTCGAGGTCACGTAACGTAATGCCGTCGAAGCGGATCGTGCCATCGTAGTCGTCGATGAGGCCGCCGAGTAGCTTGAGCAGCGTCGACTGACCGGACCCGTCGGCGCCCATGATCGCGACCCGTTCGCCCGGCGCGATCTGCACGGTGATGTCGTCGACCGTGGCCGAACGCGCCGACGGATAGCGATAGTGGAGATCCTTCGTGACGATCGCCATGCCAACCCCCGGCACGTGGACCGGCGCGAGTCCGCCACGGGCTTCGAGTGGCAGGTCAGCGACATGGCCCGCCTTGTCGACGCTGGTGAGTACATCGTACACGGTGGCGAGGCTGGTGATCAGCTTCTCGACACCGAAAAGGACGGTGACGATCACCACTTCTGCCGCCACGAACTGGCCGAGCAGAAGCCGATTGGTCTGTACCAGCGTGGCGCCGATGATCAAGATGGCGGCGGTGATGAAGGTCTTGAAGCCGATCAAGGCGATGGTCTGCTTCACGATTACTGCGAAGTGCTTGCGCCGATACTTGAGATAGCCGGTGACGACATCGTCCATACGCTCCACGGGCAACATGGAATCACCGGCGTACTTGAACGCGTGAAAGGCGCGGGCGACTTCCCCGAGCCAATGCACCGCCTTGTATTTGTACTTCGACTCCACGATGGACGTCTCGAGACCTTCCGGTCCGGTCCACCGGATAACGAACCAGACTGCCGCCGTTACCGCGACCGCGAAAACGGAGAACCAAGGGCTGTAGAACGTGAGCAGCAGGAGGCTGAACACGATGGTCAGCAGCGCGGTCGGCACATCGAACAGCAGCTTCGACACGCCTTTCTGAATGGCGATCGCTTCGAACAGTCGGTTCATCTGCTCGGGGAGGTTCGATTCCAGCGACGTCGCGTAACGCAATCGTGGTATACGAAAGGCGAACTCCAACGCCATGCGGGCGAATACGCGCTGTTGGATGCGTTCCACGACCTTCAGAATACCGATTTGCAGCACGCCAGCGATGATCGTGCCGATAACGACGAAGGAGATGAGCACGATTACCGGCTGCAGGTAGAGTCGCCCCTGCACGATCTGCACAATGCCGCCGATGGCCAGTGGAAGGATCAGGCTCAAGCCACCAGACAGGGTCGCGTAAAAGAACACCGTGAGGATCTCGCGACGCTCCCGCGCAAAGAGCGCCAGCGTCCGATCGACCGGGCTTAGGTGCTCGGGCTCCTCCCCGTCGATGACGTGGCCAATCGGGCTGTGAGGGGAGCTGTTGGAAGTCGCGCTGTTGGCCGGCCGCAGCGCCATCGGCGCCAGTGCTATCAGCACGTCGCCCGTACCCAGACGCGCGATCAGGGCCTCCGCGAGCGTCTTGCCCTGTCCCTCGATAGCCGTCTCGACCCCATCGCGCGACACCAGCAGCGCCTGCACCTCGTTGTCGTCGTTCAGGCACAGCACGACGGCGTCTTCGGAGCGCTGGTCGATCAGAACGATCGGAACGGTGCGCTCCGCGATCGCGAGACGAAGCGTTTCGCCGGAGATCTGCCGATCGAGATAGCCGACGTCGACCGCCCCGCCGATGGACCGCAGGCGGCTCGGCAGCGAATCGTCGGGGGAGATCTGACGCGTCAGCGCGCGCCACCGAGCTTGCTCGACGTCGAGTCCGAGCGCGGCGGTGACCAGCTGATTGACACGAGTTGCTTGAGCCGACATGGCGCAATCGGGGATCTATGAGCAAGGGCGTTCCCGTCTCGACAGATGTGAGGCGGACAAACGCGATCGGAGACGGGCCTGAGTGCCCATGCTCCTGAAGCTGGCAGTGCAACGGGTACCGCCGCTGGTGGTCCAGCTGGTACCGCGAGAAATCAGCAGTCCTTCGGCGGCGCGCGAGTCGGCGTGGCGCGGAGTCGACCTTCACCACGCACGCGGGCCAGTCGTGCCGACCATGCTGCGCCGGTCCGACGCGCCGCCGTCGAGCCGAACGAGGTGCCGGGCGTGCGTTCAGCACCCGCGAACTGCGATGGCGCCGAACGCGGTGAGCGGCGGCCGCCGCGCTGCCACGCCGCGCGCATAGGCGATTCCAGGCGGGTCGACGCACGGTCTTGCGGCGCGCCCTGGGCCATCGCGAGAGCCAGACCGGTTCCCAGTGTCCTGTTACGGTCAGCACTCGCCAGCCGGACCGCAGGTGGCATCCGATCACCCCACGACGCACCGGCGCGCAACACCCCTGCCACGGCCGCGAAAACCAGGGCAAGGTGCAGCAGCCGGATGCAACGAGGCGAAACGATCATAACCTGAAGAGATACCAAATCCTGAGTCGGGATTCAAGCAGCAGACACGTTTAGGCGGCCGCCATTCGGTCGACGTTACCGATCCATGACACTTTCGGCCAGCATCGGCGTACGTCTCACCAAGACCACGATCGCACTCGGCGAGCGGGTCGAGGGCCTCATCTGTCCGATCAACGCGCCTACCCATGACTCGCGTTTCCATTCGTCCTTCAAGAGCCTCGTCGTGTATTGTGTCGGCGCTCGTCGCTACCCTTCTCTCCGCTCCGGCCGGCGCGCAGCGCCGCGCGGAGGGCGGCGCCCCCTCGAGTCGCGGATCGATCGGTATTCATCTCCAGGTCTCCGAGCCCAAAGGGGAACTGGGCCGGAACACCGGCAACGGCTTCGGCGTCGGCGCGTACGCGCTCGTGCGGCTCGATCCGAACTCGATCGCGAACCTGCGCGCCGACCTCTCATTCCTGACGTATGGCATGAGTACACGGCGCATTCCGCTGAGCGGAACAGGCGGGCTGATTCAGCTCGACCTCCGCACGACCAGCAACATCGTGTCGTTCGTGACCGGGCCGCAGTTGCTCGGCCCAACCGGCACCTTCACGCCCTACGCCACGGCGCTCGGCGGATTCTCCGTTTTCTGGACGTCCAGCTCGATCGAAGGGTCGAACAACGAGCAAGACCCTTTCGCCACCACAACCAACGCCAGTGACGCGGTCTTGGCCTACGGCGGAGCCGTGGGAAGTTACATCCGCGTCAGCAACGGCACCCATCCCGTGCGTATCGATCTCGGCGCGCGCTTCCTGCGCCACGACGACGTCCGCTACCTCAACGCCGATCGCGTCCGCGACGCCTACAACAATGATCGACCGCCGGTGCCCATTCGCGGGCGTGCCGACTTCGTGACGTACTACCTCGGCGCCAACATCATCGCCTTCTAAACCGGCGACTCTTCGCGCTCAGGCCTCGTCGGGACGCCGACGACGCTTGGTCTCGCTGCGCTGACGCTTCTCGGTCAGTCGCCGTTCAACGGAGCCACGTGTCGGCCGTGTCGCCTTGCGGGGCTTTTGCACGACCAGCGCTCGCGACACGAGCAGAATCAGCCGATCGATCGCCGCGCGGCGGTTCTGCTGCTGGCTGCGATATTCGCCAGCCACGATGCGCAGGGCGCCGTCGCTATCCAAACGCGACGCGAGGCGCGCCATGACGAGGGCGCGCTGTTCGTCGCGTAGTGCGCGGGTCTGGAGCACGTTCCACTGCAGCGCGATACGTGTGGCACTGCGGTTCACATGCTGGCCGCCGGGACCGCTGCCGGAAATCGCCGTGATCTCGAGTTCGTGCGTTGGAATGCGCACCCCCGGTACCACGTCCACGTCATCCTGCGATGGCGTCGTCATCTCATTCGTTGCCGGGCGCGCGGCAGGGCGACGCAGCCAATTTCGCCGAGAGCACCGCGGGTGTGGGGCGCGACACAGAGTCGGGGGCCAGGAAAATCGCCACGTACTCCGACGGAGCCGTTGTGGTGATCGACAGCTGTCGATAGCCCACGGCGGCTAGCTCGCAGCGCAGCAGCGGCCTCGGCGTACCGTGCCCGTATGTCGGACGGTCGAGATCGAGAATTACGAGCCGTCCGCCCGGGCGCATGGCGGTGGCCAGATTCCAGAGCAACGCGAAGGGCTGCTCGATCTCGTGATACATGTGAATCATGATGGCCACGTCCACGCTGGCGCTGGGCAAACGCGGATCGTGCGCATCACCACGTACCACCTGCACATTCCCCATCCCTTCACGGCGCACGCGTCGCTGCAGCAGGGTGAGGTAGTCGGGAATGATGTCCTGGCCGAATACCCGGCCAGAGGCACCGACCAGCGGTGAGAGACGGGATACGTAGTACCCGTCGCCGGCGCCGATATCGGCGACGTGCTGACCCTGCCGGATCTTCGCCAAATCGATGACGCGCGAAAATTCGCCCACGTCGTCGCGGTCGTCTTCGGCGCTCCATCGCGGCGCGACGATGTCCGCCACCGGTCGCATCGGGTTCGGGAACGCATTGGCCGGCGCCCCCGGCGGGGCCGCCGGGCCGATCGTGTCCTGCCCAACGGCCACAACGCCAGCCGTCGTGGGGGCACTTCGATCAGCAGACGCGCCGCACGCGAACACCGCGGCGAGGAGAAGCAGGGGCCACCATACACGGGTCATGTAGTGCTCGGTGAATCGGTACGTAAATGCACGCGTAGCGCGGCCACACGACGGCCGTCCATCGCGACGATCTCCAGTTCGCCACCCGGGTACGTCACGCGATCGCCGACCTTCGGCAGTCGACCCAGCATCGCGAACGCGTAACCACCGAGCGTCGACCAGTCGCCTTCAGGAATCGGCAGCTTGTGGTCCGAGCGCACATCCACGAGCGACATGGAGCCGGCGAGTTCGAGCACCCCTTCGAAGAGCAGGGCATCGCGCGACAGCGGATCATACTCATCGGCAATGTCGCCGATGACTTCCTCGACGAGATCTTCCATCGTTACGATGCCGGCCGTTCCGCCGTATTCATCGAGCACGACGGCGAGGTGCGCGCGCGTGCGTCGCAGATCATCGAGCACGCGTTCGGCCGCGCGCGTGGCGGGAACGAACATCGGATCGCGCAAGTGATCGCGAAGCGAAAACGACTCGGGATGCTCATGAAGCCAGTAGTCCTTCGCGAGAAACACTCCGACAATGTCATCGGGGGTTTCGCGGTACACCGGATAGCGTGAATAGCGCTCCCGTCGCAGCGTCACGATCAGCTCGTCGAGTTCCACGTCTTCGGCGATCGCGATCATGTCGGTGCGGGGGCGCATCACGTCGAGTGCTTTCTTGTTGTGGAAGTCGAACACGCCGGCCAGCATCGCCGAGTCGGACTCGTCGAGCGTCCCGTGCGCGCGCGCCTGCATCACGAGCAGGCGTAATTCTTCCGGACTGTGTACGTGTCCACCTTCGGACGCAGGCTCGACGCCGAGCAACTTGAGCAACCGGTTGGCGGTGCCGTTGAGAAAGCCGATAAAGGGTGACATGACCCGCGAGAAGAGCATCAACGGGCGGACGACCCACCGGCTTACCGCTTCGGGACGTGCCAGCGCAATCGACTTGGGCGCCAACTCGCCCAGCACGATGTGCAGGAAGGTGATCACCAGAAACGCGACCGCGATCCCGGCGCCGGTATGGACGGCGCCCGTGGCCGGCTCGATGCCTAGCAAGTGGAGCGGGCGATCGACCAGCACGGCGATGGCGGGCTCGCCGATCCAGCCGAGCGCGAGCGACGCGAGCGTGATCCCGAGCTGCGTCCCCGAGATGTACCGGTCCAGCTGCTTGAGGGCCCGCTGCACCACTTTCGCGCTGCCATCCCCCTCGGCCGCCATCTGATCGATGCGGCTCCGCCGCACCGCCACCAGTGCAAACTCCGAGGCGACGAAGAACGCGTTGAGCAGCACGAGCAACAGCACGATCAGTAATCGTCCCGAAGCCGAACCGAAGGTGAGGGTATCGACGACGGGTGAAATCGGGTCAGCAAGCATACTGAAAGGAAACGGACAGGCGGGTGATTCGTCAGGGTAGTGCAATCTGCAAGAGTGCCGGGCATTCCGCTTCTGCGGCATTCTGCAAGACTCACGACTCCCGTGCGCTACACCCCAGCGATCCCGCAAGTCCCTATTCAGGAGATGCTCGACCCGCGCCGCGTGCTGCGCTGGGTCTGGCTGGGCCGTGTCGCGCTCTCCTGCGCGATCCTGCTGGCGGCGGTGTTCGTCTGGAGCGAGGCGGCCCCGAGCGATACGCTGATCGCCACCTTGGCGTTCGCCGGCGCCACCCTGGCCACGATCGGCTCGGCGCTGTACGGTGAGTTTGAGCACCGCACGCTCAGTCTGACCTTCTATGGACTGCAGTGCGCGATCGATTTGGCGCTGGTAACCGCGGTTGTGCACATCACGGGGGGCTGGAGCTCGCAGTTTGCCGCCCTCTATATCCTCGTCATTGCCAGTGCGGCGCTGTTACTGCCCTTTCGGGGCGGACTCGCGGTGGCGGGCGGCGCCTGCCTGCTATACGCCGCTGATGTGCTCCTCCTTCGGCCGGGAACGCCGTATGTCGGCATTTCCGTGCAGATCGCCGTGTTTGTCGTGGTGGCGATCGGCTCTGGCTATGTGTCGTCTCGATTGCGTCAGGCGGGCATGGGTCGCGAGGCTCTCGCCGCGCAGCTGGTGAAGGTACAGCTCGAGGCGGCCGACATTCTGCGAACGATTCGTTCCGGGATCATGACGGTCGACGCCCAAGGACGGTTGCTGTACGCCAACCCTGCCGCATCCGAGCTGCTGGGCCTCGATCTGCGCTCGCTCGTTGGGCGGCCGCTACTGCACACGCTGCTCGGCGTGTCGCCGCAACTGGCCACGCTCCTCGAGCAATCGTCGCGGGACGGCGTGCGCACCACGCGCGCCGAAGGGGTGATCCATCGCGCGGGCGAGACCGTGGAGATCGGGGTGACCACCACGATCGCCAGTGGCACGAACCAAGATGGTGGGGTGACCGCGACCGCGATCTTTCAGGACATCTCCGATAGCAAGCGTATTCAGGCGCTGCACATTCGTGCGGAGCGTTTGCAGGCCGTGGCGGAGTTGAGTGCGTCGCTGGCACACGAGATCAGGAATCCGCTGGCGTCGATTCGCAGTGCGACCGAACAGTTGGCCCGTCGCCGCGCGCGTTCGCTGGAGCCGACGTCCGACGACGACGATGAGCGCATCCTGCATGATCTCGTCGTGCGCGAGGCCGATCGGCTCAGCCGGCTGCTGGCCGACTTCCTCGACTTCGCCCGGGCACGCGTGACGCGTGTGAGTCGCATCGATCTCGGCGCGATCGTGAATGCCGCATCACTGATCGCGGCGTCGCATCCCGACCGACGCGACGGCGTGGAAGTGCAGGTGAGCGTGGCGCCGGACCTGCCCTCGGTGGAAGGCGACGAAGACCTGCTGCATCGCGCCGTGTTCAATCTCGTGCTCAATGCCGTTCAAGCCGTGGGGCCCGAGGGACACGTGTTCATCGAGGTCGATCGTTATCGCCCAACCGGCGAGCACGGCGCGACGTCGGCGGTTCTTACCGGTGAGCTGCTGACGGTGAGTGTCACCGATGACGGCCCCGGCGTGCCTCCGGAGCTCAAGGACCGGCTGTTCGAGCCATTCGTGACCGGCAAGGCCGGTGGGACCGGACTCGGACTGCCGGTGGTCCATCGCGCCGTGGAAGCGCATCGCGGGGTGGTGCTGGTGGACTCGCTCGCCCGCGGTACGCGCTTCACGATGCTGCTCCCCACGGCCGGAAACAGCGAGGCATCGCGCCGTGGTGAAACGCCGGTGTACAACGCTGTCCCTTTCGAGCCGACTCTCGACGAGTTGGTTGACGCTTCGCATTCCCGCCTGACTGGAGTTGCACCGTGACCCCCCCCGCAACGGCCGATGACGCTCCCCGCGTACTCATCGTAGATGACGAACCGGGCATTCTCGAGTCGTTACGCATTCTGCTCAAGAACGAAGGCTTCATTCCCTTCACGGCGCAGGGTGGCCGTGCAGGGAATGAAGCCTTCGTTCTTGAGCAGAATGCGTAACGACTCGAGAATGCCCGGTTCGTCATACGATGAGA
>Ga0105048_10007664_pt1 | contig 17344 bp, 10 predicted proteins | sample MAT05_FD_78382 | JGI IMG/M metagenome (GOLD analysis project Ga0105048, IMG submission 78382) | Freshwater microbial communities from Lake Fryxell liftoff mats and glacier meltwater in Antarctica - MAT-05 | ecosystem: Environmental > Aquatic > Freshwater > Ice > Liftoff microbial mat | place...
ATCAGCCATCAGCAATTTACTTTAATATCTCTTCAATATTATTTAATTCGGTTTCAGTAAAATTAATGTTTTCCAGGCAATGCAGTGAGTCTGCCAATTGTTCTGGTTTGCTGGCGCCAATTAGCACGGAGGTGACCCGATTATCTTTTAACAACCATGCCAGTGCCATTTGTGCCAGTGTTTGATTGCGTTGAACAGCAATATCATTCAAACGCCTGATCTGGTTGATGCGGTTTTCGCTTAAATCTTCTTCATGTAAAAACCCATGTGGTTTGGCTACCCGTGAATCTGCGGGAATGCCGTGTAAATATTTGTTGGTTAATAACCCTTGTGCCAATGGCGAAAACGGGATGCACCCCACTCCTTCCTTTTCCAGCACGTCCAGCAAACCTTCTTCTACCCAACGAACAAACATAGAGTATTTTGGTTGGTGGATCAAACAGGGTGTACCCAGCTTTTTAAGAATCTCAATTGCCTTTGCCGCTTCTGCCGCGGGATAATTGGAGATACCTACGTACAATGCCTTCCCCTGTCTTACCATAAGGTCAAGCGCAGTCATGGTTTCTTCCAATGGTGTATCGGGATCAGGACGATGGTGATAGAAAATGTCTACATATTCCAGCCCCATTCTTTTTAAACTTTGATCGAGACTGGCTACCAAATATTTTTTGCTGCCCCATTCACCATACGGGCCATCCCACATGAAGTAACCAGCCTTTGAGCTGATGATTATTTCATCCCGGTGGGAAGCAAAATCTTCATTCAATATTTTACCAAAATTTTCTTCGGCACTTCCGGGAGGCGGGCCATAATTATTTGCCAGGTCAAAATGAGTGATACCACTATCAAAGGCCAGTCTGAGGATGGCGCGGCTGTTTGCAAGTACATCCACATGGCCGAAGTTGTGCCATAGGCCCAATGAAACAGCAGACAGTTTAATACCACTATTGCCACAGCGGCGATACTGCATTTTATCGTACCGGTTTTTGTTTGGAAAATAACTCATGATTGAAGTTTTGCAATTGTTTTTATCTGATAATTTTATGCGAAGCTACTTCAGATAGTTTTCACTTTTTAATTTTTTTTATTTTCTATCGATGGTTTTTTTATCCCGGCAAATTCTCATTTTTAGGGGATGTCAAAACTCAGATTTTAAAAGGACCTTGCTGGTTTGCATTCAAAACAGTGTAAGGGATTCTTTCTTTTTCTGTATCGCTTTGTAATGTATTATTTATTTGTTTGAGGTATCTTATATGCACATACTGAAATACCTTTTCTATCTGTTGGCTGTATCTGGCTTGTTAAAAGCAAGCATAAACTGCATTACTCGTAATTGGTTGCGTAGAATCATTTGTGCAAGTCTCTTTATTACCAGGCTAGTGCCAAGTTAATTTGATTCAATTTTAAAAACTCCCGGTTTTCAAAAATCGAAACAATTGCCATCTTTGGCGAAAATCGCTATGATGCACATGGTGGAATCTTTATTGTAAGTCAGAAACGTAAAAGAAAACAAAAGTAATTGTGATTTTACAGAAATCCTGTGGCAAAACAACATATTAACACTGACAATTAGATTGTGAATATGTCATTCCAACATATTCAAAGATTTGGATGTATTTTTGTCTTTCATTCTAAAAATTAATTAAATAAAACAATAATTATGGCACACGAATTCACTGATGCGAACTTTAAAACCGAAGTTTTAGACTCAGATAAATTATCAGTAATCGATTTTTGGGCAGAATGGTGTGGTCCATGCCGGGCAATCGGACCAGTTATTGAAGAACTTGCAAAGGAATATGATGGCAAGGTAAACGTTGGAAAAGTAAACGTGGACCACAATCCCCAGATTTCTACCAATTATGGGATTACCAGCATACCCGCAATACTTTTTGTAAAAGGTGGTGTAGTGGTTGATAAACTGGTAGGCGCACAGCCAAAATCAAATTTTGTAAAGAAAATTGAAGCGCTTAAGTAATCGCTGATGCTAATAAATCGAAAACCGAAGTGATGAGCTTCGGTTTTTTTATGCAGCATGGTTTTTTATGATGAACTCACCCGGTCCTAAATCACACAAGTCTTTTTTACCAACATGTCTTATCCGGCAAGAGAATAAAAGGTAGGATTAGAATGGCTCACATTTAATTCATCAGTTACCAATAAGTTGTTTCCTTCCCCGGACATTTGACCGACAATCAGGATGTATTGGTATCTATAATTCTACACGTTTAAAATTTGTTATGAAAACGCCTTTTATCTTTTGTTACCTGTTGTTTCATATTACCTGTTGTGTATTTGCCTTTAAAGCCGAAAGTACGGCAGGCCTTGTATTGGGGCATATGGCTGTAATTGTTTCGATGGCTGTGCTGGTTAAGAATATACTCAGTAAAATATTCCCTTAACAAAAAGATACTGCAGGGCTGGCGTCATGAAGTAAACGATCATTTTTTCTTCAATACTAATTTTGCCTGACTTAGTTTATAAGCAGGTTCCAGAAAAGAAATGTAGCTTGGCCAGGCGTCCTTTTTATCAAAATTATTTTTATATACATTTTTTGTGGTAATTAAAAGAATGTTATCTGTAACTTTTGCGATGCTGACAAAGCTACCACTGTTATTATCAATATTCATATTTAGCTCTTGTAGTCCATCTACCGTATAGCCTGCGGGGATATTAATGCTGATATTATTTTCAATGGAACGGGCAGAAGGTATCCAGATATCATTTTGTCTTTCCTTCATTTCATTTGGCTCCAGCTTTATTTGGCCACCAATTAGTTTTCCGACTTCAAAAATGAAGTTTTTTCCGGCTTTGCTGATTAGCTTTTTTAGGGTAAATCTTTCTTTGAATTGCAACATTGCGGTATCACCATACCTGCCATTTTGCAACAATTCAAAATCAATGTATTGTTCAACATCATGATTGCCTTTTAGTTCCTTTTCAAAAAGCAATTTTCTTTCCTTAATCTGCTCCTCCTTATCGGCGTATTCATATTTAGTGTTTACCGGAACGATCACTTCGGATGATTTCTTTCCTTTGCTTAAAGGTTCTGCAATATATTTTTCAAAATCTATATCCAGGTAGTTCCGGTCGAGGTTTGCCATCCCAATAAAAGGCGATTTTTCCGTGCCAATATATGAACTGGTACGCTCCACTTTTATATTATCCATGGCATCTGTAAAATTTACAATAAACTCCTCCCTTGACAGGTTGGTGGCAACATTGGAAGCAGGAACAGTTGTTTTGTAGTAACTATCCACATCATCATACCGGATGCTGTACCCTTCCGCATTTTCGAGGTAGGAATGTGGCGTTCCGAAAGCCTCAAAATTATTGATGGCTTCCAGGAAATATGCCTTTTCCTTGATCTTCACTTTCATTACAAAATCGAGCTCTTCCATAAAAATAGCGTCTCTCCAGGTACCCAGCGTGCGGGGTACATATACAAACAATTCGGCTTGAATGCCCTGTGCTGCAAGCGATGAACGCAGTGCAGTGGCAAAGGTTACCGCATTCATCCTCACTTCGTCTTCCCTTTCTTCTTTTTGACTGTCTTTCTTTTCTGCTGCCAATATTTTTTTATATAGTTTTTTGCCCGTAAAATACTTTTCCAATTCTGAATGCACGGGACCTTTATAATACATTTCCAGGAATACTTTGCGCAGGCAGTAGTAACATTCCCTGGTAATATCTGCATCTGTTTTTAATACGCCATCCGCTTTTTTCCTTGTGAGATATTGGGTGGTGTAGGCTACCAGGGATGTTACAATTTTTGTATTGTACAACGCAGCACCCACGTATCCTTTATACACCTGTTGAATGTCCAGGCCCGAGCGGTCCACTGTTGCTTCGCTTAAACTTCTGTCACCTTCTTCATAGTCTAAAAATACTACCCTGAATTTTACACTCGGGGTATTTCGTAGTGAATAGCTCCAGCGTTCTTCAATGGTTTTTTCGCGGTCCTTATCGAGGAAAAAATAGCTCATGAAAGATTCTTTTTCTCCATAAACTGAAGCCTTTGGATCGAACTTGATATTGGGTGCTCCGTTATAACTTCTGTATTTTACCTTCATGCCATTCGCCATTGTAAAGCGGTATTGCTGGTAAATAGTGGGGTAACTATTTGATAGTGAAAATATAAAGGGTGTAAAATTAATGCCAGCTGTTTTCATATCCCAGTCAAGACCGGAACTTACGGTATAATCAATGATATCACCGGGTTCCAGGTCGGGAATGGCAATCTTCATCGACTTTACCTTCATCTTATAGTAAATGGGTTTGTAAATATCCGGAACATCCTGTTCTTCTTCTATGGCAGTTTTCATATCAATATCCACCGCATTTCCATTGCTTTTAATCACTTTGTATACTGCGTTGCCATCCGTTCCCATGGTAACATAATAGAAAGTGGAAAATTTTTCCACTGCATTTTTATCCTGCAGTTTGATACGCTTATGAATGTATTCGCTAATATGCACACCCGCAGTTACCTTTCCCTTTGCCACCTGGCGCTTAAACAAATATTCTTCCTTCATGCCGATGATAACGGCACTTTCATTTTTCCATTTTTCAGGAATGACAGTTAGTTTAAATTCATCTTCAATTTTATCACCGATGGCCGGTACCTGCGCAAATGAAAATGTAGTGGTGAAGATTGATAAACATAGAAGGCTGGCTAAACGATACATATACTTGGGTTTGGTATTCGAATAAAGAACTAATGTTGTGTGTATCCTGTTTACATTATAATTGACAGCATTTTAAGACAGATCATCGAATGTGTTTTTTTTTGCCCTGTAGCATTTTTAAAGTTCCACAATATACTGCCGCACAAGGAAGTTCCGAAATTCGGGATTAACATAACACAACGATGAATAATTGAAAAACAATGCCTGGCAACAAAAAATAATGTTACCATTATTTTGTCAACACAACCTGGTCAGTATAAAATTTATTAATGTCTGCAATAAAAGCATTCCATCCTGCAAAATCAGTTTTCTTTAAAATGGGTTTATTGATAACAATTGTTTTGGTATAGATAATACTCTTTCCTTTATTGATGTATGCGCCTTCAAAAGACCAGGAAGGCGTACTTTTTTTAAATGCTGCCGGCAAATAATCTACTTTATAACCCAGCGGGATTGTTAATTCAGATTGTGTGGTCGTAAAATATTTCTGATTAAATTCGTAATCATTCTTCCTGTCTTCGGGAATTTCAATTCCTGAATTCCTTATCCCAGTCCATTATCACATATAACTCATTACCGGTTTTTGTCACCTGGTTACTGGCTTTAAAATCGTATTTAAGTTGTAGTGGCTTTTGCCTGTCGTTAAAATCTGTATTGTTGATATTCGACACTTCAATATTACCGTTGCCATTGCTTGCAAAAGAGGTAAGGCTTTCCGTTTTTTTGTCACTCCTTGTAGAAGCGAAGGCGCTTTGCACCGAAATTTTTGATTCGCCATTGTACTCAGCTATTGAATTGCCGGAGATGAGGTTTTCGGTAATATTCATTTTAGTTACCAGGCTTATCTTATTTCTGTCGGCGGCAAATTCGGGAATTTTGTCAATAATATGATTCTTACCGTCTTCAATTAAAACCTGTTTGCCTTGTATGCGTTGTGCATAATCATTTAAAGCGATGTATTCCTCCGTACCATCCAGGAAATAACGTTTGCCATTTAAAATAACGGTGCAGATCATGTGGTTGTCCACAGCCAGTGACGGCAGCGTATAATCATAAGGCAGGTCAGAAGTGCCGATCCAGGTGAGCCTGGCATCAAAGCCGGCAATAGTAAGCATGGTCTTTAAAAGATTTGCCTTTCCTTTGCAGTCGCCGTATTTATTCTTAAAAACGTTCTGTGCGGCATCTGGTTTAAAGCCCATGATGCCATTTTCAAAAGCGATGTACCGAATATTATCCTGTACCCAGTAAAAAATACTTTCTACCTTTTCCTGGTCAGTTTTTTTATTGGCGATCAGCGTGGCAACCTTTTCTTTCAGCGATTCAGGATCATTGCCAATATCAGCGCAAACACTGCTATACCAGCCATAAAGGTCTTTTACATTTTCAAACAGCACGGTGCGCTTACCTGCATCTGTAAAGGCTTTTGTAACACAAATAATATGCGGATAACTGATGGCGTGGTTGGGTGAATGCGTTTCATTTTTATAAGCCGGGGCATTGCTGATATGGAATGTAAAGGTGGTGATATCACCAGATTTTACGGATGTCTTTTCGATGTTATGCCCTGCAAAATTAAACTCCCGAAGGTCTACTTCCAGCCAGGATGGAATATTAAATTGAATCACCCTTTCGATCACAGGGTAATGCTGGTAAAAATAAAAAGAAGTAAGGTATTTTACATCATGATAATTCTCCTGGTAGGAATAGTTGAAGGGCTTTCCTTTTTCTGCCAATGGGAATTTAACTACGCACAGTTTCGCATCGCTGTGAAAGATATTCTCACTGCTATAATCGCCGCAGAGTTTTTGAATGGCCACTTCCTTTTTATCAACATTCAGCACTTTTACATTTTCAACAGACTGCGCTTCATTATAAAAAAGTCCGTCCTCATATTTGATAAAATCTTTTAAAGGCACAACCATTGTTTCAGAAGATACGGTTGCCTTTACTTTTCCTTCCCCCGCTTTAGGGGTGGCATTCAATGAAAAATCAATTACCTCTTTAAAAACATTTGCCACAATTTCTTCTTTGGGAAATTTTGTTTTCCATTCAGCGATTTTGTCAGTAAAACTGGTTTGAGCTTGGGGGGAACTATAACAGCTAAGCACTAAAAAAATAGTAACCAGTTGTGGGTTAGGGCGTTTGGATAGCATGAATCAGGGTATTTGATGGCTCAAAGTATTTCATTTTTGGGAAATACCGATTTTTATTTGAAAAGTTGCCTATGGACGAAGGCGCAAGGCGAGGTAGGCGAGATTAGCAGTTGATAGCTATTGCCGTAGATTTGATAAAGTCGGGCAATGTAGAAATGGTCATGCATCTGTTTTATGCTACAGTTCCTAGACAACTATCAATGCTGTTTGCAGGGTTAGCGAGCGTTACCGGCACCACTACCCCATCAATATCCCCGCAATGGTGGCGGACAGATAAGATGCCAGCGTACCACAAAGTAAGGCCCGCATACCTAGCTTTGCAAGGTCGGCTCTCCTTTCGGGCGCCAGTGCGCCGATCCCACCAATCTGCATTCCTACAGAACTGAAATTGGCAAAGCCGCAAATCGCAAAACTTACAATCAGCAATGCCTTATCTGAGATGACACTCTGGTATCCTTTTACCAATACGCCTGTGCTATCGGGAACCATGGTTTGTGTAAGATCGCTAAATGCTACAAATTCGTTGATGGTTAATTTTTTTCCCAACATGGTTGCCACGTTGGATACATCAGCAGTTGGTACCCCCATCGCCCATGCCATTGGCGAAAATATTTTACCAAATATCCAATCGAGCGTTAAACTAAAATTGAGGTTCAATACGATGCCCACCTTCATTAATAAAAAATTGATCAGGGCAATCAAGCCCAAAAAACCGATGAGCATGGCAATTACATTCATAGAAATCTTCATTCCATCACCGGCACCATGGGTAACCGCATCTATCATATTGGTGTAGGGTGTTTTTACTTCCAGTTTTACCTTGCCCATGGTTTCGCTTTCTTCCGTTTCAGGCCATACAATTTTAGAGATTACCAATGCAGCCGGCGCCGCCATTAAACTTGCCGCCAGCAGGTATTCTGCCTTAGCGCCAAAACTTACATACACAACAAGGATTCCGCCGGCAATACATGCAAGGCTTCCGCTCATACTGGCGAGTAATTCACTCATGGTCATACCTTTCAGGTAGGGCCTTATCATTACCTGGGCTTCCACCTGTCCTACAAAGGCGCTCGCCACATTACTCAATGCCTCGGCACCACTCACCCGCATTACCCAGTTCATTGCTCTTGCCACCACAGATACTATTCTTTGCATTATGCCAAAATGATAAAATATGGCAACCAATACACAAACCAGTATGATGGTGGCCAACACACTAAACCCGAAAATAAATACGCCGGGAGTCCTGTATGGTACGGATCCGCCGGCAAAATTATCCGCCATAAGCCCGCCGTATACAAATGCAGCCCCCTCTTTCGCAAAAGCCTCTATGTGGGTAATTATGCTGCCTATTTTTTGAAAAAATGATTTAACAATTGGAACCTTCAGTATCAATAGGGCGATAACAATCTGTAATAAAATGCCACTTACAACCAACCGGTAATTAATCTTTTTTTTATTGTTGGAAAATAACCAGGCAATGCCCAATATTAAAACTACTCCTATAAGTCCCTGGAATCGTTGCATAAGCAAATAATTGTTTTGAAATTGAAAGATATACATTTATTCAATTAAAGCCTGATGAGGTAATTTAATGAACCAGGAAAAAAATCAGGCGACTGTACTGATGAAAATATATTTCAATAATAAAACTCTCCTGATAGTTCAACCATACTAATGCTTAAATTAATTAAATTGTGAGGGCATGACTATATCCGGGTACCTTATTTTTTAAGACTATTGCTAAAAATGCGTTGATGAAAAAAAATTGTTTATTGATTACCGTATATTGTTTGGTTGGAATAGCTGCATTTACTCAAACGGTAAGCCCCGTTCTGATCAATTTAAAACAATTAGCCGATTTCGAAATAGACCATACGGAATTATCAAGGCCTTGTACTTATTGCCCTAAAAGAGAAATAGACGGCGGTTGGAAGGGACTGAAAGACATGCCGGTGCCGAAAGGAGCCAATATAAAAATTCAGGCACCCGCAAATATAAGACCTGTGATTCCCAATAACCCTGTCATTCCTAACCGTCCTCAAACAGCTTCCCCTGCTCCCAATCAAACTTTTTTAGGACATACTGACCTGGGGCTATCCATTCCCCCGGATACGCATGGAGCCATCGGGCCGAACCATGTGGTTACAGCAACCAATGATTTATTGAGAGTGCATACTAAATCCGGAAATGTGTTATCCACCGTCAGCATCGGTGCGTTTGCAGGCGTTCCAAATACCTGTGACCCTTATATTCAATATGATCCGCAATCGCAACGCTGGTTTTACGTAGCCATTGATTGCGGGGGACAGGATAATAACAGGTTAGCAGTACTCGTTTCAGCATCCAATGATCCTACCGGTAACTGGTTCCGGTATTCATTTGTCCCAAATTTACCAGGTGGAGCTTTTTCTTTGGATCATCCCTATCTTGGGTTTGACGACCGTTGGTTAGTCGTTTCCGGAAGAAAATTTCCCGGTTCTACTTCTTTTTCAGGCCCGGTTTTATTTATAATGGATAAGGCCAACTTAGTTGCAAACGGTACAATTGTTTTTGGCACCAATGCCCAGGCGATTGAAAAAACAGCAGCCGATGGCGATTCACCTTTACCGGTAACCGTTTATGGAAACAATCCCAATACGAATACATTTTATGTATTGCAAAACTGGAATGCAGCAGGTTCCACCATACGGCTGTCAACAATTACCGGCAATATTCCCAATGCCAACTGGAATACCGCTACAGCAGTTTTTCCATCCGGAGGTGCTGGTTATACATCATCACCCGGCGATATTGCAGAACAATCCGGTGACTCGCGTAAATTGGCCACCAATGATGCAAGAATAAGTTCAGGTGTAATGGTAAATGGGAATATATGGTGTGCACAGCATATTGGAATTTCACCTACCAATGTAGCCGTGCAATGGTGGCAACTGAATGGAACATCAGGAGGCGGCTTTGGCAATATATTACAACGTGGACGCATAGGTGATGGTATGACCAATAACTATCGCTGGTTTCCATCCATCGCGGTAAATAAAAGCGAGGATGTAATCATTGGATATACGGTATCGTCCAATACTTCCAGTGTGAGCTCTGCTTATAGTTTCAGAACAAATTCCACACCAGCAAATACCACAATGGATGAATACATTTACAAAGTTGGATTGAGTACCTATTATAAAACCTTTGGTGGTACCCGGGCAAGATGGGGCGACTATAGTCATAGCGCCATTGATCCGGTGGATGAATCTTTATGGACCATCCAGGAATATGCGGACCAGCGCTTAGGTACCGCAGATAATGATTCAAGATTTGGTGTATGGTGGGCGCAGGTATTGCCATTGTCAGCTTTATTTCAGACAGATGTTTCTATCGGTTCGGTTACAGAACCCGCTGCCGGCCTAACCTGTAATACCTTGATTACACCAAAAATAACCATTCGGAATATAGGATTTGATACTTTAAAGACAGTGGAAATAGGAATGATTTTAGATGGTGTGCCTCTAGGCAATATCACAATTTTAAATAATTTAACACTAGTTACTTTTGCTTCCTCACAGGTTATTAGCCTGTCACCGGATTTTACTCCGGTGCCGGGTGTGCATACCCTGCAGGTGTACACAGCCAACCCCAATGGAAAGCAGGATGAAAGAACCAGTAACGATACCACTACAGTTATATTTACGATAGCAACCACCCTTACATTACCTTACACAGAAAGTTTTGAAACATTACCTTTTCCACCTGCAAACGGCTCTGCAATAAAGAATGAAAATGCAGGAAGCGTAACCTGGCGCAGAACTACCCAGGCGGGAAACCCAGGCACAGCGAGCATGATACTAAATGCTTTTAATTACCAGGATATTGGCCAACGGGACCTTTATCAGTCGCCTAAAATAAACGTGGCTATACTGGATTCGGTAGAAGTAAATTTTAATGTGGCCTATAAAATCTATGACGGATCATCCGACTCTTTGTTGGTATTGTATTCACCGGATTGTGGCAAAACCTGGCTGCCGACCGGTTATGTAAAAGGCGGCTCGGAATTGAGTACTTCAAAAGGAAGCACAACGGCCAATTTTATACCAACGGTTTCGGAATGGCGATCCGAAAAAGTGATTCTGAAAAACTTTTGTGAAAAAAATCTTCAGTCGGTGATCATCGGCTTCCAATCATACAATGACTTCGGAAATAATATATATGTGGATGGAATCGACATTAAAGGCTTTGCGAGTGCCTCCCGTAATATTGTAATGGATGCTATTGATGCACCACCCATGGCTGTTTGCACCAATAGTGTATTACCTTCAGTTCGTTTCCGCAATGCAGGCGCTGATACTATATGGTCATTAAAAATAAATTACCAGGTTGATGGCGGCGCAGTTACCACATTTAACTGGACTGGCAGTTTGCCGAAATGCAGCAGCGTTTCCCTGGTACTTGATCCAGCCAACACTTCAGCAGGAACGCATATATTAACCGTGTTTACAACCGATCCCAACGGGCTCGATGATTTGGTAGCCGCCAACGATACCATCAGAAAAAACTTTACTGTTTATAACTCCTCTCCTTTGCCTACCCCAATTACCGAGGATTTTGAAACCATCAATATTCCACTCAATAACTGGGGCATTCAAAACCCGGATGGATTGAAAACCTGGGAGCGAACTGCTACCGCAGCTAAAACCGGTGCAGCTTCATTATGGATTAATAATCCTGCAACAGGGAATGCAACGAAGACAGTGGATCATTTTATAACTCCTATTGTTGCTAATAATCCCAGCATTGATTCCATGTTTGTATCATGGGATTACGCTTATAAAGCCGGTGCCAGTTATCCAGGCTCTACTGTATTGCCATTGGATACATTGGAAGTACTGATTACAAAGGATTGTGGTGTTTCATTTACCAGCGTATGGAAAAAATGGGGTGAGGAATTGCAAACCGTTAATGATCCAAATTATTCCAACACCACCACTTTCACTCCAAATAGTGCGACAGAATGGAAATCAACCAGGGTTTATCTGACGCCCCATGTTGGTGCTGAAAGTTACCAGTTGTATTTTTCAGCAAAAAGTAATCAACAAAATAATCTATACCTGGACAATGTAAATATTAGCTCTAAAATATTGCCACAACGTTTAAAGAACCAGGGCTACCTGATTTACCCTAATCCAACCCATCAGTTATTACTGGTGCATCATGTATTACCACCTGTTGAACTACAGTTGGTCCAGGTGTTTAATTCTGCCGGGCAATTGGTTTGGGATAAAAGATATAATGGCAATGCCAACACCGAAATAAATATTGACCTCCGAAATCTATCCGGCGGAGTATATATTTTAAAAATGATTTATTCGAATAAGATGGTAGTGGAAAGAATTGTGAAGAATTAGTGCGCCTGTCCCGGCAACGGCGAAGCGTTATCATTATATTTTTTGTGAAACCAGTTTTACAAACCTGATTGCACTTCAGTACCGACAGTGTACCCGATTTTAATCGGAGCTCCATTCAAAAGTAGTACTGTTAATCAACGATATGCGGCATACAATACCTTTCCGCTGCGGCAGACGCTGGTGCAAAAGTATAAGCCATCATCTCCAACAATATCCCAGCTCTTTTGTTTTAAAGGCACACCTGTAGTAACTTCGCAAAAATATTTTACAATGAGCTCCTCAATTGATACCTTAATAGAAAATACAGCAGATTCAGACCTCAAAAAAATTGCAAAAAAGGTACAGCAGCAAATCAGGATAACAGATGAAGAAGGCATTCAATTATTTGAAAAGGGAAGTCTCGCTTTTGTAGGATCGCTTGCCAATTATATCCGTGAATTAAAGCATGGTGATACTACCTACTTCAACCGCAACTTTCATATTGAGCCAACCAATGTTTGTGTATTCAGTTATAAATTTTGTTCTTACTCCCGCCTGTATGCGAAGAAAGAAGAAGGTTGGGAACTGAGCATTGACCGGATGCTGGATATTGTAAAAACCTATGATGGCAAACCGATTACTGAAGTACATATTGTGGGTGGTGTGCATCCAAAGATGAACATGGAATATTTTATTGAACTGATGCAAAAAATAAAAGCGCATCGGCCAACTTTGCATGTAAAAGCTTTTACTGCCGTTGAACTGGATTATATGTTTCGCAAAGCAAAACTTACAACGGAAGAAGGTATGAAGCGGTTACACGAAGCAGGGCTTGATAGTTTGCCAGGCGGCGGTGCTGAAATTTTTGCACCCGAAATAAGGGAACAAATTTCGGCAGATAAAGTAGATGCAGCCGGTTGGTTACAAATACATGAAGTGGCGCATAACCTGGGCATGCACAGCAATGCTACCATGTTGTATGGCCATATTGAAAAGTATCAGCACCGTATTGATCACATGCGGAGGCTGCGGGATCTGCAGGATAAAACCGGTGGATTTAATACGTTTATTCCACTGAAGTTTAGAAATCATGACAATGACATGAGTTATGTAACTGAGTCAACCATTACTGAAGATATGCGGCTGTACGCCATTGCCAGAATTTACCTCGATAATTTTCCTCACCTCAAAGCCTACTGGCCCATGCTTGGAAGAGAGAATGCGCAGTTGAGCCTGTCATTTGGTGTAAATGATATTGATGGTACCATAGATGATTCCACAAAAATTTACAGCATGGCTGGCAGTGAAGAACAAAACCCGAAGATGAGTACCGAAGAATTGGTAACGCTTATAAAACAGGTAAAACGCAGACCGGTAGAGCGTGATACGCTGTACAATATAGTAAAGGATTTTAACGAAATTGATTTTGCAACTACTGATCCCCTGCTGAATTAGTTACTGGTTATAGCTGCCTATCCGATCAGGCTGGGACCGGCAAATCGGTATCGGTCTGACAGAGTATACTAACTTTTTCATTTAGGCTTCCACTTCTGCGATTAGCAATCAAAAAGTTGGGCTCAAAAAAATAAAAAGCAAAAGATTGGTACAGTTCGGCAACAGGTATTAAAAATATTTTTCAATGAATGAAAGATTGGATCTGATTATAATTGGAGGTGGCCCAATTGGCCTCGCCTGTGGTTTGGAAGCAAAGAATAAGGGCTTGAATTACGTCATCCTTGAAAAAGGGTGCCTTGTAAATTCATTGTTCAATTACCCGGTTAACATGACATTTTTTTCTACTTCGGAACGGCTTGAAATAGGTGGTGTTCCTTTTGTAAGTAGTAACGCAAAACCAACGCGGAATGAATCGCTGGAATACTACCGGCGGGTTGCTGTTTCCAATGCATTACAACTTCATTTGTTTGAAACAGTAACAGGCATTACCAGGAAAGAGACCGACTTTGAGGTGGAAACCAATAAGCAATTTTATTCAACCCGCAATGTAATTATAGCCACCGGTTTTTACGATATCCCCTTCCTGTTAAATGTGCCGGGTGAAAGCCTGCCCAAAGTAACCCACTATTATAAGGATCCGCATTTTTATGCCTTTGAAAAAGTAATGGTTACCGGTGCCAGTAATTCTGCTGTGGATGCAGCTTTGGAAACTTGGCGTAAAGGTGCTGAAGTTACCATGGTGATCAGGGGTAGTGAAATTGGAAACCGGGTAAAATATTGGGTAAAGCCGGATATTGAAAACCGCATCAAAGAAGGATCCATCAAAGCATACTTTAATGCTACCATTGCAGAAATAAGAGAAAAGGAAGTAGATATCAATACACCAACTGGCTTGGTTACCATTGAAAATGATTGGGTGATTGCTGCCACCGGCTACCAACCTGATCTTAGCTTTCTACAAAAAACAGGCATTGAATTATCTGCTGACGAAGTAAGAAAACCGGTGTATGATGAAGATACGCACGAAACGAATGTAAAAGGAATTTACCTGTCTGGTGTTATTTGCGGCGGAATGAATACACATAGTTTATTTATTGAAAATTCCAGGGTACACGCAGAAAAAATAATGGGACACATTATTCAACATGCCTGATTCTTCTGAACCGAACGGGCGGGTTTGACTGTTTCCCGAAATTGCCTGAAGAAATCTGTCATTAAAGATATTCCAAATTTTTGCAGGCGGATAACAACTCTTAACGAAGACATCCACAAGCGCAGTTTGTACCAAGCCTTAGCATCGTTTTAAAAGAGACAAATTTAAATACAAACCGAAATATCAATATAAATGCAACCGTAGAGAAAACAGATTATTTTTTTACTTCTTTTTCTTTTTGATCACTCTCTTTTGCCTTTATCACAACTTCCTGCCCGCCCGCTACCGTTCCTCTAGTATCAGTTTCGCAGTTTTCTTTACTTTGCACAGACTGGCTACCGGTTTCTACTTCTATGGTTTTTGTTGTTACCGCATATTGATTGGGATAAATATTAGAACCATATTTTATTGCGTAAGCCTTGGTAAATTCTGCCCCAAAATATAGAATAAGTGCAGAATAATATACCCACAACAGCAATACTACCAATGAACCTGCTGCACCATAAGTAGTACCCACACTGCTCTTGCTTATATAAAAGGAGATGCCGAATTTTCCCAGCATAAATAATATTGCAGTAGCTACTGCCCCGGCAAAAACATCCTTCCATTTAATTGAAGCATCGGGCAATACTTTAAAGATAACAGCAAATATCACGGTAGTAACGCAAAGTGTAATCAACACGTTGATGATATAAAATACAACCAATGTAATTTCAGGAAAGCGATTACTGAGATAACTGCTGAACATATCAATGATGCTGCTTACACCCAGCGATACCAACAAAAGGAATCCAAGACCAACAATTACAGAGAATGACAGGAATCTGTTTTGCAGTAACTTAACCCATCCACGCTTGGGTTTAGGCCTTAAACCCCAAATACTATTGATAGAATCCTGTATTTCAGCAAAAACGGTAGTGGATCCTACTAAAAGTACAATACCACCGATGATTGCAGCAACTTTACTTTTGCCTGCAAGGGAGGCGTTCTTAATAATTTGTTGCAATTGCAATGCGGTATCAGAACCCACAAAGCCTGCCAACTGGCCATAAATTTTTCCTTCTACTGCTTCCCTTCCCAAAAATAATCCGCACAACGATATGATTACAATTAACAATGGACCCATTGAAAAAACTGTGTAGTAGGCTAAGGAGCCACTTAATTTTGTCACTTTATCTTCATCGAAACCTTTGAAAGCATTTTTAAACACTTCCCACATTCCTTTAAAACTTAATTTGTCAGGCATAGATGTCTTTTATTTCGATGTTACAAAAAGACAGCCAAACAATTTGCATGATATAAAAAACAAGTGAGACCAGCCCGGAACCCGATTGTTATCCATTTTTTTTACCCGTAAAGCCGGGAACGTATCGACTGTTAAAGAAGTACAAATATCTACATTCGTGAATGTTATTGGGCCTTCCATCAAAATAAATAAAGCTGAAAATTTCAACCTCAATCAAATGTTTTTTTGAACTTCACTTTTACAATGAGATAATTTTGAATGCTATTTCCAAAAGATGTTATACTTATGTGAAGATGATAATATGGGTAGGATTATTGTGTTAATAAATTTTCTGATAATAGGATAACTCATTGAAAACATTTTACTTTCACCATTAATAACAAATACATGAAAACTTACAACGGAATATTTACTTCCATTTTTAAAACAACTGCAAAAAAGCTGGCGATAGCAATGCTGTTTTTGTCGCTTTTTTATGGATTTGATGGGCTGGCACAGGGCGATCGGGTTGGTGGTGGAAGAAGAGACAGAGGCCAGGGCGATGCAAACACATGGCAAGGTACGGGTAGAGATCAATCAATTAGGCAGCAAATGAATGGTGGCGAAACAAGAAACAGATCGGAAGCAATTGGCCGTACTTACAACAACCGAAACGATATTGAGCGGGGACAGCGAAATCAACCGGGTATAAATAACCGTTATCCGCAGAGCCAGCCAAACCAGGATTATACCACCCGGGGAAATATGAATCGTAACCCGGGTAGAATCAATAACATAAACCGTGATCGGAATAACCCGAGGGTGAATGACAACAATAACAACCAGCCTGGTAATGTTTACAACCACCCCGGGAATAGTATCAACGGTCTGGGAATAGGCAAGTACAACCGTCTTGGCTCCAATAATAACCGGCAGACCAGCGCTTACAATAGCCAGCGATATAATTACAACAATGGAAATCGTGGCTATTATAACTATGGTAATTACCGCTGGCCGGTTTATAATGCATATAATCCCAACTGGCGATATGCGTACGCACCCAGGCGCAACAGCATTTTCAATATGCTCCCATCATCTTATATCAATATAAATTTTGGTGGATTTGGATACCGGTATTACGATGGAATTTACTATCGTCCATATAACAATATATTCAGGGTAGCAGCTCCGCCAATTGGCATTAATATCAATGTATTGCCAACGGGATATCGTAGAATTTATGTAAATCAATATCCGTATTTTTACTACAACGGCACTTACTATGATTACCA